>Ga0207421_10000694_pt1 | contig 43684 bp, 42 predicted proteins | sample SodLakKL_010_SED_4_FD_187542 | JGI IMG/M metagenome (GOLD analysis project Ga0207421, IMG submission 187542) | Alkaline sediment microbial communities from Lake Tanatar, Kulunda Steppe, Russia - 8KL_010_SED (SPAdes) (version 2) | ecosystem: Environmental > Aquatic > Non-marine Saline and...
TCCCGTCTTCATGATAAAGGAAGGCGATGAAATTAGCTAGGTAAATGCTGGGAATTCTCTAATTGATTTGCTCTTGCACCCCATTCGCTAGAAATGCGCCAAGAGGGAAAATCGTTGCGAAAATCAGCGCGACCCACACGTACGCGTGCTACTTGCCGGATGCATGTTGAAGGCTGCAGACTTCTCTTGCGCGGAAAGCCCGTCGGGCAGTACGCCCACTCATCCACATGCAGCGGAGCTGTCGGGTGCTCATTGACACCGCGATGCCGCAGATCTATCATAGCTAAGGAACAGTTCTTGCAGATGTTTGGCGCGTGATCAGGCTGCGAGGGTGGCGGAATTGGCAGACGCGCGGGATTTAGGATCCCGTGCCCGCAGGGCGTAAGGGTTCGAGTCCCTTCCCTCGCACAGGAGCGGGGCAGTGGTTCAACCGCTGCCCTGTTTGATACCTTCTCGTAATATTGGACATGCTCGCAGTCGATTGGTTATCATAGGGGCAGTCACTCGAGAGAGTCTTTCTTCCGTGCGAATTATGGTCGATGCTGGGAAAGGGGACCACTTGTGGTAAAGGCAAGAGTGGAGAAAAGTGAAGAGAAAGAGAACGTGCGCGTACTGCACGTACACATCGAGCCCGATAAGGTAAAGGAACACCTGGATGCCGCATTTCACAGTCTGCGCCGGGACGTGGAGATTCCCGGGTTCCGCAAGGGGAAAGTACCGCGGCCACTATTTGAGAGGCACTTTGGTGCCGAAGTGTTGTGGGAGGAAGCCCTCGAGGATATGATTTCGGAGGCTTATAATGAGGCCGTGGAGCAGACTGAGCTGGAGGCGATTGGTGCTGGAGAACTCGACCTCACGGAGCGCGATGCAGATGAGGGAGTCGAGTTCACCGTGGAGGTCGAAGTAATGCCGGAAGTAACTCTTGGGCAATATACCGGCTTTGACCTGGGGCTCGAGCTGGAGGATGTGACCGAAGAGGATGTCGAGGAGAATCTGCAGCGTTTTCTTGATTCTCGGGCCTCCATGATTGCAGTTGAGGATGAGGATGCCGAGCTGGCTCCGGGACTCATTGCTGTGTGCGATTTCCAGGCATACCATGAGGGTGAACCCGTTGAGCAGCTGCAGGGCGAAGAGGCCATGGTCGAGATCGGTGAGTCCGACAACCTTCCGGGGTTTGACGAGGCCCTGGTCGGTGCAGCGGCCGGGGATACCAGGGAATTTCCATCCGAGCTACCCGCAGAGTTTCCTGTTGATGAGCTTGCCGGAGAAGAAGTGACCTTCCGGGTGGAAATCAAGGAGATCAAGGAGAAGGACCTGCCGGAGCTTGACGATGAACTGGCGCAAGAGGAGTTCGGCGAGGATAGCGTCGAGTCACTGCGCGAATCACTCAAGGAGCAACTGACACACCGGCGTGAGGAGACAGCCCTCAATGATCTGGAGCAGGCCGCGGCCGATGCTGCGGTGGAAAATGCTGAGCTGGAAACCCCGGATGCGCTGGTCTCCAATGCCATCGATGAAATGATTTCCAACACCGAACAGCGCCTGGCGGGCCAGGAGATCACGATGGAGCAATTCCTCGCCTCACGCGGAATGGACTCGATGGATGAGCTCCGTGAGGAGTTTCGTCCACAGGCCGAGGCGCAGGTGAGAGAAATGGTGGTACTCGAGGCTATCGCTGCTGAGGAGGGCATCGAGGTCTCGGACGATGAGCTGGAGGATGAGATGGAAGAGCAGGCGATGTCCATGGGCATGGACGCCTCTTTACTGCGCCAGATGAGTATGCAAAACGACGAGTACCGCGACCGTATGATTCAGCAGATGCGGATTCGCAAGACGCGGGGATTTTTGGCCGCCGACGCAGATCCTGAATATGATGAAGTGAAGCAGAGAGTGGACGAAAGGCGCGAGAAGTGGCAGGAAGAGTACATGCAGCGTCAACAGGAGATGATGGAAGCAGAAGGTGATGAAGCGCAGGATCCCGGAGACGACCCGGGCACTGAGGAGGAGCGAACTGTTAACGGCGAACCCTCCGGGGAAGCCTAAACAGAATGTGGCGCCGGTTATTGGGAGCGTGACTGCTGCGGGCGGAAGCTGTATACTACACTCCAGCTGTCAACTGGTGCGAAGGAGGGAGCACAGGCAAATGAATCTCGTACCTATGGTTGTGGAGCAGACTGCGCGAGGTGAGCGTGCATACGATATATATTCACGCCTATTGAAGGACCGGATAATCTTTATTGGCAGTCCCATAGATGACACGGTGGCAAATCTGGTTATTGCCCAGCTTCTGTTTCTGGAGGCAGATGACCCGGATCGGGACATTTCCATATACATCAATTCTCCCGGCGGTAGTGTTGACTCCGGACTGGGAGTGTACGATACGATGCAGCATGTCAAGCCCGATGTGGTCACCTACTGTGTGGGGTTGGCTGCCAGCATGGGTGCCCTGCTCTTGACAGGAGGCACCGATGGCAAGAGATTCGCACTGCCAAATGCCCGCATAATGATTCACCAGCCCCAGGGGCAGGCGGGGGGAAGTGCTGAGGATGTACGGATATACGCCGATGAGATACTCAAGATGCGTCGAAGGTACAATGAGCTGATGGCTCATCATACCGGCAAGAGCATCGAAGTTATCGAGCGGGACTCCGATCGAGATTTCTTTATGTCGGCGGAGGAGGCCAAGGAATACGGCGTCGTCGACAGTGTAATTAAACGAGGCAAGAGTAAGAAATAACGCTCTCTATTCCGGCATGCGGCGGAATAGAAAGGAGAGGGAGGATGTTCAAATTTAGCGACGAAAAGGGACAGCTCAAATGCTCATTTTGCGGAAAATACCAGGATCAGGTGAGAAGACTGGTCGCGGGCCCCGGTGTTTACATCTGTGATGAGTGTATTGCCCTGTGCAATGACATCATCGAAGAGGAGCTCCGGGATGACGTCGATCTTGACATCGGTGAGATACCACCTCCCCAGGAGATCCGTGAGTTTCTGGATCAGTACGTGATTGGGCAGGAGCGGGCGAAGAAGGTTCTGTCCGTGGCCGTTTACAATCACTACAAACGAGTGGGCATGGGCGGAAGAGCCGATGACGTCGAATTGGAGAAGAGCAACATTCTTCTTGTGGGCCCGACGGGTTGCGGCAAGACCCTGCTGGCACAGACGCTGGCAAGGATGCTAAATGTCCCCTTCGCCATAACTGACGCCACGTCTCTCACCGAGGCAGGTTATGTCGGCGAAGACGTGGAGAATATCCTCCTCAAGCTCATTCAAGCCGCCGACTATGATATCGAGCGTGCCGAGAAGGGCATCGTTTACATCGATGAAATCGATAAGGTTGCTCGGAAATCCGACAATCCTTCGATCACCCGCGATGTCTCCGGCGAGGGGGTTCAGCAGGCGCTGTTAAAGATTTTGGAGGGAACGGTGGCGAGTGTTCCACCGCAGGGAGGTCGCAAGCACCCGCACCAGGAGTTTTTGCAGATCGACACAAAAGACATTCTATTCATCTGTGGCGGGGCATTTGGCGGTCTCGACAAGGTCATCCAGCAGCGGGTCGGCAAGAACCTCATGGGCTTCGGCGCGGAAATCAAGTCGAATGAGGATGCCGGCATAGGCGAAGTTCTCGCACAGGTTCTTCCCGATGATCTCATGAAGTATGGCCTGATTCCGGAGTTTGTCGGTCGACTGCCTGTGGTGGCAGCGGTCGATCAGCTGCGGGAGGAAGAGCTGGTTGAGATCCTCGTCAGGCCCAGGAACGCACTGGTGCGTCAGTACCGCAAGTTCTTCGAGATGGACAAAATCGAACTCGAATTTAAGGAAGACGCGCTTATGGCGATGTCCACCGAGGCGATGAAGAGAAATACCGGTGCCCGGGGACTCAGGTCGATCATTGAAGACATGATGCTGGACATAATGTACGATGTACCGTCCCGAGATGATGTGGAGAAGATCATCATCACGTCCGAGACGGTGGACAGGGGAGAGGAGCCCCTGATCATCACGGTTGGTGAGGACCGGGATGAGGAAGAAACCGCTTAGCTGCAGTAAGAACGTATCGGTGAGTTTAATCCCCGGGGCGCCTGCAATCGTCCCGGGTTTTGCGTGTGCCCGGCATGGGCGAATGCTGAGGGGTGAAAGTCCCCTGTGGACAGTGGCCACGTTGAACCACTGGTATGGAAGGGCCGTGTCAAGATGAAGCCCTCCACAGGTTTTTGACCTTTTGACCCATTTGTTATCTTACTGAAGGCGCATTTTGTTCACTCCGTCAGGGTACAGGGGGCAGCGAGCGAGTGGGGCAATATGCGACGGTCAAATGTTCAACCCATAATCAGGGGCTGGATTAGCTACTACAGCAGCTTTTATAAGTCGGCGTTATACCCCGTGCTGCGGCACATAAACCGACCATTGTCCACTGGGCGCGCAGGAAATACAAGAAGTTCGCGCGAAACCGAAAGCGGGCAGAACATTGGCTCGGCGACTTCTCTCTGCCGGCCACCGATTGGGAGACTTATTCTCTGGATGACTTCTCCGATGCGAGGGCACTGGTGATATTCTTCACCTGCAACCACTGCCCCTTCGTGGTTAACTCCGATAAGTATACCCCTGTCAACGGCAGAGAAATTCGCCTCTGAGGATGTAACATTCGTGGCAATCAACTCTAACAGTGCCAACACCTACGCGGAAGACTCTTTCGACAACACGGTTGAGCGCATGCAAGAGCACCAGTTTCCCTGGGTGTATCTGCACGACGAGAGCCAGGACGTCGCGCGCGCATACGGTGCCCTGCGCACTCCTAACTTTGCCTCTTCGAGAGAATCGGCGCCTGGTATACACGGGGCGGGCCCTGAACAATCCCGGTGAACCAGAGAAGAGCACTGCCAATGATCTGCAGGCAGCGCTCGAGGAGTTTCTGAGTGGACGGGATATAACCACGCCCCTCACAAATCCCCTCGGATGCAACGTGAAGTGGGAGGGCAAAGACCCCCACTGGATGCCGCCGGAGTCCGAGGATCTGGTCAAGTGAGCTGGTGTTGAAGGTCAAAAGGTCGGCGGCAGTGCACCCGGTTGCGCATCTCCGCCGCCGCCCATTCCCTGGCTGACCGCAATATACCTGGCACACTCCAGCGACTCTGCTCCATCCTCATTACCTGCACACTGCTGGCATTGGTGGGTCACTCATATGATCTGCGCAGGCTCTCTCCCATCTCATAAGCGGGACCTATCACCTCACCCACGCGGAGGTACTCTGCTTCCGTGGGACTCAGTATGACCGGATCCACCCGGGATATGGCAATGTCCCCTCCGACAAAGCACTCTTCGTCCACGTGAGTCTGCACGATTTCGCCAAGACAGGCCAGCATATCGCCGAGCCGGATGACCTGCACCATTCTGCATTCCATACTGACGGGACACTCCTCAATCAGGGGCACACCCTCCATCTCTCCGTAGAAGGTAGTGAAAACTCCTGATTTGTCTGTTTCCCGCGCAGAAACGATTCCTACATAGTCCGTCTGCACCACCTGTTCGCTGGAGGGAATATTGACGCTGAAGCCCGCACAGGATTCAATCCATTCATAGGTTGCACTCTGGCAGCCGATGCTCACCGCTATGGTCGACGGGGGACCGCCTATCATCCCACAGTAACCGACCGTCAGGTAGTTGACCTGTCCCCGCACCTCGGTTCCCACGATGACCGTAGGCAGGGGAAACAACAATGCTGTGGCCCCACAAGTTCGTTTGGACATGCCGGGCACCTCCCTCTGTTTATCTTGGCCACTCGTAGTCCGTCTCCCTCTTCAGACATCCTACACGCGGTGAAATGCGGCATTATATTGATGTCTACGGTGCGACTCGAACTGCTTTTGCCCCCGCGGGCGACATCGGATAAGATGAGGATACAGGTGCGCCCAGAATGGGAAGTGATGTATCATCAATGAGTGATATGTTGAAGCACTAGTAGTGTTCGCATCGGCTCCATGCTCAATACCTCCGACAGCAAGATCAGCAATGTGGGTACCGCCTTTACTCTGGTAATGGCTTTTCATGCTATCATGGACATTTCCGAACCAGATTTCCCGTAAACTGGTTCGATGCCCAGCAGCTCCGCCTGGCCACACCCTTTCTGGGCTTTCAGATAAGGGGGATAATCTTCATCCTACGCACCAGTTCGCAGAGATGCGGGGAGATCCACGCGGACTGGGCCTCCGCCTGGCGGCCATCATAGGTACGGTGATCGCGGATGTCATTGACGGCATCTACTCCATACTGAACCCGCACGCCTGGTATGCTGGGCAGCTCCTGTTTCCCTGGCACGTCCGCACCTGGCAGGTCAACCCTATGTCCATGTGGTCAACCACCGCGCTGACGTACCCAGTCCTGGCCCTACGCTATCTGCTCACACCAACCTGGTTTCTGATCCGGGATCTCATGGACAGGACGCCGCGCTCAGCGGCGTGAGATGCTGCGTGCAGGATGGGTGGGCGCTCTCCGCTGTCAAGGGATATGGCTGCCATTACCGGGCCGCGGGTGAAGGGTTGCCACTACACAACCACCGCGCCAGGGCGTTATTAGTTTGTGGTGCTCCTGCCGCGGACCCTCCGCCCGCTTGCCGAGGCCATCTGTGAACGGATCCAAAGTGAGTGCTCACAGACCGGGGACAGCCCGGAAGTGCCCGTATCACTAGCGCTTGGCACTGCCGTGAAGGACGGAATCGATCAGGATATTTTTGATGTTCTGCGCCATTCGGAGGACTGGATGTATCACAATAAGCTTTCGGTCAGCACGAGTGCAAGGAGCGCGGTGCTGAGGACCTTGCTCAACTCTCTTGGCGCCAAGAGCCACGAGACGGAAGAGCACGCCCTGCGCCTGCGCCGCATGGTATTCAGCGTGGGTGAGGAGATTGGCTTGAATCCCTCTGAGATTAATCGACTTTCTCTTTTGGTATCCCTGCACGATATAGGTAAGATAGGCGTAGCCGAGGACATACTTACCAAGTCATCAGAACTCACAGACGAGGAATGGGCGATTATGAAGCGCCATCCGGAGGTGGGCTATCGCATTGCCTCTGCCACCGATGAGTTTTCGAACGTTGCGCTGGACATCCTCTACCACCATGAGTGCTGGGATGGTAGTGGGTATCCGCAGGGATTGAAAGGCGAGGCGATTCCGCTTCTTTCCCGCATTGTCGCCGTCGTGGATGCCTACGATGCGATGACCAGTGAGCGTCCGTACAGTGAATCTATTTGTCAGCAAGAGGCATTATTTGAGCTGAAGTTGTGTGCGGGCAGTCAGTTTGATCCCAAGATTGCTGACGTGTTTGTGCGTTTGGCAGAAGAAGGCAGGATCTCCTGAGCAGTATACAGTATATGCGTTTTCGTATCTGGGTTCACCAGAAAGCAGTCGTCGCGTCGTTGTCTGCCAGGCATGTGTGCGTTTTCCGTGGATCGGCATCCACTGCATTGACACCTGCAGCTGTTTACGTGTTGATCATCTTTTGTGCTGCGGATGCGCAAGTGGAAGGGGTATCAGTCTCTCTCCGAAAAGCGCCGGACTCATCCTTCCGTCTTTGCCCCGTTTTCTGACTCCATTTGCAAACCCAGCCAGCCCCGTGGCTCATTCCGTCCTTTTGATCGTTTGGAGGGATTTTTCAAAAGGATTGGGCGACTCAGGTGCGAAGGACGGAGATTGTTGTGAAAGGAGGATGAGCATGAGCGAGCGCATTGCTCTGCGCACGGCCACGCAGAGAGACCGGGAGAGAATTCGGACCTGGGTGAGGAGGCCTGAAGTTGCCAATGCCATGGGAAGTGGGAGGTGCGACGACCCGGTGCCTCCGGATGACGGTGGGCAGGTTTTCATGATGATACGGAGACGGGATGATGAGCCCATAGGATACATAGAACTCCGTGATATGAAACACGGGCGGCGGGCAGCTGAGCTGCTCATGTGTATAGGGGATCCGGCAGACCGTGGAAGGGGCTATGGCCCCGAAGCGCTTGAGGAGCTAAAGCACGTGCTGCCTCATGTTGGCCTCGACGCGGTGTATCTGCGTGTGTTTACCGACAATGATGTTGCTGTTCGCTGCTATGAGAAGGCCGGTTTCACCAAGACTGCGGTGCAGGAGGGCACGCTGCGCAGGGATGCTCCTTCGAAGTACCTCATGGAGTATTGGGTGTGATGCTGCTGTAGGGATCTCCCCCTGGAGGTGGGCTGAAAATGTGCTCCCGGATTGTCGATAGGTAATACGGGAGCACATTATACGGGGGAGAGGTGAAGGACCATTTCATCTACTGATCAACTAAACGATGCACATGTAATACTGGTAATAGATGACCAGAAGTATGCCATATCTGCATCATGCGTGCGAAGCATCATCAAACTGCAGTGGCTGACCTACGTCCCCGGTGCCCCCGAAGGTGTGGTCGGTGTACTGAATCTGCGCGGAGATGTGATCCCCGTCATCGAGTTTGCAAGCCGGAACGAGGGCGAGCACTTTCTGGCCCTCGTTCTTGAGATTGAGGGTGACGTAGACCAGTTTGAGGTGGCGCTCTCCATCGATGAGGTGCTCACGGTAACGCGCGCCGAGTTGGAAAGTGAAGAGGTTGATGATGTGGTTCGGGATGATGCGCGGATTGCTGATGTGGCGTCTCTCGATGAGGAACCAGTTCTCGTCGTGGATGTGAGTAAATTGGTTGGAGATAGCCGTGAGGTGATCGCATGACCGGCGATATTGATCTGACCAGAGAAGAGCGGACGGCATTCGTCAGCGAGGCTCGCGATCAAATCGATGAGGCGGAGGAAATCCTGCTCGAGATGGAGGCCGCCGGCGGGCAGTTCGGGCGTCGGTCGGACGATACAGAGAAACTCGCCACCTTATTTCGGGCCATGCACACAATCAAGGGGAATGCAGCCACGGTGGGACTCAGCAATATCGAATGCATGGCCCACGTGGCCGAGGACATGATGGAAAAGGTCCGTGCGGGTGAGGTTGCTGTGGGGGAAGAGGTAGCCGATCTGATGCTGACCGCAGTTGATCAGCTGCGGGATATGATAGATGATTTTGCCTGTGAGCGTCCTATGACTGACCCCCCTGGTGACCTGCTGCAGCGAATGCGAGCCAGACTTGAGCGCGGGGATGAGGCGTCGCAGTCTGCCGCCGGCGATGAGGTCGGTCCGGCAGAATTCGACAATCTCCTGAAGGAACTGTCGTCGTCTGCGGATTGGGCTGAGGAGGAGCGCCTGATCACCGTGGATGTGGATCTTTCCGAGGATGCCGATTTGCCCGCGGTCCGGGCCCTGCAGTGCATCATGGCGTGTGAAGAAAATGCTCGTACTGCTGCCTCCAGGCCGCGGAGGGATGACCTCGAGGCCGGCCGTGTGGGCGATGTCAGAAAAGTACAGTGCCTGCTGGTCAGTGATGCTGAACCCCAACACGTGCAGCAGGCGATACGGCAGATCACCGGTATTTCCGACGTGCAGGTCACTGTGCGGGATGATCGGCCGATTGCAGTGCAAAAACAGGCAGAAGAGGATGACGGTGTCGAGGCCCGGTTCCGGGGCAACGGATCTTTGCAGCAGATTCGTGTTGATGTGTCCGTCTTGGATCGGTTAATGAATCTCAGTGGAGAGATGGTGATCAACCGGAACCGTCTCAGCAGCCTGGTTCGTGAGGCGCGCGACGCGGATTCGGAGGGTCTTTTGGAACAGATGCAGGAGACCGTGGAGGAAATGGGGAGGGCCACCATGGACCTGCAGGAGGATATCATGGAGATGCGCCTTCTCCCCCTGGATGATCTGTTCCGGCGTTTCCCCCGCATGATGCGGAACCTGCGGAAGTCGTCCGGAAAGGCATTCCGTTTCACAGTGGATGGCGGAGAGACCGAAATTGACCGCAGTCTGATGGAGGTCATAGGTGATCCTCTCACCCACATACTGCGAAATGCCGTCGATCACGGAATTGAATCTCCGGAAGCCCGTGCTTCCGCCGGTAAAGATCCCGAGGCAGAAATCAGGCTTTCCGCCCACCGCAACGAAAGCAGCATTGTGGTTCAGGTGTCGGATGACGGGGCCGGAATTGATGTGGATGCGCTGCGGGATAACGTGCGCGATAGGGGGCTCCTCTCACAGGTGGACGAGACGATTTCCGACGAAGATCTGCTCGACGTGATATTTTCCCCCGGATTTTCCACCTCCGAGAAAGTGACCGAGATTTCCGGGCGTGGTGTCGGTCTGGATGTAGCCCGCCGAAATATCGAATCGGTAAACGGGAACATATCCGTGCAGAGCTGGGCGGGCAGGGGCGCCGAGTTTCGCATCTCGCTGCCGCTGACGGTGACGACCGTCAAGTCATTGCTGGTCAGAATCGGTGGTCAGGTGTACGTTGTGCCGCTGTCATCTGTACGTGAGACGCTCAGTCTGCACGAGGCGGCTATTCAACGGGCGGGAGGCAAGCCGGTTCTGCATTACCGCGAAAGCTTCATCCCTGTCTTTCATCTGCACGATTTCTTTCCTGACATCGAGGAGCGCCGCCGCAGGGATGGTGAGGAATATTTGGTTGTGCTCCAGGCGGATAAGGGTTCACTGGGCATGAAGGTGGATGCGCTCCTCGGTGAGGAGGACTGCGTGATCAAACCACTGGGCCGACCGGTCGACGATATACCCGGCATTTCCGCTGCGACCATCCTGCCCGACGGCCGGGTGGCTCTGATTCTGGATGCGGCGGGACTGTTCAACGAGATGCGTTCCGTTGAAAGGAGCGTGAAGTGATGGCGAAGATACTGGTTGTAGATGATGCCCAGTTCGTGCGGGTGCGCTACCGCAAGCTCCTCGGTGGCGAGGGTCACGAGGTGGTTGAGGCGGGAGATGGCCAGGAGGCCCTCCAGATGTACGAAAAAGAGGATCCTGATCTGGTGCTGATGGACATCACCATGCCGGTCATGGACGGCATCGAGGCACTGGAGAAGCTGCGGGAGCGGGACTCGGAGGCGCGGATAGTCATGAGCAGTGCTATGGGTCAGGAGCGCATGGTGATAAAGGCGATTCAATCTGGTGCGCGGGATTTCATTGTGAAGCCGTTCGAACCTGAGACCATTCTCGAGGCCGTGGACAAGCACACCGGATAGCCAGTAAACAGACGGGAGAAGACATGATCGAGCAAAGTCAAAGACGTCCTGGCGGCGATGGGATTGTGGTGTTGGGAGCTTCAACGGGAGGACCTGCTGCCCTGGCCACCTTGTTGAAAAATCTGAGTCCTGCTTTTCCGCTGCCCATAATCGTGGTACAGCACATGATGGCCGAGTTTACCCGCTTTCTGGCCAGGCGGTTAAATGAGGCGGTGTCTCTTCCCGTGGTGGAGGCCCGGGCCGGGCAGCTGCCGCAGCCCGGAGCAGTACTGATGGCGCCGGGGGGACAGCACCTGTATTTTGACCGGTCGGGCCGGATTCGCCTCGGCTATCAGCCGCCCCGCAACGGGGTGAGACCCTCCGTCGACGTTGCGCTGGAGTCGGCCAGCGAGCACTTCGGCTCGGGATCTGTGGCTGTGATTTTGACGGGCATGGGAAAGGATGGAATGGAAGGTGCGCTGAAGGTCAGGCAAAGGGGCGGGGTTGTTCTGGTCCAGGACGAAGCCAGCTCTGTCATCTTCGGCATGCCGAAGGCCGCCATTGAGGCGGGAGCATATGACAGGATTCTCTCGCTGCCCGCACTTCCGCTGTACCTGGAAGGCATATCTCGCCGGAAAGCGCAGGAAGCCAGAGCACAAAGACGGGAGCGGTCTTAATGCAAGATTCTGCCAGATGCAGCGCCCGGGTGGACGAATGCACGTATGATCTGCAGGGAACCTCATTCCGGCTGCTGCAGAAAGAAATCTGCAGGTTGACGGGCATAGATTTGCGGCTGTACAAGGAAAACCAGGTCAAGCGTCTCCTCGAATCGGCCCGGCGGCGGTACAATGCCGAAAGCTTCGGTCAGCTGCTCGAACGATTGGACGATGATCCCGGCTTGCTGCATCGCTTCAAGGGCCGTCTATCGATTAATGTCTCGGAGTTCTTCCGCGATGCCCCCCGCTTTGAATACCTGCGAAGCGAGGTGTTGCCGGAACTGCTGCGGGACAACGCCAGGCCGCGCGTTTGGAGTGCCGGATGTTCGGTAGGCTGTGAACCCTACAGTCTGGCCATGCTCCTGGCGGAAGAAGGTGTCCTGGAGCAGGCTACCGTCATCGGTTCCGACATTGATGAGGAGGCCGTAAAGAGGGCGTACAGGGCGTTATACTGGGAAAGCGAGGTGCGCTCCGTTGCTCCCGAACTGCGGGGCAAATATCTGATTCACGAGCGCCGTCCTCCCGAAGACGATATGCCCGAGCCCCTGCGCAGGCGGAGCGATGGCTCCCTGGAGGGTCTCTACCGGGTACGGGAAGATATCAAGCGGGCCGTGACCTTTCGCGTGGAGGATCTATTCAACTGCAGCTACGACCGAAATTTTGATCTGATCGTCTGCCGCAATGTGACCATATATTTCACGGAGGATGCCAAACGCGAGCTGCACCGTGAAATCTGCTCCTCTCTCCGGCCGGGAGGCTTTCTTTTCGTCGGGGGTACCGAGATCATTTTTCAGGCAGAAGAGCTGGGGCTGGACAACCCGGCGCCATTTTTCTACCGCCGTCGTGCTTGAATGGAGGAAGATCAGATGTCTCTTAATGTTCAGTTCATAAACCCCTTCATATCTGCAGCAGGTCAAGTCATAGAATCAGAGACCGGGGCTGAAGTGGAGCGGGGTGGCGTAACCCTGCACAAGTCAGGTACAACCTCCAAGGAGGTCACCGTGGCGCTCGGGGTCACGGGAGATGTCAAGGGAGCGGTCTTCTACGGTTTCTCGGAGGCCACCGCCCGCAGTATCGTGAGCGAGATGATGGGCGAGCCGGTTCCGCTGTTTGACAGCCTGGCCGAGAGTGCTATTGCGGAGATGGGTAATGTCATTACCGGCTTGGCCTCAGTGGAGTTGGAAAAAAGCGGATACAACTGCAATATAGCCCCCCCCACTGTGGTGCACGGTCGCGGCGTTTACATCTCCACACTCGATTTTCACCGCCTGATCATGCCGATGAAGACGCCCTTCGGTGAAATTGAGATCAATGTAGCCCTGAAGGCTGCCGGGGAGTGAGCCGGGATTGGGCGGGTGTGGTCGGTGGGACTGATGCGATTGCTGATTGCATCCGAATCCATCAGCCGGCCGTGGCGGGTTACTCAACCGGGAAGCGTGTCAGTCCCGCGGCTTTACCAGCTGCATGAGAAGACCGTGTCCCAAAAAGAATACCGCCAGAAGTACAAAGCCGAGCTGCAGGGTGTAGTGGTCGGCCACGTAGCCGATTATCGGAGTGGCTGCGGAGCCGCCCAAAGACATTACTCCGAAAACTATACCGAAGGCCGTTCCCGTTTTGTCCCCTGGAGTTGCGTCCGACGTAAGGGCGCTCATGCAGGGCCTCGCGACGGACAGTGAGAAGCCGATGGCAATCAAAAGCAGGACCAGCGGCAGTCCCTGCAGCGGAAGCTGCACCAGCAGCATTATGAACATAGCAGTGACCAGGGCGGACGCCAGCACCACCCGCCGGCGATCCAGGGTATCACCCAGCTTGCCGCCGAGGAAGGAACCCCCCGCCCCGGACAGCATCATTATGGTGGAAAGCATGCCGGCCACCGCCCCGGATGCACCCCGGGCGGTGGTCAAAAACGAGGGCAGGAATGTATTGAATCCCCGGCTGAAAGCACCGGACATCAGTGCTGCCGTTGCCACGACCAGTACCGGCATCCAGATCTGCAGCAGGGGGGAAGCATTCTCATTTCCTTTTTGGGTATCGGTGGATTCGGCCGGTTTCTGTCGGGTGACTGCAGCCTCATCCTCGGCTTTCCCGGATTGATCGGTTTCCTTTTCCCAGGCCGCCATCTCCCGGTATGTGAGGCCGAAAGCCAGCGTCAGAAGTGCCCCGCCGCTGACCATGGCCAGTATCGCGTCTCTCCAGCCCAGCCAGACTGCCAACAGTGCGGCAATTGAATAGGCGGCCGCGCCCCCGACGTTTCCGCCTATGTTGTGCAAGGCCATGCCTATGCCCATCCCACGGTGTTTTGTGGCCCGTGAGACCTCGGCAAAGCTTGCCGGGTGGAAAGTGGAGTTTCCAATTCCGAAGAGAATCTGGCAGGCGATCATGGCAGGCAGGGTGTGAGATCTTGAAAACAGGAACAGGCCAGTCAGAAGGAGGGAAAACCCGCTGATCAGCACCCGTTTGACGCCGAATTTGTCCACAAACATTCCGGTCATAAACTGCATCAATCCACCAGTTATGTGCCCTACGGCCACAACGGTCCCCAACTGGGTCCAGCTCAGGTGAAGGTCGGCATGAATGAACACCAACAGGGGAGGTATGCTCATGGCAAAGATGTGCTGAACCGCGTGCGCCACAGCCATGAGATTTCTGGCCCGCAGGGCCCTTGCCCGTATCACCGGTTTTTGCTCGTCAGAGGTCTGCAAGCTTTAGCCTCCCCATGAAGTAGATGAGGAAAAGGACGATGAACACAGTCAATCGCTAGATCCAGCATATATGGGGTTTCTTCCCCGACCCGGCATCTCCCTCCCGCCAGCCAGAAGCTATTCCTCAGACCAGACCGATAGGTGGTGGTTTGATGTGTCCGATGACGGGCCGGCGGGTTACGCTCCTCTTCCCGTCCCCGGATGAAGGGAGGCGGCGGCTGCATCTTTGGGCATCGAATATCCCGGGGGTGCCCCGAGGTTCGCGGTTGAATTTCTGGCATGGTATGGGGAGGTAGCCGCACACGGTGGGAGGGAAAAAGGGTGATTACTGCAGGCACCGTGAATTCGTTACCCAAGCAGCAGTGTTGCACCTGGTTTACGGTTTTACCCACCGGGTATCCGGGGGGGTTGGTTGCATGGCGGGGGATCAGGGGCGCGGCTCCTCAGGCCGGGCAAGAGATACCCCGAGGGATCATCTGATGTTGTGGCAGTTGAGGGGGGCGAAGGTTGTGAAAGGCAGGCTGAAGGAACGGGCGCAGGAGCTGGGTTTTGGCATTCTGGGAGCTGCGAGCGTCTCCGAATTTGAAGGACATCCATCCGTAACCAAGCCCTGGCGTGATGGAGATTGCTTCCATCTGCCGCGTGAGCTCTGGCCGGATGCCCGGTCAGTGGTGGTAGTCGGGATGAGAACGATTGATGAGGTGCTGGATTCTCTTGTGGATATTGAGGGCTTGCGGGTCTTATTTTATTTCGAGGTGATTCACCACCGGCTCGGTATTTTGCGGGATTGGCTGCGGGAACAGGGGGTCGGGGCGCGGCTGGCAGATGAAGCAATATCCTACAAGCGTGCTGCCGTACTCGCCGGGTTGGGATATGCGGGCAAGAACTCACTTGTTGCCACCCCGGAGTACGGGTCGAACGTGCGTTTTGGGGTGCTGTTGACTGATGCCGAGCTGCCCGTTGATAGACCGAATGATCCTTTGAGGCCAAGATGTGCGCGGGATGCAACAGGTGTGTCTCCGTCTGCCCGGAGGGGCAATCGGGGAGTACGAGATCGACTTCAGGAAGTGTCTCGTTACCGCAATAGGTGCGGATGGCCCGCGGGGACTGCGGGCGGAGCGTATTCAGCAGAGAGCAGGATATGCCGTCGAGTGCAATCTCTGTCAGAAGGTGTGTCCACTCAACGGATGACGGGATGTCCGCGTTGGTTGTGATATGCGGGGGTGGACATTATGCGCTCTTCTGGCACACAGGGGCAGAAATTCCCGGACAAGACAGGTTGACGACCCGTCTCGCCTGCAATACAATAATACGAACAAATCAGGCTCAAAAACGCTGTGAAGGGAAAGAGTAGATCGGACAGCCGCCTTCAGAGACGGAGACTCACCGGCTGAGAGGTCTCCGGGTGAGGCGCGATCGAATGTCGTCCCCGAGCGGGTCGTCTGAAAGATGGAGTAGGACGATACGTTTGACCACGTTTTCGGTCTATGAGTGCCGCGCGGCGTCCTGTGAGCCGTGGGGAACTAAGGTGGAACCGCGACCCTTCGCCCTTAGGCGAGGGGTTTTTCTTTGGGCCTGAGGTTGTGAAGGGGGATTGATACTGATGACAGCCAGTGCCGGTGGAAGTACGCTTCCATCTCGCTATGACCCGGCAGAAGTGGAAGAGGACATTTACAGGTTGTGGGAGGAGGGCCGGTACTTTCGGGCCCGTGTCGATTGCAGTCGGCCACCGTACACGATCATGATGCCCCCGCCGAACGTCACATCGGATCTTCATGTGGGGCACGCGCTGAACAATACCCTGCAGGATGTTCTGATCCGTCGTGCCCGCATGCGTGGTTTCGAATCTCTGTGGCAGCCGGGAACAGATCACGCCGGGATAGCGACGCAGCGGGTGGTGGAGATGCACTTGCGGGAGGACCGCGGCATAACCCGTCATGATCTCGGCCGGGAGGAGTTCGTCAGGGAGACGTGGCGCTGGAAGGAGAAGTACGAGGACAATATCGTGCAACAGTTGAAGAGGCTGGGTGCATCACCGGACTGGGATCGGATCCGTTTCACTTTTGATGATGGGCTTTCCCGTGCGGTGAAGGAGGTATTCGTCCGCCTGTACGAAAGGGATTTGATCTACAGAGGAGATTATTTGATCAACTGGTGCATAGATTGTGGTACGGCACTGAGTGATATCGAGGTGGAACACGAGGACAAGGTGGGTGGACTGTACCATGTGCGTTATCCACTGGCCGGGTCAGATGATCACATTGTAGTTGCAACGACCAGGCCGGAGACCATCCTGGGTGACACCGGAATGGCAGTGCACCCGGATGACGGGAGGTACTCCCACCTGATTGGCGAGTGCGCGGTAGTGCCGCTTATGGACAGAGAGGTACCGATAATCGCAGATGACTGGGTTGATCCGGACTTCGGCACCGGGATTGTGAAGGTGACGCCGGGCCACGATCCCAACGACTTCGAGATGGGATTACGTGCTGACCTTCCGACCATCAAAGTCATAGACGAGGACGGACGGATGACCGATGATGCTGGCATGTATGCCGGACTGGACCGTGAAGAGGCGCGGGAACGCGTGGTGGAGGACCTGAAGGCCGGGGGACTGCTGGAGCGCATTGAGGAGCATGAACATGCGGTGGGAATGTGCTATCGATGCGATTCTGTGGTGGAGCCGCTGGTTTCGAAGCAGTGGTTCGTACGAATGAAGCCGCTTGCCGAGCCGGCCATGCAGGTGGTGCGGGACGGCAAGGTGAAATTCGTACCCGAACGGTTCTCACGCGTCTACCTGAACTGGATGGAGAACATCCGCGACTGGTGCATTTCGCGCCAGCTGTGGTGGGGGCACCAGATACCGGCATGGTACTGCGCTGAGTGCGGCGAGATAAACGTGGCCCGGCAGGAGCCGGAGGAGTGTGCTTCTTGCGCTGGATCGGAACTGACCCGTGATACGGATGTGCTGGACACGTGGTTCAGCTCGGCTCTCTGGCCGTTCAGCACACAGGGATGGCCGGACGAGACGGAAGAAATGAGCTATTTCTTCCCCGGCGATGTGCTGGTTACGGCATGGGACATCATACCGTTCTGGGTAGCGAGGATGATATTTACTTCTCTGGAGTTCACTGGTGAGGTGCCGTTTCACGATGTGCTGATCCACGGGGTGGTGCTGGACCCGCAGGGGAGGAAGATGAGCAAGTCTCTGGGAAACGGGGTGGACCCGCTGGAAGTAATTGAAGACTACGGGGCGGACGCCCTCCGTTTCTGCTTGTTGTTCGGCAACAAGCCCGGAAATGACATGCGGTTTCACTGGGACCGGACAGAAGCGGGGCGAAATTTCGCCAACAAGCTGTGGAATGCCTGTCGCTTCGTGTTGATGCACCTGGACGAAGACGATTTTACTCCCGGCGTCCCGGATGCGGAAGAGCTGGAGACTGAGGACCGATGGCTGCTGACCAGGCTGCACGAACTGGTGGAAACGGTGGATGACCACTTTACAGGTTACCAACTGGGCGAGGCACTGAGGGAGATCTATGATTTTGCCTGGAGTGAGTACTGCGACTGGTATATCGAGCTGGTCAAGAGCCGTCTCGCCGGTGACGATTCCTGTTCACGCCGTGCTGCGCTTCAGGTTTTGTACAGTGGGTTGAGTGCCATACTAAGACTGCTGCATCCATTTATGCCCTTCGTTACCGAGCAAATGTGGCAGGCCGGTCCGGAGAGCGATGAGCAGCTGATCTGCGCCCCCTGGCCGCGGAGTGAAGATTTCCCGGTAAAATCCAGGGCGCGATACGAGATGCAGTCGTTTATGGAGGTAATCCGCTGCATCCGCAACCTGCGGGCCGAAGTAAACGTGCCGCCGTCACAGCAGGTGATGGTCCAGATCATAGCAGGTGAGGAGGACCGGCAGCTTATTGGGGACCTGCAGCATCACATTGAGGATATGGCGGGCGTGAGCGAAGTCCAGTTCCTGGAGGGGACGAATGACAGGCCGCAGCAGGCCCTCGCGGGGGTGGCCTCGGATGTGCAGGTGTTTCTCCCGTTGCGGGGCGTGATCGACCTTGAGCGTGAAATCGAGCGATTGAACAGCAATCTCACAGAAGTGATGACCAGAATAGAAAAGAGCAGGGGCAAGCTGGCCAATGAGGACTTTGTGCAGAAGGCGCCGCGCGAAGTGGTGGATCAGGAACGCAGGAGGCTTTCCGAGACGGAGAGCGAGGCCGAGCACCTCAAGCGACGTCTGGCTGAGCTGCAGGACGAAGGATGAACTGCTGCAGCGGCAGGAGGCGAGGGGGCGCGAGGCGAACCCATTAGCAAGGACATCTCTACAGTATTACACTTTGTGCGGTGAGGAGCGGTAAGCATGAGCGAGGAGCTTACCTTCTCCGTTCTATCTCTCGATCGGGCGGGGTACAGCGCTGATCAGATGAACCTGAATCGACCTTCAGAGGATGATGAGCCGGATGGTGTTTCTCTGGCAGTGCTGAAAACCGCCGCCCGCGTAGATGTCTTCGTATTTCGAGGAATGTGCCCCACAGGTGGCTACGCTATCGACGTGCAGGAGGTGTCCCTCTGCGAGTCGGAGGTATGCATTACAGTTGAACTCATAGATCCCGCCCCTGGGGACGTCGTGACCATGATGATGACGAGGCCGGTGAAGGTAGTCCGCTTCCCGGGGGACACCTTCCCGGCCCGATACGTGTCAGTGAGAGACCCCGACGGTTGTGTGCATGACAGAGAGAAGATTAACCTCTAAACTCCGATGGGAGGGAGCGGGGCATGGCCCGAAACTATCCTCGCAGGGAGAGAACAGGATCGGTCTGGTCGGTGGTTGTGGTTTTCATAATCCTGGGGGTCCTCTCGCTGGTGGCCGGTTACCTGGGTGGACAGTATCTACTCCAGGGTATAACCGGTCAGGCAGATGGTCCACCCAGCCAACCTGATACCGGTGATGACGATGAGGAGGTACCGCATGATGCGGACGAGATCTTGCAGTGGCCCGGGATTTCAGTTGATGTATACCGGATACAGGTGGGCGCCTTCACTGAGCCCAGTGGGGCGAAAGCCAAGGCTGATATGATCAGGGAGGAGGGCGCCAGTGCCGCCGTCATTGCGGGAGACGATTATCACCGGGTGGTGGTAGATATTACCGACACGCGGGAGGCGGCTGAGTATATCGCCGACCACATGACGATCGAGGATAGAGAAGCAGCAGCGATCTCCTGGTCGGTGAGTGTGCCCGGCAAGGAGATGCAGGTCCCGGCGGACTGGAAGGATGAAATATCAGAGATGCTGCACTGCCTGGATGAGCTGATCCAGGCACAGGCAGAGAGCCCGGTGGTAGCTGCTGATACCGCGGTGACAGGTGAGGTCGTCGAGTCTGCCGAGCGGTTTTCAGAGCTCTGGGATGAGGCCGGTGGTTTTGTCGAGGTCGCCTGTGAAGATCTACACGCACTGATCGCCGGTTATGTTGTGCCGAACGTGCGCGGTCTGCAGCAGGACTCCCGGTCGATGTCGACCAGGCAGTCCTTCATCGAACTGCTGGGGGCTCTCTCGGGTGAGGGTGATGGATAGAGCCGACGGCAGTTGAAAGAATAGCTGAGGGTACGTGTTGTGAGGAGGCCCCAAGTGCGACGAGAAGTCAAGAGACAGAGTTTGCTGATGCTGATTTTGCTCCTGATAGTGGGAGCATTTGTGGGCAACATTATTGGCGAGCTGGTTGCCCCATATGTTCCGGTGCTGGCCGAAAGCGCCGTGCTCGGCGTGTCGCCGGTCACCTTCCGCCTGCTCAACGTGGTGAGCGTGACGCTGGGAGCCACCCTGAACCTCTCGCTGCTGGGTGGTCTTGGTGCAGTTTTCGGATTTTTATTGTGGAGGAAGTGACAGGTATGGGAGAAAGGTGGACGGGTCCAACGGCTCGCTTGGTGCTGGCCTCCAGTTCACCCCGGCGGCGCGCCCTGTTTTCTTCTTTGGGACTGGAGTTCGATGTGGAGGTTCCCGATGTCTCTGAGGAGATGTGGATGCTGGCAGATGATGACCCTGGATTAATGGTCACCGCACTTGCGGGTCGTAAGGCCCGCGAGGTGGCGGGTCGTGTGAGCGAGGGACTGGTTATAGGAGCCGACACGGTTGTGGTTCTGGACGGTCAGGTGCTCGGCAAGCCCGAAGATGAAGGCGATGCGAGACTGATGCTGCAGTCGCTCTCCGGGCGCACTCACGCGGTGGTGACTGGGGTGTGCGTACACGATGTACAGAGCGGAGCAGGGGCTGAGGAGGCCTGTGAGACTGCAGTGCGGATGACTTCCTTTGGTGAAAAGACGATTGAAGCTTATCTGGCGACCGGCGAGCACTGGGGGAAGGCCGGCTCTTACGCGATCCAGGGCAGGGGGGCATTACTGACGGCAGGGATTGACGGAAGCCACTCCAATGTGGTGGGGTTCCCGGTGGAGATTCTCGAGCCTCTCTTTGACCGTCTGGGTTATTCCATATGGAATTTCGTGTTATGATCGAAATGAGTCGACCCATGAAGAGTGGGAAAGGAAGTGGATGAGAACAGGACCCTGACAATCAAGGAAATGCCGCCTCAACTGCGGCCGCGCGAAAAGCTCTTGCGGGACGGCGTCGGCCGCCTCACAGACGCGGAACTGCTTGCGCTTCTGATGGGCACCGGCAACCCGAAGAGCAGGGAGAGCGTTCTGGACCTTGCGCACAGGATCCTCGCTTTCCTGTCGAGCGGTTGCGGAGACGAAAATGTTCTGCGCCAGCTGCTCGACACCAGTGTGGAGCAGCTTTGTGTGATCGCGGGAGTGGGAGTGGCCAAGGCGTCCTCGTTAGTGGCCGCAGCCGAGCTAGGCCGCAGGATCTCTGCGGAGGTTCCGCGGGGCGAAGAGATAGGCGGCCCGGAGGATGCAGCGAGAATGCTGATGGCCGACATGCGCTACCTGGATCGTGAGCACTTCAGGGTGATCCTCCTCAATACCAAGCATCAGGTGCTGGGGGTTGAATTGGTGTCGATCGGGGGCCTGGATTCGTCTGCAGCACACCCGCGGGAAATATTCAAACAGGGTGTCAAGCGCAGTGCAGCGGCCGTCATCCTGGCACACAACCATCCCAGCGGTGATCCCACCCCCAGCGGAGAGGATGTGCAGATTACCAGACGCCTGGTGGGGGCGGGTGAGGTGCTCGGCATGGAGGTGCTCGATCACATCATAATAGGTGATGACTGCTACGTGAGTCTCAGGCGGCAGGGTACAGGTTGGCACGACACCTTGGACGATAGAAGTCGGTCGGAAGGAGAATAGTTGAGTGTTCAGCTTCATTTATAATCAGTTTTCGCGCGATATGGGAATTGACCTGGGAACGGCAAATACGCTGGTCTATGTTCGAGGGCGAGGAATTGTGCTGCATGAACCCTCGGTGGTGGCGATGCGGCGAGAGGAAGAAGAGGGAGAGCCGCTCGCAGTGGGTGATGAGGCCAAGAGCATGATAGGCCGGACACCCGGCAATATTGTTGCCATGCGGCCCATGAAGGACGGCGTAATTGCCGACTTTGACATTACACAGACCATGTTGAGGTATTTTATCGGCAAGGCCACGCGCCGACGGCCGGTTATCCGGCCGCGGGTCGTCGTGGCGGTACCTTCAGGCGTGACAGAGGTTGAAAAGAGGGCGGTGATTGATGCCACCCTGCAGGCTGGAGCGCGCGAGGCGTACCTTATCGAAGAGCCTATGGCCGCGGCAATTGGCGCGGGGCTCCCCGTGCATGAGCCCACTGGCAACATGGTAGTCGATATAGGTGGCGGTACCACGGAAGTGGCCATAATTTCTCTCGGGGGCATAGTCACCCACCAGTCCATACGCATTGCTGGTGATGAGATGGATGAATCGATTGTCAGCTACGTCAAACGGCACTACAACCTCCTGATCGGTGAGAGGACGGCCGAGCAGGTGAAGATGGAGATAGGCAGTGCTGTACCCGGCGAAGATGAGGAAGGAGTAGATGTGCGGGGTCGCGACCTGGTCAGCGGGCTGCCTCAGACGGTACAGCTGACGGCAGAGGAAGTTCGGGAGGCCATGTCGGAGCCTGTATCAAACATTCTGGACGCTATTCGAGTGAGCCTCGAGCGAACACCTCCAGAACTTGCGTCCGATATCATGGACCGCGGCATTGTACTCACTGGTGGCGGCGCGATGTTGACCGGATTTGAAGATCTGGTGACCGATGAGACGGGGATGCCCGTGTATCTTTCGGAGGATCCCCTGCTCTGCGTCGTACGCGGTACGGGTAAGGTCCTTGACGAGCTGGATGTTCTCAAGCGCATCCTCATGGTCCCGAAGCGACTGGCCTGAGAGGAGCCCTAAACTGTTTGGGGGCGGACCGCATTGATGCAGCTGTGGCGTGATCGGCGTTTCGTCGGGAGCCTGCTGGTTGCCATATGCCTCATATCCCTGATGATTGCCACTCAGGCTTCAGATCGCCCTCCCGGAGTAGTGGAATGGATATGGTCAGAGGTCCTCATTCCCGTTGAGGGTTTGATCTCGCAGGTATCCGAGCTAGCCGGGGGGTGGGTGGCCCATCTCCTGCGCTTCCCGGAGATCGTACGGGAGAGCATCGATCTGCGGCAAGAGGTGACCGATTTGCGCGGTGCGGACATCAGGGTCCAGATCCTAGAGAGAGAGAACCGTCGCCTGCGCGAGCTTCTGGGTCTGCACGAGGAGACCGATGCAGACGTACATATCGGGAGGGTGTCCCGTCGCCTTCCTTCAAACTGGACGCGCCAGGTTACTATCGACATAGGTGCGGAAGATGAGGTCGGCACCGGCGATATAGCTGTGGTTCCCGCCGGTCTGGTCGGTAAGGTGATACGGACAACCCCCCGGACTGCTCAGGTTATGCTCATAACCTCTCCTGAAAGTGGAGTGGGGGCGGAGGTGGTCAGGACCGGAGATGCCGGCGTTGCCGTCGGGTATATGGGTCAAGAGGGGATGCTGAAGGTGACATTTTTTGATTCTTCGGCCGAGGTTTCCATCGGTGATACAATTGTAACGTCGGGGTTAGGTGAGGTTTACCCACACGGGATCCCGGTTGCAGAGGTGGTTGAGGTGGAGGTGGACGACCTGGGGCTGCTGCGCGAGGTGAAAGCCCGTCCCCTGGCCGACATGCACAAGCTGCACGAGGTCATGTTGATTGAAATGCCGGAAGGTGACGTGCTTGAGTGGTTCCTCGATATCGATGATGCGGATAATGAGTATTAGAGGGAGGGCACTCCTTGGCCTGGTGGATGCATCTGGTAATCTTCGGCGTTGTGCTGCTCGTGCAGGTCAGTGTGGTGCCGGGCATTGGACCGGCCGGAGTCCGCCCCGATCTTGTTCTGGCCTGGGCGATATCGGCGTCTATCCTGGAGGAAAAGGAGAAGATCGCCCTCGGTCTCGCCGCCTGCGGTGGAGCAATGGTGGACATAACGGTTGGTCGATTCTTGGGACTGAACGCGGCACTTTTTCTGGCAGCGGCAATAGGGGTGCGCCGGACACTGCGCGCATTCATGCGGCCGAGTCTTTTTCTGACAGTTGCCGTGACCGTGGCCGTCACCGTTGTTGTCGAGATGGTGCGGGGGTTGCTGTGGCATTCGGGTGTGGCTCCGACCGCCGGATTGCACGAGATGCTGTCTGTGGCTCTCACGGTGGGTGGATTGAGTGGCGGGGCTGCTGTTTTGTTTTACTTCATTATTCTGCGGAGCGTCGGGGTTTCCTCGTGGGAGAAGTCCTGATGCGGGGTCCGTGGGAAAAAGGGGGTAGAGAATGCGCGGGCGAGTTCGTCTGCTGGGCATCCTGATTCTTCTGGTCCTGGCCCTGTTGTGGGTTCGTGCTGCCCAGCTGCAGCTGGTGGAAGGAGAGGCATTTCTCGCGGCTTCCGAGCAGCAGCGTCTGCGGGTGCTCGGTGTACCTGCCCCCCGGGGCAGAATATACTCGGGAGACGGGGAGACACTGGCGACTAATCGACCGGCCTTCGTGGCCCAGTACCTGCCATCCAGTGAGCCGCTCAGTGATGAGCAGCTGCAACTTCTTTCTGAGCTCATTGAGACTCCCGCACAGACCATCCTGGAGGCTATCGAGAAGCAGGCGGCCGACCGCCCTTACGCCCCCGTGGATCTGAAGATAGATCTGACCGCTGAGGAGTACACACGCCTTATGGAGAACCTGTATCAGCTGCCGGGTGTACGGGTAGAGGCGCAGCCTGTACGGCACTACCCGGAAGGTTCCCTCGCCGCACATGTCCTGGGCTACGTTCTGCAGATAGATGAAAGAGAGCTGGATACTTTCGGGGATATGTCCGATAGAGTTTATGAGAACCGGGATGTGGTCGGCAAGGCGGGGATCGAACGGACGAAGGAGTTCAATCTGCAGGGATGGGATGGTGAAGTCCGGGCGGAAGTGGACGCACACATGCGGCTGATAGATTCAGTTACGGGGCGTGAGCCCAAACCGGGAGACAATGTCCAACTGACTATTGACAGCGGCCTGCAGAGAGTCGCCGAAGATGCCCTGCAGACTGTGACTGACCGGCTCCAGGAGGGGCACAACCCGCTTCCCTACGATCCGGAGACCGGCAGGTATGTGGGGCTCTGGGATGAGGGGAGTTTTTATCCGGCGGACTCCTCTGATCCCTCGCGTCGCTATGAGGAAGCTACTGCCGGAGCTGCTGTGGCCCTCGATGTTCAAAGCGGCGCCGTTCTGGCTATGGCTTCGTATCCCGACTACGACCCCAATGATTTTGCCGTGGCGCCGCTTCACCTGTCGGGGACTGAGGGTGCACGCGAATGGGAGAAAGCCTGGAGCATGCTGACTGATCCTGCGGCTGGGCAGCCGCTGCTTAACCGCTGCGTCGCGCAGATATCGCCTCCGGGGTCGACTTTCAAAATGGTCACGGCCATGGCCGTCCTGGAATACGGCGGGCTCAGCCCGACGGAGAGTAAGCGATGTGCGGGCGCACTGGAGGCATTCGGGCAGGAGTATAGGTGCTGGACAACGCACGGTTCGGTAGAGCTTCATCGGGCGATCGCCGAAAGCTGCAATGTGTATTTCTACCGGGCCGCCCTGAGTGTGGGAATTGACAACCTGTCGAACATGGCCAGGGAGTTCGGCTTCGGGCAGCCCTCCGGCATTGAAGGGCTTCCCGCCGGGACTGAGAGCGGCGGGGTGAGGCCTGACAGCACCTGGAAGCGGGAGACCCTGGGTGAGATGTGGTACCCGGGAGAGACCCTTATGGCCGGAATCGGGCAAGGATACCACGCATATACACCCCTGCAGATGGCATTGTACACTTCAACCTTGGCCAGTGGCGGTGAGCGAGTGAAACCCTTTCTGGTCCAGCGTGTGGTGAACACTGAAGGCGACGTTGTGTGGGAGATGGAACCGGAGGTGACTCACATACTGTCGGCTTCAGACGAAAACATCCGTTACGTGCAGGAAGGTATGGAGGGAGCGATGGAGCCCAGAGGTACTGGCTACACTCGCTTCATCGATTATCCACAGATCTCTCCGCGAACGGGTGACGAGGTTTCTGTGGCCGGTAAGACCGGCACGGCGGAGGTGGGTGGAATCGGAGAGAGACGCGATAATCACGGTTGGTTTGTTGCCTACGCGCCGGCAGATGATCCCGAGATCGCCGTGGCCTCCATTATCTATCACGGCGGTGGGGGATCTATGGCGGCTGCACCGGTGGTGCGGGCAATCATGGATTCCTATTTTGAGATCGGGGCCGCTCCCCTGCCTTCGACAGATGACGACATAACAGCTGGAGAATAGGGCGAAATACGAAGCATAGTCGGGAATAACAGAGTAATATGGTGCTTATCTATATTCCGATCCCTCAGCACGATGTCAGCAGGAAATCTCCACGTGTTGCCGAAGTACTACTGCAGAATCCAGGGGGAGGGTTCCGACGTGGATAGTGAGATGGTGACATTCAAGGGGAGTCGGAGTGGACTGTACATTAACCTGTCGGAGGAGCCGTCTTTTCAGGCCCTGCTGACAGAGCTTGAGGGTAAACTGAACTCCGCTCACGGATTTTTCCGCGGGTCAGAAGCAGTGGTGGATGTGGGTGGTCGGGTGCTCACTACCGAGCAGCTGGTACTTCTGGAGCGCAAGCTGCGCAGCGAGGGTGGGTTTACCCTGACTCAGGTGGTGCATGAACAGGCGCGCGAGAGGAGGCGCCCCGACCGGGCCAGGCTTGTGCGCGGCACATTGCACTCGGGGCAGCACATAAGGCACGATGGAAATGTGGTCGTCCTGGGTGATTTGAATCCCGGTTCAGAGGTGGTTGCCTCGGGTGATGTGCTGCTCCTCGGCCGTTTGCGGGGTGTCGTGCATGCCGGGGCCGGTGGTGACGAAGAGGCGATAGTGGCGGCGTTCCGACTGCAGCCGATCCAGCTGCGGATCGCGGATGTGATCAGCCGGGCGCCAGGCCCGGGCAACAAGCGAAAGGACGAGCCGGCAGTGCCGGAAATCGCCCGACTGCAGGACCGCATCATAGTGGTGCAGGAGTATCATCCTGGATTGGAAGATCTGCCGAAGAGACTGGTTGGATGGTAGAGATCAGGCCCGTGAAGCCCGAAGGCGCAAGCCAAATCCGAGGCTGGAGGAGAGTGATAAACCTGGTGACGGGCCGGCAGCGCTTAAGCGCTGTGTAATTGGGTGCGCGCGGATGACGCATACATCACACCAGGTAAACCATTGGGAGAGACACTGGTCATAACATCAGGTAAGGGAGGCGTCGGCAAGACCACGGCCACGGCCAATATTGGTGCGGCATTGGCGAACTTGGGGTACCGGGTGGCGCTAGTCGATGCCGATATCGGGCTCCGCAATCTGGATGTAGTGTTGGGTCTCGAAAACCGGATCGTCTACGACCTTGTCGATGTGGTCGACGGATTCTGTCGTTTGAAGCAGGCGCTGATCAAGGACAAGCGTTACGAACGGCTTTACCTGCTCCCGGCGGCCCAGACCAAGGACAAGAGTGCGGTCAGCCCGGAGCAGATGCGGAACATATGTGATCAGTTGAAAGAAGTCAATCTGTCGACCGAGGCAGGGGGAGCAGAGTATCTCGACTACATTATCGTGGATTCTCCGGCGGGTATAGAACAGGGCTTCAAGAATGCGGTATCGGGAGCGGATCGGGCATTCATCATCACCACACCCGAGGTCTCTGCCGTGCGGGATGCCGACCGCATCATAGGCCTGCTGGAGGCGGAGAGCCTGGCACGACCGCAGCTTCTGATCAACAGGCTGCGCCCGAATATGGTAAGGACCGGAGATATGATGGACATTGAAGATACCATTGATATCCTCGCAGTGAGTCTGCTGGCTGTGATACCGGAAGATGATAGAATAGTCGTGAGCACGAACCGGGGCGAGCCGGTGGTGAACAACTCGAGCTCTCTGGCCGGGCAGGCATTCATGAATGCGGCTCGCAGGATTACGGGCGAGGAAGTGCCCTTCCTGGAGATGGATGGGGACAGATCATTTATCCGGCGACTGGGACAGTTCTTCGGTCTTCGTGGGCGATGAAGGAGGCTCCATTATGGGTTTTTTGGATGCGTTGTTCGGCAGGAGGAAATCCAGCAAGCAGGTTGCCAAAGAGAGGCTGCAGCTCGTCCTCAGCCACGACAGGATGAGGATACCTCCGGGTATACTCGAGCCCCTGAAAGATGATTTGATAGACGTCATATCAAACTATATTGAGATCGAGGAGTCGGGTATCACTGTCGAGTTCGATGACAGTGACGGGGATACCCGGTCCCTGGTAGCCAGCATTCCGGTGATCGGAATGCGCAGAGACCGCCGCTGAGAATAAGAAAGGGGACTCTGTCAGGGTGTGGAGACGCCTTCTGCGCCGCATTGACTGGATTTTGATCGTTGCAGTGATGGTAATCATGATCCTCGGCATGCTGATGATTGCCGGATCCACGGCGGACAGCTGGCGGACCATTCTGGATTCCCCCTTTGTCCGGCGGCAGGGGGCTTACGGGCTGGCGGGACTCGGGCTGATGGTGGCGACCATGCTCGTGGATTACCGCCATATCCGTACTTTTTCGCGCCTCCTGTACGCGGCTTCCCTGGGGATGCTGGTGGCGGTGCTGATGGTTGGAGTGGAGGCGGGTGGCGCTACCAGGTGGCTCCCGGTGGGCCCTTTGAGCTTTCAACCCGCCGAGGTAGCTCGCGTTCTGGTGCTTATTACGCTGGCCAACCAGGTATGTGCGGTGGGTTCGGACAGCAAGAGGGACTATACCTGGATGGATCTCTTCTGGTCTGCAGTGCACGTCGGGGTGCCGGCGGGGCTCGTGGTGGTGCAGCCCGACCTGGGTACAGCGCTGGTGTTTGCAGCGGTGCTCCTGGGACAGCTGTATATAGCCGGTTTCAGTCCCTGGCGCCTTCTGGCTGCTGCCTGGACCGGTCTTGCGGCCGTGGTTGTGCTTCTTCTTTCGCACGTTCGCTACGGAGTGGATATTCCGCTGCTGCAACCTTACATGGTAAACAGGTTGATTGCGTTTGTGGACCCCACCGCTGATCCCACCGGTGCCGGGTACCATCTGCAGCAGTCGGTGATCGCCATAGGCTCTGGAAGGGTTGCGGGGAACGGTCTGTTCAGGGGCGGGGGAGCGCAGATGCACTTTTTGCCCGAACAGCATACTGATTTCATATTCTCGGTCCTTGGCGAGCAGCTGGGAATGGTCGGCGTCAGTATACTGCTTCTGTCATTCATCGTGGTTTTTCTCCGCATGCTATCCATTATAGTCGGGGCGGCCGATCAATACGGGGCCGTACTGGTTGGCGGTGTCGTCGCAATACTCTTTTTCCGCGTTGTGGTTAATGTTGGCATGACCATGGGAGTCATGCCCATCACGGGGCTTCCGCTGCCATTCGTCAGCTACGGTGGGAGTGCCCTGATGGCTGATCTGGTCAGCGTTGGCCTCGTGCTGAATGTGGGAATGCGACGCCATAAGATCCTCTTCTGACGCTTCGATTCATCGTTTGTGCGCATATGAGAGCGGGTCGTGCCGTATAGATGGTGTGCAATGGCGATTCTCTAGGAAGGGATGGGGTCGCCTCATGAAACCATCTCCTCGCAGGCCGACCGCACCCCGGCGCCCGGGCACGCTCGGTCGTCTTGCGGATCGGAGCAGCTTGCTCAACTGGAAGTCGGTTGCCGGACATCGCTTGGTGCGCCAGATGGCAGCGGCGATCATTCTGCTTGTATTGGTGGGAGTTCTCAGTATCACACCAGTACCCGCAGTGGACGCGGCGGGCGACGTGGTTCTGCGCGCCCTCACGGAAGATATGGAGTGGGCGTCTGCCTGGGAGCGCACCAGGGCGGCGGTGGTGGGACTGCCGATTATGCGCGATTCCGCTCCATCTCTTTCCGTCGGGGGGACGGAAGCAGGTGAGGGGGCTGGGCCGGCATTCAGAAGTCCCCTGGATGGTGATCTGATCTCGCCCTTTGGCTGGAGAGATGACCCGCAAACAGGCGAAAGCAGATTTCACTCTGGAGTAGACCTGGCGGCACCGGTGGGTACGCCTGTTAAGGCGGCGGCGGCCGGACGGGTCGCGCGTATCTGGGTTGACGAGGAGTACGGATTGGCCGTGGAGATTGAGCACTCAGGGGATTTCCGCACTCTATATGCACACCTTAACAGGGTGACGGCCGACGAGGGCCAGGAGGTCAGCTCCGGCGACACAATTGGGACTTCCGGTGATTCCGGGCGCACAAGCGGGCCGCACCTGCATTTTGAGATCAGGACAGACGATAGGGCGGTCGATCCTCTGCCGCTGTTGGGAGAGGGGGAAGAATGATTCGTTGGCCTGGACCAGGATCCGCTTTTACTGCCGCGGGACGCGGGTCACCGTTCACCTTTTTTGCATCCTGGTGCTCGGGTGGGTAGTATTCACGGGAAGATTGCGGGAAATGATACTGGTACTGGGGGCACTGGTTACGCACGAGATGGCCCACTACATTGTGCTCCGGGGTTACGGAATGGGCGTGGCGAGCATTGATGTACTGCCGTTTGGTGCCCGAATGGAAATCGGCGGTATGTCCGGACGCCCGGATGCCGAGGCACCGATTGCAGCGGCGGGACCACTGAACAACTTCATCCTGTTGGCCTTGGGTCTGCTCTTTGGCTCCCTGGGTATGGGCGGTGGATACTGGTGGGAATTCTTTCTGTCTGTCAATCTGGCGTTGGCGCTTTTGAATCTCATCCCGGCACTGCCGCTGGACGGCGGGAGGATACTGCGAGGTTACCTGGCGGAGACCGCTGGCGTGGTTGAGGCGACCAGGATAATGGCGCAGTGGGGAGTGGGCTGCGGCGCTGCTCTGATCGTTGCGACGGTATACCTGGCTATGACCCAGTCAATGTATTTGTGGGTAGTTGGAGGTGCAGGTATCATTCTTGTGGTCGCTGCTCTGCAGGAGAGGAGTGAAGCCCCGACCGCGGCACTGGGCAATTTATTCCGGAGACAGATATCAAGATGTGACCGCCGCTCCCCTCCCCCGGTAGAACATGTCAGCGCGTATGAAGATGAGACTGCGGCGCGGGTGAGCCGCCGCCTGGGCCGCTACGGTTTTGCGATTATCTGGATTCTGGACGAGGATCTGCGACTTCTGGGGACGTTGACGGAGGAAGAACTGCGTCGGGCGGTAACATCGGGTCGTGCGGACCTCTCCTTGAAGCACCTCCTGAACCGCAAGTAGTAGGGTCATTCTGCCGGATACCTCCGTCGGGTACCTTGGGGAAGCGACGGCCATTCTATATAATGGGTAAAAGGACAAGCTTTTTGGGAAGTGGAGGAGAGAATCTGTGCAATCCAGCCTTTTTCACGCAGTTGAGAGGCTTCTCCCCCGGGTGCAGACCCCCTCGCGGTACATCGGGGACGAGCTGCATGCAGTGAAGAAGTGCTGGGACGAAGTGGATGTGCGGTTCGCCCTTGCGTATCCCGATCTGTACGATGTGGGTATGTCTCATCTCGGTACGCAGGTTCTGTATCACCTGGTGAACGACCGCCCCGATTCCCTTTCCGAGCGGGTATTTGCCCCGGCAGAAGATATGGAATCGCTTCTGCGCGAGGAGGACATCCCGCTTTTTTCCCTTGAAAGCAGGCGGCCGGTGACCGATTTTGACCTGTTGGGGATTACGCTTCAGTATGAGATGACCTACACTAACGTGTTGAATCTGCTGTCACTTGCGCGCATTCCTCTTCGGTCAGAGGACAGAGATGATCAGCATCCCTTTGTCCTGGCCGGAGGCCCGTGTGCTTTCAATGCCGAGCCGTTAGCTCCATTTTTTGATTTAGTCTGCCTCGGGGACGGTGAGGATCTGCTTCCACAGGTAATTGAGACCTACCGCCGCTGGCGGGAGGAGGGCTGTCCAGGGGGTCGCGACGGTTTCCTGCGCCGCATCGGGCGCCATCGAGGCATGTACATTCCGGAGTTTTTCCGGCCTGCCTATGATGCTGATGGAGAGCTGGCCGGGGTGCAGCAGGTGGAGGGTGAGCGTAGTGAGATAGTGAAGGCTGTTTCCCGGCTGGACGAGTGCCCGTTTCCGACGCGGCCGGTGGTACCGTATACGGCCACCGTGCACGATCGGGCGTCGGTGGAGATCTTCCGGGGGTGCACGCAGGGCTGCCGCTTTTGTCTGGCCGGCATGGTGTATCGGCCAGTGCGGGAGCGTACGCCGGATCAGGTGGTGAATCTCTGTCGCGACACCATCGCCAACACCGGCTATTCGGAAGTTTCGCTGGCATCTCTGTCCAGCACAGACCACAGCGGCATACAGGAGGTTATGCAGCGCCTGGGTACGGAATTTTCTGACGCCAGGGTCAGCATTTCACTCCCCTCACTTCGCGTGGATGATTTTTCCGTGGAGATCGCCGAGGCGGTCAAGGAGGTGAGGGACACCGGCATTACCCTGGCTCCAGAGGCCGGTACCCAGCGTATGCGCGATGTAATCAACAAGCGGGTTTCCGAGGATGACTATGTGCGTGCGCTGCGCGCGGCCTTTTCCGCCGGCTGCGATACGGTGAAGCTGTATTTTATGGTTGGGCTGCCGACAGAAACGGATGATGACGTGCGGGGCATTGCACGGCTGGTGCGGTTGGCCCATGATGTTTACCGCGAGAATCCAGGCAGCGGACGGGCACTGCAGGCTCACCTCAGTGTGGCCTGCTTCATCCCCAAACCCCACACTCCGTTTCAGTGGGAGCCGCAGCTGGGAGTAGATGAGTTTCAGCGAAGGATAGAACTCCTGCGCGGGGAACTGCCCAGGCGGGGATTGAAGTTCAACTGGCATGACCCGGAAATGAGTTTCTTGGAGGGAGCGCTCGCCCGGGGGGACCGGACTCTGGCCGATATTGTTGAGAGGGCCTGGCGAGGGGGATGCCGTTTCGACGGCTGGACAGAGCATTTTCAGCCGGAGAAGTGGTATGAGGCATTTTCGGCCTGCGGTGTCGACCCGGATTGCTTTGTGACTAGGGAACGGCTGCGGGAGGAGATCCTGCCCTGGACCCACCTGCACCCCGGTTTGAGTGAGAAATTCCTTTGGGACGAGCGGGAGCGGGCATACGCCGGATTGACGACGGAGGACTGCCGGCGTGGCGAGTGCACCGATTGTGGAGTTTGCCCGAATATTGGTGCCTCCTGTGAGGCGGCAGCACCTCTGCGGTCGGAGGACGAAAATGAGTGAACGAATCAGGTGTCAGTTGACTGTGGGCGACAGGGTGAGGTGGCTTTCGCACCTGGAGTTTCTCCGGACGGTATTTCGGGCCGTGCGGAGAGCGGGTATACCTGTTCGCTACAGCGAAGGGTACAACCCACACCCACAGATCTCATTCGCGACGGCCAGACCGGTGGGACTGTCCAGCGACGCTGAATTTGTGGACCTGCAGCTGCTCCGACGGGTGCGGGTTGGGGATCTGGAGGAGCATCTTGATGCTGCACTGCCGCGGGGATTTTCCCTGCTGCGGGCCGCTGAGGTTCCGGCCGCGGCCGAGAGCCTGAACTCTGCAATTAATGCGGCGCGCTACTCATTTGAGATGCCGCGCGAATCTCCGGGGGTATGGCGGGCCGCCGCACGGGAATTCTGTGCGCGGCGGAGCTGTGAAGTTGAGCGGCAGCGTTGGAACAAGCCGAATCGAATAGTTGATATTCGGCCCCATGTCTATGGACTGGATGTCTCGGTGACTGGAGATGGGGTCAGGCTCATTGCGGACATGGCGCTTGGGGGAGAAAATAATGTCAGGCCGGAGGAGCTGCTCCGGGCTCTCAGGGCCCTGGGGCCGGAGGGAGAGGAATCGGAGCACCCACTTTATGAGGTGCAGATGCACCGCCTGGCCATGTACCGGAGAGAGGATGGCAGAGAAATTGAGCCCTGGGATCTGACTTAGATCTTTGGGCTGGGTTATTATCAGATTATTACGGGGGCTGGAGATTATGAGCAAGGAGATCCTGGTCGCGGTTGACCAGGACGATGTACGTGTGGCAATCACGGAGGACGACGAGCTTGCGGAATTCTACATCGAACGGCCCACGAGCGAACGTGTGGTGGGGAATGTTTACCTGGGGAAGGTGGAAAATGTACTGCCCGGGATGGAGGCCTGTTTCGTTGATGTGGGGCTGGATCGCAACGCGTTTTTGTATGTGGATGATGCCCATCCCGTACGCAGTGACGAGGAGGATGGCCTGCCGGCCAACCTCAAGAGCGCATCAATAAACCAGCTGGTCCGACCGGGACAGCCGGTCATGGTGCAGATCGTAAAGGAGCCAATCGGCAGCAAGGGTGCCCGGGTGACCCGCAATGTCACTCTCCCTGGTCGCTACCTGGTGTTTATGCCAGCGGTGAACTATGTGGGAGTTTCCCGGCGCATAACTGATGATGAGGAGAGGAAGAGGCTGAAGAAGCTGGCGCACTCCATAAAGGAGACGGATGCTGGCCTGATAGTCCGTACTGTGGCGGAGAATCGAGGAGAAAAGGAGATCCGCGAGGATTACCAGTTTCTCAAGAAGCAGTGGCAGGACATACAGAAGAAGAGCAGAAGTGCCCGTGCTCCCGCGCTGCTGTACCGCGATATGGGGCTGAGCTACAGAATCCTTCGTGATACACTGGATCATACGGTTGACTCGATGCTCGTCGATGATCGTGATGAGTATGAAAAGATCCTCGGGCTGCTGGACATAATGGCTCCCTCGCGCAAGGATGTTGTCAAACTGTACCGCGAGGAGGGTCTGTTTGAGCGCCGGGGGGTAAGCCGCGAGATTGAACGGGCACTATCGCACCGGGTCTGGTTAAACTGCGGTGGGTACATTGTGGTTGACCGGACTGAGGCGCTTACCTCTATTGACGTGAATACCGGCCGCTATGTGGGCTCGGAGGATCTTCAGGATACCGTGTTCAAGACCAATCTGGAGGCCGCAGAAGAGATCGTCCGCCAGCTGAGGATTCGGGACATAGGCGGGATCATCATAATAGACTTTATTGACATGGAGTCGCCGCGCGACCGGAAAGAGGTCGTAGCCACCCTGGAGAAGGCCTTGGCACGGGACAAGACCAAGACAACCGTCCTGGGTATCACGCGGCTGGGCCTGGTAGAGATGACGCGCAAGAAAGTGCGGGAGAGTCTCGATAACGTTATGATGAAAAGCTGCCCCTACTGCGACGGGACGGGGCGGATCGTCTCCGAACACACTATGAGCGGGAAGGTGCGCGAGGAGGTGCGCAGCACCCTGCGGAACTCCTCAGCCCAAGCCCTGCTCGTGGAGGTTCACCCTTCGGTTGCGGCCCTGGTCATAGGTGCGGGGGGAAGTAACCTCAAGCGCTTGGAGGAGGAAACCGGAAAGAGCATCTACGTCCGCGGTGCTGAGTCATGCCACCTCCAGGAGATGAAAATCGTGGCCATGGGCGACAAGGAGGACGTGGAGAGGCAGGCTCTTCCGGTAAAGGATGGAGACGTGCTCGATATCCGGATCGAGGAGCCGCACGTCTCGAACCCGAAAGACGGTATCGCCAGGGTGGAAGGATATGTGCTTGACGTAGAGGAGGCCGGAAAACACGTCGGAAACGAGGTGAAGGTTGAGGTAGTCAATGCCTACCGCACCTATGCCAAAGCACGCCTCGCCGCGGACGATGTTTGACCGTTAATCAGCCTTGTGCTAGAATTGTGTTCATCCTGTGGCGCGGTGAGCTTTCGCTGAGTTATCAGGATCATAACTGATGAACAAATGGATTCTGTGAGGTGTCCGGCAGTGAGTGCAACTGAGTATGCAATATTCGAAACCGGAGGTAAGCAGTACAAGGTATCTCCCGGAGATACGATTCGGGTGGAGAAGCTGGATGCGGACGAAGAGCAACAGGTGGAATTTGATCGGGTCCTTATGGTGAAATCCGGTGAGAAAGTTGCAATCGGCAATCCCACCGTGGATGGGGCGAAGATCGCCGCCACCGTTCTCAAGCAGGGACGTGGCAAGAAGATAACGGTCTTCAAGTACAAGCCAAAGGTCCGATACCGCAGAAAGCGCGGGCACCGGCAGTCGTTCAGCGAAGTCCGTGTCGATGACATAGATGCGGCTGATGTGAGCTGAGCTGTGGGAATTGATATACGTCCTATTTTGCCGGGCACAGCGAGACGGGGAGGCGCTCGAGTCCTTTGAAGTGCGGGGGCACGCCGGGTACGAGGATCCGGGACGCGACATTGTGTGTGCCGCGGTGTCAGCTCTGGCTCAGTCCACCGTAATTGGTCTGGCAGAGGTAGCGAAGTGTGAGCCGCAGATAGAGGTCGCCGATGGTTTTCTGCAGTGCCGGCTCAACTCTGCAGAACTGCCGCTGCCCGAGCAAGGTGATGCACAGGTACTGATGGAGACTTTTCGATTGGCAATCACTGATATTCAGAGGCAGTATCCCGATAGAATTCGTGTAAGGGTGCAGAAAACGGGAGGTGAACAGAATGCGCAGGATTCAGATTAATCTACAGCTTTTCGCCACCAAGAAGGCCGGCGGAAGCTCCAGAAATGGACGGGATAGCAATGCCAAGTACCTCGGTGTCAAGCACTATGATGGCGAAGAGGTAAAGACAGGGCACATTCTCGTCAGACAGCGCGGGACACGAATCCTGCCCGGCTGGAATGTCGGTGTGGGAGGCGATGACACGCTCTTCGCCAAGGCTGACGGGGTAGTCAACTTCCGTCGTCGCGGCAAAAACCGCAAGATCGTCGAGATTGTTCCGGCCGAACATCTCGCGACTGCCGTTGCCGATGACGACTGATCCGTGATTCGCAGCAGGAGTGGTGGTCGTTTTGTTCATTGACCGGGCCAGAATCATGGTCAAGGGCGGCGACGGTGGTGACGGAGCCGTTTCATTTCGTCGTGAGAAACACATCCCCAAAGGTGGTCCCGACGGTGGAGACGGGGGCGCCGGAGGGGATGTCGTCTTATTGGTGCGGGACGGCATGACTACTCTCTCTGCCTTCCGGAGGCGCAGCCATTTTTCCGCTGGTGACGGAGCACGTGGTGGGGGAAAGAAGCGCCACGGCAAATCAGGAAGCGACTGTGAAATACACGTACCGCCCGGCACCGTTGTGCTGACGGATGAGGGTGAGCTGGTGGCGGACCTGGTAGCATCCGATCAGAAGCTGGTGGTTGCCCGGGGCGGCCGCGGTGGGCGGGGCAGTGCGCAGTTTGCAACGGCCCAAAAACGGAGCCCGAGATTTGCAGAGAAGGGAGAACCGGGTGAGGAGCGCTGGATACTTCTCGAGCTGAAGCTGCTGGCAGATGTAGGTCTTGTGGGCCTGCCGAACGCCGGTAAGTCCACTCTCCTGTCGGTAATTTCTGCGGCGAAGCCCGATGTTGCGAACTACCCGTTTACCACCCTGGAACCCAACCTCGGGGTGGTCAATCTCGACTACGACCAATCTTTTGTTGCCGCGGACCTGCCGGGTCTCATAAAGGGCGCGCACGAGGGAGTCGGGCTGGGAGATGAGTTCCTGCGTCATGCCGAACGGACTGCCCTCCTGCTGCACCTGGTGGATCTTGCTGATCCCGCCCGGAAATCGCCTGAAGAAGCCTTTGTTGAGATTGAAGACGAGCTGTCGGCTTATGAGGTGGATCTGACGGACAAGCCGAGAATTGTCGTGGGAACGAAGATGGACCTGGAGGAGAGCCGCCGTGCCTGGCCGGATTTTTGCAGCTGGATTGAGTCCAGAGGGCATCAGACCGTTGCAGTTTCTGCCGCAACTCATAAGGGAGTTGATCAGCTGCTTCGCCTCACCTGGAACGAACTCCTTGACACCCGCTCTGAAGAAGATGAGACCGGCATTTCTCATGACCGGCGTCCGAAAGGGTTCCGGGTCTACGGACCACCCGATGCCGGCCCTCGCGTTCTGAAGGAGGACGGGGAGTGGGTGGTGCGGGACGAGCGTTTCGAACGGTGGGTCGTCATGAGCGATCTGGACAACGATGAGGCCGTCGATCATCTGAACAGGAGGCTGAAGCGGGCCGGTCTGTACGAGATACTGGAAGAGGCCGGAGTTAAAGAGGGCGATGTGGTTCGGATCGGAGAGGTTGCTTTCGAATATGAGCCGTGATCTTGAGCGCAGTGACAGTCGCATTGGCTTCATGGGTGGGACATTTGATCCAATTCATCATGGACATCTGGTGGCGGCAGAGTCGGTCTATGAGAACTTTACCCTGGATCGCATAGTTTTTGTTCCTGCGGGCAGTCCTGCCCACAAACCCGACTCCAGGGTCACGAGTGCCCGGCATCGTCTGAACATGACCCGGCTGGCCGCCGAGAGTAACCCTCATTTCGAGGTCTCGTCAGTGGAAGTGGATCGCGAGGGCCCTTCCTACACCATTGACACCATGAAACATTTCCGTCGGCTGTACGGTCCAGAGGCAGACCTTTATTTCATAACTGGGGTGGATGCTGTGGTGCAGATACCCGAGTGGAAGAATGCTGGGGGGTTGTTCGAGATATGTAAATTCATCGCGGCTACCCGGCCCGGGTATCCGACGGAGAATTTCTTCCGGTTCCGGGACCAGCTTCCACCGAAGCAGCGCAGGGCCATGAAGGTCGTGGCGGTTCCCGCACTCGCAATATCTTCCAGTGATCTCCGACGCCGGGTCTGCCGGGGAAGCAGCATCAAGTACCTGGTGCCCGAGCCAGCTGAGGATTATATCTACGCCCACGGACTCTACGATTGTTCGGAGCAGGACGAGGCAGTTCGGCGCCCGATCGCGTTTTGAAGACATCCTGACTGGATGGGCCCACTTGTGATAATATTGGACGCAAGACAGCGGAGAGGGTTTTCCAATTGTAGGGGTGGAGGGTGAGATTAGGCTGGTGCGTGGCGACAGCAGCAAGAGAAACAACGGCACACCCGGGAGTGGATTTCCCTGGCGGCGGGTCGGGATACTGTTGGCTGCGGGTCTCGTCTTTTTTGGCCTCTTTTCGGTCACAGCTATTTACGTCTTTCTTTCCGGACTCACTGTTGAGGAGCAGGAGACCAGCGCCAAAGCACCCGTTCCGGATCCGGGCGAACGCATTCATATCCTGGTGCTGGGCGTGGATGAGGAACAGCCCACGGGGGATGAAGGGTATGTTCCCGCTCGTTCCGACACGTTGCTACTGGTGACGCTGGATCCGGTGACTTCTGAGGCGAATATCGTCTCCATACCGCGCGACACCCAGGTGAGGATTCCAGGTCGGCCGCATCCAGAAAAAGTTGCCCACGCCTATGCGCACGGTGGAGCGGGGCTGGCGATGGATACTGTTTCGCAGTTTTTGAACATACCGATTCACTATCACATAAGTCTCGACTTCAAGGGGTTTGCTAACATCATCGACGCAGTGGGCGGGGTTGAGATGAATGTGCAACAAGATATGTTTTACCGGGATCCGGCCCAGGATCTGATTATTGACATATCTGCTGGTAAGCAGCACATGGATGGCGATACTGCCCTGAAGTACGTTAGGTACAGGGGGCTGCACGGTTCCGATATCGACAGAATTGATCGCCAGCAGGAGTTTATCGATGTCCTGTTGAGGCAGGCTTTGAGTGTTCATGGTGTGTTGCGGCTTCCGGAGGTTGCCCGACAGATTCACCAATATATGCGCACGGACATGTCTCCCAAGCAAGTGGTATCGCTGGTTACTTCATTTGCCGACATTTCTCCCGATGAAGTGGAGTTTTCAATGATCCCCGGTGAGGCCGGCAAGGAGGGAGGCATTTGGTACTGGTTCGCTGATGAGGAGGCGACGCGGGAGATGATTGACTCCTCCGTGCTTGGTCTGGTCAGGGAAGAGAATTCATCCGTTACTGTGGAAGTTCTCAACGGCGGTGGCCTGCCGAGGGCTGCCGGGCGAGTAGCGGACCGCCTGCGTGACTACGGGTATGATGTTGTAGAAGTGGGCAATGCTCCCGACGTCGGTGATGAGCGGCACGAATCGACGCGCGTTATATACCGGGATGACCAGCTGGAGGGGAAGCTTATGGTGCGGGCTCTCCGGAGTTTTCTGGCTGAGGAGTCAGGTGTGAAGCTGTATGAAGATCACAATAACGCGCAGGTGGAAGAGGGCGAAGAGCACGAACAGGAGCCGGATGCAGTTATCACCATCTATGTGGGGGCGGATTTTTCAATACGATCCAACTGAGTTAAACACTGCATGGGGAGGGATTGCTTCAAGTTGACTTCTAAAGAGAAGGTGCTTGGGATGGTAGAGATCTGCGAGGATCGAAAGGCTCAGGAAATTGTAGTGCTCGATGTCAGAGAAGTGACACTTGTTGCCGATTACTTCCTGATTTGCAACGGAACATCCGGAACGCACATGGAGGCAATATCTGAGCACCTGGTGCGTCATTTGAAAGCCGAAGACGATTGCGATTTCCATGTCGAGGGATCACGCGCCGAGGGCTGGATCCTCGTAGACTGCGGGGATGTGCTGGTACATGTATTCACCCTGAACCAGCGGAGATACTATGATCTTGAGCGTTTGTGGGGAGATGCAGAGGTTCTGTCCGATGTAACGACAGCTTAGATTGCTTGGGGTTGTCCGACGCTTGGTCTGACCTCCCTGACTTGACGTGGATCGCTGATATACTTATAATGATCGGTGCAATTGAAAAATTGGGGCGGTAGCTCAGTTGGGAGAGCGCATGAATGGCATTCATGAGGTCGAGGGTTCGAATCCCTCTCGCTCCACCACCTAAATGCCCCCGCGACTCCCTTGCCGCGGGGGCATCATCATCCTGGCAACGCTTGATCTGTACGGTTCTTGCAAACGATGCCTTCGCGGTGAAAGATCTTCGTCAAACCAAGCAATTGTGAACCTTTCACAGCGCGTCTGCGTGCTGGTGGCAGATTCGTTCAGGGTCCGCTTACTGTTCCGAAATCTGTTACCTCGCCGGATTGCACCTCGACTGCGGGCACGATGATGCCCAAGTCTGGTCGCCCGACGATCTCCAGATGGTAGGTCCCGGGCTCGAGGTGATAGGACAGTCTACCTGTGTCATCGGTCCGACACATCAGGGTGTGATCCGCAGGCCCCGGCTGGAAATCGCGAGGAATGGCCATGAGTTCCGTGTCCGGAGACAGTCCGGTGACCGTGCCCTTGAGAATTCCCTTCCGGTAATCGATAGTGTGACTCGTGTCCGCCTCGGTTACGTCCACGACGAAAACATCGCGCTCGCCATCCGGGAATGTCACCCACGGCACGTATTGTCCGACCGGCAGCAGCACTGAATAACGGCCCTGGGAATCTGTGTCGACTCCGCCCATCTTGCGAAACTGCTGGCCATCTCTCCACTCGAAGAACATCTGTGCCTCAACCGGTTCGCCGGTGTAGGGATCGTAGATTGTTCCGGAGACCTGTGCGGCGCTTTCGGCTGCCAGAATTTGCGCTCCGGCGTGCTCCGTCAGGGGCTCAAGAGTGACCGCCACATCCATATCCACCAGTTTGCGGTCATCATCACCGATAGAGGTGTATTGGGTCGTGGCCTGTCCCGAGACGTCTGTCTGGACCTGCGAGTTGGAAAACTGGCTGCTGCGGTCGCCTGCATGCGCATAGGCATGAAATTGCACATCTGCACCCGAAACCGGATGACCGCGTTCATCGGTAACCGTGACGATTATTGATGCCGTTTCCCCGCCGCCGGGGGGCAGGTATTCGGGTGACATGTCCACTTCAACCTGTAGTTGGGCAATGTCATGGTCGTCGTCTACTTCCTCCTCGGCGTAGTAGCTGGGCCACTCCACCACGTCCAGCAGCAAAGATCCGTCTGCCATCGGAACCACGTGTACCGCAAGGGAGGTGAACTGGGCCATCTCCGCCCGGTTGACCGTCGCATCACTCAGGTATTCTATGTCCTCGACCAGCCCGAGTTGCTCCGCTAATGCGTCGTAGTCGTGCGGCCATGCCATGTCTTCCTTTTCATGACCGAGAATCCGGATGAGAATGGCCGCCCACTCTGCCATCTCCAGGTTGTCCCCCGGGTCGTAGTTGCCGTGGCCATCTCCCAGGATGATGCCTTCATCTGCGATGAGGTGAATCCATCCCACCGCCCATTCCAATGCCGGTTCCATGCCCGGATATACATCATCGAAAGCAGTTGGCCGCAGGGCGGCCTCCTCGGCATCGCCGGCATCGTATCCCAGCAGGGATGCGCCCACCTTGGCCGCCTCAGCGCGCGTCAGAAGATCTTCGGGATAGAATCGGCCGTCCCCACGCCCCTCCAAGACGCCGAGTTCCACCATTCTCTCAATGGCATCTCTGTACGGATTGTCGCGAATATCCTCCAGTGCAGCCTCTGCGGGAGCAGCCAAACAGACGAGCAGAACAATGACTAGACCCAATACCAGTCCATGTTTCTTCATCGTATCGTTCCCTTCCTGAAATGTGGTTCGTTACACCCCGCGCCGGTTGCTCCACACCTTCTCAGTGAAGTCCGGCAGTTTGGACCGATGCCAGCTGAGAAGCGAGTTGTTTCCTCACTGTGACCATATGGCCGCACAGGGCCGGTCCTGATGCGCTCTGTGTCCGACAGTGATGCAGTGCGGCCATCCTGACGGGCGGCAGTGTCAGTTTGACGGTCGCTGTGACCATTGATTGCTGGAGCAGCTGGCGTACCGGAATCTAATTCTGCTTATAACCAGTATTCGCCACCCAGATTGTTTTCCCTTTGCAATTGCACGACATTAGGGCGTCTCGTGCAAGGAAATGTATGGCATTATGTATTGGATAACTGATCGGCAGGAGGCCTGTATCCAGATAGGGAAGGTGCCCCGTTTTACCTCCTGGATCTATCCACGGATCCAGGAACACGTAATTGCCCTGGTGCTCGGTGTCTCCTACAGGATGTAGTCATGTAGGCGTACTGGGCAAATGCAGCAAGAATCAGCACGGCAACTGGACAAACTGGCAATCCTTACTCATGTGTTAAGATCTGCTCTCAGTCCCGGGACGGAAGAAAGGAGAAAAACAGTTGGCTATGGCCCATCTGTGGCCGAGAGTGTCGTCCGCTGGGGAGTGGACAATCTGCTCGGTCAGGCAACGTCTCTAATCCAAATACGCAGATGACAGGTGACTGAGCCGCGGGAAAGTTTTCCGGTCCAGCTGGAGAGGGTTGGTAGAGGATGCGGGATCTCTGACCTATGCCGCATCGAGGATCCTCGTATTGAGGATCCTGAGGTTGTCAGTGTCCGGATTCCTCAATCCTCTCATTCCACAGGTGCGCAGTAGTGGGCAAGAAATACAGTCAAGGTAAATTGGTCGATATCCAGGCAATGCGGTCGGTTATCTTCGTTGCTGCGAGCCAGTCTGCTGTGCATCTCGCTCAGCTGAGATGCGTCCGCCGCCGCAGTATATGTGCGGGTCCTTCATGTGGGCTCGTCCGATGAGTGTGAGGCCCGTGCTTTCGGCAATGTCAAGAGCGAGAGTGGTCGGAATGCTGCGGGTGGCGAGCAATCCAACCCCGGCCCCGAGAGCCTTGAGCACCATATCGGAAGAGAGGCGGCCCGTGGTAATCAGGCCGCATTCTCCGGGGTCAAGTCCGCGGAAGAGGCAAACGCCCAGTGCCTTGTCAATTGCATTATGTCTGCCCACATCTTCCTTGACGTCGAGGACG
>Ga0207421_10000695_pt1 | contig 43682 bp, 38 predicted proteins | sample SodLakKL_010_SED_4_FD_187542 | JGI IMG/M metagenome (GOLD analysis project Ga0207421, IMG submission 187542) | Alkaline sediment microbial communities from Lake Tanatar, Kulunda Steppe, Russia - 8KL_010_SED (SPAdes) (version 2) | ecosystem: Environmental > Aquatic > Non-marine Saline and...
CCCGAATTGGAAAAGACTAAAAACCGAGGGTTTTTAGGGAGAGAGCCGTCCGGTGGACGGCGAAGCGACTTCGAATCCCACCCCCACCGCATAAAAGAGAGAATATTAAAAAGTATAAAAAACGAAGATGATTAAAGAAAGGAGGGTGTCGGGCTATTAGAAAACTCGAACCTTGAGAATTTTAATCTAAATCTCAATAATGGAAAGTTTAATTTTATCACATGGCCCTATTTTCAAAAGATCCTAAAAAAAGCTTGGGTATCGATGTAGGAACTACTTCGATTAAAGTTGTAGAGCTTTTACAGAAAGAAGAGGGTATTTCTTTGAATAATTACGGCATAGCTTCGGTCAAGGATATAACCGGGAAAAAGATGCGGACCAAGAGTGACGGGACGGGAGCCTTTACATCTCTGACTGCAATTGCGGAAACGGTTGAGGCAATACTTAAAGAGGCTAAAATCAAAAGCAAGAGAAGCGTTTTTTCCATCCCCGATCACAGTAGTTTTTTCACCTCTTTCAGAGTTCCAAAGATGAAAAAATCCGAAGTCGAGTCCGCTATTCAATTTCAAGCTCGGCAAAGAGTGCCTCTTCCGTTAAATGAGGTCACTTTGGATTGGCAACTTACGAATGTAAGTGAAAAAAATGGTGAAGAAATGGTAGAGGTTCTTTTGCTTGCGGTACCCAATGATGCGATAAGGAGTTATCGAGGAATAGCTCAAAAAGCCGGTCTGGAAGTTGGATCTCTCGATGCGGGAGCTTTCGGATTAGCTCGAGTTTACGGAGAAGATGGTAAGACGATAGTGGTTGTCGATGTCGGAGACCAGACTACGACCGTAAATATTATAGAAAATGAGATTCCCAAATACAGTCATGCTTTAGATATTGCCGGTAAGGATTTTACCGAAGGCATTGCTATATTACCCGAGGTTGATTATAATGAAAATGAAGAAGAAATCGCTTCGCGCGTACCGAGAAAAATAAGAAAGTCTCTTTCGGAAGATTTAGTTAATAAAGTAAAAGAGGTCTGTGAAAATTATCAAAGAGAAAGCGAAAAAGAGATAGACAGAGTGATAATTACGGGAGGCGGAGCCAACCTTGAAGATGTCCGAGATCATTTTTCCGAAAATTTTTCGGCCAGTGTCGCTGACCCCTTTGAAAAACTGATTTATCCGGATGTGTTAGAGCCGATTACGGATGAAATATCTCCTCTATTTTCGGTGGCTATCGGAATGGCGCTACAAGGACTAAAGGATAAAAAATAAAGAAGTATGGCGATAGATATAAAACCAAAAGAGGAAAAGAAATATAAACTGCCGGACTCTTTCAATGCTCTTTTTTATTACTCGATTGTTTTACTGCTTTTTTCGGTAAGTGCTTATCTTTTGATTTCTCAATGGAACTCGGAAATAGAAGCCCAAATTGATCACAGAGAAGAATTCGTAGAAAATTTAAGAGGAGAAGAGGAGTTTGAAGAAAGGAGAGATTTCGTTTATGACCGGAGGAATCTGATGAATGATTATCTTCACCTCTATTACAATAAAAAAACATTAAACAACTTCTTTTTATTTTTGGAAGAATCGGTTCATCCCGCTGCGCATCTCGACACGGTTACTCTTGACACCGAAGATGGTGAGGTTTCCGTAACCGGATACACTCTGGATTTTAACACTTTAGAGCAGCAACATACCATACTTAAAGAATTCAGTTTTAATCGAGAAATTATAGGATGGGTCCCGGAGTATCACCCGTCTCCGACTGATAAATTCGACTATCAAACTCATCTTGATTTTGTTGAAGATGAAGAGGCATGGTCAAAAAGAATCGAAAATTGGGATGAATTCGGTGAGGTTGAAATTTTTGAACAAGAAATGGATGACGGACAAATTAGATCCGTTATTTTTTTAATTGATGAAGATATGGACGAAGATGAAGAAGGTGCTTATCAAAGATTTCAACCCAATGTAGATATAGTTACTGTTGAAGATGAAGACGGGGAAGAAAAAGAGAGGATTACTCCGTTGAGAAACTTGGTCGACATTTATGAAAGTCCGATTCTCGGAATGCAGAGAACCAGTGTTGACAAAGAAAATATAAGAAACGTAGACGAAATACCTCTTTTAACCGTAGCACGTCAAGAGGATTATAGAACCAACAGGAAGGATTTACTTGATTGGGATTGGTATGAAGTGTTGATTGTTGAAAACGTAGAACCGATAGAAGAGGTCGAGTTGGTCGGCGTATCGGAAGTTCAAGGAGATTTTAGCGTGGAATTTAGTTTTCAAATTAAATTGGATCAAGAAATATTTAAACCATAATGAAACCGATAATAACCGCCATCTGTTTAATAGGTTCTTTCTCCATAATGGCTTTTGCCATATGGCCCGAATATCAGGATTTGAGAGAATCCATAGTTCGTGCTGATGTGGAAGAAGAAAACTTGAGTAATATTATAAACTACAATCAAACTTTAGAAGGGATTACCGCTGATCTGCAAAATAACTACATAGAAGAAATGAAAAAGATGGAAAGTGGAATTCCCGATGACCATTACGTTCCCTCTCTTTTTGCCGAGATAAGAAGAGCTTCTTATCGAACCGGAGTCAGAATTGAAGGAATGGGTGATTTTTCTTTGAATGAGTTTGAAGAGAGGCCTCAGTTGATCGAAACGGAAATCAGCTTTCAAGTTGAAGGGTCCTATTCTAACTTTAAAAATTTTGTTGAAGAGCTTAAAACCAATGCCAGGATAATGAGTATAGAGTCGATAAGAATTGACAAGAGAGGCACCACAAGTCAGGATTTGCAGCCACTGGAATACTCCGTTACGATATTAACTTATTCATACTAAAATAATGACTGAAAAAAAGGAAGGTAAAAAGGATTATAAATATTTTTATGCGATTGTCTTGATAACTTTCGCAATAGTGGGAGTGGTGATTTGGCAAATATTTTTTGTAAGTGATCTTCACCACATAAGTCCCGATTCCGGATTTGAAGAAACTCCGGATGTCGATTTGGTTTTTTTGGATAGTTATGCGTTTGGCGGTTTGGATCATTTTGAAAGAGGTGATGTTCCCCTACTTCCTTGGAAGCAAGTTAGAAATGAAAACCCCTTTCAGACCCCCAGAGTTCCGAGAGATAGAGATTTAAGAAGATGGTGGGCGGTTTTCAATATTGAATTGAGAACCGAAACTGAAAGTTTGATCGGGCAGAGCCCTGATATGATTGAGGGATATCTCAATCCGACATTGATTCTTTTTGAAGGGAGATGGTATGAAATAAAATGGGGTGGAAATCAGGAAGGTGTTAACTTGAAGATAGTGGGGGATGACGATGAAGTATTAATAGAGAGTGATGGTGAAGACTTTTTGGAATTTCAGGCTTCGGCCGAAATGTCCGAATACAGATCGGATGAAGGAGCTGAGGGAATCATAAACATAATAACGGATGAAGATTATGATTCCGGTATTCAAGATTTTGAAGAATATCAAGATGACACTTTGCTTATGATAGCCGGATCGGATTTATCCAATTTACACAACAGAATAAGATCTTTGGAGGACGAATTCGTTGAAGAAGAGATAAGAAGAGGAGAACGGGTTTACAGTGAGCTGGAAGGAGAATTTCGAGAAATAGAAAGGAAAAACAGGGAGGGAGAACTGAGAGAAGAGAGCCTGCAAGCGGAAATTGGAGAGTTTAGGTCAATGGTCAGTTTGGCTTCGGACAATCTGGCAGAAATTATAACGGGAGAAGTTTCTTGGAGCGATCTCAAGGGCGAAGATACGGACATGGATGATTTTGAAGGAAATGAATTACTGGAAGAAGCGCGAGAAGACTTGCTTTTATTTAGGGATGATTTGGAAACTCTTGAAGACGAAGCTCAAAGAGATGAAGCGAGAGAAGTATATTACAGCTTGGATGAAGAACTCCAAAATTTAGAAGAAAGTTATGAAGCGGGACAAATCGATGAGGGAGATCTGTTTCAAGAAGTTGAAAATTTTTACATTGAAGCGGAAAGCCTGATAGCGGAATTAGATTTTTTATAATTAAATTTTTATAATGCAGGGATTAATAGATGCTCTAACAAAAAAAGAGATTATAACCGAAAGAAAAGCGGTTGAGCTTAAAAATAAGGTAAAAAAAGAAGAAAAAAGAGAAGAGGAGGCGATACTTGATGACCCACAGCTTGATATATCCGAAAAAAAGCTCTTTAGAATAAAGAGTAAATTAATAGAGGTTCCCTTTAAAGAGGATATAAATTTAGATAAACTGGGGAGTATTTTGCCCGATATAGCAGGGCTTATTCCTGAAGACTCCGCCAAGCATTACAATATGGTGCCTCTTAACAAAAAGGATGAAATAATTGAGATAGGGATGGTTTATCCCAGAGATATGAAAGCTCAGGAAGCATTGAAATTTTTATCTCGAAGAAGCAATTTTTCTTATGATGTAAAATTGATAACGATATCAACCTTCAGGGAAATTTTAGCTCAATATGAAGAGCTTAGAAAAGGGGCCGGGGCTGCCTTGGGGGCAATGGGAAAGGAAGATGATGATGAGAATGTGGAAAGAAAAGAAGAAGAGATAAAAGCGGAAAACGTAGAAAAAATGGCCGAAGAAGCTCCGATTGTAAGAGTTGTCTCGGTTATTTTAAAAGAGGCTGTCGAAGGAGGAGCTTCCGACATTCACATAGAGCCGGAAAGAGAAAAGCTGGAGGTCAGATACAGAATAGACGGAAGATTACACTCTTCATTAATATTACCTAAAAAAATTCATCAAGCCGTGGTTGCCAGAATCAAGATACTCTCCAACTTGAAGATAGAAGAAAGAAGACTTCCTCAGGATGGAAGATTCTTTTCGGAAATAGCCGGAAAGGAGATAGATTTTCGTGTGGCAACGATGCCGACCACTCTCGGTGAGAAGGTCGTTTTGAGAGTTTTGGATTCTCAAGAAGGAACGATGACGATTGATGAACTGGGTATGAGAGATTCGACTGAAAATATAGTTACCGGAGGGATAAATAAGCCGACCGGCATGCTTTTAGCCACCGGTCCGACCGGATCCGGTAAGACTACGACGCTTTACTCTTTACTGAAAACTTTAAATACGGAAGATGTAAATATAGTAACACTCGAAGATCCGGTTGAGTATTTTATGCCCGGAGTCAATCAGTCACAGATAAATCACGATATCGGGTATAATTTTTCCAATGGATTAAGGCAAATTTTAAGACAGGATCCGGATATAATCATGGTTGGTGAGATCAGAGATCAAGAAACCGCCGAACTGGCGGTCCATGCCGCTTTGACAGGACATATAGTTCTATCCACACTTCATACCAATGATGCGGTCGGGGTAATTCCTCGTCTGACCGATATGGGGATAAAGCCCTACTTGGTTCCCCCTTCTTTAAATACCGCCATTGCCCAAAGATTGGTAAGAAGACTATGTCAGCACTGTAAAAAAGAGGTGGAACCGACTCAAAGACTAAAGGATATAATAAATCATGAGATAGAAACTCTTCCGTCTCAAGAGAAAGAAAAGATAAACATTGAAAATCTTACCACCTACCAACCGGTGGGCTGTGATCAATGTGGCGGAGACGGATTCAGTGGTAGAATCGGAATTTTCGAAGCCTTGGAAATGACCGATGAAATGTCAAAATTGGTTTTGGATGACAAGGGAGAGGGTCCACTTAAAGAGCAGGCTTTCAAGCAAGGAATGATTACCATGCGTCAAGATGGAATCTTGAAGGCGTTGGAAGGAAAAACATCGCTGGAAGTCGTTTTGAAAGCAACAAAAGAGACAAAAAGAAAAATAAAAAAAGATAAAAATTAAAAGATATGAGTGAAATAACAGAAAAGTTAAACAGATTTCTCGTTCACGCTAAAGAAAAAAATGCTTCCGACTTGCATATATCGGTAGGACACCATCCGATTATCAGGGTCGATGGTAACTTACAAAAAATACGTGAAGAAGATAAGATAAGTCCGGAAGAAGCCAAGCAGATAGCTTTTGAAATAACCAACGAAAAACAGCAGCAAAAACTACTTGAAGAAAGAGAGGTTGATTTTTCGTTTCAGCATGAGAATGGAGATAGGTATAGAGTGAACATCTTTCATCAGATGGAAAACATCTCATCCGTTTTAAGAAGAATTCCCTCAACCATTAAAACACTTGAAGAGCTCAATCTTCCGGAAAGTCTATATGATTTTGCTCGGTCAAGCCAAGGGTTGGTTTTGGTTACCGGACCGACATCTCATGGTAAATCGACTACTCTTGCCGCTCTTATCGATAAGATCGATAAAAATATGTTCAAGCATATAATAACGATCGAAGACCCGGTAGAATACATATTCAAGGACGATAAGGCCTTAATAGATCAGAGAGAAGTCGGTCAAGATACCAAATCTTTTGCAAAAGCACTAAAGAGCGCCTTTCGTCAGGACCCGGACGTTATAATGGTGGGAGAGATGAGAGATCCGGAAACTATTCGAACAGCGATAACGGCTGCGGAGACCGGGCACTTGGTCTTTTCGACACTTCACACCAATTCGGCGAGTCAGACGATTCATAGAATAGTCGATTCTTTCCCTTCTGACCAGCAGGACCAGATACGAACTCAACTTTCAGCATCTCTTTTGGGTGTTATTTCGCAAAGATTGATTCCTAGAAAATCCGGCGGATTGATCCCGGCGTGTGAAATCTTAAAAAACAATGCGGCTGTATCCAACTTGATAAGAGAAAATAAGATTCATGAAATCGGAATCACGGTGGAAACATCTTCAAGTGACGGAATGATCAGTTTGAATAAGTATCTCAGTAATTTAATTAAAAATAATGAAATTACCCTTGAAGACGCCACGACTTATTCTCCCAAGCCGAAGAGTTTAAAAAAATTAATTGATTAAACCCAGATGCTTTTCGAGTATCGAGCAAAAACTGACGATGGAGAAGAAGAGAGAGGAGAAATCCAGGCTGACTCCAAAGGGGGAGCTCTTCTTAAATTACAGCAGAAAGGACTTTATGTAATGAGTATAGAAGAAAAGAAAATCCCTTTTTATAAAAAGGATTTTGATGTCAATTTAAAGTTTTTTGAAAGAATTTCGGATACCGATTTGATAATGTTTTCTCGTCAATTGGGAATCATGCTCGAGTCTCAAATAGGAGTCATAGAGGCACTCCGTATTTTGAATACTCAGATAGAAAACAATAGCCTTAAAGAAAAGATTGAGGATGTGGCCGACAAGGTGGAAGAGGGCCAACCTTTTTCGAAAGCTTTAAGGAGGCATGACGATGTTTTTTCGGAGTTTTATATCGGAGCTATCGAGTCCGGTGAAGCTTCCGGAAACTTACCTCAATCACTCGATTATCTGGAAGAGCATATAGAGAGAAATCATCAATTCAAAAAAAAGCTGATCGGGGCGATGATTTATCCCATGTTCATTATCTTTGTTTTCAGTTTCGTAGTAGCCTTTCTTCTTCTTTTCGTGATTCCCGATTTGGTTGAAATGATAGAAGAATTGGACGCTGAAATGCCGATGATAACTCAGATGGTGATAAACGTATCCGATTTTATAATTGATTGGGGTCTTCTTTTGCTTCTGGCAGTGGGACTCGGAATCTTCGGCTTTAAAAAGATTTTACAGACAAAGGACGGAAAAGAGTTTTTTGACAAACTTCTTTTTAAAGTTCCTTTGATAGGTGAATTCTCGAAAAAAGTTTATTTAACTTATTTCGCTGAAAGTATGTCCACTTTGATATCCAGTGGTGTCGATATAGTTAAGGCACTAACCGTTACCGAAAATATAATGGGGAACACGGTTTACAAAAAGCTGGTCGCAAAAACCAAAAAAGATGTAAAGGAAGGAGAAGATATGAGCACCTCACTAAAAAAGAATCCCGATTTCTTTCCCGCTCTGGTGACTCAGATGATTATCGTCGGAGAAAAGACCGGTGAAATGGAGAAGATTTTGGATAGTGTAGTCGCTTTTTACAGAGATCAAGTCGAGCGAACAATGGATAGTTATATAAAGATAGCCGAGCCCGCCTTAATCATTTTACTCGGCATGGTGGTCGGCGGACTGGTAGTCTCAGTTCTTTTGCCGATTTATGATGTAGGCATGGCTCTTTAGTTGACGAAGAATCCTTTTTTAGTATACTTTTATAAAGCAAAGAGAAGTAAAAAAGGTCAGAAGATTAAAAAGGTCAAGTTAATTAAAAATTTAATCATGACAAAAAACAAGGAAGGTTTTACATTAATCGAGTTGCTTGTTGTAGTGGCAATTATCGGTATATTGGCCGGTATCGCGTTTCTTTCAATTAGCGGAGCAAGAGAAACAGCTTTCGATGCCACAATTCAATCCGAGCTTTCACAAGTGAGAAGTGCTGCAGAGCAATTTTATTACGACCAAGGAGGAACTTACACACCGGATACCGGAGATGATTTTGATGAATCCGATGCATGGAACAGATTTGCCACCGACATTCCCCCTTGTAGTGTTGATTTAATGGATCTCGCCGGAATAGAGACTACCGATGCTGACGGTGAAGAGTATCAGATTGTAGTCAGAAATCAGGCGTTTGCAGCTTGGGCTCCACTTTGTGCGGCCTCTGACGGAGAAACTGCTGACGAATTGGTTTATTGGTGTGTAGACAGCACCGGAGATTCGGGTCGTTACGGCGGAACCATAGATACGGATGATAATTGGAGCTGCGAAGACATTTTTGAAAACTCACTCTAAATTATTTAGTTAAATTTACAAGTGAAGTTAAAGAGTCACTATTTTTGACGGTGAAATTAAAGTATGAAAAAATCTTTTCTACTTTCAGTAAGGCTTCGCTTTCTTAAAAACCGCTTTCTTCGCAGGGCGGTTTTTTCCTTCTAAAATTTTAGATATGATTTTTGACAAAATAGCTTATACGTTTGCATTCCTCTTCGGACTCGCTACCGGTTCTTTTTTAAATTGTTTGATTTACAGATTGGAAATCGGAGAAAAACCGACCGGAAATTCGTTTTGTCCGCGATGCAAGAATAAATTGTCTGCGATTGATTTGATTCCGATCCTTTCTTATATCTTTTTAAAAGGTAAGTGCCGTTATTGTGATGAGAAGATATCGATTCAGTACCCTTTGGTTGAGCTTCTTACCGGAGCTATATTTTTATCCACTCTCTTTTATGTCGGATTACCGGCCACACTTTTTGAAGTGGCTTCGCTAATTTTCATTTTGATTTGCTTTAGTCTTTTGGTGGTGGTTTTCGTTTACGATCTAAAGCATTATATTATTTTGAATAAAATAATATATCCGGCTATATTGGCTGCTTTGGGCTATCTTATTTTAGAGGTTTTAATGTCTCAAAATATAATTATCCTCGTAAATCATCTGATAACGGGAATCTTATTTTTTCTGTTTTTCTTTTCAATATATCTAATTACGAGTGGAGAAGGGATAGGATTCGGTGACGTTCGATACTCTTTCTTTTTAGGTCTTTTCTTGGGGTTTCCTGCCGGCTTGATAGGTCTGTTTTTCTCATTTATCATCGGTGCTATAATAGGAATACTACTTATAATATTCGGAGACAAAGGCAGAAAGGATGTCATTCCCTTTGGTCCTTTTTTGGTCGCGGGAACTTTTGTAGCCTTTTTCTTCTCTGAACTGATTATTGAAATATACTTTTATATATTACTATGAACTCCAAAGGATTCAGCCTTATCGAGCTTCTTGTCAGCATCACCATAATGGGGATAATTTCGGGGATTGTATTTACCGGATATCGCCAGATGGGAAGATCTTCTTTTTTGGAAGATGAAGCCAATACGATAATAAGTGGAATCGAAGAGGTGCGAGGAACTTCGATATCGGCGACGGAGATGACCGAGGGAGGTGATCAGGTTCAATATTTTACGATAAACTTTGAAGATGACAGCTATATCCTGTTTAAGGACACGGATCAAAGCGAAAGAAGCTATCAATTGGAAGGTGGTGTAGAGATAAAAGAAGGAGCGGGGCAAGCCGTCGGATTTATTCCTCCCGAACCAAAAGTTATCTTTCTTGATTCCGATCTGGAAAACGAGATTTATGAAGATCAAAAATGTATGGAAATAACTGTAAATTATGCCGAGGAACCGGAAGATGAAGATCTCGTTATAAGAATAAACAGGGTCGGATTAATACAAATGGACAATGAGCAAATTTGCAACTGAAAAAGATGGTTTTACCATAATAGAGCTCCTTATGGCCTCGTTAATAATAACGATCGGTCTGATGGCCGTAATTTCGATGATAATTAGCGCCTTTACCAGCACGGCTTCACTATCCTTTAACTTGACAGCCAGCTATTTAACCCAAGAAGGTTTTGAGGTTGTAAGAAGAATAAGAGATACCAACTTCAATAGACTTTACAGTGATGATGCCGTTGATGAAGATACTTATTTTTGGCTTGAAAATTTAATGGACGAATCCGAAGACAGCGTTGTCGGAGGGCTTGATTATGACTCCGATGAGTTGATTCAAGGGAAAGAAGATGAGACTTTTTATATAAATGACGGTCTTTACAGTTATGAACCAAGCTCGCAAGAGACAACCTTCAGAAGGGAGATAACTCTGGAAAGGGATTGTTATGCCGGCTATGCTGACACCAACGATTTTGATGACGACTATTGCGGCAGTGACGGAGCCGAGTATGTCTTGGTTACTGTAGAAGTTACTTGGGAAGAAAGAGAGACTGAAAGAAGTCATAAAGCAAAAACAAAACTTTTTAATTGGTATTAAAGATGAAAGATCAAAAAGGATTAACATTGGTTGAAATTCTGGTAGTAGTCGGAATTTTCGGTGGTTTGATAACCTTGGTTTCCGGTATATTTCTCGCTAACTTCGAACTTCAAAGAAGAACTTTGGCAATCCAAAAAACGACCGGAGAGATCAGTTATGCGATTGAATATATGGGCAGAGCGATTCGAATGGCTCGAAACGATCATGAAAATACTTGCCTTTATGAAGATGCGGAAGGATTTACCTACGGGATACCTGAAGAAGGTAATGGAATTCAATTCATAGACTATCAGGAAGAATGTATAAAATTCTTTTTGGATGATGACGAAGGAATAATAAAAAAAGCTATCCTTCAAGACGATGACAGCTGGGAAGAGCACAATTTAACCTCGGGAGCTTTGCAGTTTGAAAATTTTGAGAGCGATGCCAACGTAACTCCCGATAACGAAGAAGATTTATACGTTAAACAACCTTCGGCGACCATACTTTTGGATGTTAGAGCGGTAGGTGGAGGCGAATATTCGGAACGCATATGGTGGGATGCCAAAGTCCAAACTACGATTGCGAGAAGAAGGTTGGATATAGAAAGATATCATGATTAAAAATCAGAAAGGCTCAATGCTATATTTCTCAATACTGATACTCGGCATTCTTTTTAGTGCCGGCATGACGGTAACCACGATTTTGGTTCAAAGGATAGGAATGATAGAAGTTATGACTTATTCCACTTCGGCCTTTTATTCCGCCGATGCGGGAATCGAAAAAGTTTTATACAGGTGGAATGACATAGATGAGGATGATAATGTGTTCGATTGGGAGGCGAATCCGGAATATACGGACAGCCTTGAGGAGGGTCAGGAATATTACTTCAGAAAGGATATTGATACCGACAACGATTTACTTATAATCGTTTCCAGAGGATCATTTTACTCCGATGAAGACGCTACCCCCATAAGAAGAGGAATTCAAGTAACGAGGCCGATATATTAAAATGGATAAAAAAAAGGCAAAAAAAAGAATAGAAAAATTAAAAAAAACGATAAAAAAGCATCGCTATAATTATCATGTTCTCGACAAGGAAGAGATATCGGAAGAAGCCCTGGACTCTTTAAAGAAAGAGCTTTTTGATTTGGAAAATGAGTTTCCCGATCTTGTGACCGAAGATTCACCGACCCAAAGAGTCGGTGGAGAACCTTTGGAGAAGTTTGAAAAACATGAACACTTTTCTCCGATGCTTTCTCTGCAAGACGGATTTACGAAAGAAGACATGAAAGAATGGAAGGAGAGAGTCGAAAGGGAAGCGGGAAAAGAGATAGAAGAGTTTTTTTGTGAATATAAAATTGACGGATTAGCGCTGGAGCTCGTTTATAAAGATTCGGTCTTAGAGACCGCCTCAACCCGAGGAGACGGTAAGATCGGAGAGGAAGTCACTAAAAATGTAAAAACGATCGAGGCGATACCTCTCGAGCTCAGAGACCCCGAATACTTTACGAACAAGGAAAAAAATCTTTCTGACAGTTCCGGTTGGATGGAAAAAGGGAAAGATATCGTTATTCGTGGAGAAGTTTTCATATCGGAAAAAGAATTTCAGAGAATTAACGAAGAAAGAAAAAAAGAAGGCAAGAAAGATTATGCCAATCCTCGTAATTTAGCTGCCGGTTCAATTCGACAGCTGGACCCGAAAATAGTTTCTGAAAGAAACCTGAGCTTTTTTGCCTATGAACTTACCGCTGATCTCAAAAAAGGAGAAACAGTGGAACCGTTCGGAGCTAAAACTCACGCAAAAGAGCACCAGCTTTTACGCAGCCTGGGATTTAAGACAACCGATGAAAAAGTCTGTAAAGGACTTGAAGAAGTTTTTGATTTTAGAGAAAGAGCGATTGAGATTAGAGATTCTCTGGGGTATGAGATCGACGGTGTTACCGTATTTGTAAACGATAACCGAGTTTTTGAAGAATTAGGAGTGACGGGAAAAGCACCGAGGGGAGCGATAGCTTATAAATTTCCTCTAAAAAAATCAACTACCGAAATTGAAGATATAAAAATACAGATCGGTAGAACCGGTAGTGCTACTCCCGTAGCTGTTCTCAAGCCTGTCGAGATAGGAGGCGTTACGGTAACTCGGGCCAGTCTTCATAATGAAGATGAGATAAATAGACTTGATGTTAAGATCGGAGATACGGTCGTAGTCGGTAGAGCCGGTGATGTAATTCCTTATATAATTCGAGTCATTAAAGAAATGAGAACCGGAGATGAGAAAAAGTTTGATTTTCCCGAAAAATGTCCCGTTTGTAGCAGCAAGCTGGTTCAGCCTTCCGGAGAAGTTGTAAAAAGATGTCCCAGCGATGACTGTGTTGCTAAAAAGAGAGAATATCTAAAGTATTTTGTCTCAAAAAGTGCCTTCGATATTGACGGACTGGGAGAAAAAGTAATCGAACAACTGATGGAAGAAGGATTGGTTTCGGAGCCGGCTGATCTGTTTTTACTTAAAGAAGGAGACTTGGTTCCGTTGGAAAGATTTGCAGAGAAGTCTGCGGATAATTTGGTTAAATCGATTAAAAATAGTAAAGAAATAACTCTTTCTCGCTTTATATATGCACTCGGGATTAAACAGGTCGGGGAGAGAACTGCAGTTGATCTTGCTCAGAAGTTTAAGTCTTTAGAAAAAATAAAGGAAGCGTCAAAAGAAGAGCTTCTCCAAGTTGATGATATAGGTCCGATTGTTGCCGATTCGATTACCGAATGGTTTCAAAAGGATAAGAATTTGGAAATGATAGACAATTTGAAGAAAGCCGGAATCAAGATAAAAAAACCGAAAAGGAGAGAAGAGTCTCTGACCGGCAAAACTTTTGTATTTACCGGCAGTTTAACTTCCTTTACCAGACGTGAGGCTAAAGAAAAAGTTTTATCCAAAGGAGGAAAACCGAGTTCATCCGTATCAAAAAATACCGATTTTTTGGTTGTAGGTGAAAATCCGGGATCCAAAGCCGAAAAAGCAAACGATCTTGGAGTAAAAGTGATAAATGAAAAAGAATTCAAGCAGATGTTATGAAAGTGATCAAACGTTTTTTAAATCTTGATTTTTTCTTACTTGGAGCAGTAACCGTTATCTGCTCGATAGGTCTTATCTCCATATATAGCTCTACGGGGCCGGAAGCGGCAATGCGCCAACTCTTTTTTATTCTCGGCGGTTTTTTGGTTTATTTTATTTTATCTTTTTTTGATTGGAGAAGTCTCAGAGAAAATTCTTTTCTGGTTCTGGCGATATATCTTCTTTCTATAGCTTCACTTATTGCCCTCCTTCTCTTCGGTCCCGAAATAAGAAATGTTCAGCGCTGGTTTCGCTTGGGTCCGATTATGATTTCTCCGGCTGAATTCGCTAAATTGGCGCTTATCATCATTCTCGCCAAGTATTTCTCGATGCGTCATGTAGAACTCTACAAAATAAGACATATTGTTTTGTCCGGAGTTTACGCTTTCATCCCGACTTACCTGGTATTCAGACAGCCGGATATGGGAACGGCAATAATCTTTTTAGTTCTATGGGGCGGAATACTTCTAATATCCGGAATCAAAATCAAGCACTTCTTAATTCTTTCCGGGGTAGGTATTGTTTCACTTGCTCTTGTCTGGGGATTTTTAATGCAGGATTATCAAAGGGATAGAGTGATGAGCTTTGTCGATCCGCAGATGGACCCGCAAGGAATAGGATGGGGAGGAAACCATGCCAGAATAGCGATAGGAAACGGAGGTCTTTTGGGAGAAGGTTTGCACCGAGGCTCTCAAACTCAATACGGATTTTTACCGGAACCACATACCGATTTCATATTTGCTGCGATAGCTGAAGAGATGGGTTTTTTGGTGGTAACTCTTTTGATATCCGCTCTTGCGGTTATGTTTTGGCGGATGTTCAGGGTGATATTCAATACCAAATCCAACTTTCCCCGTCTATTCGTTTCCGGATTCTTGATAATAATCTTATTTCAAAGCTTCGTTAATATAGGAATGAATTTGGGTATCTTGCCGATAATGGGAACCCCTTTTCCTTTTGTCAGCTATGGGGGAAGTTCGACCCTTTTCGCTTTTACTGGGCTTGGAATTTTAGAAAGTATGCGCTATAATAATAACTAGCCCTTGACAAAGCTTTTTAAAAAAAGTAAAATAAGTAGCACTAAAGTTATTAGTTTGCGGATTTGAATAAATACTTAAGCGATTTACTCTCTTTGTCTAAGCTTTCTTATTAATAAAAATATAAACGCAGACACCCTATAATCTGATAGGGCTTGTTTTGTTTGTTAAGCAGTTTAAAATTATGCCTAAAGTCAAAAATTTCGGTCGCAGAGAAAAAAAGCTCGATATTCCCTACTTGCTGAATCTTCAAAAAGAGAGCTGGGATCTCTTTTGGGAAGAAAGGCTTGAAAATTTATTTAAAGAAGCTTCTCCGATCAAGGATTACTCGGGAGAAGAATGGGAGATCTATTTTTCCGATTACAAGCTCGAAGAATCAAAATATGAAAATGCGCATGAAGCGAGAGAAAACAACGATTCTTATACTGCACCTCTTAAAGTTGAAGTAAAGCTCATTAATCTTGAAACGGAAGAAAGCAAGAGCCAAGAAATATTTTTATGTGATTTCCCTCTTATGAGTAAAAGAGGGACTTTTATTGTAAACGGTGTAGAACGAGTGGCCGTTTCTCAGCTGATAAGATCACCGGGAGCTTTCTTTACTTCGGATAGTAAAAAAGGAGAAAAAGTATTCGGTGCGAAAATTATCCCCAATAGAGGAACTTGGCTTGAATTCGTTTCCGAACCGGATGGATTTGTCGGTGTGAGAATAGATAGAAGAAGAAAAGTTCCGGTTACTACTCTTTTAAGAGCGCTCGGGGTCGGAGACAAGAGCATGAAAAGCGGTAAAGACAGTGAAATAAAAAAGCTTTTTAGTGATGTCGACAAAAGTGATATATCTCATATTAAGAGAACGATCGAAAGAGATCCCGCCAAAAACAGAAAAGAGGCGGTTATGGAAATATACAGGCGAATGAGGCCGGGAGAGGCGGTTACTCCGGAGCCCGCCAAGGAGCTTGTTGAAAATACATTTTTTAACTTTGATAGATATGACCTTTCCGAAGTTGGCCGGTGGAGAATGTGGCAAAGACTTCCGGAGTTAAAACCGGAAAAAGAAAAGGATATAGATATAGAAGACAGAACTCTCAGAACCAAAGACGTTATTGCCGTTATAAAGGAAATTATCAGATTGAACAATGACCCGGAAGCTACGGAAGATAAGATAGATCATCTCGGTAACAGAAGAGTCAGAGCTTTTACCGAGCTTTTGGAAAACAGGTTGAGAACCGCTTTGATGAGAATAGATAGAAATATAAAAGATAAAATTTCTACGGCTGAAGATGATGATTTGGATCCTTCAAAACTGATTAACGCCAGACCGTTTGCTTCTGAAGTTCAAAAGTTTTTCTCTTCTTCGGCGATTTCTCAATTCATGGACCAAGAAAACCCATTAGCCGAATTGGAGCACAAGAGAAGACTTACCGCCACCGGACCGGGTGGACTTACCAGAGAGAGAGCCGGATTTGAAGCCAGGGATGTGCAAGCCTCTCACTATGGAAGGATTTGCCCCATTCAAACTCCGGAAGGATCCAATGTGGGGTTGGTAAATCACTTTTCATTATATTCGAGAGTTAATCGATACGGATTTTTAGAGACTCCTTATTATAAAGTTGAAGATGGGAAAATAACCGATGAAGTTGAATATCTCGATGCCCATCAAGAAGAAAAATATAATATTGCTCACGGTGGAGTAGAAATTGAGAATGGAGAAATAGTTTCCGAAAGAGTGGAGGCCAGGATAAAAGGTGAACCGGGAATGGCGGACAAAGAAGATATAGATTATATAGATGTATCCGCAGAGCAATTGGTATCGGTCGCTGCTTCGACCATCCCGTTTTTGCAAAATGATGATGCCAACAGAGCTTTGATGGGAGCCAATATGCAAAGACAAGCGGTTCCTTTACTCAAGCCCGCTCCGCCTACCGTCGGAACCGGCATGGAAAAAAGAGTTGCTAAAGACTCGGGGCATGCCGTTTTGGCTCAAGCTGACGGAGAAGTAGTTGAAGTGGACGGAAAAAAGATAGTCATAAAAGGGAAAGACGGCAAAAAGTATAAGCACGAATTGGAGACTTTTTCCCATACGAATAATTATACCTGCTTTCATCAAAAACCGACGGTTGATAAAGGTGAAAAAGTAAAAAAAGGTGACATTATAAGTGACGGAGGTTCTATTGCCGAAGGAAGGTTGGCATTGGGACAAAATCCGTTGATCGCCTTTCTGCCTTGGAGAGGATACAATTATGAAGATGCCATAGTTGTCTCCGAAAGATTGGTAAAGGACGATATCTATACTTCGGTTCATATTGAGAACTTTACTTGCGATGTAAGAGAAACCAAGCTGGGTCCGGAAGTCACGACCAACGATATACCCAATGTTTCCGAAGACAAATTAAAGCATCTCGATGACGAGGGAGTAATTAGAATCGGTGCCGAAGTCGGCCCGGGAGACATATTGGTAGGAAAAATTTCACCGAAAGGAAAATCGGAGCTAACTCCGGAAGAAAGATTACTGAAGGCGATTTTCGGAGAGAAAGCAAAGGACGTGAAAGACAGCTCTCTAAGAATGAAACACGGTAAAAGAGGCAGGGTTGTAGGAATAAAGGTATTTTCCAGAGAAAAAGGACATAAGTTGGATACGGGAGTTATTAAAAAAGTTGAAGTGAGAGTAGCTCAAATGCGAAAAATCAAGACGGGTGACAAGCTTTCCGGAAGGCACGGTAACAAGGGAGTTATCTCTACCGTACTACCGGAAGAGGAGATGCCCTTTTTGGAGGATGGAACTCCCGTGGATGTAGTTTTGAATCCGCTTGGAGTGATTTCCAGAATGAACATAGGACAAATTATGGAGACTCACTTGGGTCTTGCTGCCGAGGAACTGGGCTATCTGGCGGAAACTCCCGCCTTGTCCGGAGCGACGAATGAGGATATAAAGAAAGAATTGAAAAAAGCCGGACTACCGGAAAGCGGACAGCTTACGCTTTATGACGGCAGAACCGGGGAGAAGTTTCCCAGAAAGGTTACCGTCGGGTATATGTATCTCTTGAAGCTGATTCATATGATTGAGGACAAGATTCATATGAGAGCTATAGGACCGTATTCACTTATCACTCAACAGCCGTTGGGCGGTAAAGCGCAATTCGGTGGACAGAGATTGGGGGAGATGGAAGTATGGGCTCTACAAGGTTACGGAGCCGCTCACACTCTCCAAGAGATGCTTACGATTAAATCGGATGACGTGCCCGGGAGAGCGGCCGCTTACGAAGCCATTTTAAAGGGAGAAGATATAAGTAAACCCAACTTACCGGCTTCGTTCCAGTTATTGCTTTCCGAAATGAAAGCGATCGGACTAAACATAAAAGTAAAAGAAGAAAAATAAAAGACCAGGGAAAAATAATAAAAATTAATACTATGCGTGTAGAAGATGTAAACGCAATAAAAATAAAATTAGCCTCTCCGGAAGAAATCATGGATTGGTCTCACGGAGAAGTGACGGAAGCCGAAACTATCAATTACAGAAATCAAAAACCGGAAAAGAACGGTCTTTTCTGTGAGCGTATCTTCGGTCCGGAAAAAGACTATCAGTGTTATTGCGGAAAATATAAAAAGATAAGATACAAGGGAATAGTTTGTGACAGATGTGGAGTAGAGGTAACAAAATCCTCGGTCAGAAGATCAAGAATGGGACACATCAAGCTGGCCGCCCCCGTATCTCATATCTGGTATTTGAGAGGAATTCCATCAAAAATGGGATTGGTTATCGGTATCTCCAAGAAAAAACTGGAAAAAGTAGTCTACTTTACCGGTTATATAGTTACCGAAGTCGATAACGATAAAAAAGAAGAAGTTTTAAACAAATTAAAGTCTGAATTTAAAAAGAAGAAGAAAAAGAGGAAGGACAATTTGGAAGGAGAGGAATTGGAACAGTCTTTGGAAAAACTGAGAAAAGCGAGAGATAAAACCAAAGAGCAGATAAAATCGATTAAGAGAAAGCAGATTTTAACGGAAGTTGAATATCACAGATACAAGAGAAAATACGGAGACATATTTAAAGCGGGAACCGGAGCGGAGACCTTGAGAGAGATGTTTGAAAATATTGATCTTGATGAAAAAATAAAAGAATTGACAGAGTTGAAAAATGAAACAAACTCCAAATCGAAACGAAAAAAATATTTAAAAAGATTAAAAGTATTCCGATCGATGAAGAAAGCGGATATACGTCCCGAATGGATGTTTCCGACGGTAATGCCCGTTTTACCTCCCGACCTCAGACCCATTATTCAACTTGATGGAGGAAGATATGCCTCCTCGGATCTCAATGATCTTTACAGGAGAGTTATAAATAGAAATAACAGACTTAAAAATCTGCTTGACATAGAAGCTCCGGAAGTGATTGTCAGAAACGAAAAAAGAATGCTTCAGGAAGGAGTTGATGCTTTGGTTGACAATCAGATGAGAAAAGGAGTGGTAACTCAAGCTTCTACGGGAGGTCAGAGATTGCTCAAATCGCTAGCCGACATGCTCAAAGGAAAGCAGGGTAGATTCAGACAGAATTTACTCGGTAAGAGAGTTGATTACTCCGGTAGGTCGGTTATTGTTGTCGGTCCGGAACTTGATCTTGATGAGTGCGGTTTACCTAAAAAAATGGCTCTGGAAATTTTCAAGCCGTTTATAATACAACAGATACTTGATAAGGACTTAGCCTACAACGTAAAGGGAGCCACCAAGATGATCGATGAAAAGGATGATGAGGTCTGGCCCATTTTAGAAGATGTGGTTAGAGGAAGAGTGGTTCTTTTAAATAGAGCACCCACCTTACACAGATTGGGAATTCAAGCCTTCAAACCGGTTTTAATTGAAGGTGAGGCGATCAGAATTCACCCCATGGTTTGTGAGGCCTTTAATGCTGACTTTGATGGAGATCAGATGGCGGTTCATTTACCGCTTTCAAAAAAGGCTCAGGAAGAAGCCAGAACTTTGATGCTTTCTTCTGAAAATCTATTGAAGCCGGCTACGGGCAGACCGATAGTCTCTCCATCTCAAGATATGGTACTGGGATGTTATTGGATGACTCAAATTGAAGAAGGGCAAAAAGGAGAAGGAAAAATCTTCAGCTCACCTCAAGAAGCTAAATTGGCCCACGACCATGATATAGTTGATATACGAGCAAAAATAAAAGTTAGAATAGAAGGTGATTTAGTTGAAACCAGCGTGGGTAGATTGATCTTCAACGACGCTTTACCTGAAGATATAGAATATCAAAATGAAACGATGGAATCCGGAAAACTGAAAGCGATGGTTTCCGAGATAATCAAGAGACACGAACCGAGTGAGGCACATCATATGTTGGATGACATAAAAAATCTCGGATACAAGTATTCCACACTTTCCGGTATTTCTTGGGGGATGGACGATCTGATAATTCCCGATAAAAAGAATGAGGTAATAGAGGAAGCCGAGGAAAAGACCGAGGAAATTGAAGATTATTATGAGCAAGGTTTATTCTCCGAAGAAGAGAGATCCGATAAAGTTGTTGAAGTTTGGACCAAAGCTAAAAATGAAATTGAGGATCTGGTACCGAAATCTCTTCCTCAATACGGTTCTGTTCTTACGATTACCGATTCGGGATCGAGAGGATCCTGGTCTCAGCCGATTCAGATGGCTGGAATGAAAGGGCTGGTGGTTAACCCGTCCGGTGAAATTATAGAATTACCGGTCAAAAGCTCGTTCAAAGAAGGCTTTGATGTTTTGGAATATTTCATATCCACTCACGGAGCACGTAAAGGAACGGTTGATACCGCTTTGAGAACGGCCAGTGCCGGTTATCTGACGAGAAGACTGGTTGATGTTTCCCATGAAGTAATAGTTACTGAAAAGGATTGTGGTGATGATGACGGAATCACTTTGAAAAAGAAAGATGCGGATCAATTGGATCAAGATTTTTATTTTAAAATTATCGGAAGAACCTCTCTTCAGGATATTGAGGTTGATGGAGAAGTTATTGTAGAAAAAGATGAAATTATCGATATCGAAGCAACCGAAAAAATTAAAAGCGAAGGAATTAAGCAAATCAAAGTGAGATCGGTAATGACTTGTGATACGATTAACGGGGTTTGTCAAAAATGTTATGGCTGGGAGCTCGGTCACAATAAGATGGTTAAACTTGGAGAGGCGGTTGGAATTGTTGCCGCTCAAGCTATCGGTGAACCCGGAACTCAACTTACCATGAGAACATTCCATACCGGTGGAGTTGCCGGAGGAACCGACATAACCATGGGACTCCCCAGAGTTCAAGAGATTTTTGAGGTAAGAAACCCCAAAGGTAAAGCTGAAATGTCCGAAGTGGCAGGAAAAGTCATAGAGGTAAATGAAGAAGATAGAACAATTAAAATTAGAATTGATGAAGAGAATACCAAAAAAGAAGAAACTAAAACTTACAAGATTGACCCGAATAAGGCAATTTGGGTAGAAAGAGGGGAGCGTGTAGAACCCGGAACTCAACTTTGTGAAGGTAATCTCGACCTGAAAAAAGTATTCAAAACACGCGGTTTAAAAGAGACGAAAAGATATATACTTCAAGAGGCACAAAAAGTTTATGTTTCTCAGGGAGTCGATATTCACGACAAGCATTTGGAAGTCATAGTTAAGCAGATGACCTCCAGAATGAGAGTAACCGATCCCGGAGACAGCTTTTTAACTCCGAAGCAGATAATTGAAAAAGATGTCTTCAGAAAAAAAGTGGAAGAAATGGAAGAAAAAGGAAAAACTCCCCCGAAGGCAAAACCGATACTTTTGGGAATTTCCAAAGTAGCACTCAATACGGACTCATTCCTTTCCGCTGCATCCTTCCAGCAGACTTCCAAAGTTTTAATAGAAGCATCCTTGGAAGGCAAGGTTGATCCGCTTAAAGGATTAAAGGAGAATGTTATTATCGGTAAACTGATACCGGCCGGTACCGGATTTGATAAAAAAGAGGACTAATTACTTTAAATTAGCCTCATTTGTGGTACAATTAAATAGATATGGGAAAGAAAAAGAAAAAAGACAAAGGTAAAAAGAAAGATAAAGAACCATTCTTTTCTAGTAAGATAAGGAGAATCATAACCGGTCTCCTTCTCTTTCTTTTTGCAATGATTGCCGTTTTGAGCGCTTTCGGACAGGCGGGGAAAGGGGGTGCCATGCTTAGAAATGCTTCAGAATATCTGTTTGGAGGAATGGCTGCATTACTACCACTTTTAATATTCGTTTCCGGGTGGATATTTTTACGAACCGAATATGAAAGATTTGTCTCCCCGCTGGTTGCGGGATTTTTGCTTGTTCTTCTCGGCTCTACCGGTTTTTTCACTACCATGGGGAGTATCTTCGGAATTGTTGAAAACGGTAAAAAGGTGGGTGGCTTGATAGGTACTTCGATAAGTGGACCGTTGGAAAGCTTTTTGGGAACACCGTCCAGCTTACTTATCTTTGCGGTTTCCGCTTTGATAGGTCTTATAATATTTTGGCATCTATTGTACAAGGATGCTTCTTTTGTTTCGGCAGTGGAGAACTTTTTTGAAAGAAGAAGAGAGAAAAAAAGAGAAAAACCATCCGTTATCAAAAAGATATTTGCTCCCAGTTTTGAGAGTAAAAAGATAGATGAGGAAGAAAAAGAGGAAGATAAAGAGGTTATTGAAGAGGAAGAAAAAACCAAAACAACGAGATCGGGAAAGAGATTGATTCCTCCGGTAAAACTTTTGGAAAAAGGAGGTGGAACCGCAGACCCCGGAGATACGAAGAAAAATGCGAATATAATAGAAAAAACATTTTCCAATTTTGACATCGATGTCGATATGGCGGAGATAAACATAGGACCTACCGTTACTCAGTACACTCTAAAGCCGGCGGAAGGAATTAAGTTATCCAAAATAACCTCTTTGTCGGATGATCTTGCGCTCTCTTTAGCAAAGCATCCGGTTAGAACCGAAGCCCCGATTCCGGGCAAATCTCTGGTTGGAATAGAAGTGCCCAACGAAGATCGGGAAATGATCAGACTGGGCGATCTTTTGAATAAAAATTATAAAAAGGAAGACTCCGATCTTACTTTGGCCGTAGGTAAAGATGTTTCCGGAAATGAGATATTTACCGATCTGGCGAAAATGCCCCATCTGCTTGTTGCCGGAGCCACAGGATCGGGTAAGACGATATTTTTAAATACCTTAATACTCAGTTTAATATACAAAAATTCTCCGGAAGACTTAAGACTTATCTTGGTTGACCCGAAACGAGTTGAATTTTCACTTTATAAAAGACTCCCTCACCTTTTAACTTCTGTTATTTACGATGCGGAAAAGACTCATAATGCTCTACAGTGGTTAATCGGGGAGATGGAAAGGAGATTCGATGTCTTGTCGGAGGCTAAAAAGAGAAATATAGGAACTTATAATGATTGGGCCAGAAAAAAAGATGATGAAGAGGTTATGCCCTACATAGTTCTTGTAGTTGATGAGTTGGCCGACTTGATGGCTAAAAAACAAAATGAAATTGAAAGCGGAATTGTTCGTATCGCTCAGATGGCCAGAGCTGTCGGAATTCATTTGGTATTGGCGACCCAAAGACCGTCCGTGGAGGTAATTACCGGATTGATTAAAGCGAACATAACTTCCAGAGTCAGTTTTCAGGTTGCTTCTCAAGTTGACTCGAGAACAATTCTGGATATGGGAGGAGCGGAACGACTTCTCGGAGCCGGTGACATGCTCTTTGTCTCTTCGAACAGCTCAAAACCCAAGAGGGTGCAAGGACCATTCGTTTCCGAAGAAGAAGTTAAAAAAATTGTCGAATGGCTGGTTGACAAAGAAGAGGACTCCGATGAAGATGATGATTTAAGTGAAGAATTGGAAGATGAGCTGGAAAAAGATAGAGCTCAAAAAGTTGAAGACAATATGGAAGAAGATGAGCTTTATGAGGATGCCAAGGATTTGGTTATAAGAGCCGATAAAGCCTCCGCTTCAATGCTTCAAAGAAAGCTACGTATCGGTTATGTCAGAGCTGCCAGAATTCTGGATATGCTGGAAGCGAGAAATGTGGTAGGACCTTCCAGAGGATCCAAGCCCAGAGTCGTTTACGGAGACTCCGAAGAGGAAGAAGATGAAGAATTCAGCGCCGAAGACTTAAACCAAAATTAAAAGAAATCATAATATAAAAAGTATGGCTAAAAAAAAGAAGAAAAAGGAAGAAAATAAAAAGAAAGAAGACAAAAAGGAAGAAGGTAAGAAAAATAAAGACAAAAAGAAAAAGAAACAAAAAAAGAAAAAGGAAAGCAAAGAATTGAAGGAGGCGATGAAAGAGATAAAGCAAAAGTTCGGCGAAGGTGCTCTAATGAAATTAAAAGATCTTAAGGCCGTTGATGTCGACAGTATTCCAACCGGCTCTTTTTCTCTGGATATGGCTCTCGGTGTAGGAGGAATTCCTCGTGGGAGAGTTATTGAAATATTCGGATCCGCCTCCACCGGTAAAACGACTCTTGCTCTACATACGGTGGCGGAAGCACAAAAGAAAGGGGGTGTAGCCGCCTTCATAGACGTTGAGAACGCTTTGGATCCCGGATACGCCAAGAAGATAGGGGTAAACGTTGATGAGCTTCTAATCTCTCAACCGGACTCCGGTGAGCAGGCTCTTCAAATTGTTGAGACACTCGTTCGCTCCGGAGAGGTTGATATTATCGTTGTCGACTCGGTTGCCGCTTTAGCACCAAAAAGTGAAATTGCCGGTGAAGTTGGTGATGCGCAAGTCGGTAAACAAGCCAGACTGATGTCTTCTGCGCTCAGAAAATTATCCAAAGTTATTTCCGAAACGGATACCACGGTCATATTTTTGAATCAAACCAGAATGAAAATTGGTGTAAAATTCGGTAATCCAAGAACAACTTCCGGAGGATTAGCTCTCAAGTTTTACTCTTCCGTCAGGATAAGTCTTTCCAGAAGAGCCCAAATTAAATCCAAGGGAGAAATAATTGGAAACAGGGTAGTGGCCAAGGTCGTCAAAAATAAAGTTGGAGCACCGTTCAGAAAAGCTCAATTTGACATCTATTACAACGAGGGAATTTCTTATTATGGAGACCTATTAAAAGTAGGAGTTGAAACCGATGTAGTTGAAAAAGCCGGATCTTGGTACAGCTATAATGATAAAAAATTAGGACAAGGTAAAAGCAACTCCAAAGATTTCTTGGAGGAAAACCCCGAATTGGCTGAAGAGATTGAAGAAAAAATAAAAGAAAAGATGAGAGAGAAAGAAGATAAATAGACTTGAAAAACAAAAACCCCGGGAGCAAACGAGCTCCCGGGGTTTTTTAATTTGTGATTATATCCTTACATTCTCTTGATAAGGAATAAGTGCGAGCTGTCTCGCTCTTTTTATCGATTTTGCGAGTTTTCGTTGGTGACTTGCACAAAGTCCGGTTCTTTTTCTCGGTTTTATTTTGTGAGTATTGTCAGTGAATTTCTGCAAAATCTCAGTGTTCTTATAGTCGATTACATCGACTTCATGTTGGCAAAAATAGCATTGTTTCATAACTTTTCTACTGTTTATTGTTTTAATTAAAAAGGAATATCTTCCACATCTATATCCTCATCTTCTTCGATTACCGGAATCTCCTCTTCTTTCTTTTGTTGTGGTTTTGAATTTTTCTTTCGGTTGCCTCCACCTTGAGATTGAGAACCTTCTCTGGGGCCGAACTGTATATTTTGACCCACTATTTCGGTATTGTAGCGAGTTTTACCGTCTTGTCCTTCCCAGCTTCTGGTTTGAATCCTTCCCTCCAAAAGAACCGATGATCCTTTTGAAAGATATTTAGCGATATTTTCCGCTGTCTTCCCGAAAAAGACTACATCGTGATATTCGGTTCTTTGTTGTCTTTCTCCGGAGCTGTCACTGAAAAATCGATTTGTAGCCACGGAAAAATTTACTACCGTGGTCCCGGAATCGGTTACTCTTTTTTCGGGATCGTCGGTTAAATTTCCGGCGATGATAGCTTTATTGAAATTCATAGTATTTCATCGATTTTTTCATCGATTTCGTTTAATTTTACTTTATCTTCTTTTTTATCTTCTTTTTTATCTTCATCTTCTTTATCCTCTTCACTTTCATCTTTTTCTTCTTTTTCATTGCTTTCGTCATCTTTTTCTTCTTTAACATCCTTTTCTTTTTCCGGATCTTCCTCTTCTTCCAGCTCTTCCTTGGATATTATCAAATGACGAAGTATATTATCGTCTCTTTTCATCTTTTCTTCGATTATTTTCACTCTTTGAGGGTCAATATCCATATCGACGCAGGCGATATAAGCTTCTTTAAAACCTTTTAGTTCATAAGCCAAATTTCTCTTTTTTGGCTCTTCCATCTTGTACAGAGTTGCATCCTCTTCTTTAAGTTCACCGGTTAACTTCTTGTTGTACTCTTTTGCTTCTTCGTTCGTTAAATCGGGCTTTATTAAGTATGTTAATTCGTAAAGATTCATATTTTGAATTATCTGATTAAGCTTTAATTTCTTGATTGAGCTTGCTAAGTTCGCTGTATTATAACATTGAACTTAAAATTCATCAAGCTTGATTTCCTTGCTTGCCTTAATGATAAATTAAAAACTTATTTCCATCAAATTTATATGTTATACTTTTAAAAAATAATCAATTATGAATATGGAGGACAAAATATTTAAAACGTATGATATAAGAGGGCTCTCTCCTCAAAATCTGGATAAAAAAACCGCTTACTTGGTTGGAAAAGGATTTGCAAAATTTTTAGATGAAAGGGAGACTGAAGTGGTCGTAGCCAGAGATGGAAGAGAGACTTCTCCAAAATTGTTTAAGGCCTTGAAAGAAGGCTTAACGGAATCGGGTGTAAAGGTTTTAGATATAGGTTTGGCTACCACTCCGCTACTTAATTTTGCAGTTTGCAAATACGGTCATTCCGGTGGTGTTATGGTTACCGCTTCTCATAATCCGCCCGAATACAACGGGTTGAAATTAATTAAAAGAGGCGGTCTGCAGGTGCACGGAAAGGAGATTAAGAAAATTAAAAACCTAATTAAGAAAGAAAAGTTCAAAGAAGGAGAAGGTTCGGTAGAAAAAAGAGAGCCTCTTTCGGACTATTTATCTCACATTTTATCTTTTGCCGAGGATGAAAAGGGAATGAAGATAGTTACCGATTACGGCAACGGTGTCGCTTCCGTTACCGGCAAAGAAGCTTTTGACAGACTCGATCTGGAAGTTTTCAGTCTTTATGATGAAATAGATCCCGAATTTCCAAATCATTTACCCAATCCTGAACCGGAAAACATGAAAGACCTTATCAAAACGGTCAAAGAAAAAAAAGCGGATCTCGGCATCTTTTTTGATGGTGATGGAGATAGAGCTTTTTTTGTTGACGACAAGGGAGAGGTCGTTTATCCGGATCTTTTGGTGAGTCTTTTGGCTGAAGAGGAGCTCGAGTCCTCCGATGAAAAGAAGATCTATTTTGATCTCAGATTTTCAAAGATAACCCCCGAGAAGATCTCCGAAGCGGGTGGAGCACCGGAGATGATGAGAGTCGGAAATCCTTTTTATAAAGAAAAATTAATAAATGAGGGAGGTCTTTTGGGAGCTGAGCTTTCCGGACACATCATGCACAAAGACAATTACTGTATCGATGACGGACTCTTTATCGCAATAAAGCTGATTAGTTATCTGGGCAAGCGAGACAAAAAATTATCCGACCTGGTAGAACCTCTAAAAGTTTATCACCAAAGTGAAGAGATAAACATGCAGGTTGACGATAAAGAAAAAGCCCTGGAAAAAGCGAGAGAGGCCTTCCCCGAGGGCGTTAGCTTTGATCTTGATGGCGTTTATATAGATTTTGAGAATTGGTGGTTCAACCTCAGAAAATCGAATACGGAAGATTTGGTCAGACTCAGAATCGAGGCAGATTCGGAAGATCTTTTAAAAGAAAAGACGGAAGAATTGGTCTCCATAATAAAAGAGTGCTAAAAGAAGTTAGTTGATAAGCCCCATATTTCTCCTCACTTCTACTATTTTTGAGGAAGCGTATGAATTGGCTTTTCTGTTTCCTTGTGAAAGTATCTCTTCAACATAAACTTCTCTTCTCGACTCCAATTCAGCTCTTTTTTTTCTAAAGGGATCCAATGACTGTATCAGTAGTTCGGCTAATTTTTCTTTGAATTGCTTGTAACTGTCTCCTTCCAGCTCTTTTTCTGATTCTTCTATTGTTTGATCCTTGAACTGGCTGTATATAACCAAGAGATTGGATATGGCCGGTTTTTTCTTTTGGTCGTATTTTATCTTTTTACCGGTATCCGTAACTGCTGACATAATTTTATCTTCTATGGTTTCAGGGTCATCAAAAAGAGAGATTGCATTTCCCTTTCTTCCCGATTTTGACATTTTGTTCTTTGGATTTTTAAGGCTCATTATCCTCGAACTGTCTTCTTTGAGTTTTGATTTCGGCAACTTGAAGGTTTTTCCGAATTTTTTATTGAATTTTTTTGCAATATCTCTAGCCAATTCTATATGTTGAACCTGGTCTTCCCCTACCGGAACCAGATCGGTGTCATAAAGAAGTATGTCAGCGGCTTGTAAAACAGGGTAGTTCAAAAGGCCTGCATTGGATCTTTTCTTTTTTCGATCTGACTTTTCTTTGTACTGAGTCATTCTTTCCAGTTCACCTATGGGTGTTATGGTATTCAAGTACCAGCAAAGTTCAGTATGCTCCTTTACTTCCGATTGGATGAATATGGTTGATCTCTCCGGATCGATACCGGCTGCCAGATAAACGATAGCGGTATTTATAATTTTATCCCTCAAATCTTCCGGATCATATTCTGAAGTCAGAGCATGAAGATCAACTATGGAAAATATACATCCATGTTCTTTTTGAAGCTTCTTCCATTGCTTTATAGCTCCAAGGTAATTTCCTATATGAAGTTCTCCTGTTGGTTGGACTCCACTAAATATTCGCATAAAATTAGATTTGATTACTTCTTAATTATACCATATTAGACTTCTATTACTACCGGCAGAACAATCGGTCGACGTCTCGTTTTGGAATAGAGAAAATCTTCTATCTTTTGCTCCATCTCTTTTTTAATTTTTTTCGAGTTAGCGGTCTTTCTGGATCTTGAAGCCTCTTTTATAATCTCTCTTGTTTTCTTTCTCGTTTCTGCAAGCAAATCTTGTGACTCTCTGAGATAGACGAAACCTCTGGAGATAATGTCCGGAGAATTTTTTAATTTTTTAGTCTTTTTGTCGAGAACCACTATTACTACGAATATTCCACTTTCAGCCAATTCTTTTCGGTCGTAAAGAACAACTCCACCGACATCTCCGACTCCGGAACCGTCAACCATAACCGGTTTGGTGTTTATCTGTTCGTCGGTTTTATAAACTTTTTGAGGAGTCAGTTCGACCGGTTCACCGTTTTCTATTATAACCGTTTTTTCCGGAACACCGGTTTTATCGGCTATCTTTTTGTGACGAACCAGCATTGAATATTGTCCGTGTATCGGAATCAGATAATTCGGCTTCATCAACTTAATCATCTCTTCTATCTCTTCACTTTGAGCGTGTCCCTTGGCGTGTATATCCATCATTTTGTAATGGTAAACATCAGCTCCTTGTCTTAAGATATCGTCTCTTAAGTTTTGAACGGACCTTTCATTTCCGGGAATAACTGAAGAAGAAAATACTACCGTATCTCTCTCTCGCAATTCGAAAAATCTATGCTGACCTTGTGTAATTCTCATAAGTGCCGCTCGTTCTTCTCCTTGCGCTCCGGTACAGATTATGGTTGTTTTATTGTCGGGTAAGCTGTCGGCATTTTTTCTTTCTACCAAAGTTCCTTTTGAAAAACTTATCAAGCCCAAATTACGAGCCAACTCGACATTGGTTTTCATTCCATAACCTTCTATTACAACTTTTCTACCGTATTTTTCGGACAGTTCTATTATATCCTGAACTCTGTTTATCAAAGAGGAGAAGGTAGCGGTAATGATTCTTCCTTTTGCATTTTGGAAAATCTCCTCCATGTTTTCAGAAATCGTCTTTTCCGAAAGAGAGCTTCCTTCTATCTCCGCCCCGGTAGAATCAGAGAGCATTAAATGAACTCCTCTTTCTGAAAATTCTTTCAGTTTTTTAAAATCCGTGGAAGGACCGTTTTGAGGAGTTTTGTCGAACTTGAAGTCGGAAGTATGCAGTATATTCCCGACGGGAGTTTCGATGAAAAGTCCTAAATTTTGTGGTATGTTGTGGTTTTGATGAAAAAACTCAACTTTGAATGGTCCCAATTTGATTATTGAACCGTCTTCTACGGCTGTCTTATTCAATTTGGGTTGACTGGGAAAGTCATCTTGGCGTTGCTCTATGATACCCATCGTAAGGGGTGATCCGTAGAGAGCGGGGTTTCCCAATTTATTCATAAAATAGGGAACGGCGCCGATATGATCATAATGACCGTGAGTAAATACGACACCCAAAATATCTTCTTTTCTTCCTTTCAGATAAGATATATTGGGAATTATGTAATCAACACCGGGACTGTCGTCTTCGGGAAAATTAAGCCCCATATCGATTATTAAAATCTGCCCTTCGTATTCCAGAAGAGTCATATTTTTTCCGACCTCTCCCAATCCTCCGAGAGGTACGACTTTCACTTTTTCGTTCTTAGACATAAATCATTAAACAAAAACTTTCGTTTCCGCTTTTATTAAGATGAGCTTTTAGTTCAACTCATCATCTTGTAATTAAAGAGTTTATCTCTTTGTGCCCAGAGTGGGATTCGAACCCACAAGCCCGTAAGGGCACTAGTCCCTGAAACTAGCGCGTCTGCCGGTTCCGCCATCTGGGCTGAGTTTAATTTACCTTGAGAAACTCTAAATCTTCGGGAAGCTTCTTTTCGGGTTTTTCTTTTCTTATTTCGGGAAGCTCTTTATAATTCGGATTTTTAATCCATCCCTTTTTGGTGTAAAAATATCCGGCCCCTTCTTTTTCCATAACCGGGTCGTATATCGAATCAAATTCGGGAGATACCCAATTGGCCATCTTAAGCTTGTCCGGACCCGGATTTATCGTTACGTGACCGTATCCGGCGGGGATTATGGCTACTTCTCCCGGATTGGTCTCTATGGCGACAATGTCGCTGAGATCTCTGTTTTGTAAAAGGTATATCGCTTTTCCTTCCAAAACTTGGTAGACTTCTCCGTAATCTCCGGGATGGTAATGCCCTTTTGTTTTTGGGTATTCTTTACCGAACATCTTAAAAGGCATCTCCGTAATGTCGTATCGTAATCCGTTTTTTTCTTCAACTCCTCTGTACATGTAATAGGCGTCGAAGTCTTTTGTCGATTTTAACCACTCCTTGTCGTAAATGACATCTTCCATGTCACTTACTTTTCTTATATCGGGATCTTTTAATTGTTTTTCCATATTCTGGTTGTGTTTATATACCAATTATTTATATTTTTAAACCTTTGTGAAGAGTTTACTATGCGACCTCCTTCGATTCCTTGCACATCATCGGAGACCATATGAATGTAGTGAGGCGAATATAAAAATATTGCCGGTTTATCTTCCAGAAGTTTGTTTTGAAATTTATCCAAAGCTTCGTTTCTTTCATCTTCTTCGGATAGAGTTATTGCGTCGGTTAGCATTTGATCCACTTCCGAATTTTCATAGTTGGTGAAGTTGAGTCCAGGGGATTCCGTTTGAGAAGAGTGCCACCATCTGAACGGATCGGGCATTGACTCCATACTTATACCGAAAAGAAAGCTGTCGTAATCTTTTTCTTCTATGACTTGAGCTTGAATTGACTGATGATCCACCTTTTCTGCAACTACTGCTATTCCCAAATCTTTCCACTGATCTTCGAGCTCTTCGACAACCTTTGCCAGTAGGGGGTGATTTATAGTGGTTATTCGGACCGTCAATTGTTCTCTTTCTTCCGGAATCGGTCCTCCGCAAAGTTCGTTGAGCTTAGATTGAGTTGATCCCGCCACTATTCCGGTAGGATTTTCAAAGCCGTGAGGGTCCAGTATATCTTCCCTAAAAAAGTCTTGAAATCTATTGACCGCATCCTCGGTATCTTGGTCGAAGTAGCCGGTCACTTCACCCTCGGGAAAAAGAAAATCATGTTCTTCGGTTAGATCTATTAAACAGCGCTGCAATTGTCTGACTTCTTCTCCTTGGTCATCTTGACTTATTCGTTCGGTAAACTCAAACGAAGTCTCTTCCCTGGTTACTATTTCAAGCTTTCCTTCATCACTCAATTCATAACCTTCTTCCTTAAATAGAGAGAGTGCTTCTTCTCTGTCGAGTTCATAATCGACTTCCGGTTCCGGAAGACCGTAAAAGTCGGGGATTATCGGAGAATTGACTCGATTTACATTATCGATTGAATCTAATATTGATTCTTTATCGGTTGCCATTCTTAGAGCTTTTCTTGTTTCTTCATTAAATCTTTCCAAATTGAAAAATAGAGCGAAATAGCGGGGTAGCCTGTATTTATAACTTGAAAATGAGGAGTTAACTTCATTTTTAATGCTCGGAAGTGCAAATCCGTCCAACTCGTCTCTGTTTTCAAGCAACTCTCTCTCGCTATCGAAAAATTTAAAATTCAAATTTTCTATATAGGCTTCTTTTTCGAAATAGTGCGGATTTCTGACGAGTTTTACCCCTTTTTTATTCTCTTCTTGAATTATCTGATCCACTTTGTATGCTCCGGAGCTTACCGGGTCCAGATTGTATTCTGAAAACTGAAAATCATCTGAGTCCACTTCACTCCAAAGATGTTCGGGTATCGGTTTGAGAGTTAGCTTTTCAATGAAAAGAGGAGAAGAATTTTCTAAAAATAAATTTAATTCCTTTTCCGACACTCTTTCTGTTCTTACTCCCTCCCAGCTTATTCTTAGTGGACTTTGAATATTTCTGTTTTGAATTTTTTCAATTGTAAATATTACGTCATCTGCAGTAATTTTTTCTCCGTCCGACCAGTAAATATCCTCCCTTAAAATTATATTGAATTCACGGTTGTCTTCCGTTTCTATCGACTCAGCCAAGTAGGGGGTCGGTTTATTTTCTTCATCGTATCTCATTAGGCCGGCATAAATAATTTCGGTTAGGTCCTTGTCGGCTTCTGATTTCTGACTGTAAACGGGATTTAAGAATCGGGGAGCCCCCAAAAGTCCTTCGGTGTAAGCTCCACCCTTTGCCGGGCCTACTTCGGTATTTCGATAATAGACGAAAGAAGAAACGGATAAAATTATAAAAAACAAAAGTAGACCGACTATCAATGTCAGCTGTTTCTTGTCAGTCGTTTTGAGAAATTCTTTAAAAGCTCCCTTAAAAGAGCCTATTTTTGATTTGAGATTCATCTATACTAACAAATTAAGAATCGCCAAGCCGATAAAGAGAATTCCGAAAACTATGGTTAAGGTAAAGAGATGTTTTTCCGGACCTCTTCTGGTAGTTGAAAATTCTCCGGATTGACCGAAGGATCCTCCCATTGCCGCTTTTCCTTGCTGTAAAAGAATTACGGTGATAAGAATCGCGGCTACAATTATTTGCGCGTAGGGTAAAAATTGTTGAATTTGCATAATTTTATTCTAAAAGTGAAGACAATACTAGGTTAACTAACCATAATAATACTACAAAACCTGCCAAAGGCCAAAAGCCCTCAAAAACAAGCTCATAAAAAGCTAAATCCAGGAAGTAAACTATGGCGATGTTGATTATAAAAGAAAAAAGACCGAGTGTCAATATCTGTAAAGGGAGGGTGATTATCTTTAAGATCGGTTTTATGAAAAAGTTCAAAAATCCCAATATCGAACCGGCGAGAATGATCGTTTCCAAATCACCTTCAAAATAAACTCCGGGTAAAAACAATTGAGCTAACCTCAAAGTGATTATACCTGCTAAGAGTTGTCCAATGAATTTAATCATTTTAATAATTGTATCATATTAATTGATAGTGACAAACAAAAAGCTCTACAATTAACGGTAAAAAGAAAGCCTTGACAAAGAAAAATTGATGAATAATAATGTTGTTAGCACTCAGAAGCAAGCTCTGCTAAAAGGTCGTCATTATAAAGTTAAAGAATAAAAATATGAAGTTAAAACCACTTGCAGACAATATAGTTATAAAACCACAAAAGAAAGAAGAAAAAACGGAAAGCGGTATACTTCTCCCCGATTCAGCCGGAGAGAGTAAGCCGGAAAGAGGAGAAGTTGTTGCTGTCGGACCTGGAAAGAGAGATGAAAAAGGAGACAGAATTGAACCGGAAGTAAGCAAAGGAGACGAAGTTATTTTTACAAAATACGGTCCGAATGAAATAAAGATCGATGATGAGGAATATTTGATCGCCAAAGAAGAAGACATTTTAGCTATCGTAGAAAATTAATAAACCTTTTACGAAGAGTTTACGCTCGAACTAAAAGGTTTTGTATATGCCTAAAGATATTTATTACGGTGAAGATGCAAGGAAAAAATTAAAAAAAGGAGTTGACAAACTTGCCGATTCGGTTAAGGATACGTTGGGTCCTCGTGGTAGAAATGTAGTTTTATCCGAACCTTTCGGTTCGCCCACGATTACCAATGACGGGGTGAGTATTGCTGAAGACATTGAACTCAAAGACGAGGTTGAGAATGTGGGTTGTCAAATAATAAAAGAAGTATCCGCAAAAGCCAATGAATCGGCCGGAGACGGAACCACTACGGCTACCGTTTTGGCTCGATCCATTATTTCCGAAGGGCTTAAAAATGTAACTGCCGGCGCCGATCCTCTTTCTCTAAAGAGAGGAATTGAAAAAGGGGCGAAGGCGGTTGTTGACGCTTTGGAAAAATCTTCCCAGAAAATTTCGGAGAAAGAAGAGATTGCTCAGGTAGCAACAATATCCGCTGAAGATGAAGAGATGGGTAATCTGATTGCTGAAGTAATGGAAGAAGCCGGCGAGGACGGAGTAGTGACCGTAGAGGAGTCGAAAACCTTCGGTTTGGAAAAAGAAGTTGTCAAAGGACTTCAGCTGGATGAGGGTTACGTTTCTCCTTACATGGTGACTGACCAAGAGAGAATGGAAGCTTCATTCAAAGATCCGAAAATCTTAATTACGGATCAAAAAATCTCTTCCGCAAAGGATATAGTTCCGATTTTAGAAAAAGTATCTCAGTCGGGTGATAAAAATTTGGTAATTATAGCTGAAGAGATTGAAGGTGAAGCATTAGCTACATTGGTCCTGAATAAATTGAGGGGAGCCTTTGAGACTTTGGCGATAGAGGCGCCCGGTTTCGGTGATAAAAAGAAAGAGATTTTGAAAGATATAGCTGCCGTAACCGGAGGTCAAGTTATCTCTGAGGATGTAGGCTTGAAGCTGGCAAAAGTAGAACCTCAAATGCTTGGATCTGCAAATAAAGTTGTAGCCAGTAAGAATGATACGATTATTACCGGAGGAAAAGGGAAGAAAAAAGAGCTTGAAAAGAGAATCAAGCAAATTAAAACTCAGATTGAAAATGCATCATCCGATTACGAAAAAGAAAATCTACAGAAAAGAGTCGCTAAGCTCACCGGTGGTGTAGCCGTAATTAAAGTCGGTGCCGCTACTGAAGTTGAGCAAAAAGCACGACAACATAAAGCGGAAGACGCTCTTTCCGCTACGAGATCCGCTATCGAGGAAGGTATAGTTCCGGGCGGAGGAGTCGCTTTCATCAGAGCGATAAAAGCACTTGATGATTTAAAATTGGAAAATGATGAAGCTACCGGGCTTGATATTTTAAGAAGAGCTTTGGAAGCGCCCGCAAGACAGATTGCGGAAAACGCCGGTGAAGACGGGTCGGTAGTGGTTCAAAAAATCAAAGAAGGAAAGAAGAACTTCGGATTTAATGCTAAGACTTTGGAGTTTGAAGACCTCTTTAAAGCCGGAGTAGTCGACCCTAAAAAGGTGGTTAGAGTAGCGCTTGAAAATGCTGCATCTTCCGCCGCTATGTTCCTGACGACAGAAACCGTTGTAGTTGACAACAAGGAAGATGAAGACAATGGTTCCGGAGGTGGTAGACCTGCCGGAGGAATGGGAGCTATGGGCGGAGGAATGGGAATGCCCGGAATGTAAGAAATCAAAGCTTTTATAGGTAGAGCCCTCCTCATCGGAGGGCTCTTTTGATACTGAGAGTTTGAGTTCATTTGAAAAAAGAAATCAAATGGTTTATTATGAAGTCAGTATGAAATGTCCAATTCACAAAAAAACGGATCTGGATCAGGTTGTTTTTTATGATACCGAAGTTGATTACTGTCCCAAGGGGTTGGGAATTTGGTTTGATGAAGGCGAGTTCAGAATTGCTAAGGATTCCAAGGATAAAAATTTGGATTGGTTGGATATTGATCTTTGGGAAGACAAGTCAAAGTTCAATATCTCCGAAAGAGAAAAAAGTTGCCCGAAGTGTTCGGTGCCGATGTATGAAGTTGCTTATAATAACTCAGATATAAAAGTTGATATCTGCAATGTCTGTGAAGGTGTTTGGCTCGATAGAGGTGAGTTCAAGAAAATAGTCGATTATTTGAGGGAAAAATTGAGTGATGAGGTAGTTAACAGATATATGAAAAATCTTGTAGAAGAAACGGCCGAAGTTTTTACCGGTCCAGAAAGTCTTCAAGATGAGGTTTCTGACTTACTGACCGTCATCCGTCTTTTCAAGTATAAGTTTTCTGTTAAATTTCCCGTTATATCGGATATAATTTCCGACCTGCCCAGAAGTTAGATACAAATATATGGTGAGGTGGCTGAGCGGTCGAAGGCGCCTGCTTGGAGTGCAGGTGTGCCCTCACGGGTACCGTGGGTTCGAATCCCACCCTCACCGCATATAGATCAAGAGAAGAATATAAAAAAACACAAAAGGATTGGTGGAATTGACAATCAGGATTCGAACCTTGAAAGGGGCCGGGAAAAATTATTGAATTTTTCCCGAGTTGGAAAAGACTAAAAACCGAGGGTTTTTAGGGAGAGAGCCGTCCGGTGGACGGCGAAGCGACTTCGAATCCCACCCTCACCGCATATAGATCAAGAGAAGAATATAAAAAGACACAAAAGGATTGGTGAAATTGACAAGCAAAAAATCCTAAAGTTCCGCCATACGGCGGACTTTTTAATTTAATAATGAAAAAGTGATATAGTTTAATAATAAAAAGATTATTTGAATCGATGTGAGCTAAGATTTTAAATATTATCCATAAATGAAGAAATATTGCCCCCATTGTTGGCCAAAAAAAAGAAAAACTCATCTTTTTCTTCACTTTAATTATTATCTGGACAGCTTTTTAAAGATTTTATCCAGACCGATTCGGTCACTGACAAAAAAAATTGAAAATAACACCTTTTTTTGGATTTTGTTTGTTGAATTTTTTTCACTTTTTAAGATAGTTCAATTTGAATCCGATCCGGATAAAAGCAAACTCTATAATAGAAGTTATATATTTTTCACCGAAGCTAAAAAGAGAGACCTTGATATTTACGCAATTAAATTTTTTGGAAAATACATAAATGAATTTAAATTAAAATATGCCGGTAAGAATTATTACTATAAAGAGATTCCATTAACACTCTTTGAAAAGTCAGTTTCGGTGATGGATGACAAATCTCGCTTTAAACAAATAATGAAGAGTCATGGATTACCGATAGCTGAAGGATCAACTTTTAGAAATGAAAAAAAAGCGTTTGAGTTCGGTTTAGGGATCGGTTTTCCATTGGTTGTTAAACCTCGAGAAGGATCTTTAAGTCATCATGCGAGTTATCCGATAAATTCAAAAGATCAATTATTACAAGCCATAAAGATAGCGAAGAAATATAAGCCCGCTTTTATAGTTGAAAAATATTTTTCCGGCAATTTGTACAGAGCTTCGGTTATAGGCAAAAGAGAACTCTTTATTTGCAGAAAGGACAGACCCAATATCGTAGGGGACGGATCTTCAACGATAAAAGAGCTGATAGATACCAAAAATAAAGATGATAATCGAGGAAGAGCGAATCAAAAAGATTCAACCCTTCATCGAATACCTTTAAATCGAGAATTAAAGGAAAATCTTAAAAAACAAAACCTTACTTTAACTTCAGTACCTCCAAAGGGAGAAAAAGTAATACTTATCGACAAGTACGTGCTGGCATACGGATGCGATATTATAAACGTTAAAGATATTGCACACGATGAAAACAAAAAACTATTCTTTAAAATAGCTGAAGTTTTGGATTCTGATTTAGTTGGAATTGATTTAATAGCTCCGGATATTGGTAAGTCATACAAAAAACAAAAAGCTGCAATTCTTGAAGCCAATAGTTTGCCTTTTGTTGACATGCATCAATTTCCGTCTCACGGCAAAAAAGAAGCCGTTGCTGAAAAAACATGGGATATTGTTCTAAAAAGATTAAGTAATAAAAAATAATAACTTAACTCTTTATAAAAAAAGTTCGGTGTGTTAGAGTTAAAATACTATAATAAAAAGAGAATTATGAAAAAAGAAATTTTAATAGTTTTAATTTCGACAATCGTTATAACGGGAGTCGTCTTTTTATCCGACGTAACCACTGATGGGTCAGCTGATTTAAGTGGATCTCAGCTCAGAGAAATGGAAGAGCTTATAGAGTGTTTTGATGAAAATAATTTAGTAATTTACGGCTCCGAGTGGTGTCCGGCATGTACCAGTTTTGTTGAATCTTTAGGTGGCTATGATTTAGTTGAGCCGATATATGTCGAGTGCAGTGATCTGGGTAGCGATGAAGAGCAAGAAAGATGTCTTGAAGAGGCGAAAACCAATTATGTTCCCGAGATTCAAATAGATGGAGAAGTTTATCATGGAGACATTGATCCTGAATCTTTAGCTGAAGAGGTCGGTTGTTAAACATAAAAGATAAAACAGATTAAGTAATGAAAAAAAGTATACTCGTTTTGATTTTAGTCTTTTTTATTGCTATGAGCTCTTATGCTTTCGGTGCAGGTGAATTAATTTTTAATCCGGATAATGATAATCTTACGATTGTCGGTTGTCCGAGCTACCACAAAAACTTTCCCGCCTTACAAGATGAAGGTTTTAGAGTTATCAGAAGCGGATCGGTTACGGAATCAATTCAACTTTTAGAATCGGAAAGAGCCGATTTTGCAATTATCGGAAGAAAGTTAAAACCAGACGAACCTCAATTTTTAGATCTTAAATTGAGAGACGGTTACCTCTTTCTGAATGAAGAAGGCTCTTCGATTACGGAAAGTGAAATGAGCTCTTTTGACTTTTATACTGATCTGGATAGAGGAGAGATAGCCGCCACTTTTCCTGAAATTAGTGAAGATAATTTAATATTTGAAAAAGACCCTTACACCAAAACGGGTAAGGGCATTGTCGTGACTTCCTACGAAAATACTGATTATTCAAATGCTAATCCGGTTTACATATATGATGGATTCGGCAGAAGAGTAGAAAACAGCCAACGACCGACGCTTATCTTTTCGGATAAAAATGATATTAACCGGGCCAAGGAAATTAAAGAGTTGATTGAAGATTCCCTGTAAAAAGGGCTCTAAATTTATTTTTGTAGCTTATAGTAAAGCTTTTCGTAATCGTCGGCCATTTTGGAAACGGTAAAATTTTCTTCCACATGAGCTCTGCAGTCGGCAGGGTCTATTTTTTTAAGAGAATCAAAGCCTTCAACCAAACCGTCGACTCCTTCGGATTGATCTACCAATACTCCGGTTTCACCTGATTTGACCGTTTCTGAGACACCTCCGTTAGAATAGGCTAATACGGGAGTTCCACAACTCATCGCTTCTACCGGAACCAGACCGAAAGGTTCATTCCACTTTATCGGAAAGATAAAAGCTTTCGCTCTTTGATAATAATCAACCAGCTCATGTTGCGGCATGCTTCCTAAAAATTTAATTTGATCACCGTCCAAATGAGGCTTTATCTCTCGGTTAAAGAATTCGGGCCTTGTATTTTTACCGATCATTATTAATTTTTCACCAAGCGCTTTTGCAGTCTCTATTGCTTCTTTAGGCCCCTTTTTATCGACTACTCTACCGACCCACAACAAAAAATCGTTTTTTTCCTTTTTCAAACTGAATTTTTCGGTGGGAATTCCGTTGTATACGGTTCCTACAAAATTCAAATCCAAAACCCTTTGAGAGTTACTTATTGAGGCATAGTTCAAGTGACTGTAATCCATAACCAACTCTTTTTCATCTTCATTTTCAAATTCATATACACGATGAAATGTATTCAATGTTGGCGTTTTGACCGCATCGGCAAAAGGAAGTCCGTTGAATTGAGCATGTGAATGAATTAAATCGAATTTATCGGCCTGACTGAAACAATGAGCAACATGTCGCCAAGGCTTAAATGAACCTTTTATAGTTTTCATGACGTCTTTTTGAAGGCCGAACGCCTCTTCGAACACATAATCCAATTTAGCGGACGTTTCCGACTCTTTTACTGAAAAAAGGGTTACATCATGACCTCTCTTTACCAACTCCTCTGTTAGGCTGTAAACCACCCATTCGGTTCCGGCATACTCGGGAGGTGGTAGAGGAATCCACGGAAGAACTAATTGAGCTATTTTTAGTTTTTTCATATTTTTAAAGCTTTATTTCTTATTGGTTTTAATTTTTCTTCTGCTTTATCTATGCAATTTTTAAGTTTTTCTTTATTTGAAAATACTTCCATGAAGTTGAAATTGAACTCCGGATTCATTTTTTCTTTTTGCTTGTCGATTATTTTTTTGGACTCGGATACCAGTTTGTAATTTTTAGCTATTCCTTGAAGTATGCGAAAGTGGCTTTTATCCGGGTCGTAATTTTCCATGTTTTTACTTATCGTTTTTGCAAAATAATTGGATTCTTCTTCGTAGTTATCATACTTATAACCCAATAAAAGATAGTCTTTAGCAACTCCCCATTCCGGATTTTTTGCAGTTGATCCGATCCCTTCATCAATTTCGTGATGATGAACTTTAGCTTTAAAATTATAGGCGAGAGGAAAACCGGCTCTCCAGTAACGAGTAGAAAGGTCGGAACCTTCTCCTCGCATATTGAAGACTGTTTCGTCATAACCACCCACTTTTTCAAAAACTTCTTTATAGGTAACTTTAAATCTGGAGTATATAAATTCCGTAAAGTCGGTATCTTTATAATTAATTAGCCGGTCTTCGTCTCTGGGCCTATCCAGATCTCCTTCGTTTTCATTACCTCTCCAGACTATGTTTGTAGTAAGGGCGGCTACATGCGGATGTTTTTTTAAGTAGTCGATACAGGAAAGTAGGGTCTCTTTTTCAACTTCCATGTCGGAATCGGCAAAGATCAAAATGGGATTTTTAGCTATTTTTGCTCCTTGATTTTTATTGCTGGCCACTCCCGGTTTTTGAGGTCTGGTATATACAACCCTTTCACCGAAATTCTTCTTTAATTTATTTTTTACCGATTCATCTTCGGTGCAGTCAGAAACAATTACCTCCATCTCGAACTTTTCATTTAGTCCATTTGATTGAAATAGGTGATTTATTGTTCTTGCGGTTTGGTTTGGCCTTTTGTAGGCAGGGATTATTACCGATATTTTATCCATATTTTTTTGTTTTAATTTATCTTTTCTTCCCATTTTTCAGGAGGAACCTCTCTGAGCTTAAGCCTCTCTCTGTCGGGAAGATTTATAAATTCTTTCCAAGTTAAACCTTTTTCTTCGAGTGATTTATCTATGGCTTGTTTATTGTTTTGATGTATTTTTTCAAGTCTTTCTTTATTTATATAAACTGCTTGTGGTAAAAAATAGAGAGGCATTTCATCGACTCCTCTTTTCCATCGTCTTTCTGATTTGAGTATATTTTTATATTCGGGATTATCTAAAGAGCAGGCTTTTTCCAGAAACTTATTATAATGACTACTTCTTTTTTGCAACTTTTCATTTGCCGGCGACTCTTCTCCTTCTATATTAAATTTTTCAGCTAACTTTTTTAATCTTTCCGTATGAAAATCATTACTGAGAAGACTGATGTCTTTATAGCTTTTAGTTGATTCATCCATCATATTTATCACATTGGCGAAATTTTCAATTGAGTTTGTTGCCTCATCTTCCAATTTTATCTTTTCAAGCTTTTCTTCCAGTTTTTTTACAGCTTCGAGTTTGGATATCTCTTTCTTTTTTACACTTCTCTTTAATTCATTTTGTAGTTTTTGAGCTATATAGTCACGCATTAGTTCTGCTTCTGAAGGAAGATCTTCTCCCATCGTTTTTCCTCCGCTGATAATCAGCTCATCGACATCTCCTTTTTTCAAAATTTCCAATGCGGCAATAGCTCTCATTTTAGCGGGAACATTCATCATTTTTCGGGTTTGTTTAACCCACTTTCTCTTTTTTTCATTATCTTTTAATTTTTCTAAATTAGTCAAAAATTCTTCTTTTTCTTCTTTGGCAATTTCTACATAATTATCAATCTCTTCTCCCTTTATTCCAAAAACCAGAACACTGTCCAAATGAGGTTCTTCTTCTCTTTTTTCCGGATCAGTTTCTGTTTTTGTCTCTTTTTTATTAAAGCTTGGGCCTCTTTCAATTGAATTAAACATAATATTTTAACCTTTTGAAGTTTTCTTTTTAATCCAAGCGGGTCTTTTCTCGGTGTAATAGTCGATGTTAAAAAATTTACCTTTGAAAAAATTATGATCTCCGTCTTCCATTGAAGAGGTAAGCTCTTTAAACTTGTTTAAGAGTTCTTGCTGCCTTTTTAATAGGCGATCATCGGCTTTTGTCTCTACTCCCTCAAATTTCAAATCAAACTTATTCCCGAATATTTTTTCAAAGATATATTTAACTCTGGGAATGTGATATTCGGAAGTGATTATTATTCCTTCGGTTTCGTTTTGAGGAAGAAAGTACTCGGTTTTGGCGTAATAGGCGTTACTTATCGTATCCATTGACTCTTTTTCCGTAAAAATCTTATTCGAGTCGACTCCCTCATTCAAGAGATACTCTTTCATTATCTCCGCCTCGGTTTTTTCCGGCAGATCGTTTTTATCGGTAAGAAAGCTGTATTTACCACAAACTAAAAAACGATCAATATCCCTGGTTTCTGAGATTTTGATCGCTTTGTCCAGACGTTTTTTTGCTTGCAGAGGAAGCTTTCCATCTTTTATACCTCCCCCCAAAACGACTACGGTCATGCTTCTTTATTTTTTATTTTTTTTATAAGCTCTTTTCTTGTCGTCTCTTCCTTATCGAATTCAATACCCTCTTTTTCAGCCCTTTTTATCAGCTCGGCTTTCTTCATTCTGGTTATGCTTTTAGAGTCGTTTTTGTCACCGTTTTTAATTTTTTCTCTTCTCTCTCGGTAGTAATCTCCGGTTACGATTTTATATAAAAATTCAAATCTTTCCGCAACTCTTCTCCAGGTGAACTTATCCTCAATATCTTTTCTGGCTTGCTTTCCCATTTTTTCCCTTAATTCATCGTTATTGAGAAGTTTGTTGCATTTTTCAGCAATATCTTCGGCGCTCTTTTCTTTAATAAATAGTCCGTTTTTACCGTCTTTAACTATCAGAGGAATTCCTCCTTTTTTTGTGGCGATAACCGGTGTTTTGGCGGCCATCGCTTCGGTTATTGTTAAACCGAAAGCCTCGGCTACTACCGAGGGACAGACAAAAACGTCGGCTCTGAAGTAAAATGGAATTAATTCTTCGGTAAGGAGATAACCTAAAAGATGAACATTTCCAAGATTATGTTTGGCAATTAATTTTTCTAAATCTTTTCTCATCGCTCCCTCTCCTGC
>Ga0207421_10000696_pt1 | contig 43656 bp, 40 predicted proteins | sample SodLakKL_010_SED_4_FD_187542 | JGI IMG/M metagenome (GOLD analysis project Ga0207421, IMG submission 187542) | Alkaline sediment microbial communities from Lake Tanatar, Kulunda Steppe, Russia - 8KL_010_SED (SPAdes) (version 2) | ecosystem: Environmental > Aquatic > Non-marine Saline and...
CGGGCCAGCGGGTTACCAGGGGCCGAACGGCCCCCGCTACCCTTCGATCCGTCGCTGCGATAGGGCCTGAGACCCCATCGCGCCCTCCCGACCGTCCCGTGTTCCGTCGGACCTGATCTGCAGGAGCCCACCGTGCGCCGCCTGACGCTTGGAACCGCCGCACTCGCCGCTGCCGCACTGCTCGCGGGTTGCGCCAGCGTGCCCGAGGGCGCCGCCGAGGCGCAGGCCCTGGTCTGCCCGCCGGGGGAGCCAGGCTGCGATGAGATCCTCCCGATCGGACCCGGTGGGGCCGTCGAGGTGGAGATGGGCAACTTCTTCTTCAACGTCACCGACGGCATCGCCATCACCGGTGAGATCGAGGTCACCGCGGTCAACGTCAGCGACGCCTACCACAACATCGAGTTCCTGGGCGCGGCCGATGGCACCTACCTCGGTGGCTCTGACGGTGAGGCGGTCGTGGGCGCCGACGGTTTCGAGACCGACGTGGGACAGGTCGCCCTGTTCCCCGGCGAGTGGCTGATGATCTGCAACGTGCCCGGTCACCGGGCTGCGGGCATGGAGCTGCCGATCACGGTCTACGCCACCGAGGAGGAGGCGGAGCTCGCGATCGAGGCGGGCGAGACCGACGTCGACCGTGACCGCGAGATGCCCAACACCTGAGCAGCGGCCGCAGCCGGGGCCCCTCGTCTCGTCGCGGGCAGTCACCACGGCTGCCCGCGGTCGCAAGGATCCGGTCAGCCGGGCTGCCGCAGCTCCGCCGGGGTCCTGACCCGCCGGTCGGTGGCGGCCTCGAGCATCCCTGCGTGCCGCCAGGCCGCAGCGCCGGGACGGGGTGGGGCCGCGGACCCGGTGGTGGTGCTGAGCACCGCGACGGTGATCGCCGCCACCTCGGCGTCGCTGACACCGGGGGTGGAGATCCGCAGGCGCAGCCCCCCGGGTTCGGCCTGGGCGGCGCCGGGCGTGGGGTCCGTGGTGGCGGGGTCGGGCCCGCTCACAGGGGGATGTTCCCGTGCTTGCGGGCCGGTCCGGCCTCACGCTTGGAGGCGGTGAGGTCCAGCGCCCTCGCCAGCTCCCGGCGGGTCTCCGACGGTGCGATGACGGCGTCCACGTAGCCGCGTTCGGCGGCGCGCCACGGGTTGGCGAGGTCGCGGGCGTAGCGCTCCTCGAACTCCGCGTGCAGCGCGGTGGGGTCCTCGGCCTCGAGGAGTTCGCGGCGGTGGAGGATCGAGACCGCGCCCTTGGCGCCCATCACGGCGATCTCCGCGGTGGGCCAGGCGAGGTTGATGTCCGCCCCGAGGTGCTTGGAGCCCATGACGTCGTAGGCGCCGCCGTAGGCCTTGCGGACGATCATGGTGACCTTCGGCACGGTCGCCTCGGCGTAGGCGTACAGCAGCTTCGCGCCGTGGCGGATGATCCCGCCGTACTCCTGGTCGGTGCCGGGCAGGAACCCGGGGACGTCGACGAAGGTCACCACCGGCAGGTTGAAGGCGTCGCAGAAGCGGACGAACCGCGCGCCCTTCTCCGAGGAGTCGATGTCCAGCACCCCGGCGAGGTGGGCGGGCTGGTTGCCGACCACGCCGATGGCGCGCCCGTCGATGCGGGCCAGGCCGACGACGAGGTTGCGGGCGTAGTGCTCGTGGACCTCTAGGAACTCCCCGTCGTCGACGACGGCGGTGACGATGTCGCGGACGTCGTAGGGCACGTTCGCGCTGTCGGGCATGAACGTGTCGAGTTCCTCGACCAGGCGCTCCGGGTCGTCGGTGCACTCCAGACGTGGTGGCAGCTCGAGGTTGTTGGCCGGCAGGAACGACAGCAGGTAGCCGATGTCAGCCAGGCAGTGCTCCTCGTCGTCGGCGGCGAAGTGGGCGACACCCGAGGTGCCGGCGTGGGTCATGGCGCCGCCGAGCTCCTCCATGGTCACCTCCTCGCCGGTGACGGTCTTGATCACGTTCGGCCCGGTGATGAACATGTGCGAGGTATCACGGACCATGAAGACCATGTCGGTGATCGCCGGCGAGTACACCGCGCCGCCGGCGCAGGGACCCATGATGGCGGAGATCTGGGGGATCACCCCCGATGCGGCGACGTTGCGTAGGAAGATGTCGCCGTAGCCGCCCAGTGAGACCACGCCTTCCTGGATCCGGGCGCCCCCGGAGTCGTTGAGGCCGATGACCGGGACCCCCATCTTGAGGGCGAGGTCCATGATCTTGACGACCTTGGCGGCGAACACCTCACCCAGGGAGCCACCGAAGGCGGTGAAGTCCTGGCTGAACACGCAGACCCGACGGCCGTCGATCGTGCCGTGGCCGGTCACCACGCCGTCGCCCAGGATCTTCTTCTCCTCCAGCCCGAACCCGGTGGCCCGGTGGACGGCGAAGGCATCGGTCTCCACGAAGGAGTCGTCGTCGAGGAGCAACTCGACCCGTTCGCGGGCGGTGAGCTTGCCCTTGTCGTGCTGCTTGGCGATGGCGGTCTCGCCGCCGCCAGCCGCAGCTTCGGACCGCCGGCGTTCGAGCTCGGCGAGCTTGTCCTGTGTCGACTGCGCCACCGCTGTGACCTCCCTTTGCACTGGCTCCGGCGATCCCCACGGGGATGGGGCACCGAGGGCTGTGGCGACGTCGGTGGGACCACCGACGCTCCATCGGGCATCCTAACGGGGTCCGTTCCCGTTCCCGGAGGCCGCCGTGTCGCTCGGATCCCATCCCGCCGTCCGCGACGCGGTGACGCGTAGCCGCCACCTCGCCACCCACGACCACCTCGACACGGTCACCTCGACCAACGACCTGGCCCTGGCGGCGGCCCAGGAGGGCGGAACGCTCGGGATCGTGGTGAGCGCGGATCGGCAGACGGCGGGACGGGGACGACGAGGTCGCCCCTGGACCGACGACGTCGCGGGGCCCGAAGGTCCGGGCAACCTCGCCGTCTCCGTCGTCGTGCCGGCGCCGGAGCCGTACACGACGCTGACCCCGCTGGCCGCGGGGCTCGCCGTCGCCGCCAGCTACCGCGCGGTCGGCGCGGTCCCGGCGCTGAAGTGGCCCAACGACGTGCTGCTCGAGGAGCGCAAGGCCGCCGGCATCCTCGTGGAGCGCCACTCGGTCGCCGGCACCGACGTGGTGGTCATCGGGTGCGGCCTGGACCTGGACTGGCGGGACGTGTCCCGCGAGGGGCAGGCCGCCGGGTGGACATCGGTTGCGGAGTCCCTGGGGCGCTCCGTCGACCGCGGCGAGGTGCTCGCAGCGCTGCTCACCGCGCTCGATGGGGAGCTCACCGACCTGCTCGGCGGCGTCGGGGGCCGCCCGACGGTGCTCGAGCGGTACCGCGATGCCTGCAGCACCATCGGCCGCGAGGTCGAGGTCGACCTGCCCGGCGGGGTCCTCGTCACCGGACGTGCCGTGGACCTCGACCCCGAGGGGCTGCTGGTGGTCGACACCGCTCGCGAGCGGGTCACCGTCCGGGCGGGCGACGTGTCCGTCCTGCCGCCGGGCTGAGACGCTCACCTCGCTACCGTTCCCATCCTGGCAGGGCCGGCCGGCCCTCACGTGGCGGGAGGCAGCGGTGGCGACGAGCGCGGCATCGGGTGCAGCGGGCGAGCTGAGCGAGGAGCAGGAGGCGTTCCGGCGGGTCGTCGCCGACTTCGCCGACGAGGTGGTGGCACCGGCGGTGGACGCCTACGTCGCCGAGGGCCGCTTCCCCGTCGAGCTGGTGCGGCAGATGGGGGAGCTCGGTCTGTTCGGGCTGCCCTTCCCCGAGGAGGTCGGTGGCCTCGGCGGCGACTACCTCACCTTCTGCCTCGCGATCGAGGAGATCGGGCGGGTCGACCAGTCGCTGGGCATCACCCTCGAGGCCGGGGTCGGGCTGGGTGCCGCGCCGATCGCGGAGTTCGGCACCGAGGCGCAGCGGCAGCGGTACCTGCCGCGGCTGTGCCGGGGCGAGGCGCTGGCCGGCTTCGGCCTGACCGAAACCGGGGGTGGCTCCGACGTGATGGGCGGGACCCGCACCCGGGCGGTCCGCGACGGCGACGAGTGGGTGATCGACGGCTCCAAGCAGTTCATCACCAACTCGGGCACCGAGCTCACGGAACTGGTGACCGTCACGGCGTTGACCGGTGGGGGGGAGCTGACCGCGATCATCGTGCCCACCGAGACCCCCGGCTTCGGGGTGTCGCCGCCCTACCGCAAGGTCGGCTGGCACGCCTCCGACACCCGGGAGCTCACCTTCGACGGCGTGCGGGTCCCCGTCGCCAACACCCTGGGCGAGGAGGGCCAGGGGCTCCGGCAGTTCCTCAAGACCCTCGACGACGGCCGGATCGCCATCAGCGCGCTGGCCGTGGGCCTGATCCAGGGCTGCGTCGACGAGTGCGTGCGCTACGCGAAGGAGCGCGAGGCCTTCGGGCGCCCGATCGGCGCCAACCAGGCCATCGCCTTCAAGATCGCCGACCTCGAGGTGGCAGCCCAGACCGCCCGGCAGATGTACCGCTACGCCTGCCGCCGCAAGCAGGCGGGGCTGCCCTACAAGCGCGAGGCGTCGATCGCCAAGCTGTACAGCTCGGAGGCCGCGGTCACCGCCGCCCGGGAGGCGACCCAGATCTTCGGCGGGATGGGCTTCACGACCGAGACCCGGGTCGGACGCTTCTACCAGGACGCGAAGATCCTGGAGATCGGCGAGGGGACCAGCGAGGTGCAGCGGCTGCTCATCGGGCGCGACCTGGGGCTGTGAGGCGGACCGTCCCGCGCACGCTGGTGATCGTCGTGGCCGAGGCTGCACCGATGACCGCCCCGACCGCGCGTCGCACGAGGATCGAGGCGAGAAACAGCAGCCATCCGCTGCTTCTCGACGCCCGAGCCGCGCCCGACCTACTGCCACCCCGGACCGGCGCGAGCAGCAGCAACTATCGGCTGCTTCTCGACGCGGTGGCCGCCACGACCCCCGGGGCGCTCGCGAACCTCGCCGGTCTGCGGCACCCTGGCCGGGTCGCTGCCGCGACCGACGCCGCGAACCTGTCACGTCCCGCGACCCCCGCAGAGCCAACCCGCACCGACGCCCGGAGCCGATCGTGGCCGACCATTACTCCTCACTCATCGCCTTGGTGCTCGACCGTCCCGTGGAGGACGTCGGGGAGGTGGTGCGGGCCGCAGGGCACGCCGGAGACGTCGATCGGGCCGCACCGCTCGGGGGCGACGGGACGGTCGCCCAGGAGGTCCAGTGGGGTGGCCGGATGCAGAAGGCCGTGGTCCGGGCCCTGCGGGACGACCGCGACGACGCACCGCTGCTGAGGACCGAGACCTACCTCGGTGAGGACGGGCTCGAAGGCGGCATGCAGCGCCAGACCAAGCTGCTGCAGGCCCTGGGCCGCCAGCTCCCGGGCCGGGTGCAGGGGGTGCGGGACCTCACGGCGCTGGTCGAGAGGGACACCGCCTGGCTCCACCGGCTGGCGATCGGGGCGGTCCAGCACGAGGACGGCATCGTCACGGTCGTGGACGGGGAGGGGACACGGTGGGTCCGCACCCACGGCGCCGCGCGGTTCGACGTGCCGGACCTGGAGCTCTACGGCTGTAGCCGGGCCCAGGCCGAGCTGGCTCCGGAGCTGCTGGCTCACGTCCACCGGCAGCTGCTCGCCGGAGGGCTGAAGGAGCAGCTCTCCCTGCCCGATGGCACCGAGGTCTTTCTGGTGCCGGTGCGGGACGCGTGGCAGCAGGTCCCGCTGGACTGGCCCGGGGTCGGACGTGCCGGCAAGGAGCGGGGGCCGGGCCTCGACGGTCCGCGCGCCACGTTGTCGGTGCTGCACCCCAAGCGCTTCGGTCGCTACCGCAAGGACCTCCAGGGCGTGCTCGACCGCCTGGTCGCGGTGGGCTGAGGACGGGACGACGATGCGCTACAGCGACGAGATGTGGGAGGAGCTCTGGGAACGCACGCTCGGGCAGCTCGAACGGCACCGCATCGCGATGGCGACGCTGCGGCGGGAGTTCCCGGATGATCCCCTGGGCCGTCGCATCGTGCCGGAGCTGGCCCGGAGGTGGCGGGGTACCGCGCTGCTGCACCTGTGGCTCCACTCGATCCATGCCCTGTTCTGGGCCCGCATCTCCTTCGACATCCCGCCCACCGCCGGCACCCCCTGGCAGCTGGCGAACTCGATGGCGCTACTCAGCCTGGCCGTCGTGCTGTTCTGCGTCGGCTTCCGGCGCTACCTGCACCCCCTCGAACGGCTGCTGTAGCCCCGCCGCGGGCACCTTCCGGCACCCGTTGCCCGCCGCAGGGACCGGCACCGGTGGGCGCGGCTCACTCCTCGTCGCTGGGCTCGATCCAGCCGTCGTCACCCTCGGGGCGCACGTCGCCCGCCAGCCCGCGCAGCCGGGGGGCGCCCTCCTCGGGACCGATCGCGATCAGCCGATCGCCGGCCCGGTTGCCGTGGTCACGGCGTGGGCGGTAGATCCACCGGTTCGCGCGCTGGACCGCCAGGACCTCCATGCCCGTCTCCGTCTGGAGGCGGAGCTGCCCGAGGGTCTGGCCGTCGACCTCGCTGCCCTCGGCGACGATCGCCTCCGCGACGATCTCGTCCGCCTCCGACAGCGCCGCTGCGATGATCGGGTGGGGTGGACCTTCCTCCTCGATCACGCGGCACATCGACTGGGCCGAGTCCACGATGCGCTCCGCGGCTGCGGCGAGGTGGAGCATGCCCCTGAGCTCCTCCGGGTCCTCGAGTTCCGCGGCGCCTCGGAGCACCCAGCCCTCGAGCTGGTGGAACAGTTCGTCCGACTGGTCCTCGATCGCGCTGACCTCCGCCGCCAGGGTCTCGTCCCGGAGCAGGATCGCGGAGTAGGCCAGCCCGACGGCTACCTCGGAGACGTTCTTCAGCTCCACCACCAGGTCGACGGCGCGGTCGAGGTGGGAGAGCTTGCCGCGCTCGGGCGGTTCGGGCAGCTCCCGGGGTGGCGCCCCGGCGAACTGGCGGATCTCGTCCACGCCCTCGCGGGGCCCCTGCAGGAACAGCACGTCGCCCTCGCGCAGCACCTCGTCACCATCGGGGCCGTGGATCCAGTCCACGTCCCGGCGGATCGCGATGATCCACATCCCCGTCCGGCTCGGGAGCTCAAGGTCCCGCAGGGTGGTGCCCTCGAGTTCGTTGACCGGACGGATCTTCACCCGCGCCGTCACCTCGGTGGCATGGCGGAGGTCGTCACGGAGCTCGGCGGGGACCCCGAGGTCCTTGAGCACCACCCGGGCGATGTCCTCGGCCGCGTCGGCGATGCCCTCGATCGCCACGGCCATGCCCAGCACGCCGGCGAGCTGGTCGGCGTCGTCACGGGTCCGCGCGGCGATCATGCACACCGCCCGCAGATCCACCAGCAGCTCGTCGACCCGCTCCTCGAGCCGCAGCACCTCCCTCGCCAGCGCGTTGTCGCCGTAGAAGATCGCCGCGTAGGCGAGGTCGACCATCAGCTCGGCGGCGTCCTTGGCCTCGACCAGCAGCTCCTTGACGGTGCGGACGTTCCTCATGGTCTCCCTCGATGCGGGTGGTGCGGGGGTCAGATCGCGAGCAGGGTCACCGCGGCGAGCAGGCACAGGACCCCGGTGAGGTCCATGGTCGCGGTCACGATGGGGATGCCGTGGTTGTCGGGGTCGAACCCGAACCGGAAGGACACGGAGGCGGCGGCGTAGGCGGTGAGCGCGAGGATGGGCAGTGCGAACAGCCCGGCCAGCAGCACGACCCCGAGGGTCACGAGCAGACCCAACGGTGCCACACCCGGCACGACCACCGCCGCCAGCCAGCCGGCCACCGCGACACCGGTGAACGCCAGCGCCGCCAGCAGCGTCGTCAGCGAGAAGTCCAGGATCGCGAGCTTGCCCGGCAGCAGCCGCGGGTCGAGCTGGCCGACGTGGAGCTTGGAGGCGAGCCGGCTCGACAGCATCCCGCCGAGGGATCCGCAGTTGGCGATGAAGGGGGGGATCAGCACGAGCAGCGCCGCGGCGCCGAACTGCTCCTCGGCTCGGGCCTCGACGACCACGCCGGCCAGGACGTCCACGGTGACCGCGATCGTCAGCACGATCAGCGACTCGCGGACCACCCGTCGGATCAGGGGATCCTCGGTCCGCACCCCGACGATGACGGCGACCACGCCGGCCACCAGACCGACCGCACCGGTGGTGTTCGCGAGCCACGGCACGTCCAGGACCAGCGTGGCGAGCAGCAGCGCCGGCAGGGTGACGAGGTCCCCGGTCGCGGTGATGATGGGGGCGCCGGCGTCGTCGAGGTTGAACCCGACCGCCTGGCTCCGGCGGGCCATGGTGATGACCACCACGAACAGCACGATCGACGACAGCACCGCGCCGATCAACGAGATCGCGACCAGCTGGAGCAGGGGGACGGTCCGTAGCCCGAGCGCGGCGCTGACGGCCCAGGCGATCGCGCCGGCCTGGAGCGCCGAGGCCAGGCTCAGGACCGTGGACGCCTCCACCTGGCGGCCGAGGTAGCTCGTCCTCGACAGGTCCCGGTCGAACTCACCGGTCAGGATGCCCGTGGCCAGTCGGGAGCCCAGCGCTCCGAAGATGGCCCCGCGCATCCCGATGGCCGCCGGGATCAGTGCGAGCAACCCGGGGACCGCCTCCAGCCGCTCCTCGGCTGAGGCCAGCACGATGCCGGCGATCAGCGTCGCCCCGAGCCCGAGCGCCAGCGCCTGGGAGCCGGTGCGGATGCTGCGGGCCTCCTGTACCCAGTAGGCCCGGACGGTCGTCACGGGTAGCCCGATGGCGTGCCCGAGCAGCTTCAGCAACCGTGGCACCCGGGGCACCGGGGCCCAGCGTGGGCTCACAGTGATCTCCAGGGGTCGCGGTCGGGGTGGCGGTGGCCGTTCGCGCTACCGCCGAGGCATGGGGCTCCAGGTGGGGTGCCGCCTCCGGCGATGCGCGCTCAGGCTAGCGACGACCGCCCCCACGGGGACCGCGGCGACGGTCGGCGAGGAATCGTTCCGGCGCGACCTCCGGAGCTACCCTCCGGGCATGGATACCTACACCGCCCCGCTCCGTGATGTCCGCTTCGTCCTCGAGCACATCACCCCGCTGACGGACCTCACCGCCACCGAGGCCTTCGCCCACGCCGACCCCGAGTTGGTGATGGGCCTGCTCGAGGAGGCGGGACGCTTCGCCGCCTCGGCGATCGCGCCCACCAACCGGGACGGCGACACGCAAGGCTCCGTCCTCTCCGACGGCGAGGTGGTGACGCCCGACAGCTTCAAGCAGGCCTACCGGCAGTACGTGGAGGCGGGCTGGGGCGCGGTGCAGCATCCGGCGGAGTTCGGCGGTGGCGCGTTCCCGCTCGCGGTCGCCAACGCGGTCAAGGAGTTCATCACCAGCGGGAACATGGCCTTCTCGCTCGGGCCTTTGCTCACCACCGGCGCGGTCTACCTGATGCAGCACCACTGCAGCCAGGAGCAGCTCGACGCGTACGTCCCGAAGCTGGTCAGCGGCGAGTGGGCAGGGACGATGAACCTCACCGAGCCCCAGGCCGGCTCGGATGTCGGTGCCGTGACCACCAAGGCCGTCCCCGCCGAGGACGGCACCTACCGCATCACCGGCCAGAAGATCTACATCACCTACGGCGAGCACGACCTGACCGACAACATCGTCCACCTGGTGCTCGCCCGGCTACCCGATGCCCCGCCCGGGGTCAAGGGCATCTCGCTGTTCATCGTGCCCAAGGTGCTGGTCGAAGACGACGGCTCCCTCGGCGAGCGCAACGACGTCCAGGTGGTCTCGATCGAGCACAAGCTCGGCATCCACGGCTCACCGACCTGCGTGATGGCGTTCGGCGAAGCGACCGGTGGCGCGGTCGGCGAGCTGGTCGGCGAGCCGAACCAGGGCATGCGCCAGATGTTCACGATGATGAACGACGCGCGCCTCGGCGTGGGCCTCCAGGGTCTCGCGATCGCCGAGCGGGCCTACCAGCAGGCGCTGCACTACGCCCAGGACCGGCAGCAGGGTCGCGGGCCGGACACGCCGCCGGGGGAGCAGGCCCCGATCATCGAGCACGCCGATGTGCGTCGCATGCTGCTGACGATGAAGGCCAACGTCGAGGCCGTCCGGGCCCTGTGCTACCTCAACGCCCACGCCCTCGACCTCGCCCACGCGGCGCCGGACGACGCGGCCCGCGAGGAGCACCGCAAGCTGGCGGACCTGCTCACCCCGCTGTCGAAGGCCTGGGGGACCGACGTCGGCGTCGAGATGACCTCCGTCGCGGTCCAGGTCCACGGCGGCATGGGCTACGTGGAGGAGACCGGGGTCGCGCAGCACTACCGCGATGCCCGCATCGCCCCCATCTACGAGGGCACCAACGGCATCCAGGCTCTCGATCTGGTCGGCCGCAAGCTGCCGATGGACGGCGGAGCCTTCGTCAAGGCGTTCCTGGGCGAGCTGCGCACCGAGGTCGACGCCCTGCCCGGGTCCCTGTCGGCGATCGCCGAGGCGCTGCACGAGGGGCTGGACGCCGTCGATCGGACGACCGCCTGGCTCGGTGAGCACCGCGAGTCCTTCGATGACGTCGCCGCCGGGGCGACCCCCTACCTGCGGTTGCTGGCCACGGTGGTGGGCGGGGTCCTGCTGGCCCGTGGCGCGGCGGCGGCCCAGCGCCTCCTCGACGACGGCGCGAGCGGTGGGGACGCGGAGTTCCTCGCGGCCAAGGTCACGGTCGCCCGGTTCTTCGCGACCCAGCTCGTGCCGGCTGCCGTGGGTCTCGAGCCCTCGGTGACCGCCGGAGCCGGGGATCTGCGCGCCCTCGACGCGGGACAGCTGGCACCCTGATCGCCAGGACCCGCCCCGCCGTGCACGGCGGTGGGCCGAAGGGCAGGCGACCGTGAACGAGGCGACCGACCCCGAGGTGGTCGCGGACGGCCCGCCCGATCCGGTGCTGCGTCTGGCCCAGCGGGTGGTCGGCACCCCGATCGAGCGGGACGGGGTCGTGCTCGTCCCCGTCGCCGTGGTGCGCGGGGGCAGCGGTGGTGGCTCCGGTACCGACGGCGAAGGCAACCTCGGCCAGGGGGCCGGGTGGGGTGGGATGGCGCGGCCGGTCGGCGCCTACGTCCTGGGCGACGGCCAGGTGCGCTACGAACCGGTCATCGACGTGGCCCGGATCGTGCTGGGGGCCCAGCTGGCCGGGACCGTGGCCGTACTCCTCCTCGGCCGGTGGCTCAGCGCCAGGTCCTGACCCGCTCGGCCGCCGCAGCCCCGCGCGGGACGCCGCGGAGCACCACCGTCCCGCGACCCGTGAGCAGGGGACACAGCGACACGGCCACCAGGGCGGTGACCGGGTCGGTCCCGCCGGCCTCGACCCCGACGGTGCCCTCCCCGAGCGCGCCCGCCATCGCCAGCAGCTCGGCCTGGCTCCAGGCCCGCGACGCGGTCCGCAGCGCCAGGAGGTCCCCCCGGGCCTGCGACGGCGGCGGATGATCGGGGAGCGGCTGCGCCTCGTGGGTCCATGCGGGGATCCCGGCCGGGCTCGCCAGGGGGTCGTCGGGGTCCGGAGCGCCGTCCAGACCGTCGCCGAGGAGCAGGTCGGGAGGGCTGGCGTCCTGCGCACGGATCTGCGACGGGTGGCCGACGGTGACCTCGGCGGCATCGCCAGAGGTCAACGCCACCGTGCCGCCCAGCCACCAGGTCGCCAGGGCGACGCTGGCGCTGGTCCAGCAGGGCGGCGCCAGCAGGCGCACGATGCTCCCGGGGCCGACGAGGTGGTCCAGTTCCAGCAGGTGCGCTCCCTTGGCAGCCCAGTTGGCCAGGGAGATCCCGCTCTGCTCGTAGCGGGCCTGCTGGTGCAGCACGGTCACCGCCGGACGGTGACCGAGGGCGCTCGCACCGGCCGTGAGGGCTTCGGCGACGTGGATCGGTACCGGCTGGTCCGTGCGGGAGCCGCCGAGCTGCACCTGCACCTCCTGGGGTGATCTCGCCGACCACCGGACGTCGGCGGTCGCCCGCTGTCGTCGACCACCGGGGTGTGCTCGCGGAGGCGTCGGACCTCCGCGTCGGAGGTGGCCGCACCGCCAGAGGGTGGCGCCGGGGGCGGCAGGGCCCGATGGTACCGTCGAGGTCCCTCGTGCCCGTCCGGGTGGCCGCCGAGGCCACCCCGACGACCGCGCCGTCCTGCCGAGCGAGGTCCCCACGTCGTGTCCGGTTCCCTGACCTTCTCCGACGCCCGGCGCCCCCGGAGCGCCCGTGCCGCCCGCGTGACCGCGATCGTGGTCGGCGTGGTCCTCGGGCTGCTGCTGCTGTGGGGGTTGGTGGTCGGCGGCCTGTGGTCCTACGCGTGGCTGCAGCTCGGGGGCGAGGACGTCCCGGCGCTGCGTGAGGACGGTCTGGCCACCTTGGGTTCGGTCGACGGACCCCGCGCGCCGGAGGGCGCCACGACGGTCCTGGTCGCCCTGACCGGCCCGGTCGATCCGACGATCCCGCGCCCGCCGGCGCTCGAGGCGCCGCTGGTGCTGCTCCAGGTCGGGGGCCCCAGGGTGCGGCCGGCCGCCCTGCTGCTCCCCGAGGACGTGCCGTTGGCGCGCGAGCTGACCTTCGCCGACGTGCAGGCCGACGGCGGCACCGACCCCCTCGTCCGAGCCGTGGTGGACTACACCGACGTCGCGGTCGACCACGTCGTCAGCCTCTCGATCGACGCCCTGCCGCGGCTGGTGGACGCCCTCGCCCCCGTCGAGGTGTGCCGCAGCGACGGTTGCTCGAGCCCTCGGGGCGACGAGGTCCGCACCCTGCTGCTGCGCGCCGAGGGCGAGGAGCTGGCGTTGCTCACCGCGGATCTGGTGCGCTCGGTCGCCGCCGTGATGGACACCCGGTGGGCGGTGAGTTCCCCCCGGCAGGCGTGGCGGGTCGTGTCGGCGGTGTCGGACGAGGTGGTGACCGACGCCAGCTTGAGGGGCGGCCGGCTGCTGGACCTGGCGCAGGTACTGCGCAGCCCGGTGCGTATGGAGATCGACCGACTCCCGGTGCTGGTCAACCCCGCGTCGGGTCAGGTGCTCCCGATCCACGAGCCCGTGCAGGTCAGGCTCGAACATCTGCGCACCGGCACCTCGTTGACGGGAGCGGGTGGTCCGACCGAGGACCTGGAGCAGCAGCTGCTCGCCGGCATCGAGGTCGGGGTGCTCAACGGTGCCGGGGTGGACGGGCTGGCCGGCCGGGTCCAGGTCGAGCTCGAGTCCGGCGGGTTCGTCGTGGTGGGGACGGGCAACGCGCCGAGCTTCGACCGTCAGCGGACCGTCATCACCTACCGTGAGGACGAGGAGGCGGCCGCCTTCGCCGCGGTGAGGATGAGCGAGGTACTCGGTGGTGTGGAACTCGACGCCATCGCGCAGCGTCCGACCTTCGAAGGCGAGGAGGTCGACGTGCTCGTGATCGCAGGGGAGGACCTGTCGTGACCCGAGTGGTACCAGTGGTAGCGGTCCTGTGAGCCGCGGTGAGCCCGACCCGTGGGGCCCGGTCGTGGAGGCTGGGCGGTCTCGGCGCGGCCTGCGGCGCCTCGCGGTGCTGCTGGGCGTCGGGGGGTTGCTGACCATCGCCGCGGTCGGCACCACGACCCAGCTGCTGGTCCAGCAGGTCGAGACCAACCTCAGCCGGGTGCCGGTCCCGGAGCTCGAGGAGCCGGTGCAGCGCTCTGACGCGCGCTACTTCCTCCTGGTCGGCTCCGACGCCCGTGACGGTCTCGATGCCGACGACCGTCGGGAGCTGACCCTGGGCAGCTTCGATGGACAGCGCAGCGACGTCGTGATGTACCTCGCCATCAGCGCCGATCGAGAGCAGGTGTCGCTGGTCAGCTTCCCGCGGGACCTGCTGGTCGAGCTCGACGGTCGCAGCCAGAAGCTGACGGACACCTTCGCCGGGGGACCGGATCAGCTGATCCTTGCGCTGCGGCAGAACTTCCAGCTCCCGGTCAACCACTACGCCGCCGTGACCCTGGGCGGGTTCGTCGACGCGGTGCGCACCCTGGGGTCGGTCGAGATCTGTCTGGACGAGCCCCTGCGTGATCGGAAGGCCGGCGCCGACTTCGAGGCGGGGTGCCACGACATGGACGCCACCGAGGCGTTGGCCTTCGTCCGGTCCCGTCAGGGCGCCCGCGCCGATCTCGAGCGCATCGACCGCCAGCAGACGTTCCTGCAGGCGGTGCTGCGCGACCTGACCGCGACCCGCACCCTCGCCAACGCACGCCAGGTCTACCGCCTCACCGAGGATGTCGCGTCCTCGCTGACCACCGATGACCGGCTGGGCACGACCCAGATGATCGGGCTGGCCGACGAGTTGCGGTCCGTGGTCGACGCCGGCGTGCCGATGACCGCCGTCCCCGCCTACCCCCGCCGGATCGACGGGCTGGACTACATGGTCGCCTACGGCCCGGGGGCCCGCGCGCTGTTCGGCGATCTGCGGGCTGGTCGACAGGTGGAGGACCGCGGGAGCCGGGACGAACGCGACGAGACCGTCGTCGGTATCGCCAGCATCGGCCAGGGTGCCGGCATCTTGGACTCGACGCTGCGGTTCGCCGGGTTCCAGACCCGCGTCGGCGCGCGGGTCGGCTCGACCGAGGGGCTCGGAGCGGTGACCACGGTGTTCGTGGTCCCGGGGGAGGAGGAGCGCGCCGACTGGGTCGCCGCCACGCTGGGTGCCCCGACACGGCCGCTGCCCGAGGACGTGAGGGTGCCCGACGGGGTCCACGTGCTCGTCGCCAGCGGTGACGACGCGACGACCTGACGTGGCCGCACCGGGCGAGACGTCCACCGACCCTGCCGCCGTCCCCGCGTTGGCCGTGGTGCTCGTCACCCACGACACCCGCGACGAGGTGCTCGGGGCCCTGGAGGCGCTGGCCGCCGACCCCGAGCGGCCCGGCGACCTCGAGGTGGTGGTCGTCGACGCCGGGTCCCGCGACGGCACGGTCGCGGCGGTCCGTGGCCGGGCCGACGGCACCCGTGTCCTGGCGCTGGCCAACACCGGCTTCGGCCGGGGCGCCAACGCGGGTGTGCGGGCGACCAGCGCGCGCTTGGTGCTGGTCGCCAACGCCGATGTGCGGGTGCGCCCCGGGGCGCTGCACCGGCTGGCCGCGTGCCTCGCGGCTGAGGACGACGTGGCGGCCGTGGGCCCCCAGGTCCGCTACCCGTCGGGTGCGCTCCAGGCGTCGGCGCGTCGTGACCTCGACGTCGCCACCGTCCTCGGCCACGCGGTGTTGGGACGGTTGTGGCCGGAGAACCCATGGACCCGTCGCTACCACGCCCGCGATCTGCCGAGCGACGTCCCGCGGGACGTGGCATGGCTGTCCGGGTGCGCGCTGCTGCTGCGACGGGAGGCTTTCGCGTCGGTGGGCGGGTTCGACCCCGGCTACTTCCTCTACGTCGAGGACATGGACCTCGGCGACCGGTTGCGGGCCGCGGGCTGGCGGTTGCGGTACGAGCCGGCCGCCGTGGTCGAGCATCGGGTGGGGGCGTCCACGTCGCGGGCACGGCTGCGCGCGCTGTGGCACCACGCGGTCAGCCTCGACCGCTACCTCGCACGGCGCCTGCAGGGTGCCGGGCGCCTGCTGCGGCCCCTCCTGCCGGTCGCGCTGGCGGCGTGGGTCGTCGTCACCGTGCTCGTCGAGCGTGGTGGGGCGGGCCGCAGCACCACCGGGGAACGCTTCGAGGTCCCTGGTCGGTCGGGCAGCCGGTGAGCGTGGGGGTGTCCGATGGCGCTGTGGCCGGGCCGGACCGCCCCGGTGGCCTGTGCTACACACGGACCGGGTGTGGTCACGCCTCCACCACGCACCCGCCCGCGTACCGGTGGTGGTGGAGGCCCCGGGGGGTGGTGAGGTGACCTCGCAGCCTGGAGGTATCGACGCTGCCCTGGTGCCCAGCGGACCGCGTCGGATCGCGCTGGCCGTCTCCATCAAGCTCGTCGAGCTGTGGCGCGCCCGGGAGCTGCTGGTGCAGCTGGTGCGCAAGGAGCTCAAGGTCCGCTACCGCAACTCCGCCCTCGGGTTCCTGTGGTCGATGCTCACCCCCGTGCTGATGACCGCGGTGTTCAGCGTGGTGTTCACCCAGATCGTGCGGATCCCCGTGGACGACTTCCCGGCGTTCTTCATCTCGGGCTACCTCGTCTGGCAGTTCCTGCAGAACTCCTGCCAGGGCGCGATCCACTCGATCGTCGGCAACGGTGAGCTGATCAAGAAGGTGTACTTCCCGCGGGAGGTGCTGCCGCTCTCCCACGTCTTCGCGCAGCTGATCCACCTGCTGCTCGCCCTGCTCGTGCTCAGCCCCTACCTGGTCTACACCCGCGGCCTCGACGTGCTGGTCCACCTGCCGACCACGCTGCTGGCGATCGCGCTGCTCACGGTGTTCGTCTCCGGGATCGCGATGTGGTTCGCGGGGGTCAACGTGATCTTCCGGGACCTCCAGGAGCTGTTCGTCGTGATCTTCCAGGTGTGGTTCTACGCCACGCCGGTGATCTACCCCCTGGCGCTGGTCACCGCGCAGATCGATGAGCGGTTCGCCTGGGTGGCGACCGTGATCGCCATCAACCCGGCGACGGTGTTCGTCGAACTCGCCCGTCTCGGCCTCTACGGCTCGGTGAGCGCCACCGGTGACGTCGTTGCCCCGCTCACCGACGGCCCGCCCGCCTGGCCGAACCTGGTCGCCACCGGCGTGGCGACGGGGTGGGCGCTCCTGGCCTTCGTCCTCGGATACCTGGTGTTCCTGCGGCGCTCCCGCACCTTCGCGAAGGAGGTGTGAGCGTGTCGGCCGACACCCCGCGCCGCAGCCTCGGCCAGCTGGCCGGTGCCGCCCTGGACCCGACCCAGCCGGCGATCGTCGTGGACCAGGTGACGGAGACGTTCCGCCTCTACCACGAGCGGCCCAGTGGGCTGAAGGAGCGGCTGTATCGGATGCGCCGCGCCTCCTACACCGACTTCAACGCTCTCGAGGACGTCAGCTTCACCGTCCAGCACGGCGAGTCGGTCGCGGTGATCGGGCCGAACGGCTCGGGCAAGTCCACGTTGCTGAAGCTGCTGGCCCGGATCCTGCCGCCCGACGACGGCACGGTGCTCACCAACGGGCGGGTGGCCTCCCTGTTGGAGCTGGGAGCGGGGTTCCACGGTGACCTCACCGGTCGGGAGAACATCCGGCTCAACGGGGCGATCCTCGGGCTGTCGGGGGCGGAGATCGCCGAGCGGTTCGACGAGATCGTGGACTTCGCCGGCGTCGGGCACCTGCTGGACACGGCCGTGCGCACCTACTCCTCGGGTCTCGAGGTCCGCCTCGGGTTCGCCGTGGCGGTCATGGTCGACCCCGACATATTGTTGGTCGACGAGGTGCTCGCCGTCGGCGACGCGGAGTTCCAGGAGCGTTCGCTGGAGCGGATGCGCGCCTTCCGCGACGAGGGCAAGACCTTCCTGCTGGTCAGCCACGACCTCGATGCCGTCCGGGACATGTGCGACCGTGCGATCGTGCTCGACCGCGGCCGCGTGGTCTTCGACGGTCCGGTCACCGAGGGGGTCGAGCTCTACCGGCAGCGGGTCGCCACCCGGTCGGCCCCCCGGGTCGATCGCCAGCGGGGTGCGAGGCAGGTCGCGATCGACGAGGTGGTGCTGGTCGGTGCCGACGGGCGGGCCGCGACGGAGGTCCCGCCCTCGGCGAACCTCGCCGCCCGCATCCGGCTGCGAGCCCTGACCCACGTCGAGGTGTGTTCGGTGGGGATGGTGATCTCCCGTGGGGACGGGACCCACCTCTACGAGCTGCACACCACCTGGCAGGGGGTGGGCGTGGGTCCCCTCGAGCCGGGGCAGGAGGCCACCGTCGAGGTGCGGTTCACGGCGCACCTGCTCGCCGGTCACTATGCCCTGGCCTGCTCGGTCACCGACGCCTCGGGGCGCGAGACCTGGGCCGTGGTCGTCGACGCCGCCAGGTTCGCCGTCCAGCCGGCGCCGGGTGGGGCGGGGCTGGTCGACCTGTCCGCCACCGCCGTGGTCACCGACGGGCCGGCCCGCCGCACCGGCGACGGGCTCGTCGGACCGATCCCGCTGTCGCGGCTCCAACGTCGCCAGGCCCGGGGCTGAGCCGCGTGCGGGTCGCCGCGATCGTCATCAGCTGGAACAGCGCCGAGCACCTCCCCGCGTTGCTCGCCAGCCTCGAGGCCCAGGAGCACCCCGACCTCGAGGTGGTCGTGGTGGACAACGCGTCGGTGGACGCCTCGGTGGCCGCGGTCCGGCAGGCCCGGGCGACGGCGGTGCGCCACCCCGTCCGGCTGCTGCGGTCGGTGACCAACCGCGGGTTCTGCGGTGGGGTGAACGACGCCCTGGCCACCCTGGACCCCGAGGTCGCCGCCGTGCTGTTGGTCAACCCCGACGTGGTGCTGGCACCCGACCTCGTGGGGGTCTGCGTCGCGCGGCTCGCCACCCAGTCCCGCTGTGGCAGCGTGCAGCCGAAGCTGCTGCGGTCCTTCCCCGGCCCGGATGGGCGGCCGGTGCTGGACACCACCGGGCACGAGCTGACCACCGCCCGGCTCTACCGCAACCGTGGGGAGGGCGAGTCCGATCTCGATGCTCACGTGGGCGGCGAGGTGTTCGGCGCCTCGGGCGCCTGCGTCCTGCACCGCCGGGCGATGCTGGAGGACGTGCGGTGGCGGGACGGGCAGGTGCTGACCGAGGACCTCGTCGCCTACTTCGACGACATCGAGCTGGACTGGCGGGCTCGGCGCCGGGGGTGGACCGCCTGGTACGAGCCGACCGCAACCGCCACCCACGAGCGTGGTGGCGCGGGACCACGGCGCACGCGGCGGGTGGAGGCGCTCAACCTCGCCAACCGCCTGCTCGTCCTGGTGACCTGCGATGCACCGAGATGGCGCGACTGGCCCGCGATCGTGGTGACCACCGCCCTGAAGGCCACGGAGCTGGTGCTCACGGTGCCCAGCGCGGTCCCGGGGACCCTGCGGCAGCTGGGCGGTCTGCCCGCGGCGTGGGCCCGGCGTCGCGAGCTGGACGCCCGGGCCACCCTGACCGCGCGCGCCGTCGCCGAGGCCCACGCGCGACCCTTCAGGTGGGGTGGGTGGATCAGGTCCTGGTGGCGGCGGATCCGCGGTCGCTCGCCCGGCGTTGCCCCGCGGGGTCGTGCCGGGGCCCGGTCACGCCATGGGCAACCCCCCGTCGAGCGCTAGGACCCGTCGGCCCCGTCGTCATCGGTCACCACACCTTCCCGCTCCTCGGGCGACAGTTCCTCCATCCCCTCCTCGGGGGTGAGGCCGTCGATCGGGGCGTTCTCCTCGCTGGTGTCGGCCACGTCCCGGTCCTCGTAGGCCAGCACGCCCTCCGGGAAGGGGGCGATCGTGCGTTCCGGACCGATGCCGTGGGTCCCGAAGTGGTCGAGCACGAAGGCGTTGGCGACGGTCTCGTCCCAGGTGTCGCAGTCCATCGCCGTGCCCCAGGCGCGCAGCGCGATGGCCTTCCCGCTGTCGATGCCGGGGTCCTCGTAGGGGGAGGTGATGATCCCGACCCCCGACGCGTCGCGCCGGAAACCGTTGGCGTTCAGCGTCGACGCCCAGGTGCCGATCTGGCCCGCGGTGGCGCTGTCGGTCCGCTCGGGGTCCCACCACGCGATCACGGTGCCGTGCTCGAGGTTGTGGGTGGAGGACACCTCGTCGATCTGCCGCGTGGCGGCCGGGGTGATCGGGTGGACCCCGACGGTGTGGGGCCCGGAGTGCGTCGGCCGGGTGTCGGTGTAGACCGTCTCGGGGTCGACCTGCGTGCTGTTCTCGAAGTGGGAGCGGTCGGGCAGCGGCGCCCGCTCAGCGAGCACCTCGCAGCCGGCCGCTTCCCGGGCCGCCTCGACCTCCGTCGAGGACAGCAGGATCGCATCCTCGATCGACGCCGGTCCGCCGGCGAAGGCCTGGAACACCACGGCGGCGATCACCCCGACCACGACGAAGCTGACGAGGCCGGTCCGCCAGTTGCGCGTCTGTTTGCGCTGGACCGCCTCGGCCTCGGCGCGGCGGCGCTCCTCGCGGGCCAGGGCCCGGCGCTGCTTGTTGGGGATCTTCTCGCGTTCGGCCACGGTGGCGCTCCGGGCTCGAGATGGCCGGGCCGCCCTGTTCCCGGAGGGTGGCCCGCCACCTCGTCGGGGTGGGGCGGGAGCGTACCCCCAAGGCTGCCGGCGCCCGGGGGGCGTCGGCAGCAGGTTCAGATCTCCTCGAGGAGCCCGTCCGGCTCGAGTGGCCCGCGGGGGGCTGGTGGGATCGCGGGCGCCCCCACCGCGACCATCCCGGTCGGTTCGAGGTGCTCGGGCAGGTCGAGCACCTCGCGGACCGTGTCGGGACAGAAGGCGGTGGAGCTGATCCAGGCGGTGCCGAAGCCGTGGGCGGCGAGCACGATCTGCAGGTTCTGGAGCGCCGCGCCCCCGGAGAGCACGAACAGGTCGCGTTCGGCCCGCTGCCGCCGGTCGTCGGGGTAGTGGTGGGCCTCGTCGAGCCGGACCGCGGGCAGCAGGAGCTCGGGTGCGGTGCGCAGGACCGCGTCGGAGCGCTCCAGGCGGCGTGCGATCACCTCCTCGGCGACCCCGTCGCTCAGGAGGTCCGCGCGCCACTGGGTGGCCATCGCGTCCAGCAGCCGGTGGCGGGTCGGGTCGGTGAGCCGGAGGAACCGCCACGGCCGGGTGCCGTGGGGGGCGGGGGCGGTCCCGGCGGCTGCCACCGCCGTTGCCAGGACGTGCGCGGGGACGGCCACCCCGGGCGCGAAGCGGCGCACGGTGCGGCGGCGGGCGATGGCACGTTCGGCGGCGGTCGGCCCCCCGGCGGCGAACAGGTCCTCGGCCAGGGGGCGGAGAAGGTCCGCGCCGGTGCCGTCGGGGAGCCCGGCGGTGTCGAGCCCCCGCAGCAGCACGAAGGGGGTCCCGGTGTCCTTGCGGCGGACGAGGTCCGCGGCCGCCGCGACCTCATCGGCCAGCGCCGCCTCGGTCACCTCCAACCGACGGCCGTCCAGGTCGGCCCCACCGCGCTCGTCGCGCAGCGCCGGCAGCCCGGCGACGCCGAGCGCCACCTCGGTCTGCCCTCGCCGCCACGGGCGGCCGAAGGTGTCGGTGATCACCACCCCGACCTGGCGGCCCGTGGCGGCCGCGATCCCCGCCCGCAGCGCGGCCGCCGAGGCGTCCGGGTCCTGGGGCAGCAGCAGGGCCGCGTGCTCGCCGACGTTGGAGGCGTCGATGCCGCCGTTGGCCGCGACGAAGCCGTGGATGGTCCGGGTGATCAGCACCCACGGTGCCTCGGCCACCACCTCGGCGGCGTGCTGGCGGGCGAGCTCCCGGCGGGCGGTGCGCGGGTCGCCGGGCGGGAGGTCGACGATCGCGCCCTCGGCCAGGCTGACCACCTTGGAGGCGACGCAGACGACGTCGCCGTCGACCGCTTCCACCCCGTGCTCCTCCAGGGTGGCGAGCAGGAGCGCCGTGAGGTCGTCACCGGGCTGGATCCGCTGCGCGGTCGGCAACGGGACGAGGTGCACCCCACCGGGGCTCATCGGCCCGCCGCCGTCCGGAGCGAGGCGGCCAGCTCCAGGCACGTACCGCCGAGCGCGGCCGCCACCTCGACGTCGTCCATCATGGTGTCGGTGACCGTGCAGGCGAGTTGGAGGTCGCGCACCTCGTCGGCCAGCGCGGCGTCGGCCTGGTCGATGACCCACCCGTCGAGCAGTTGCCGGTAGTGGCGCGCCACGCCGACCGCCGACACCTCGGCACCCACGGCGGGTAGCAGGCGGTGCGCCATGCCGCGGACCACCTCGCCGCCGACGATGGGGGAGACGCCCACGACCGGGGCGGTGGTCGCAGCGAGCGCGGCGCGGATCCCCGGCACCGCCAGGATCGTGCCGATCGACACCACCGGGTTGGAGGGGGCGAGCAGCACCGCCTCGGCGCCCTCGATCGCCTCGACCACCCCGGGGGCCGGGACCGCGTCCTCCGCTCCGGCGAGCCGGACCGAGGCGACCTCCGGTCGACCCCGTTCACGCACCCAGTACTCCTGGAAGTGCAGGTCGCGGTCGTCGGTGGTCGTGATGCGGGTCTCCACCGGATCGTCGGTGGCGGGCAGGAGGCGGACGTCGACCCCGAAGGCCCGCGTCACCTCGCTCGTGACCTCGGACAGGCGTGCCCCCTGCGACAGCCGGAGCGTGCGGTGCAGGTGTGTCGCGAGGTCGCGGTCGCCGAGGGTGAACCAGGGCTCGTGGCCGAAGCGCTCGAGCTCCGAGGCGACGACGTGGGTCTCCTCGGCGCGGCCCCACTGCTGCTCGGGATGGACGACGCGTGCGAGCCAGTAGGTGATCGAGTCGAGGGCGGGGCAGACCTTGAGCCCGAGGTGGGTCAGGTCGTCCCCGACGTTGACGAGGGCGACCACCTCGGAGGGCGGGACGAGGCGGGTCAGGCCGCGCAGGAAGCGGGCCGCACCCACCCCCCCTGCCAGCACCGTGTACATCGTGCCTCTCCCTGGTCGTCGGCGCGCCGTAGGGTAGGTCGTGGCCGGGTCGGTACGGTGCGCGCGGCCGACAGGGAGCACCGTGATGTCCGAGCTCGCACCGCAGGTGCTGGCCCGTCTGCGCCGCCGGGCGCTGCACCGGGCCGAGGAGGGGCGCACGCTCACCCGTGACGAGGCGACCGCGCTGCTGACGTCCCGGGAGGCCGACCTGGAGCGGCTGCTGGCCGTGGCCAGCCGGGTCCGCGACGCCGCCCCGTGGTACGCCGAAGGCGCCTGGGGGCGGACCCCCGACGGGCGCCGGCGGGTCACCTACTCGCGCAAGGTCTTCGTCCCGCTGACCCACCTGTGCCGCGACGCCTGCGGCTACTGCACCTTCGCGTGGCCGCCGAAGCAGGACCTGCCGGCCTACCAGTCTCCCGAGCAGGTCCTCGAGGTGGCCCGGGCCGGTCAGGCCGCGGGCTGCACCGAGGTGCTGTTCACCCTCGGCGACAAGCCCGAGGAGCGTTACCCCGCCGCTCGCGACTGGCTGGCGGCCCGGGGCTACGAGACCACGCTGGAGTACCTGCGTGCGGTGTCGATCCAGGTGCTGGAGGAGACCGGGGTGCTCCCGCACCTCAACCCGGGGGTGATGAGCTGGGCGGACCTGGCGACGCTGAAGCAGGTCTCCGCCTCCATGGGCATCATGCTGGAGACCACCTCAGAGCGGCTGCTCGCGAAGGGCGAGGCCCACTTCCAGGCCCCGGACAAGGAGCCGGCGCGGCGGCTGGCGACCCTGGAGGACGCCGGCCGGCTGTCGGTGCCCTTCACCTCGGGGCTGTTGATCGGGATCGGCGAGACCCTCGGTGAGCGGGTCGACACCCTGTTCGCGCTGCGCGACGTCCACCGCCGCTACGGGCACCTCCAGGAGGTGATCGTCCAGAACTTCCGCGCCAAGCCCGACACCGCGATGCGCGATCACCCGGAGCCCACCTTCGAGGACCTGCTGGCCACGATCGCCACGTCCCGGATCGTGCTGGGGCCCACGGTCCACCTGCAGGCCCCGCCCAACCTCTCGCCCGGGACCTTCCCGCTGCTGCTGCGGGCCGGCATCGACGACTGGGGTGGGGTCTCGCCGGTGACCCCGGACCACGTCAACCCGGAGGCGCCCTGGCCGCAGCTCGAGGAGCTGGCCCGCCGTTCCGCCGAGGAGGGCTTCGTCCTCACCCAGCGCCTGCCGGTCTACCCCGAGTACGCGACGATGCCGGACCCCTGGCTCGCGGGCCGGATGCGCGGGCCGGTGGCGGCGCTGATGGACGAGCGTGGGATCGCCCGCGACGGGGTGGCGCCACAGGGCCAGCCCTGGCAGGACCCGGAGGTCACCTCCGGGGCGGTGACGGCCAGCATGTCGGCGGTGATCGCCGGGGACGAGGCCGGCGGTTCCGCAGCCGACGGCCGCAACGCCCGGTCAGCGGCCGCCGAGGACGAGCTCCACCGGGCGGTGTTCGGTGACCTCCACGTGATCGCCGACGGCGTGCTGGCCTCCAACGCACCCCGGATCGAGGGGCCGGCCCGGAGCCGGGTCCGTCGGGACGTGGCCGCCGCGCTCGCCAAGGCCCAGGCCGGCACCGTGCTCGACGACGCGGAGGCGTTGCTGCTGTTCGACACCACCGGCGTGGAGCTCGAGGCCCTGGCCGCTGCTGCCGACGAGGTCCGCGCCGACCGGGTGGGCGAGACCGTCACCTACGTGATCAACCGCAACATCAACTTCACCAACGTCTGTTACACCGGCTGCCGGTTCTGTGCCTTCGCGCAGCGTCGCGACGACCCGGATGCCTACACCCTCTCACTCACCCAGCTCGCCGACCGGGCCGAGGAGGCCTGGGAGCTCGGTGCCACCGAGGTGTGCATGCAGGGCGGCATCCACCCCGACCTGCCCGGCGACTACTACTTCGAGGTGCTCGACGCGGTGCTGGAGCGGGTACCCGGGCTGCACGTGCACGCCTTCTCGCCCATGGAGGTGGTCAACGGGGCGACGCGGATGGGGATCTCGATCCGGGAGTGGCTCGAGGAGGCCAAGCGGCGCGGGCTCGGCTCGATCCCCGGCACGGCCGCGGAGATCCTCGACGACGACATCCGGTGGGTGTTGACCAAGGGCAAGCTGCCCACCGCCCAGTGGATCGAGGTCGTCACCACCGCCCACGAGGTGGGCCTGCGGTCCTCCTCCACGATGATGTACGGCCACGTCGATGAGCCCCGTCACTGGGTCGCCCACCTCAAGCTGCTCCGCGAGCTCCAGGAGCGCACCGGCGGGTTCACCGAGTTCGTGCCCCTGCCCTTCGTCCACCAGCTGGCCCCGATCTACCTCGCCGGGGTGGCACGGCCGGGCTCCACCTGGGAGGACGACCGGCGCGTGCACGCCGTCGCCCGGCTGCTGCTGCAGGGCGCGATCGACCACGTCCAGCTGTCCTGGGTCAAGGTCGGCCTCGAGCGTGGGGTCGACCTGCTGCGCGGCGGCTGCGACGACCTCGGCGGCACGCTGATGGAGGAGACGATCTCGCGGATGGCGGGCAGCAGCCACGGGGTCCGCAAGAGCGTGGAGGAGCTCGAGTCGGCCGCACACCAGGCGGGCCGGCCGGTCCGGCAGCGCACCACCCTGTACGGCGAGGTGGGCGCACTCCGCTGATCCGGGCTGGTCGCCAGGTCGGCCGTCGTCGGTGGGTCGGCCCCGGTGCGCGTTCGCTGCACGGTGCAGCTGTCCAGGTTCTTCGGTTCCGGTTGTCCAGCTTCCGCGGTCCTCTGTCGCCTGGCGGCAGGGTCGGAAGCCGCCGGGTCTGGCTCACGATCGCGGTCCAAGGGCCCGCAGGCCCCAGGAACGGCGTTCCTGGCCGGTGAGGGGTCCTGTACGGAGCGGCGCCCTGCTGGCGAGCCTCGGCCAGGATCTCGACGTACCTGGACAGAAACCTAGACAGCCAGCTTGACAGAACCTGTACAGCTCGGCAGTATCGCTCCTCAGACATCAACGAGTTCGGAGCGAACGTGGCAGTTGCAGCGATCTCCATGACACCGACGACCTCCACCGCGCGGACCCGCAACGACGCCGCCAGCGAGGAGCTGCTGGTCGCGGTCGCGGAGGGTGACCAACTCGCCTTCGCGGCCCTGTACGACCGGGTCACGCCCCAGGTGCTCGGGGTGGCGCTCAGGGTCCTGCGTGACCGGGCGCTCGCCGAGGAGGTCGCTCAGGAGGTGATGGTCGAGGTGTGGCGCAAGGCCGACCGCTTCGACCCGGACCGGGGAACCGCATCGGGATGGATCACGACCCTCGCCCATCGTCGGGCCGTCGACCGCGTCCGCAGCGAGCAGGCATCCCGCGACCGCGACGACCGCGTCTCCCGCCGCGACGAGCCCCGCGCCTTCGACGCGGTGGCTGACGAGGTGCAGGTCAACCTCGACCACTGGCAGGTGCGGCGGGCGCTGTCCACGCTGACCGACCGCCAGCGGGAGGCGATCGAGCTGGCCTACTTCGGTGGGCATACCTACCGCGACGTCGCCCGCGTCCTCGACATCCCCGAAGGCACCGCGAAATCCCGGCTGCGCGACGGCCTGCTGCGGCTGCGCGAGGCCCTCGAGGACCTCGTCTGACCCGAGCCTTCGTCGCCTGCGGGTGATGAGGAACCCACGAGGACCCGTGCTGCGGCGCGGGTCCTTCGACGTGCGCGTCGACCCGCGCGTGGGCTCCCGGAGCGGGTGACCGCCGCCACCACCCGTCGTGCTGTCGGGTGTGCGGAGCCACAAGGGGTTGTGGTCGCGGGCTTGACGGGCCGGCGTCGCTCGTGCAGGATGCCACCCGTGTAGTTCCACGTCTGTCAGGAGCGGTAGGTGGGGGTCATCACCGAGCTGAGCACCAAGCTCGCCTTCGACGCGGACGATCGCGCCTGGATGTTGGAGGCCAAGTGCCTCGATGCCGACCCTGAGGCCTTCTTCCCGGAGAAGGGTGGCTCCACCCGGGAAGCCAAGCGCATCTGCGCGACCTGCCCGGTCCGCAGCGAGTGCCTCGACCACGCGTTGGCCAACGACGAGCGCTTCGGCATCTGGGGTGGGCTCTCCGAGCGTGAGCGGCGGCGGGCCAAGCGCCTGACCGCCTGAGCTCCGGTCTGGCGCCGCCGCCGGAGGGCATCGACCTCCGGCCACCGCCGTGCGGTCGACCCGCCGGCGTCGCCCCTGAGGTCGACTGGTAGCCTCCCAGCGGCACGCGGGGGGCTGGGTCGACCCACCGCAGCGTCCCGCCCCGGTGGTGCCAGCTACCGCTTGCTACGGCGGAACCGAGGCGACCACTCCTCGACCGTCCGCCACGCTCCGCGGGCGATGTCCCACGCTGCGCCCCCGTGCGGGAGGACCTCCACACCTTGTCGGCATCCACCACCGTTGCGTCGCCTGCCGTGCTGGCGGTACTCGTCGCCCACGATGGCGTGACCTGGCTGCCGCGCACGCTCGATGCGCTGCAGACCCAGACCCACGCCCAGGTCGAGGTCGTGGCCGTCGACAACGCCAGCAGCGACGGGTCGCGCGAGCTGCTCCTGGAACGCCTCGGCGAGGAGCGGGTACTGGTCGCCGACCGCGACCTGGGCTTCGGTGGGGCGGTGTCCATGGCGCTCGACGCCCGCGACGCGGCTGACGCCCCCTACGTGCTGCTGGTCCACGACGACCTGGAGCTGGCTCCCGATGCCGTCGCCGAGCTGGTCGCCGCCATGGAGGCCGATCCCCGGCTGGCCATCGTCGGCCCGAAGCTGCGCGGCTGGGACGCCGAGGACGAGCTGCAGTCCGTGGGCTCGACCATCGACCTCACCGGCCGGGTCGATCCCGGCGTGGACGTGGGCGAGCTCGACCAGGGGCAGCGCGACCAGGAGCGCCGCACCCTCTACGTCTCGACCGCAGGCATGCTGGTGCGGCGGGCCGCGATGGACGACCTCGGCCGCCTGGACCGCCGCTACCACGTCTTCCGCGACGACCTCGATCTGTGCTGGCGTGCCTGGCTGGCGGGCCACGACGTCGAGGTGGTGCCCAGCGCCGTCGGCCGGCACGCGGCCAGCGCCGCCAACTACCTGCGCCTGGGGCAGACGCGGTTCATCGGACCCCGGTACTTCGACGAACGCAACACCCTGGCGAGCCTGATCAAGAACTACGGGTCGCTCAAGCTCCTGCTGGTCCTGCCGCTGTACCTGGTGGTCGGCCTCGCGAAGATCGCCGGCTTCCTGCTGACCCGCCGGTTCTCCGACGCCTGGCAGACGCTCCGGGCCTGGGCCTGGAACCTCGCCCACCTGAGGGAGAGCCGTCGCTACCGCCGTGCGGTCCAGGCCCAACGGGTGCGCTCTGACGCGGAGCTCTCGGAGCTGTTCGGCCGGCTCGGCACCCGACTGCGGGCCTACACCGAGGCCATGGCCACCTGGATCTCCGGCGGCGATCACGATCCGGAGCCGGAGCCGGCCCACGACGACGCCCCGCCGCCCGAGCCCCAGACCGTGAGCCATCGGGTCGTGGCCCTCGTCCGCCGCCGGCCCGTGTTGGTCAGCGCGGCCGGGCTCGTCCTGCTCTTCGTCGTGGGGACGTGGCCGCTGCTGCTGCCCGGGGAGCTACGTGGCGGGCAGCTCGCCCCCTGGCCGGCGTCCCCGGCGGTGTTCCTGACCGACCACCTCGCCGGCTGGCACGAGGCCGCCGCCTTCGGCACCTCCACCGCGCCATCGCCGGCACAGGCGCTGCTCGGCCTGCTCCAGGCCGTCCTCGGTGGCAGCGCCTACCTGGCGCCCCGCGCGCTGCTGCTGCTCCCGCTGGCGGTCGGCTGGCTGCTCGCGCTCAAGGCGGCCCAGACCTACAGCGACCGCCGCCCGCCCCGGATCGTGGCTGCCACCGCGTACGTGCTCTCCCCGCCGGCGCTCGCGGCGCTGGTCACGGGCCGCATCGAGGCGCTGGTCGTGCTGGCCGTGCTCCCGGGTCTGGTCGCCGGCTGGATCACCGCGGCCCGCCGCACCTCGCCGCCCGCCCGGGCGTGGCGGGCGGTGGCGGCCGTCGTGCTGTTCGGTGCGGTGGCGGGCGCCTTCGAGCCGGCGGTCCTGGTCGCCTTGCTCGCGGTCGGTGCGGTGACCATCGGGGTCGCGCTCCTGCGCAGCGAGGACCTGTCCTGGCGCGCTTCGGTCGCCGCCCGGCTGACCGTCGCCGCGCTCGGGCCGGTCCTGCTGCTGGTGCCGTGGTCGCTGGAGCTGTTCGCCGCCGACGGTCTGCTGTTCGCCGGTGCGGGCGTGGCGGAGACCGCCGGTGACGAGCTGTGGGCCTGGCTGCTGCTGTCGCCCTCGCTGACCGGCTTCCCCGGTCTGCTCGCGGGCGTCGGGTTCCTGCTGGCGGGCCTGCTCGGTCTCGCCCTGGGCTGGCGGCGCAGCCCGGCGTTGGTGTCGATCCTGTGGCTCGCCGCGTTGCTCGGTGCCACGGGCGCCTGGTGGGCGGATCGAACGGGCGCCGCGATGTGGGCCGGCACCCCGCTGCTGGTCACCGCCGCCGCCTTCGCCGGCGCCTTCGCCCTGGCCTTCGCCGCCGGTGCGCGGCAGCTGGCGCGCCATGCCTTCGGATGGCGGCAGATCGCCGCCGCCACGACCGCCCTGGCGGTCACGGTGAGCATCGCCAGCGTGGCCTGGGCGCTGGTTCGCGAGCCTTTCGCGGCCTTCGTGACGGGGGAGCCGACCCTGCCGTCCTTCGTGATCGCCGAGGCGGAGACCGAGGGGCCCTTCCGGGTGGTGGTCCTGGCGGCCGATGCGCGCGAGGTGGCGTGGGAGGTCGTCGACGGCCGTGGTCCGACCATGGCCGCCTACGGGCTGCGCCAGCCGTCGGCCACCGAGGACATCGCCCGCGCCGCGATCGCCGATCTGCTGGAGGTGCGCGACCCTGGCGCCGGTGACCGGCTGGGACGGCTCGGCATCCGCTACGTCATCGTCCCCGACGGCGCCGAGGACCCGGAGCTCAGCGCGGCCCTGCTTGCCCAGACCAGCCTCGAGCCCCGTCCGGTCGCGACCGGAGAGCTCCATGCGGTCAGCGGGTGGCTGCCCCACGTGGCGGCGTTGACGGAGGAGCAGCTCGCGGTCCTGGAGCAGCGCGGGGTGTTGCCGCCGGACGTCGAGGTCGAGGCGCTGAGCTCGCTGGGGGGCGGTCGTGCTGCGGGGGTGCTGCCCGAGCCGGGTGCGGTGCTCCTGGCCGAGGCTGCCGACGACGGGTGGGTGCTGGAGGCTGACGGGAGGTCGATCTCCGCTGCCAACGGCACACCGGTGCGGTTCCTCGACGTCCCCGCCGGCGAGGTGGAGATCACCCACACGGGCGAGGGGGCGCGCCGGCTGGCGGTGGGCGTGCAGGTGGTGTTGCTTCTGCTCGTGATCTCGTTGGCGCTACGCCCGCCCGGTTTCGCCCGACGAGCGGTGGGCGCTCCCGCCGTGCGAGGAGGGCAGCGCTGATGAGCCTGCGTCGAGCTGCCGTGCCCACGGGCCTGATGGCCGTGGTCCTGGTCTACGTCCTGGGGATGGACACCCTCGCCGGGCCGATCTCGCGACCTCCGTCGCCACCGGAGGTGAGCGTGGCCGTCGAGCCCCGGGCCGGGACCGTGCTGTGCACCGTCGGTGCCGGCGGGCTCGGTGCCGACCCTGTCGCGCTGCCCGACCCCTCACCCGACCCTGAACCGGACGACGAGGTCGAGGACGAGCCTGATCCCGACGACGAGCCGGAGCCGGACGAGCCCGACGCTGCTGAGGACGAGCCGGACGACCCTGAGCCCGACGACGAGGTCGAGGACGAGCCGGAGCCGGACGAGCCCGACGCTGCCGACGACGAGCCCGCAGCCGACGACGCCGACGGGGACGCCGGGGTCCCCGTCGCCACCCTGATCATGGCCCGACCAGGGGGTCCCGGGAGCACGCCGGCCCAGCTCGAGCGCACCGATCTCGTCGAGGGCGAGGTCACGACGGCCGCATGGCCGTCGGTGTTCCCGGGCGGGGACATCCGCGCCCCTGCGGTTGAGGCCGAGGAGCTCGCGGCGACCGCGGTGCGGTGGCGCGATGCGGCGGTCGCCGTGGGTCGGGAGTGGCGGGTGGAGGACGTCGACGGTGTGCCGGACGCCATGCTCGCGGGCGCCTGCGCCACCTCGTCGGCGGGCACGCACCTCGTCCCCGGGTTGTCCACCGCCGGAGGCGACGAGGCGCGCCTGCGGCTGGCCAACCCCCACCGCTCTCCGGCCAGCGCGGCCGTGCGCTTCGCCACCCCGGGTGATCCCGAGGCGCCGCTCGTGCTGCAGAACCTGTCGATCCCGCCCGGCGCGGTCCGGGAGGTGATCGTCAACGACGCCCTGCCCGAGCGTGAGGACCTGGCGGCGGTGGTCGAGGTGACCTCGGGCCGCATCGCGGTCGAAGGCATCCAGTTCGCCCGCGCTGCCATCGGTGGGGTGGACGGCATGTCGCTGCTGTCCGCCACGACCTCGCCAGCGGAGGACTGGACCATCACCTGGCTGGCCGACGACGAGGATGCCGCGCCCTGGTTGTGGGTGCTGAACGCAGGCGACCGCACCGCCCTGGTGGAGCTCACCCTGCACACCGAGGCCGGCGGCGAGGTGCCCTTCGGTCTGTCGGAGGTCAGCGTTCCGGCGGGGGAGCTCCGTCGGGTGGACATGAGCGGCACCTTCCCCGACGAGGTCGCCGAGGTGGGCGTCACCGCCCGCTCCAACGGTGTGCCCATCGTGGTCTCCGGGGCGGTGACCCGGCAGGCCGACGACAGCGCGCGCACCGGCGTGAGTATCCAGCTCGGAGCGGCCACCGACACCCGCTGGGTCGTGTCCGGGGTAGGGGGCGAGGACCGGGTCGAGCAGCTGCGGATCGTGAACCCCGAGGGTGAGGCCGCGGTGTTCGACGTGTCCGTGTTCGACGGGGCGCGGATCCGTGAGCCCGAGGCGCTGAGCGACCTCGAGCTCGCGCCCGGGAGCAGCACCACGATCGACCTGGCCGACCATGTCCCGTCGGCCGCTCCGTGGACCGCCTTCGTCGCCGCCCGCGAGGGTGGGGTGGTGGTCGGGCGGCTCGGCACCGACGCCGGCGACGGCCCGCTCCACCTGGTCGCCACCGCCGGCGTCCCGGCTGCCAGCTGGCTGACGTCGGGCACGACCCTGTTGCCCGCCCAGCGACCGGGCCTGGTGACCCAGCTCGGTACCTCGGGGCCGCGAGCCCCGGCCGGTGTCCCCGGAGGCCTGCTGCAACGCGACGTCGAGGGGCCCGCCGAGGACGACGAGGTCGAGGATCTTGAGCCGGAGGGGTAGCGCGGCCGAGGGGTCACGCTCGCGACGGTCCGCGCGGGGGCGACGGCGCCCCCTCAGCTCCAGCCGAGGTCCTCGATGCCGTCGTCGTCGATGCCGAGGTGGTGGGCGAGCTCGTGGACCACGACCTCGCGGACCAGCGCCACCAGCTCCGCTCGGCTGCGGGCCCGGGCCTCCAGGGGGCGTCGGTACAGGATGAGGCGGTCGGTGGACCGGTCAGGTGCGCGCCGTCGCCACCGGGCCGCCTCGGCGGTCTCGTAGCGACCGAGAGGGATCTGGTCGGCCGCACCGGATGGGGCCGTCGGTGGGAGGTCGACGAGGTGGACCTCGACGCGCTGGAGGTGCTCGAGCAGGGGTGCGGGCAGGGACCTGAGCGCGTCACCGACCACCCGGTCGAAGCGCAGGGCGTCCGTGGGCCGGTAGCCCTCGATCGGCCGCCGCCGCGGGTCCGCGGGGCGGCGACGGTGCCGCGCGTGGCGATCGTCCATGGGGCCGAGGGTAGTGGGCGCCCCCTGGGCACCGACCGGCCGGGGGGCAGCCGGGGGAGGTGAATCACAACACTCGGTTAGGTGCCAAACGGTTACCCAAGACGCGGCCTGCGCCGTTGCCCGCGACCGCGTGACGCTCCAGGACGGACCCGCAAGGCCGCGCCCCGCCCTCCGCGGTGGACGCGCGTGCTTGCTGAACCACATGGTTGTCGTTTAGCGTGTGCGCCGTGGACGAAGCTTCCGGAGCGCACGCGTACCGCCCCGCCGATGGTGAGGGCGTCGCCACTGCGCGCGCCGGCACCCACCGCCCTCGCCGCGCCGGCGACGGCACCGTGGTCCGCCTCCCCGGGCGGAGCGAGCGGATCTGTGCCCGGCCGGCCTGTGAGGCGCCGGCCGTCGCGACGCTGAGCTTCAGCTACGCCGAACGTCAGGTGGACCTCGCCCCCCTGGGCGAGCGACGCGAGCCACAGACCTACGATCTGTGCACCGCCCATGCGGCACGCAGTCGGCCACCCCATGGCTGGCAACTGCGTGATCGCCGTCCGGAGGACATCCGTCAGCCGGACGTGCGCCCGTCGGTGCCGGCCGATCTCGGCGGTGATCGCACCGTGGCGGTGCTCGCCGCTGCGCTGCGTGCGGTGCCGGGCGCCGTCTCCGAGGACGCCGCCCCGGCACCCACCGCCGAGATCGTGCCCGACCCCGCGCCCGAGCCGAGCCGCTTCGGGCAGGCCCGGCCGGTGCCGGCGGCCGAACGGCGCCTGCGTCCCTGATCGGCACGCGCCGGTGCGGTCGCCGCCGGCGGCGTGGCTGCGTCCTGTGCCGTCGTCGCTGCCCGTGGTGCGCGGTCGCGCCTCCACCCTGGAGCGTGCGATCTGTGGTTTCTTACGTGCGGTTGAGTTACCCAACCGGCGCCGTCGTCGTCCCTCGGAGGAGCCGTGTCGCTGTCCCGCGCGCTGACCCAACAGGTCCGTCGTCTCGACGAGTACGAGCTGCGGCGGCTGCTGATCCTGGTCCGGGGTCTGCTGGTCCACGTCGACGGGCATCCCGACGGCGAACCGGGTCTGCCCCCGACGCTGACCTACCGCCAGGAGGAGGTGCGCTGCGGCAAGGCCGGTTGCTCGACCTGTCCCCACGGGCCCTACTGGTACGCCTACTGGAAGGAGGACGGCCGGACCCGCAAGCGCTACATCGGCCGGAGCCTGCCGGGCGAGCCGCTGGAACGGGTCCAGCCGGATCGAGCCCCCCGACGGGACGGCGAGGTGTCACGACCACCGGCAGAGGCGTAGGCTGGGTCCTCCGACGCCGGGTGACAGGAGCGCGACGTGGCCCTCGACGAGCGACTGCTCGCCATCCTGGTCTGCCCTGCCTGCCGTGCCGAGGTGGAGCACAAGGAGCGGCGGCAGCTGATCATCTGTACCGGCTGCGGTCTGCGCTACCCCGTCCGGGACGGCATCCCGGTCATGCTCGTCGAGGAAGCCGGCGCAGCGCGCTGACCCCGCGCCGCGACCTTCGTCCACAGCTGTCATGCTGATCGAACCGCCAGCCGCGGGTCCACCTGCCATGCTGCCCCATGGCGACCTCCCCGAGCGCACCGCTGGCCGTGGCCCGCGAAGGGCTGCTCACCCTGCTGGCGCCGCCCCGCTGCCTGGCCTGTCGCCGCCGGGGTCGCACCCCCTGGTGCGCCGCGTGCCGCTCGATGGTCCGCGAGCAGCCGCCGGGCTGCCCGCGGTGCGCCGCGCCACGGGGTGGGGTGCACGCCTGCTGGCCGACCGGTGCCCCGATCGACACCACGGTCGCCGCCTACGACTACCGGGGTGAGGTCGCCGCCGCGATCGCCACGGCCAAGCTGTCCGGCGCCCATGCCGGTTGGGCCGGCCTGAGCGAGGCGCTGGTCGCCCGCCTGGCGGCGGTCACGCCCGAGGCCGACGTCGTCACCTGGATCACCACCCCACCGGGCCGGGTCCGGCAACGTGGGACCGACCATGCGGCCCGTATCGCCCGCGAGGTGGCGCGTGGTCTCGGCCTGCCGATCCTCCCGCTGCTCGACGCACGGCCCCGGCACCGACGCGGCGACGCCTACCGGGCGCGCCACGACCTGCCGGCCACCGACGTGCTCCTGGTCGACGACATCCTCACGACCGGCGCGACGGCCTGGGGCGCAGCGACGGCGTTGCGGCGCGCGGGCGCCGGCACCGTCCACCTCGCCGTGCTCGCGCGGGCGGGCACGCACCCGCTCGGCGCCTGACCCACCGGCAGCCGGCGGTCGTCCTGCGCGCTCCCACGGGGCTGGCGTGCAGTGGGCCCAAAGCCTCTCGCGCGCGGGGCGCTCGGAGAGCTACGGTCTCTGGCCGGACCGGGGACCGACGATCCCCGGCGGGATCCGATGGAACCGGTCCGCGCCGTGGTGGTGCGCCACCGCGGCGGGCACGACGCCAAGCGCGCGTGCAGCCACCCTCCTGGGAGAACGTCCGCGCGCCGGCGAGAGCGCCGGGCCACCGGCTCGGCGAGCAGGCATGGCCGCGTCGAGGCGGTCATGGACAGGAGGATCGATGCGGATCACCGTGAACGGAACGAACCTCGACGTCACGCCCCAGATCCGGGACGAGGCGATCGCGAAGCTCTCCCGTGTGAGCCGGATGTTCGACCGGTTCATCGACATGGAGGTGGTGTTCTCGGAGGAGGCCAACCCGCGTATCGAGGAGCGCGTGCGATGTGAGGCGACGCTGCACGCCAAGGGGCAGTACCTGCGCGCCAGCGCCACCGGACCAGACCCGCTCACGGCGATCGACCGCACCGAGGCCAAGCTCGCGCGCCAGGTCCGCAAGCTGAAGACCAAGCTGGTCTCCAAGCCACGTCGGGAAGCCGCGCAGGCCGAGCCGATCATGCCCACCCCGCCCCCGGACGAACTGGCGGGCTGAGCCGCTCCCCGCGGCGCCGTCGAGGCCACCTGCCGGGTACCTGACCGTCCGTCATGGTCGTGAGGTCGGGTGCCCGGCCCCTTCGCCCCGTACCATCGCGCGTGACCCGCCCGCACGCGGTCACGCCACGGTAGAAGCGCGGCCATCGCAGCGGGATCCAGCGAGAACGAGGGACCGCAACCGTGTCAGCTGTGCTCGACAAGATCCTCCGCGCAGGGGAGGGCAAGAAGGCCAAGGAACTCCAGAAGGTCGTGGACGCGGTCAACGCCCTCAGCGAGGAGATGGCCGCCCTCTCCGACGAGGAACTGCGCGCCAAGAGCGACGACTTCCGGGCTCGTCTGGCCGACGGGGCGTCACTGGACGACCTCCAGGCCGAGACCTTCGCCGTCGCCCGTGAGGCGGCCTGGCGGGTACTGAGGGAGCGTCCCTACGACGTGCAGGTGTTCGGCGGCGCCGCTCTGCACGGCGGGAACATCGCGGAGATGAAGACCGGTGAGGGCAAGACGCTGACCTCCACCATGCCGGTCTACCTCAACGCGCTGACCGGCCGGGGCGTGCACATCGTCACGGTCAACGAGTACCTCGCCAAGCGTGACGCCGCCTGGATGGGCCGCGTCCACGAGTTCCTGGGGCTGAGCGTCGGCGTCGTCTACTCCGGGCAGACCAAGGCCGAGAAGCGGGCCGCGTACGCCTGCGACATCACCTACGGGACCAACAACGAGTTCGGGTTCGACTACCTGCGCGACAACATGGCGCTGGAGAAGGCCAAGCAGGTCCAGCGTGGCCACCACTTCGCCCTGGTGGACGAGGTCGACTCGATCCTCGTCGACGAGGCCCGGACCCCTCTCATCATCTCCGGACCGGCGGAGCAGTCGGCCAACCTCTACCAGATCTTCTCCCGGCGGATCGCGCCGAACCTCACCAAGGGGGAGGAGGGCGACCAGCCCGGTCAGGCCACCGGCGACTACGTGATCGACGAGGCCAAGCGCACCGTGGCGGTGACCGAGGAGGGGGTGTCCAAGGTCGAGAAGCTGCTCGGCATCGAGAACATGTACGAGTCGGTCAACACGCCGTTGATCCACCACCTCAACAACGCGCTCAAGGCCAAGGAGCTCTACAAGCGGGACCGGGAGTACATCGTCACCGACGGCGAGGTGCAGATCGTCGACGAGAACACCGGCCGGGTGCTGTCGGGCCGTCGCTACTCCGAGGGGCTGCACCAGTCGATCGAGGCCAAGGAGGGGGTGAAGATCAAGGACGAGAACCAGACGCTCGCCACGATCACCCTCCAGAACTACTACCGGACCTACGACAAGCTCGCCGGGATGACCGGGACGGCCAAGACCGAGGAGGCGGAGTTCCTCGAGATCTACTCCCTCGGGGTCGTCGAGGTGCCCACCAACCGGCCGATCGTGCGTGATGACGCCGCGGATCTGATCTACAAGTCCGAGGCGGCGAAGTTCGACGCGGTGGCGCAGGAGATCGAGGAGCGGCACGCCGAGGGCCAGCCGATCCTGATCGGCACCACCTCGGTGGACAAGTCCGAGACGCTGTCACGGCTGTTGCTCAAGCGCGGGGTCACCCACGAGGTGCTCAACGCCAAGAACCACGCCCGTGAGGCCACGATCGTCTCGCAGGCCGGCCGGCTCAAGGCCGTGACCGTCTCCACCAACATGGCCGGTCGTGGGACCGACATCGTGCTCGGCGGCAACGCCGAGGAGGTCGCCAAGGACCGGGCGCGTGAGGAGGTCGGGACCGAGGCGGACGAGGAGGAGTACCAGGCCGCGCTCACCCGCCACCTCGACCAGCTCGCCCCGGAGTTCACCGAGGAGGCCGCCCGGGTCAAGGAGGTCGGTGGCCTGTACGTGATCGGCACCGAGCGCCACGAGTCGAGGCGGATCGACAACCAGCTGCGCGGGCGTTCGGGCCGGCAGGGGGACCCGGGGGAGAGCCGGTTCTTCCTGTCCCTCGAGGACGACCTCATGCGGCTGTTCAACGCCTCGGCGGTGGACCGCATCATGAGCCGGTTGAAGATCCCCGACGACGTGCCGATCGAGCACAAGTGGGTCTCCAAGGCCGTGGCCAACGCCCAGGGGCAGGTCGAGAGCCTGAACTTCGACCGCCGGAAGAACGTCCTCAAGTACGACGACGTGATGAACGAGCAGCGCAAGGTCGTCTACGGCCAGCGCCAGGACCTCCTCGACGGGAACATGGAGGAGGTCGAGGACCTGGCATCGCGCTACCTCAGCGACACGATCGCCGCGCTGGTGGACGAGCACTGCCCGCCCGGGGTGTACCCGGAGGAGTGGGACCTCGACGGGCTGTCCGCTCGGCTCGAGCAGGTCTACGACCACCGCTACGACTTCGGCGCCATCGACCTCGAGCGCATCGACCAGAACCAGCTGATCGAGGAACTGCACGAGGACATGCTCGCGGTCTACGAGCAGCGGGTCGAGGAGGTCGGTGGCCCGGAGGTGATGCGCGAGATCGAGCGGCGCGTCATCCTCACGGTCGTCGACCGCAAGTGGCGGGAGCACCTCTACGAGATGGACGCCCTGCGGGATGGCATCGGGCTGCGGGCCGTCGGGCAGCGTGATCCGCTGACCGAGTACCAGCGCGAGGCCTACGACTCCTTCGCCGCGATGATGGGTGGTGTCAAGGAGGAGGCGACGACCTACTTCTTCCGGCTCCCGATCAAGCGGGCGGAGGAGCAGGCCGCCGCGTCGACCGACGGCGAGGGCCGCCCCCAGGTCACCACCGCCACCGCCGCGGCGACCGCCTCCACCGCACCCGCTGCGGCCGCGGTGGGCGCAGCATCGTCGAGCCGGGTCGCAGAGGTGATCCCTCTGCAGGACCGGGGCGATGGGGCGCGGCTCAGCTACCGCTCCAGCGGTGGCGGCGGCTCGTCGAGCTACACCGCCGGTGACGGAGCGTCGACCACCACCGATGCCCAGGGCCGTGAGGTCGAGAAGCGCGACGACGGGTCCACCGTCCGCAAGGTGGCGGCCGGCACCACCTACACCGCCGACGACAAGGTCGGCCGCAACGACCCCTGCCCCTGTGGCAGCGGGAAGAAGTACAAGCGCTGCCACGGCGCCGTCGCCTGAGGCAGGGGCTGCGCTCAGCCGGCCCCGGCGATCGGATCCTCGGCCTCCTCGGCCACCTCGTCGAAGGCGTCGCGCCGGCGATAGCCGGTGGGCAACGACGAGGTGGGCAGTGGCGTCAGGCCCGACTCCGGTGCGGTGAGCTCGACCGCACGCCACCGGCCGAGGTGACGTTCCAGGCGGACCGCGATGGCGGTGGTGCGTCGGCCACGGCGCACCAGCACCACCGCCTCGCAGGCGTCGGGGCGAGGACGGCGTGCGATCACCTTGTGCACCGTCACCCGTTGCCGGGCGGCCGGGGCGCGCGGGGGCACCTGAGGAGCGAGCCGCCGCCGGGCCGCGGGGGAGAGCAGCGGGACGAGCTGCTGGAACGGTCGCTGGCCGCAGCGGACCTCGGACCAGGCAGCGACCAACAGCGCCGCGACCTTGACGGGGTCATCGCCGAGGGGACGCACGGTCACCGGCGCGACCGTGCGGGCGGGTGGCAGCCCCGTCATCGCTCCTCCTCCGCGTCCGCGCCGGCCAGGGTGCTCCCGGCGACCACGAAGCCGTCGAGGTGGGGGCGCAGCCAGATCGTGTGCTCGTGCTCACCGTCACTCGCGTGGGCGACCACCGGCCAGCCGTCAGCGGTGCGCAGCTCCGTGACCGCCAGCTCACCGAGGCCGGCGACCGCCAGGGCCGTGTCGGCGGCGAGGGCCGCGTCGGGATCGTCCAGTGGTCGGAGGTCGGCCTCGGCCTGCGCCAGCGTGGGTCCGGGCAGCGACCAGGGGGCTCCGGCGGGTTGGGGCGTCCCGCCACCGGTCGCCAGCGGGACCGCGAGCCGTCGGACCTCGACCGCGGCATCGGCGTCCTCGGGGTCCGACAGCAGCACGGCGAGCAGGGTGACCACGGTGGTGCGGGGGCTCGGATGCTCCACCGCCTCGACCACCAGGTGCTCGGCGTAGCTGGTCGGATCGGGCGAGGCCGCCTCCAGCTCGAGTCGGGGGCCGAGCCCGGTCAGCCACGCTCGGGCGATCACGATCGCCAGCGCCGCCGCCTCCTCGCTGCCCGGACCGACACGCCAGCGGCCACGCAGCTCCTCGAGCTCCAGCGTGACCGCCGGTAGCTCCGGTCCCGCCCCCACCTGTGGGTCGGTCGTCGGTGGGGGCGCGTCGCTCCTCGCTGCCGGATCCGCGTCCGTGCTGGCGTGGGCGGAGAGATCGTCCGGGACGGGTCCGGCGGTGTCTGCGCCGACGGCGGGCTCGCCCGGACCAGCGGTCGTCGCGGGCTCGGAGAGCCCGGCCTCCGAGCCCATCCGCCCGGGCAGGACCAGCAGCGCGGCGACGACCAGCCAGGGCACCGCGATGAGCGGCAGGAGCCACCGCCGGCGGCTCGGGGAGGGCCCCTGGTCCTCTCGCTCGGGACCCTCGAACCAGTCGAGTTCACGCATCGCGTCGCCTTCCTCGTGGGCCGCTCCCCGCGCCCGGTGACCCTCTGCCCGATGTGGCCGGCCCCGGGTGACCGCCCGGGGCCGGCCTCCCTCCGGCGGGGGGCGAGCGCCGGAGGGACATCCATCAGCTATGAGTCACAAGGTAGCTGTTCATGCAATCTCATGTAAACACGATACCTTCAGCTTGTGGACGAACCGCTGGTCCCGCTGGACCAGTGCCCACCTGCCCCTCGTTACCCTCCGAGCGGGCGCGACCCAGGGGCGCCGTTGCCGAGCTGCGAGGACCGTGCACCCGTGAGCGAGATGCCGAACACCAGCGCTGCCGGCGCTGACCCCGAGGCGGCTGCGGCCTCACCGGTGCGCAGGGAGCTCGGTGACGCCGAGCGGCGCGCGCGCTTCGAGGCCGAGGTCCTACCCCACCTCGATCGTCTGTACTCCGCGGCGCTGCGTTACACCCACGATGCCACCGATGCCGAGGACCTGGTCCAGGAGTCGGTCGCCAAGGCCTACCGCTCCTTCCATCAGTACCGGGAGGGCACCAACCTCAAGGCGTGGCTGTACCGGGTCCTGCACACCACCTACATCTCGATGTACCGCAAGGCCCAGCGCCGCCCCCAGGAGTCGCTACAGGACGAGATCGACGACTACTCCTTCTACGACGAGGTCAGCCGCGTCACCGGGACCTCACCCGAGCGCGAGGTGCTCGACTCCTTCACCGCCGACGAGGTCAAGGAGGCGCTGGCGGCGCTGCCCGACACCTTCCGCCAGGCCGTCTACCTCGCCGATGTCGAGGGGTTCTCCTACAAGGAGATCGCCGAGATCATGGACACCCCGGTCGGCACGGTGATGTCGCGCCTGCACCGGGGAAGGAAGTCGCTCCAGCAGGCGTTACACACCTATGCCAGCGAGCGTGGACTGCTCACCGGACCGAGGGAGGCCTGATCATGGAGACCGGAGATCGTCCACAGTGCAGCGACGAGTGCCGGGAGGCGCTGCGTCGCCTCGGTGCCCTGCTGGACGGGGAGTTGGGCGAGGTGACACAGGCCAAGCTGGAGCACCACCTGGCCGACTGCGAGCCGTGCACCGAGCGGCGCGACTTCGAGGAGGGGTTCCGCGAGCTCGTGCGGCGGGGCTGCACCGATGAGGCTCCACCGGACCTGCGGGCTCGGATCCTCAGCCAGCTCGATGAGATCGTCACCGGCTGACGGCAGCGCGGCAGACCGTCCTCTTCGGAAGGGTCTCCGTCGATAGGCTGCCTCACCGCCGGGAGGTTCCCGGTCCCGGCTCCCGGAGGCCTCGATGGCAGACCGACCCGTGCTCGTGACCGGCGGTGCCGGGTTCATCGGTTCGAACCTCGTCGGTCGGCTGCTCGAGGACGGCCACCGTGTCGTCGCGGTCGACGACCTGTCCACCGGGTCGCTGGAGAACCTCGCCGAGGCCCGCTCGGAGCGAGCGGCGGGCCGGTTCACCTTCGAACGGCTCGACATCCGTCGCGGTGGCCTGCAGGCGGTGATGGAGCGTCACCGCCCGGAGGTGGTCCACCACCTCGCGGCCCAGGTCGACGTGCGCCGCAGCGTCGCGGATCCACTGCACGACGCCGAGGTGAACGTGCTCGGCACCATCGCGGTGCTCGAGGCGGCACGGCAGACCGGGGTCCGGCGGATGGTCTACGCGTCCTCGGTCGGGTCCTACGGCGAGCCGACCCTCGAGGAGCTGCCGGTCGACGAGACCTACGACCGGCCGGCGACGTCCCAGTACGGGACCTCGAAGCGCGTCGTGCTCGACTACCTCGCCACCTACCGCGAGTTGTACGGGCTCGAGTCCACGGCCCTCACCCTGGCCAACGTCTACGGACCCCACCAGACGACCGCTGGTGAGGGCGGGGTCGTGGCGACCTTCATCGGGCGCATGCTGGACCGGCAGCCCTGCGCGATCTACGGGGACGGTGAGCAGACCCGCGACTTCGTGTTCGTCGACGACGTGGTGCACGCCTTCGTCCTGGCGATGGACCGTGCCGAGGGGCAGCGGCTGATGATCGGGACGGGTCACCGCACGAGCATCAACCAGCTCTACCACGCCCTGGCCGCAGCGATCGGCTACGACCACGAGCCCCTGCGGGAGCCGGCCCGGCTCGGTGAGGTCCGCCACTCTGCGCTGGATGCGCGGCGAGCGGCGGCTGAGCTCGGATGGAAGCCGTGGACCACCCTCGAGGAGGGGCTGGCAGCCACGCTACGGTGGGCAGCTGGCCGTGCCTGAGGGCTGACCGGCAGTGGGATGTGCGAACAACGCGCGCTGACGCGACCACACGGCGCTATCGTCGGGGGTCTTGCCGGTCGCTGCGGCAAGGGGGGAGCCCGATGTCGTACTCGAAGGATGTGGGGGAGCGCCTACGGCAGGTCCGCCTGGACCGTGGCTGGTCCCTCCAGGAGGTCGAGCGGGCATCCGACGGCCGCTGGAAGGCCGCCGTCATCGGCTCCTACGAGCGTGGGGACCGCAACATCAGCGCCACGCGGCTGCTGGAGCTCGCCGAGTTCTACGGGGTACGACCGGTGGACATCCTGCCCGGCGAAGCGGCGCCGCAACGGGGTTTCGGTTCCTCGATCGTGCTCGACCTGCGTCGCCTGGAGTCGCTGGGCCCCCGCTACGCGCCCCTGCGCCGCTACCTGGAGACGATCCAGGTGCAGCGTGGTGACTTCAACCGTCGCGTGCTGTCGGTCCGCAGCGAGGACCTGCGGGCCCTGGCCGTGATCCACGACGCGACGCCGGAATCGCTGACCGACGAGCTCCGGCGCGAGGGCGTGCTCGGTGGTGACGTCGCGCCGATCGATCTCACCGCCCCCACCGACGCGGACGGGGCGGGCTGAGGAGCCTCAGGCTCCGCCGGTCTCGACCGTCCGGTTGAGCGCGTCGAGCACGCTGCGGGCGATGGCGTCGGCGGCGGGTTCCCTGACCAGGGAGGTGCCGCTGCGCAGCTCCTCACCGCGAGCGTCGCGCAGCTCGATCACGGCCACGGCGAGCTCCTGGCCGCCGACCGTCACGATCGCGGCGTCGCGGAGCTCGAGGGTGAGATCGGTGGCGATGAGCTCATTGAAGGCAGCGAGGGCGGCGCGCGCGACGGAGCGGACGTAGCCGGCGGAGGTCGCTGCCCCCTCGGCTACGCCGCGGGCTTCCTCGTCGTCGAAGGCGAGCGCGACCTCAGCGGACAGGCCCTTACCGGACTGCACCGTGGTCACCTGCAGCAGCCGAACCCGGCCCGGTGCCGGCAGGACCTGACGCTCGTCCAGCTGGACCACGCTGATCACCCGGTGGTCGATGTTGACCCCGCACCGTGCCAGCAGGACCGTCTGTACATCCCTGACCGTCGCCTTCGGGCCCCGCTCGGGGCTCGTGACGACGTGGAGTTCATCGACCTCGCGGTCGAAGCCGGGGACCAGCCGTACGGCCAGCACGCCGGGGATGCTCGTCACCTGCTGCTCGACCCGGCGGCGCTGGGACGGATCGTGCAGGTCGGAGCGTCCAGGTTCCGCGGACAGGTCGAGCTCGGCATCGAGCTCGGCCACCCCCTCGGTCACGAGGTCCGGGTTCCTGAACACGTCCACCTCGAGGCACTCCTGCTCGCATTGGAGCGGACGGTAACAGGGGTGCCGCCCGGAACGGCGGATGTTGGGACTGTGGTTCGTGTTGCTTCTGGGGAGGAAGAAGCCTGAACTGCTCTGGACTTGCTGTGGATAGTCGCGTAACGTGCGCGGGCGATCACACTGGGATAGGTCTGACGGGAGCCTTGTGCTTTCATCAGGAGTCCCTGGTCGAGACTGGCCCGGGAGACACACTGACAACTACAGAGCGAGCGATGCGCGGGTGAGGTCGACCTGACGGCCTTCCAGAACCACTGCACGATCCGCATGACCCGCACGACCATCATGACGGGCTCGAACCTCGAGCCCGGCACGACGCGTGACCGCCGCCT
>Ga0207421_10000697_pt1 | contig 43634 bp, 39 predicted proteins | sample SodLakKL_010_SED_4_FD_187542 | JGI IMG/M metagenome (GOLD analysis project Ga0207421, IMG submission 187542) | Alkaline sediment microbial communities from Lake Tanatar, Kulunda Steppe, Russia - 8KL_010_SED (SPAdes) (version 2) | ecosystem: Environmental > Aquatic > Non-marine Saline and...
TCTGTATAGCGGGGGTGAGTTAATTGAAAGCTTTACTGGTAGTAGATATGGTCAATGATTTTGTCGATCCAAAAGGTGCTTTATATATTGGCTCTGTTGCAGAGCAAGTTATCGCAGGAGTTAAATCAAGGTTAGAGGAAAATCGAGCAGAGGGTAACCCGGTTATATATGTCTGCGACCGCCACCTTGAAGATGACCGCGAGTTTGACTTGTTTCCTCCACATAGTGTCCATGGTTCCGGAGGCGACGAGGTTTATCCGGAGTTAGCGCCTCAACAAGGGGAAAGAATAATTGAAAAAAGGCGGTTTAGTTCTTTTTTCAGCACTGATCTTGACTTAACCCTGCGCGATAAGGGTATTGAAGAAATAGAGCTTGTAGGAGTAGTTACCAATATCTGCATTTTATATACGGCTGCTGAAGCCCGAATGCTTGGATACCGGGTTACGGTTCCCCGGAAGGCTGTAGCCAGTTTTGATGAGGAAGCGCACCGCTTTGCCCTGCAAGAGATGGAGAAAACCCTGGGTGTAACTATCATCTAATTGAGCTGGAGGAAAAATATGAAGCCAAGAGATTTTATTACATTGAAGGATATCGATGGAATAGAGATAGACCCAGAAAATCGGTTTTATTCAGCATCAGCTTCAGAAATTGAACAAGGGCTGACCAGCGACATCTATTTCGTGCGCAGCAGGGATTTGCTTGCATCAATGGATTTAGCCAGTACCGAGGTTACCGCAGAAATATTTTCTTCCGGAAGCGGTATAATTTCGGGTGTCGATGAAGCCCTGCATTTGTTAAAGGGGAGAGATTTGGAAATATGGGCTCTTCCCGAGGGAGAAGAGATGTCTGCCCGGGAAGTGGTAATGAGGATCAAGGGTCCTTATAGTGCCTTTGGGATCTATGAAACCCCGCTTTTAGGAATGCTGGCCAGCTCCAGCGGCTGGTCTACGGCCGCGTACAACTGCAAAAAGGCGGCCGGCAAACGGATGGTAATTTGTTACGGTGCCAGGCACCTGCACCCGGCAGTGGCCCCGGTTATGGAGCGGGCAGCAGTAGTTGGTGGCGCGGATGCCTGCAGCTGCATTCTTGGAGCTTTACTGCTTGGAAGAAAACCTGTGGGAACAATACCCCATGCTGCTTTTCTAATAGTGGGTGATACGGTTCAGCTGGCCAAAGCTTATGATCAATTTGTTCCTGAAAATGCCCCCAGGATAATCCTGGTTGATACCTTTAAAGATGAAGCTGAAGAATCTCTGCGGGTGGCAGAAGCACTTGGAAAGCAGCTTAACGGAGTTCGCCTGGATACCCCGGGTGAAAGGGGAGGGGTAACCCCGGGCCTGGTCGGTGAAGTAAGGGCGCGCCTTGATCAAAATGGTTTCGATCATGTGCAGATTGTAGTGTCGGGTGGTCTGAAACCTGAGCGTATCGAAGCGCTCGTTGAAGCCGGAGCTGATGTTTTCGGGGTGGGTAGTTTTATTGCCCGGGCCCCGGCTATCGATATGACCCTGGATTTAAAGGAAATTAAAGGAAAGCCGATCGCAAAAAGAGGAAGAGTTCCGGGAGTTACAGAAAACAAACGTCTGGTTAAGATGAGCTGAAGATGAGCAGGCCATTTATCCTCAAAGCTTATGCCAAAATAAATCTAGGCTTGTCCGTTGTGGGCCGCCGCCCGGATGGCTACCACGACCTGGAATCAGTAATGCAGCAGGTTTCACTCTCAGACACCCTGCTGTTTGAACCGGCATCCAGTCAAGGATGTGATTTTTTTTGCACCGATCAGCGCTTATCCGGTCCTGATAACCTTGTCAACCGGACGGCATCTTTACTACAGCAGAAGGCAGGTAAAGCTCTCCCGGGCGTTAAAATTACCTTATTTAAAAATATTCCAGTTGAAGCCGGTTTGGCCGGCGGCAGCGCTGATGCCGCGGCAGCGCTAATCGGCCTGGATCGTTACTGGGATTTGAAGCTGAGCTGGAAAGAGTTACTGGAAATCGGCGCCGTGCTGGGTTCCGATATTCCGTTTTGTCTGCATGGAGGGACAGCGCTGGCTAAGGGAAGGGGTGAACTTCTGTATAGTCTGCCTCCACTCCCCTTTTTTTGGGTTGTTCTTGCTGTCCCGGAGAATGTAACAATGCCAACAGCAGCCGCTTACAAGGGTTTTGATAAAACAAAAATGGGCAACCCTTCACTTGAACCATTAATAAAGGCAATCAAGCAGGGGGATAAAAAAGGTTTAATGGAATGGCTTGCCCGGGGGTTTACCAATACCCTGGAAACTGCAATGTTGCCGGGGTCTGATAGCTTGCAGCATATAAAGGCAAGGCTAAAAGAATTCGGGTTTATTCCCGTTTTATCGGGAAGCGGCCCCACAATATTTGTATTAACTGAAAACTACAGGCATGCCCGTGAAGCCGCTCGTGTTGTTGAACAGGAAAGCGGCCGGGCTTATATTTGCTGGGTAACCGGTGGCAACAGGGAGGATTGAGAAATGATTGATGCTGTCGTATTGGCCGGCGGGGGCAAGCAGGAACCTCTAACTGAGCAGGAAGGGGTTTCCAACAAGGCTTTTATAAAAATAGAAGATAAGCCGTTGCTCGGTTATGTGCTTAAAGTTTTAAATGAAGCACAATCAATTGGGAGAATTGTGGTAGTGGGTCCGGAAGCTGAGCTGCAACAATTGCAGCAAGAAGGCTATCGCTTTGATCTAATTCCAGAATCCGGCAGTATGCTTGATAACCTGGCGGAAGGATTCGCGGGGTTGTCCGGTGACCGGCTCGCAATGGTAATTACCGGGGACATCCCCCTGATTAAACCCGAAGTAGTGGAAGAATTTCTTAACCTTTGTGGTTCACTGGAACATGATTTCTATTATCCTGTCTTAAGACGTGAAGCTTTTGCCAGGGATTTTCCTGAAACCGAGCGCACCTATGTGCGCCTCAAAGAAGGTCTTGTTACCGGGGGCAACCTGGCGCTATTGCGTCCGGGATGGTTCCTAAAGAATAGAAAGCGCCTTGAAATGTTTATTTCGTACCGAAAAAAACCACTTAAGCTGATCAAAATCTTACCTTTTTCTCTCATAATCAAGTATTTATTTAAAACACTTTCCATCTCAGACCTGGAAAGATTTCTTTCAAAGTTGATGAATCTCGAAGCCAGGGCCATTATTTGTGAACTGGCGGAGCTTGGAATTGATGTTGATAAAGTAAACGACCTGGAACTGGTCAAAAAATATTTATCCGGTTAAAATATCTGAACAGGGAGCGCTATGCAGCCACTAACAACTTGCTGGTTAAGTTGCTTGAAATGAAAGCTCTGTTTGCAGATCGTGCCAGCATAAGATTTATCGTAATAAGGGCGGATCTTTTATAAAAAGGGCTTAAAGGTAATCTGCCGGTAAATAACTAACTATTGCCAGTCTTTTACCGGCCAGCAGGAAACCCTGTGCACCATGTTGTTCTTTTTTCCGGTTAACTTTGAAAAGACTTCTTTTGTGATTTTATCGGAGGGGTTGTACAGGATCAGGTACAAATTTCCTTTTTGAGTGTTGATTATAGTTTCAGTGGCCAGGTAAGATAACGGGCCAAAACGGGGATGCTTGTAGATAAAGTGTTCATAGGTTAATTGATAATGGTCCTCGTACCTATGGCTGGAATACCAGTCTATATTGAACTGCTCTTCTTTTAAGAGAGTGCTTAGTAAATATTTAAAATAGTTTGTATGCCGGTAGCGCAGGCTTGATCGGCGGAATAAAAGCACTTCGATCGTTGCTATTCTTCTCCATGAAGCTCCGAAAATTTCTTTACACCCGAATTGAGAGGAGTAAATGAAATTAAGCAGGTTGTAACCGGCGGGGATGCTGTTAGCATAATTTATAATTTCTGGAGTAAAAAGATATAAATGCATTGCAGCTGTATTTACGGCTACTATATCGGCGTAAACGTCGATTATCAGTGCCGGGATATGGATATCCTCAATTTCGTTTATCAGTTTTTGCAGTTCTATTTCCGGATCTTCACCGGTAAAAAGTTCGTGGTCCGGGATGCCTGCAGCGGCATAAAAAAACTCCTTTTTTTCCAGGTCGGTCAGGTTGAAAGAGTCTGCTAATAGCTGCAGGGTATGCGTGTCAAGATATTTTCTTTCCCCTCTTTCCAGCCTGCCCAGTTGATCTTCAGTTAAATTTACAGCCCTGCTTAGAGTTTCCCTGGACCAATGGTTTCCATGCTGGTCGATACTGTTTTGACGCAGCGTTTTAACTAAGAGTCCAAATTCTTCTGGTTTCATCTCGCCCATTCCCATTCATCTGGAATTTTCTCAACCACTACCGGTCCTTGATAAAATTGACTGGAACGAACCATCTATTCGCCTGAGTTCTCTTTCCAGGCTTACCGGATTTAATTAAAACCAGGCTGAACAGCTGCTTCATATTTTAGATTGTACACCTGGCAGGATAGGCTTACACACAATTTACGATTTTTCGCATGTTACCTTTTGAAAAATCCCACACAATAAAATGGTAAAATTACTAATTAACCATTAAACTTATACACAGTTCATAAATAAAGATCGTCAAGTTTATACATCAACAACAAAAGCTTCAATTCAAAAAGTTTACTTAATTATATTTTAAAGATTTGTGCAATATTTTGCAATAAGCCTGGCTAAAATTTAATGGTAGAAAAGTTTTAATTGTAGACAGCAAGTGAAACATTTCTCATATAAAACATACCGGATAACTGTGCTTGTTCAGCTTGTTAAGCTTTTAAATATCATCTTAGATTATCATTCATAAGGGGGTAGCGTGAAAATGGTTGTTACTGATGTCAGGATTAGAAGCATAAACCGGGAAGGAAAGATGAAAGCAATAGTTTCGATTACGCTTAATGACATGTTTGCCATCCATGATCTGCGCATAATCGACGGGCGGAACGGTTTGTTTGTGGCCATGCCCAGTAAGCGCAATCCTAGCGGGGAATTTAGGGACATAGCTCATCCAATTAATGCTGAAACCAGGGAATTAATTCAGGATGCAGTTTTGAGCGCATACACCGCCGCTTTGGAACAAAGCGCCGTATCGGTATAATCTATTCAATTATATTTTGCCCCTCCCCGATAAACTGCAGTATAATATGTTTAATCACATGAACTGCTATTTATGATAGGGATTACAAAATTAGGAGGGGCTAAACGATGGAAAAGTTATGGGCTGTAGTTTTGGCTGCAGGGGAAGGCAAGCGCATGCGTTCTCGCCTGCCCAAGGTTCTCCACCCGATTTGCGGCCGCCCAATGCTAAGTTATATTCTAAAAAGCGCCGTTCAGCTGACAGACAATGTTGTAATAGTTGTCGGCCACGGCGCTTCGCAGGTTATGGAAACAGCTGGCGATCAGTGGCAGTATGTTCACCAGGAAAGTCAACTGGGCACCGGGCATGCCGTAATGGAAACCCTGGATAAGTTACCCGCTGAAGGAACCTTGCTGATCCTTTGCGGCGATACCCCGCTCCTGGAAGCGGAACATTTAAAAAACCTGCTTCAAAGTAAAAATAAGAATGCTGCCGCAGTAGCCACCACAGTTCTTCAAAATCCCTCGGGTTACGGCCGGATAATCCGCGATGATAAGGGTTTGGTGGAAGGGATTGTTGAGGATAAAGATGCATCTCCGGCAGAAAAACAGATAAAGGAAATCAATACCGGCACCTATTGTTTTGACCTTGCCCTCCTTCGGCAGTATCTCCCTCGATTAAGTACTGACAATGCCCAGAATGAGTACTACCTGCCCGATGTTTTAGCGATGATCTACCAGGACAATTTAGGCATTGGAGCATATTGTATTGAAGATTACCGGGTCGGTTTGGGAATCAATAACCGTGTGCAGCTTGCAGAAGCTGCTTTCCTGGTCAGGGAAAAAGTAAACTTAAAGCTGATGGAGGAAGGAGTAACAATTATTGATCCCGACACAGCTTATATTGACTGTGATGTTGCGATAGGTCCCGATACGGTAATCGGCCCAAACTGCGTGATCGAGGGAAACACAGTAATTGGGGAATTATGCCGGATCGGCCCGGGTTCGCACCTTGTAAATGCAACAGTTAATGACCGGGCAATTGTTGAGCATTCGGTAATTAAGAACCGAACAGTAACTTCCGGATCCGGGATAGCGCCTTTTTCTTATCTTTATTAATAAATAAACAAAAAGTAATTGTTACTGCTAAACCTTGCTGCATCTTGGACAGGGACTTGAAACCTAACGAGAGATAAATTAAAACCCGGCAGGAAAACTGACCCGGAAAAGAGAAAGAATAAACCGCATTCCTATTCAACTAATTAATGACTGCAAAGAGCAAACACAGGAGGGTTTATGGTGGGTAACAACAACAATCTGAAGATCTTTTGTGGCAGCGCAAACCGGGAGCTGGCAGAGGAAATTGCGGAGTACCTCGAGGTTCCCCTGGGGAAAAGTGAAGTATCGCGGTTTAGTGATGGGGAAATATCAATCAGTATTAACGAGAGTGTCAGGGGAACTAATTCCTTCTTGATCCAACCTCTATGCGGTCCCATCAATGAAAGTATCTTGGAACTGTTAATTTTAATTGACGCGCTCAGGCGCGCTTCGGTTAAGTCGGTAAACGCGGTTATCCCTTACTATGCATATGCCAGGCAGGACCGCAAGACCAGGGCCCGTGATCCCATTACCGCCAAGTTAATTGCCGATTTGGTTACAGCTGCGGGAGCAAACCGGGTTATTGCCATGGATCTGCATGCCGGCCAGATTCAAGGATTTTTCCACATTCCCGTAGACCACTTAACTGCCCTTCCAATCCTGGCCAAATATTTTAGTGAGAAAAATATCGAAAATGGCGTGGTAGTCTCGCCAGATCTCGGCGGTGTTACCAGGGCAAGAGACCTGGCCAATCGCCTGATGATGCCGCTTGCGATTATTGATAAGAAACGCCCCGCACCGAATGAAGCTGAAATAATGAACATTATCGGGGACGTTAAGGGGAAAACGGCCATATTTATCGACGACATGATTGATACTGCCGGAACGCTGACCTTAGGAGCAGACGCCTTGATTGAAGAAGGGGCAAAAGAAGTTTTTGCCTGCTGTACCCACCCTGTATTTTCTGGAAAAGCAATAGACCGCCTTAGCAATTCCAGCATTACCGAGGTAGTTTTCGCCAACACCATTCCAGTTGATAGAAGTGTGTTGCGAGGTAAAAGGGATTGTTTTAGAGCTCTTTCTGTCGCTCCTTTAATCGGGGAAGCGATTAAACGGATCCAGGATAAACGTTCGGTAAGCGAACTTTTTGATTGAGTTGATCTTCGCTGCTTCCTGCAGTATACTATTGCAGAAGGAGGCTAGATGCATGGAAAGAATGGAAATGGAAGTTCATACCCGTCCTTCACAAACCAAGGGGGAACTCAACCAGCTGCGCCGGGAAGATAAGGTTCCGGCAGTACTTTACGGCAGGGGCGCCGATAATTTTCCCCTGGTTGTTGACGGACGCACTTTGAGGCAGGTTTTAACGACGGGTGGAAGTAATGTTTTGCTCGATCTGAAGGTCAAGTCTAAGGGCAAGAAAACTCGACAGGAAACGGTAATGTTTAGAGATATCCAGCGAGATATGCTTTTGCAGGATCGGATCCTTCATGTTGACTTTATCCGTATCTCGATGACCGACAAGATTGAGGTTGCAGTCCACCTGAATTTTGTGGGAGAACCTGTTGGTGTAGAGGAAGGCGGAGTTTTATCGCTGGTCGCCAGGGAAGTTGATGTTGAATGTCTGCCGGGCGATATCCCTGAACAATTTGATATCGATATATCCGGTTTAAACATCGGGGACAGTATTACAGCCGAAAGCCTGGTAGTAGGAGACGATATTGAGTTAATCACACCACCGGATACTATCCTTGCCCAGGTCCTTGCGCCGATGGCTGAAGAAGAGTTAGAACCTGACTTAGAAGAAGAAGAGCTTGAAGAAGGCGAAGAAGAAGCTGAAGCCGCTGAAGAAGGTGCGGAAGAGGAAGCTTCAGAGGAAGGTTCAGAAGAAGAGAGTTAAGGTTTAGCTCAAGTTTCACAAGATAGCTATTTATGGTAAGCTGTTAAAATGCCCCTTCTTTCGAGGGGCATTAATCTTGGAAAGAAAACAATTGGCTGCCGGGGTGTTAAAATGTATTTAATCGTCGGATTAGGAAACCCCAAAAAAGAGTATTTAAATAGCAGGCATAACCTTGGGTTTCAAGTGGTGGAAGCCCTTTCTCGAAGTTTAAAAACAGGAGCTCCTGTCCAGAAATTCCGCTCGCTGGTGGCCGAAACCAATTACAACGGGCAAGAGATCATCCTGGCCCAGCCCATGACCTATATGAATCGAAGCGGACTTGCTGTGAATGAGCTGGTAAAAAACTACCAGGTCGATTTAGGTAAGCTGCTGGTAATTTACGATGACCTTGATTTGCCCCCGGGGGCAATTCGCCTGCGAAAAAAAGGCAGCGGCGCCGGACATCGAGGAGTACAGTCTATCATTGATTCCCTGGAAACAAAGGATTTCCCGCGTTTGCGCATGGGCATCGGTAAACCTCCGCCCTGGATGAGCGCAGCCGACTATGTCCTGCAGCCGGTTGAATCCGGGGATAGAGAACTGCTCAATGAGGCAAGGGATCGGGCTGTAGAGGCGGTCCTGGTTTTTGTAAAAAGTGGTTTGGAAACAGCGATGAATAATTACAACCAGGGGTTGCCTTCTGACCAATGATGTGGTAAGATATCTTTCAATTAGCCGGCATTTGCCGCTGAATAAAATTAAAAGCAATGAAGAAGGAAAGTAGATCAGGTGCACCGGTCGGCCAGAGAGGCATCGCCGGAGGCTGAGAGCTATGTCGGACAGGACCCTGGTTGAAGTTCCCTTCGGAGTTTTACGCTGAAAACCCGGGAATGGGTTAAGTAGGCGCTAACGGCTCTTCCCCGTTAAAGGAAGAGGGTATCGGCACTTTTACAGGCGCCCGTACCTGCTGAGTGGATTGCGATCATCAATTTGGGTGGTACCGCGGATACAAATTCCGTCCCTTGTAGGGGCGGTTTTTTTATTTATTTTATTTCTATTTTATTATATTTCTTATCTGGAAGGGAGTTATTAAAATGATTATTGTGATGCAGCCGGGAGCGGAAAAGGTACAGATTGAAGGAGTAGAAAGCAAACTTGGTGAAATGGGGTTTTCACCGCACCGCATTCAAGGTGTGGGCCGGGTGGTAATCGGAGCGGTTGGCGAAAGAAAAGTGGTTTTTCCCACCGGCCTGGAAGTTCTTTCCGGGGTGGAAAAAGTAGTTCCGATCAGTGCACCTTACAAGCTGGTAAGCAGGGAAGTTAAAGGGACAAGCAGCGTAGTTAACGTGGGAGAACTCGAAATTGGCGGCTCGCAGATCGTGGTAATGGCAGGGCCTTGTGCCGTTGAAAATGAAGAGCAGCTATTAACAATTGCGCACCAGGTTAAAGCTGCCGGGGCCCAGGTCCTTCGCGGAGGAGCTTTCAAGCCGCGCTCATCTCCTTACAGCTTCCAGGGTTTGGAGTTGGAAGGATTGAAGATGTTGGACAGGGCCAGGCTGGAGACCGGTTTAAAAATTGTCACCGAAGTTTTGAACCCGCAGGAGTGTGAGCTGGTAGCAGATTATGCCGACATCATCCAGGTTGGCGCCCGCAATATGCAAAACTTTTCATTGCTTCGCGAGGTTGGCCGCACCGGAAAGCCGGTTTTACTGAAAAGGGGCCTGGCGGCTACCGTGGAAGAATGGTTGATGGCAGCAGAGTATATACTGGCTGAGGATAATTTCCAGGTAATCCTTTGTGAAAGGGGCATCCGCACATTTGAGACTTCTACCCGCAGTACCCTTGATATCAGTGCCATTCCCCTGGCCAAGGAACTAAGCCATTTGCCTGTAATTGCCGATCCCTGCCATTCCAGCGGCACCTGGCGTCTGGCAGCCCCCCTATCCCAGGCTGCGGTTGCAGCCGGCGCCGATGGGCTGCTGATAGAGGTGCATCATAAACCGTCGGAAGCGCTTTGTGACGGCCCGCAATCGCTTACCCCGGAGAAGTTCTCGCGACTGCTTAATTCAGTAAGCTTGATTGCCGAGGCCCTCGGCCGTTCAGTCTATATTGGTGAAGACTTGGAAGCGGGGGGAGGTCTTTAAATGCCTGTTGAAAAACTGGGCTATCTTGGGCCGCAGGGGACTTTTTCCGAAGAAGCGGCCCTGCTCTGCAATAAAGAGGGTAAGAAGGAACTGTGTGAGCATTCCACCATTGGCAGGGTAATAAGCGCGGTGCAATCAGGAGAAATTGATGAGGGTTTGGTACCCCTGGAAAACAACCTGGAAGGAGGAGTTGGCGTCACGCTTAACCAGCTGGCCATGCAGGATGGGATCTATATTTGCCATGAACTATATTACCCTGTGCGCCAATGTTTGATGGCGGAAGAAACTGTGGCTTTGGAAAATATTACTAAAGTTTTGTCCCATCCTCAAGCCCTGGGGCAATGCGCTGAATACTTAAACTCCTTTCTGCCCGGGGTTGAATGTGTTCCTGTAGAAAGTACGGCTGCAGCTGCAAAAAGTGTTGTCGGCAAATCAAGCCAGGCGGCAATAGCTCCCAGGCGGGCGGCTGAATTATTCAAGCTTGAGATCCTGCAGGAGGGAATCCAGGATAGTGAAGAAAACACCACTCGCTTTGTAATTCTTTCCCGGGAAGACCATCCCCCTACCGGTGAAGATAAAACCTCGCTTGTTTTAACCCTTGCCGATCGCCCCGGGAGTCTTTACGAAGTGCTGGGATTTTTTGCCCGGCGCAAGATTAACCTGACCAGGATTGAATCGAGGCCTTCCAGGCAGATTATCGGCGACTGGCTTTTTTTTATCGACTGTGAAGGGCATCGCAGTGAACCGGAAAAAAACGAGCTCTGGGATGAAATACAGGCAACTGTACCATTTTTTAAATTATTGGGCTCATATCCAAAAGCGAAACGCTATTGACTGGCTTTAAAAAGCAGGCTATACTTTGACTAAATGTTTTAACGGTATATTAGCCGAGCCTATTAAGGTTAAATTTAAAAGTTTTATTAATACACCGGTTACAGGGGAGAGATTTTTAAGGTTCCCCTTTCTTTTGTTGTACAAATATTTTGGAGCAGACAGTTTGAAGGAGGAGCTTTTTTGGCCGAGGAATTACTAAAATATTGGAATGAATGTGATCTATTCAAAACAATAAATAAAAAAATAACCACTAATCCTGCATACCGGGCCACGGTCTATGGCCTTGACAGCGGGGCCAGGGGATTTTTTATGGCAGCACTGGCCGCTGAAAAAAGAAGACCGACCCTGGTTGTGGTCCCCGATATAAACCGGGCGGAGAAAATGCAAGCCAGTCTCAGCGCTTTCTCGCCGGTTCCGGCTAGAATCTTACCTTCCAGGGAATTTTTTTTAAGTACCGAAGTCCTATCCCGCAGCGAAGAATATCAACAGATGCGCCTGCAATTCCTCGATTGGGCCAGCCGCAAAAGCGAAGGGATCTATGTGGCGCCAGCTTCTTCCCTGCTTTCCAGGATGCTTCCGGTAAATACCTGGCATGAACTGACCATAAGCTTACAAACAGGCCAGGAAATAGATCGACAGGAATTGATTGCCCGGCTGTCTGATATGGGATATGAAAGAGTTCCTTTAGCAGAAACCAGGGGGCAGTTTAGCGCGCGTGGTGAAATAGTCGACATATATCCTCCCGGCTACAAACTGCCATTTCGCCTTGATTTGTTTGATAATACCATCCAGTCCCTGCGCTTCTATGATCCGGCCAGCCAGCGCTCTACAGATTATGTTTCGGCGGTAACGGTATCCCCGGCCCGGGAGCTTATTCTGCCGGGAAAAATTTACCGAAAAGGAGAGGCTTTTATTTATGAAAAGCTGGACCAGGCGGTTTCCGGGCTTCGCCGGCGCGGTGAAAAAGAAAAAGCCGCGAGATTAAAAGAAGAAGTGGAACATCATATTGAAAGGCTGGCTAATCCGGAGGGGCTTGATTACCTGAGCGGTTATTTTCCATTTTATTATGGGGCGGGAAGTTCGATATTTGATTATTTTTCCGGAGATTTTTTGGTTTTTATCGAAGATCCTGCCGCTGTAGCGGAAGCTGGACTTAACTTCCACCGGGAACTTGAAAATCATTTTAATAGTTCTGCGGTGGAAAAGGAACTGCTGGAAGCTCCCGATCAGCTGCTTTGGAGTGCTCAAGAGCTGTATGCAGGGGTTCCCTGCCCGCTTATCAGCTATTCACTGTTCCAGGGCACAGGTGGTTTGTTTAAGCCCAAAGAAGCTTTCAACCTGGAAACCAAGACCGTCCCGTATTACCACGGGCAATGGGAACTTTTTAAAAACGATTACCGGGAATGGCTAAAAAATGGTTACCGGGTTTACCTGGTTTCTTCAAATGTCCGGCGGGGACGGGGTTTGTTGGACCAATTATCGGAGCAGAGTATTTTTGATATGGACCGGCGGCCACAAAAAGAAGGTGGATACCAGCGGGAACTCACCAGGCCTCATGTTTTGGAAGGCAGCCTGGATGAAGGGGTAATTATTCCTTCCCTGCAGCTGGCTGTAGTTACCGAGCAAAATTTATTGCCCGGGCGCAGGAAGAAAAAGCACTTTAAACCACAGGAAGGGGTCCGGCTCAGCGATTACCGGGAACTTTCGGCGGGCGATTATGTAGTTCATGAACAGCACGGGATCGGAAAATACCAGGGCATCAGCACCCTGGAAATCGGAGGTTTAAAACGAGACTATCTGCTGCTTAAGTATAAAGGGACGGATAAACTATATATCCCGGTAGAGCAGATCAGCCTGATCCAGAAATATTCCGGCAAGGAATCTCCGGCGCCCCAACTTCACAAGCTTGGTGGAGGGGAATGGCCCCGCCTGAAGAAAAAAGTCGCTCAATCCGTGGAGGAGTTGGCCCGGGAACTTCTTTCCCTGTATGCCGCCAGGCAGGCTTCTCCCGGCTATAGTTTCGGGCCGGATCACCCCTGGCAGCAGGAATTTGAAACTCACTTTCCATATGAGGAAACACCGGACCAACTGCAGGCTATCCGGGATGTTAAGGCAGACCTTGAAAGGCAGTACCCGATGGACCGCCTGGTTTGCGGTGATGTCGGTTACGGCAAAACCGAAGTAGCCATGCGGGCTGCCTTTAAAGTGGTTATGGAAGGAAAGCAGGTGGCCGTGCTGGTACCGACAACCGTTCTTGCCCAGCAGCATTACCGCACCTTCCAGGAACGTTTTGAAGGTTTCCCGGTCAAAGTAGTCCAGCTGAGCCGTTTTGTTCCTAAAGCAAAGCAAAAAGAAATTATCAAAGACCTGGCTGCCGGTAAAATAGATATTGTAATCGGCACTCACCGGTTATTATCCGGTGACATCAATTTTAACGACCTTGGTCTTTTAGTCCTCGATGAAGAGCAGCGGTTCGGGGTCCGCCAGAAAGAAAAGCTTAAACAGCTGCGCCTGGAAGTCGATACGCTGGCAATGACTGCAACCCCGATCCCCAGAACCCTTCACCTTTCCCTGGCGGGGGCCCGCGATTTAAGCGTTATTGATTCTCCACCCGAAGATCGCTACCCGGTTCAAACCTATGTTCTTGAATACAGCGACGAGCTCTTAAAAGAGGCGGTTCAGCGGGAACTTAACCGCGATGGCCAGGTATTCATTGTCTTTAACCGGGTTGAAGGTATCGATACGTTTGCCAACCGGGTGCAAAAAATGTTTCCCCATTCCCCGGTAGCTGTGGCTCACGGGCAAATGCCCGAGGCTAACCTGGAAAAGATTATGGTTGAATTCCAGGAGGGCAAATACCAGGTACTGGTCTGCACAACCATCATTGAATCGGGGCTGGATATTTCCAATGTAAATACTCTGGTTGTTTATGAAGCGGATAAGTTTGGGCTGGCACAGCTGTACCAGATCAGGGGACGGGTAGGCCGTTCAAACCGTCTGGCCTATGCCTACCTGACATATCGCAAAGACAAGGTGGTTTCAGAAACGGCTCAAAAGAGGTTAAAGGCGGTAAAAGAATTTACCGAGCTGGGTTCCGGGTTTAAAATTGCTCTCCGTGACCTGGAAATTCGAGGGGCCGGTAATATCCTGGGCGCCGAACAGCACGGCTTTATAACCGCGGTAGGCTTTGATCTATATTGCAAGCTGCTGGACCGGGCAGTAGCGGAACTAAAAAATGAAAAGCCTGTTCAAACAGTTGATCCCAGGCTGGAACTGCAGGTCAACGCTTATATTCCCTCCTCTTATATTGCTGACCAGGGACAGAAAATTGATTTCTACCAGCGTATTTACAATGCCAGGTACCGGGAAGAGCTGCGGGAAATAGCGGAAGAACTCATCGATCGGTTTGGCCCGCCGCCGGATCCGGTTAACAATTTAACGGCCATTGCCGAGTTACGGATTCTGGCCATTGAACTGGGCGTAGAAGCAATCAGGCAGCAAAAGGAGATTACTGTTACATTTGCCCCGGGCAGAGCAATTAACAAGGATATCCTGAAGGAGATTTCTTCGATCGAACAAGAAAGACTCACGTTAAAGAAAGAAAAACCGCTGATGTTGAAGATCGGTCGGTGGAAAAAACAAGAAGATCGCCTGTTTGAACTTATTTCGTTTTTTGAGGAACTGGTTGACCTGCAACCGGCCCTCAGCAGGGGAAGCGGTTAGCAGGAAGGGTGCTTAACTGTTATAATATCGGACAGAAAAACTCTAAAATTATAAGTATAAGAACTAAATTAACAATCGTCCCTGGTTAATTATTACTAAACGACAAAGAAGGTTAAAACAATTGTCCACCACCTCCATTTCTTTTGTAAAAGGAGCGGCAATCCTGGCGGTGACCGGTATCGCCGCTCGTGTAATCGGAGCTCTTTTTCGGATTATCCTTGCTGCCCTGCTCGGAGATGAGGGAATTGGCCTTTTCATGTATGCATACCCGGTATATTCCACTTTGCTTGTAATATCCACCGCGGGAATCCCGGTAGCCTTATCGAAAATTATGGCTGAAAAGCTGACTCTGAATGATTACCGGGAAGCTTTAAGAGCATTTCGCATTGCTTTTCTTATTCTTACCATGACCGGCTTTACAATTACCTTGATTTTGTTTTGGGGGGCGGAATTTTTCGCCGGAGCGGTTGTCAGGGACCTGGATGCAGCCTACCCCCTGATGGCAATTTCCCCGGCAATATTTTTTGTTACAATAATGGCTGCCCTGAGGGGGTTTTTTCAGGGCCAACAAAATATGATTCCAACCGCCGCTTCGCAAATGATAGAACAATTAGTACGGGTCGGTTTTTCAATAACCATGGTTTTGGTTTTGCTTCCGATCGGACTTGATTATGCTGCGGCCGGAGCCGCTTCCGGGGCTGCAGCCGGAGGACTGGGTGGTTTCCTGCTGCTGGCCGGTTACTACTGGCGCAAGCGCGGAATTTTGCTTAAACAAGCTGAAAGGCAGCAGGATCACCTGGCCGCCCCGGCAGGAGCCATTGTCGGCCGGATCCTGCGCTTAGCCATCCCGGTCACTATCGGGGGGCTGGTAATTCCTTTGATTTCCCTGATCGACCTGGCGGTAGTGCCGCGCCAGCTCCAGGCTGCCGGTTTCGACCTGGAAACCGGGCGGGCTTTGTATGGACAGCTCACAGGCATGGCCGGCCCGGTAGTATATTTCCCCAATGTGGTAGCCCTGGCCCTCAGCATAAGCCTGGTTCCTTCCATTTCCGAGGCTTACGCACTTGCCAACAAACAGCTGATTAGCTCACGTTCCGCTATTGCGGTTAAGCTAACGGTGTTATTTTCTTTTCCCGCCGCGGTCGGTCTTTACCTGCTGGCTGAACCGGTGACCGTTTTATTGTATGACAATGCCGAAGCAGGATATTCCCTGGCCTACATGTCCTGGTCGGTTATACCGTTGTGTCTTTATGTTTCTACGACAGGAATAATCCAGGGGCTTGGCCGTCCCATTCTTCCGGCCTTAAACATGTTTTATGGAGGGCTGGTCAAAACTGTCCTTTCCTGGTTTCTCACTGCCGTGCCGGCCTTAAATGTGGGCGGGGCAGCGCTGGCTACGGTTATAGGCCTCGGAGTAGCTGCCGCATTTAATCTATACCATGTGCACCGCTTTGCCGGATGGCAGCCCAGGTGGAAGGAATTGATCGTCCTTCCCGGGGCAGGGGTGGTAACTATGTCAATATTGGTACTGGCGACATATCATGTTATTATCGTGGTAGCTGAAACAACGCTTTCTCCCGGCCAGCTCAACGGTGCGGCTACCCTGGGAGCGATTGTTATCGGCATAATAACATACGGGTTGTTTATGCTGCTTTCCGGAGGGGTAAGCCGGCAGGAGTTACAGATGGTACCGTTTGCAGGGCCCGGGCTGGTCAAATTGGCCCATAAGCTTTATTTATTTAGAAGGAACTAGTTGAAAAGGTGAATTCATGGCTAAAATAGTGTTAGTAGGACTGGGACCGCATAACACGGACTATTTATCGAGTGAGGCCCTTAAGTATTTAAAAAGCAGGCACCCTCTATTTTTTCGGACTTTGCAACACCCGGCAGCCCGCCATTTAGCTCCGGGCAAAAAAGTCCGCTCTTTTGATCGGCTTTACAGAAGAGCAAAAAGTTATGACCAGGGTAACCGGGCTGCGGTAAACAGTTTAATCGGGGCGGCAAAAAAGTACGGGACAATTTGTTACATGGTCCCGGGGAATCCTTTAACAGATGGCGCCTTTACCGGGCGTCTGCTAAAAACATGTGCCGGGAAGCAAGTTAAAGTTCAAGTGTTACCGGCTTCTCCCGGTTTGGATCCGCTGCTAAAAGCGTTTAATTTAGATGCCCGGGAAGGAATTTTGATCCGGGACCCCATGTCTGTTGAACAATTAAAAATACCCGGCAAAGAAAACCTTGTATTTTTTCAAGTTTGCAACCGGGCAACGGCATACCGGTTAAAGAGGAGGTTAATGAAGCTATACCCGTCAGACCATCCGGTGACTGTGCTAGAAGTAATTGGTTCGAAAACCAAAAGGCGCCGGGAACTGCCCCTTAAAGAGCTGGGCTGTCAGGATATATTTGCCTCCCGGACAGCAGTTCACCTGCCGCCGTACCGGGGCCATACAATTGGTGATTTAATTGAAGTCATGGAAAAACTGCGTGCCGCAGACGGATGTCCCTGGGACAAAAAGCAAACCCATCAAAGCTTAAGGCAGTACCTGGTCGAAGAGGCTTATGAAGTAATTGCCGCCATTGATCAAAAAGATGATGATTTGCTCAGGGAAGAGCTTGGCGATGTCCTTTTACAGGTGGTTTTTCACAGTCAGATTGCCGGCGAAGAAAACCGGTTTAGCTTTTTTGAAGTTGTCCATGATATAACGGAAAAATTAATCAGGCGTCATCCACATGTTTTTGGCCGGGGATACGCGGCCGACCCTTCCGAGGTCAAGGTGCTTTGGGAAAAAATAAAATCAGATGAAAGGAACTTTAAGAAAAGGGCGGGGGTTAATAGCAGCCGGGACGAGGCGGAGGACGATAAAAACGAGAATATCAAAAACAGGTACTCTGTGGACCAGGCCCTCCCCGCCTTACTCAAGGCCTACAAGCTGCAAAAGAAAGCGGCCGAAGCAGGATTTGACTGGCCATGCGTCCAGGGGGCGCTTGAAAAGGCCAGGGAAGAACTACTTGAACTGGAGGAAGCGTTTGTTTCAAAAGATCAGGATTCGATCGAAGAAGAACTGGGTGATTACCTGTTTACCGTGGTTAACATATCCCGCTTTATCAAGGTAAATCCGGAACTTGCACTGGGCAAAACGGTGGTAAAATTTATGGATCGATTTCACTATGTTTTGGAACAGGTTGAGAAAACAGGCCAGCCAATTACCAGTTTCTCCCTGGAGACTCTCGATAAATGGTGGGAAGAAGCTAAAAAATTAAGGAAAATGCGTAAATAAAGCAGGAATCTTAAAAACAAAGTCGAATAAACATGAGCATAAAGGGAAAATTACTTTGAACAAGGAGGGTTTTAAACTGTGAATAAGTCTGAACTTGTAGATCTGGTTGCTGAAAAAGCTGGGATGTCAAAAAAGGATAGCGAAAAAGCGGTAAAGGCGGTTTTAGACAGTATTACTGACGGTTTGGTTAAAGGGGATAAGGTCCAACTGGTTGGTTTTGGCACATTTGAAGTCAGAAACCGTAAAGCGCGCGAGGGTCGCAATCCCGCAACGGGAGAAAAGATTAAGATCCAGGCCCTGAAAGTACCAGCGTTTAAGCCAGGCAAAGCACTAAAAGATAAAGTTAAGTAGTTTGCCGGCATTATTCTCCATATGAATTGTCCAAGCCTGACCGATCCCCCCGCTTTTGGGGGGATTTTTTCCAAAATGTGAGCGTGATTACCATGGGATTAAAGGATAAAAAAGGGAACAACAAGCCTGTTTCTAAATTGCCCCAGCGTCCCCGGGGTAAGGGGTACAGCATGTACCGCCTGGTAAGCACGGTGGGCTTAATCCTGATCTGTGTTCTTTTGGTGATTATAGCTGCCCAGTATATCAGGCAGGAGCAGGCTAGGGCTGAACTGGAAGAATATGAAGAAAGGATCAGGGAACATGAAAGGCGCAAGGAAATGGCCGAGCTGGAAATTGAACGGCTGGAAGACTATGATTATATTGAAATTCTCGCCCGGGAAAGGCTGGGCTTGATCAAACCTGATGAAACAATTTTCCAGTTAGAGGATTGACAATAATAACAAAGAAGTTATAATAACATTAGTTTAAAGGGATCATTCGGTATTATCCCAGGGTGGTTACTGTAAAATTACCGGATAATAATTACCGATAATAAATACCAAGGAGGAGTTTTTCATCAAGAAAGAGATTGTTGTGGGTAGTATTGTGGAAGGAGTGATAACCGGGATAACAAATTTTGGCGCTTTTGTGGACTTACCCGATGGCACGACAGGGCTAGTTCATATTTCGGAAGTGGCTGATGAGTATGTTAAAGATATAAATGACTTTTATAAAAAAAATGATAAAGTCGAAGTTAAAGTGCTTTCAGTAGAAAAAAACGGCAAAGTTGGTCTTTCAATTAAACAGGCTCAGAAAAAGGCGCCCCCCGCAGAAAACATCAAGAAAAGCAAGGCAGAGCCGGTAAAGAAAGGTTCCAAAGGCTCGAAGGGCTCTTTTGAAGATAAAATGAGCCGTTTCTTTAAAGAAAGCGATGAAAGGTTATTGGATCTTAAGCGTAATACTGAATCAAAAAGAGGTAGCCGCGGTAGTTCATGCCGTGAAGGATAGTTGATTTTCTCCAAGCTTAATCAATATTTTTAAGGCACTCTGCTACAGGGTGTTTTTTTATCTGGGCAATCCTTTCCGCCCCGCAGGGTGATTGGTCGTGACTGCAATTGGCACAGTTAAAAAAGGTTAAAGAGTATATTTCCCGGGAAGGCCTTCTAAAAAAAGGCGATAAAGTTATTGTTGCAGTTTCAGGGGGGCCTGATTCTTTTACCCTTCTGCATATACTCCATGAACTATCCCGCGAACTAAAATTAGAACTTATAGTGGCGCACCTAAATCACAGCCTGAGAAAAGAAGCGGAGGTTGAAGAAGCCGAGGTAGGTAAAATTGCTTTATCCTGGTCGCTTGTTTTTGAATCGAAAACGGTGGATATTAAAAGACTAAAAAAACAAAAGGGTATCTCAGAAGAAGAAGCCGGAAGGCTTGCCCGTTATGAGTTTTTGTTTGATACTGCCAACAAATATGGGGCATCGAAAATTGCCTCCGGGCATCACTTAGATGATCAGGCTGAAACTGTTCTGTTAAACGTGCTCAGAGGTACCGGGGTAGACGGTTTAGCCGGTATATTACCCAAAAGCAGGAGAAAAGGTTTTACCTTAATCAGGCCCTTGCTCTGCTTGCGGCGCCGGGAGATTGAACAGTATTGCCGAGAAAATGACCTGCAGCCTTTTACAGATAGCAGCAACCTTGAAACCGACTATACCCGCAACAAGCTCCGCCTGGAATTGATTCCCGAACTTGAAAAGCGCTTTAATCCTCGCCTCAGGGAAGCCTTGTTTGGACTGGCTGAACTGGCGGCAGCAGATCGTCATTACCTGCAAAGATTAACCAGGGAAAAATACTTAGAAATTGCCCGTCCTAGAAGAGATAGTATTGCCTTTCGGAGAAATGATTTGATTAACCTTCCACCTGCCCTCAAAAACAGGATATTGCATTTAACCTTGAAGATGTATTTAAGCCAGGGGCAGATAGGGAGGCACCACATCCACCAGCTTCGAGGATTGATCGAAAAAGGCAGTACTGGAGACGAACTGATTTTGCCCGGCGGGGTATGGGCCTGCCTTGATTATAATAACTTAACTGTTTACAATCCGGGTTACAGCGGTGATTTAAATATTACAGAAATCACCCTGGAAGTCCCCGGGCAAGCCGGTTTACCGGGTGGCAGAAAAATCAAGGCCGGGGTAGTGGATATTGATCATTTATCCAGGCGGCCCGGCAAATACCGCGCCTGTCTTGATTATGATTTAATCCCGACCAAATTTTTGAAAATCTGTTCGAGATGGCCGGGAGCCCGGTTTTATCCCCAGGGGAGTAAAGGGAGCAAAAAAATTAAAGATTTTTTCATTGATCAGAAAGTTCCCAGGCAAAACCGTGAAAACGTGCCCCTAATTGTAGCAGGCGATGATATTATATGGGTGGCCGGGATAAGAATCGCTCATCCTTACCGGGTTACCGATCGGACTAAAAGAGTGCTGGTCCTGGAGTATACAGTTCCGAAGCTGCCGTCAAAATAAAATTTTGTTAGAATATGAAGATGAAGAAGCATCTGCAGGTTTCTACTATACTGATTAAGGTGGGAATGAATGTGGCTGAAGAAAAAACAAATGCAAAAGGGAACAAAAAGTTCAATTACCAAACGAGTGAAGAGTTGGAAGTACTGCTTCCTGCCGGGGATATTAATAGACGGGTAAAAGAGCTGGCCGATCAAATCTCAATCGATTACCGCGGTAAAAGGCCTTTAATGATCGGTATATTAAAAGGGGCGGTAATTTTTTTGAGTGATTTAATTCGTTTAGTGGATGTCCCGGTTGAAATTGATTTTATTGCAGTTTCCAGTTATGGCAGCAGCACCACCTCATCCGGGGTGGTCCGTATTTTAAAAGACCTGGAACAAAGCATCCAGGGCAAAGATGTCCTAATCGTGGAAGATATCGTCGATACGGGACTGACTCTCAATTACCTGATCGATAACCTGGAGAGCAGGAAACCAAATTCATTAAAAGTAGTAACTCTACTGGATAAGCCTGAACGCCGGAAAGTTGAGTTTGAGCCCACCTACTGTGGTTTTGCAATCCCCGATCATTTTGTTATTGGCTACGGCCTGGATTACGGGGAAGACTACCGTCAGCTTTCCGACATCTGCATTTTAAATGCTTAAGACAAACTTTCTCAAGAGAAGAAGTCAAATTTAAAACGGGGCAAATAAACTTCTAACAAGGCTTAGGTTTTATTGCTTCCACCCACCCAGTGTGTTACAATTTATTTCAGGCTTTATAGGGCTTAATGGAGAGGAGGGTACTTTTTGAGCCCAGTTGTCAGACAAATAATGTTCTACCTGCTAATCGGGCTGGTAGTAGTAATTTTACTTGCCACGTTCAATGCCGGTGTTGAGCCGGAAGAGATAAGCTATAACGAGTTTGTGAATAAAATCGAGCGCGGTGAAGTAGCCAAGGTTTCTGCTTATGGAAATGAAATTGAAGCTGTGCTTGATGACGGTACTGAAATCGAAACCACCCGTCCGGATGACCACCAGCTAACAGAACTCCTGTTGGAAAACGAGGTCCCTTATTCACCGCACCCCGAACGGGGGCCGGAATGGTGGCAGACCGCCCTTACCTATATGATCCCCTTTCTGTTGATCATCGGGATATTTTTCTTTTTTATGCAGCAGTCCCAGGGCGGCGGCAACCGGATGATGAATTTCGGTAAAAGTAAAGCTAAACTCCAGGAAAGCGATAAAAAGAAAGTTACTTTCGATGATGTTGCCGGCGCTGATGAAGAAAGAGCCGAACTTGCCGAAATAGTGGACTTTTTGAAAGACCCCCGTAAATATATTGAACTCGGGGCGCGTATCCCCAAAGGGGTTTTACTGGTCGGCCCTCCGGGAACAGGTAAAACCCTGTTGGGCAGGGCTGTAGCCGGCGAGGCCGGGGTGCCCTTCTTCAGTATAAGTGGTTCTGACTTTGTTGAAATGTTTGTCGGGGTCGGAGCTTCCAGGGTCAGGGATATGTTTGAGAATGCCAAGAAAAGTTCACCCTGTATCGTCTTCATTGATGAAATTGACGCTGTTGGACGCCAGCGTGGTGCCGGTCTCGGCGGAGGCCACGACGAAAGAGAGCAGACCCTGAACCAGCTGCTTGTAGAAATGGATGGTTTTGATGTTAACGAAGGGATTATAATTATCGCCGCTACCAACCGTCCCGATATCCTCGACCCGGCCCTGCTCAGGCCCGGGCGGTTTGACCGTGAGGTAACTGTAACCCTGCCTGATGTAAAAGGTCGGGTTGAAATTCTAATAGTACATACCAGGAGCAAACAGCTTGCCGAGGATGTTGATTTAAAAGTGGTGGCCAGGGGCACCCCGGGATTTACCGGTGCAGACCTGGAAAATGTGGTTAATGAAGCAGCGCTTTTAGCGGCCCGCGAGAACAAAAAGAAAATAACTATGAAACACCTGGAAGAAGCGGTTGAAAGGGTAGTTGCCGGAACCCAGAAGACAAGCCGGGTAATCAGCGACTTTGAAAAGAAAATTGTTGCTTACCATGAAGCCGGACATGCCCTGGTAGGGTACCTGCTCCCCCACACCGACCCGGTGCATAAGGTTTCGATCATACCCCGCGGCAAAGCGGGAGGTTACACCTTGATGTTTCCGGAAGAAGATCGCTATTACATGACTAAATCAGAACTTTTAGACCGGGTCAGCACCCTGCTTGGCGGCCGGGTTTCAGAAAAGCTGGTTCTCAATGATATCAGCACCGGGGCCCAGAATGACCTGGAGCGGGCCACCCAGATTGTCAGGCAGATGATCATGGAGTACGGCATGAGCGATGCCCTGGGGCCGATAACCCTGGGCAGGAAGCAGGACCAGGTATTTTTGGGGCGTGATTTGGGCAGGGACCGTGATTACAGCGAGGAAATTGCCAAAGCGATCGACCAGGAGATTAGAAAAACCATTGATAACAGCTACCAGCAGGCCCAGGATATTTTGGAAGAAAACCGCTCCAAGCTGGAAACCCTTGCCCAGGCTTTGATTGAGAGGGAAACTCTTAATTCGAAAGAAATTAAAGCCCTGGTAGAGGGCAAAGAGCTGCCGCCGGTAGGAGAAGAAACTGACGAAGAAGATGATCTGTTTGAAGAGGAAGAAGCTGCTGCAGATACCGAAAGTGATGACTCGGAAGATGAAAATGAAATAACCGGTGAAGATGAGGAAGTTTCTGAAACAGAAGATGAAGACCCCGGGGTAGAAGAAGCTGTAAGCGGCACTGAAGCAGGCGGCTACGCCGAAGAAGCCCCCGAGGATAAAACTGATCAAGAAACTGAAGAAAAAACCAACCGCCAGGCTTCTTTCCGGCAGCAAAGTGAACGCGGAGAAAAGTCTTAAGGAAAGCTTAAAAATTGTTGAATATTGCATTCAGGATTTATTGAGGCCGGGAAAGTTTTCCCGGCCTTACTTGTAATTAAAGTTCAACCTGTTGAGAAATTGCCGGGCATTTTTTTTAAACAGGGATTCCATTGTATCTTCAGGGAGGTCGAGTTCGAGGATACGTTTAATTCCATTTACAGGGGGTTCCATGATGAAAGGGTAATCGCTTCCATAGAGAATCCGATCGGGGTAGCCGGTTATAGTCGCTTTAATTTCTTCTAAAGGGGGAATAAAGCCCTGGTTTTGAAAAACAAAAGCTGTATCCAGGTAAAGGCCTTTATGTTTTTCCAGCAACCCCCGGTACTGTGCAAGTTCATTGAGCCCTAAGTGGGGGATAATTAAGTTCAAGTCGGGGAAATGGCGTAAAAGATTTTTTATGTAAGCAATCCCCAGGCATCCTTCCGCAGCCTGTGGGAAAGTGCTGGCATGAACTACCGCTGCTTTAGATCGTTCTAGCAGGGCTTCATAAACCGGAAACAGCTTTTTGTGATCCGGGGGATGTTTCTGAACCAGGCAGTGCAGTTTAACCCCGGCAAAATCATAGCGGTCCAGGGCTTCGGTAATTATTTCACCCAGATCGGGATCGCCGGGATGGACCGAAGCAAAAGGAATCAACCGGGGATGCTCTAAGCTGAAGCGGTAAAGCCAGGAATTTAATTGCCGGGAAAGCCCGGGCTTATGGGCATAAGCTAAAAGAAAAGCTTTATTTACCCTGCAGCCTGTCATTTCTTTTACCAGGGTTTCCGGATTGGTTGAAAAAGGAGGCCTGAAATGGTAGTTCGCCTGAAAATAAGTGTATATAGCCTCCATGATTTTTTGTGGGAAAATATGGACATGGCTGTCCCAAATATTATCTATTGCTCTAAGCTGGTTAAACAGGGCGGCAAACCCCCTTTGCAGAATTAGTTATGATATAAAAGCAGGCCGGGTAGTTTCTTAATAAAGTATAACATATGAAGAGGAGTGAGCGGATTTGACAGCAGGTTTGACGGATGTGGAAGGGATTAAGGTCGGGGTTGCTTCCAACTTAGAGGCGGCTACCGGGGTAACAGTCGTGCTGGTAGAGGGTGGAGCTGATGCGGCAGTTGAAGTGCGCGGGTCGGCTCCGGGAACAAGGGAAACCGATCTGCTGCGGCCGGGGCAGCTGGTTGACAAAGTGCAGGCGCTGGCGCTTTGCGGGGGAAGCGCTTTTGGACTTGAGGCTGCTTCCGGGGTAAGCCGGTACCTGGAAGAAAAAGACTTTGGTTTTCCTGTCGGCCGGTTTAAAGTGCCGATTGTCCCGGCTGCCGTGCTTTTTGATCTGTTCGTCGGTGACGGATCCGTCCGTCCCGACGCTGAAATGGGTTACCGGGCCTGCCGGGAAGCTACTAATGGCCCGGTTGCCGAGGGTTCAGTCGGAGCGGGTTGTGGTGCAACGGTCGGTAAAATTAGGGGGATGGATTACGCGATGAAATCCGGGCAGGCTTCTGTAACTATAAAAACAGGCAGTTTAATTGTTTCCGCCCTGGTGGTAGTAAATGCGTTTGGAGATATTTATAGCCGTAAGGGAAAATTATTGGCAGGGCCTCGTCATCCTGATAACGGCGCAGTGGGAAAAACAGCGGAACTGCTATATGAAATAGCAGGAAGTGGTTTTTCGGGCAATACAACCCTTGGGGTGGTAGCGACAAATGCTGAGTTTGGCAAAGCGGAACTAACCAAGGTCTGCCAGATGGCCCATGATGGCCTGGCCCGGTCAATTTGGCCGGTTCACACCATGTGGGACGGGGATACTATTTTTGCCCTTTCAACGGGTGAGATAGAGAAGGCGGATCTGACCCTGGTCGGCTTAATGGGGGCTGAGGCTGTTGCAGAGGCGGTAGAAAGGGCGGCGCTGACTGCCACATCCTTGGGCGGTATTCCGGCACTGGCCGATATCCGCTGAAAGCCGGGCGTGCCTGTGCGGACGGTCTTCGCAGCCGGAGACAAAATAATTTTTGATATTGATAGTGACTGTTCTTTAGACGAACTCATGCCTTGGTTTAGTGCGGCAAATTCGTTTAATTAACAAACCTGGACAGGTTATCGGCAGCTGCAAAGCCACTTCTGAAATGCAGAGAAAGCAACCGGCATCTTAACCTATCGCTTGCATTTAATTAAATTGGACCGAGCCGCTAACTATTGGCTTAGATTTCTTTTTCTCTTTCAACTAAGAGTAAAAATAGAGTAGTCCGGATGTCAGGAAAAAATCTGTGAAAAAAAGAACACCGTTGCAGGAATAAAGGCGTTTACGTTGAATAATATTATTTGCCTGCGTATTATCGTAGCAATCTATATAAAAATAACAAGGAGGTAGATTTAATGCCGTTAGATCCCACAAAACATGCTGACTGGGAAATTGCTGAAGCTGCTGAAAAGAACATGAAAAAAGTTTATGAACTTGGTGAAGAGCTTGGGCTCGAAGCCGAAGAGCTTCTTCCCCACGGCCATTATGTGGCCAAGGTTGACTTCAAGAAAGTTTTGGAGAGAAAGAAAGATGTCCCCAATGGTAAGTACATCGATGTAACCGCGATCACCCCTACTCCGCTTGGAGAAGGAAAATCGACATCAACCATGGGATTAACCCAGGGTATGGGTAAACTGGGTAAAGAGGTTATGGCAACCATCCGCCAGCCTTCAGGCGGCCCGACTATGAACGTAAAAGGGTCCGCTGCCGGCGGTGGACTGGCCCAGTGCATCCCCTTAACTCCCTTTTCATTAGGATTAACCGGTGATATTAACGCGATCATGAATGCCCACAACCTGGGCATGGTTGCCGTTACTTCCCGCCTGCAGCACGAATTTAATGCTACCGACGCTTTCCTTGAGCGCAGCGGTTTGAAGCGGCTGAATATTGATCCGCGCAATGTCTCTTTTAACTGGATTATTGACTTTTGCGCCCAGGCACTGAGAAACATTGTTATTGGCCTTGGCGGCAGAAGAGACGGTTTCATGATGCATTCCGGATTTGACATTGCCGTTTCTTCTGAAGTTATGGCTATCCTGGCTGTAGCCAACGATTTAAAAGACATGCGCGAGCGTATGGGTAAAATTGTGGTGGCCTATGATAAGCGGGGCAACCCGATCACCACCGAAGACCTTGATGTGGCCGGCGCTATGACTGCCTGGATGGTTGAAGCGCTCAACCCCAACCTGATGCAGACCCTGGAAGGGCAGCCTACATTTGTCCATGCCGGACCGTTTGCCAACATCGCGATCGGGCAGTCTTCCATCGTTGCCGACAGGGTAGGTCTCAAGTTAAAAGATTATGTTATCACCGAGTCGGGCTTTGCTGCCGATATCGGATTCGAGAAATTCTGGAACCTGAAGTGTCGTATGTCCGGCCTGACTCCGGACTGCGCAGTGCTCGTTGCTACCATCAGGGCGCTCAAATGCCATGGTGGCGCGCCGATTCCGAAGCCCGGACAGCCGCTTGACCCTGCCTACAACCAGGAAAACGTGGAATGGGTTGAAAAAGGCTGCGACAACCTGGTGCATCACATCAACACCATCAAGAAGTCCGGCATTACCCCCGTCGTTTGCATTAACCACTTCCATACCGATACGGACAACGAAGTCAAGGCTGTTCGCCGCATTGCTGAAGAAAATGGTGCTAAAGTGGCTCTTTCCAAGCACTGGCAGTATGGTGGAGACGGTGCGGAAGAATTTGCCGAAGCAGTCATCGAAGCCTGCGAGGAGCCCAGTGAATTCAAGTTCCTCTATGATCTGGATACTCCGCTACGCAAGCGGATTGAACTGATCGCCGAAGAAGTTTACGGGGCGGATGGGGTTGACTTTGCTCCGGACGCTCTTGAAAAGCTTAATAAAATGGAAGGCGATCCCAAGTTCCAGAAGATGGGGACCTGCATGGTTAAAACCCATCTCAGCCTTAGCGATAATCCCAGCTTGAAAGGGGTTCCCAAAGGCTGGCGCCTGAACGTCCGGGATATCCTTACGTACGGTGGAGCTGACTTCCTGGTTCCGGTTGCAGGAACCATTTCACTGATGCCCGGAACTGCTGCCAGCCCGGCATTCCGCAAGGTTGATGTCGATGTGGAAACCGGTAAAGTGGAAGGATTGTTCTAGAGAGTTTTTAAGCCAAAGGCTTAAATCAAGTGAAACCATTAAAAAGATAAAAGACGCCGCCTGGTATTTAAAAAACCCGGGCGGCGTCTTTTTTATTAGTCCACCTACTTTTATGGATATAGGTTTGTTTAAATTGATCAGCGCACCATTTTCATTTCAGGTTTTTACGGGCATAAAAAAAGGCGGAGCAGACACAAATTAATAAATAATGCAGGCAAAAAAGCCGGCTATGAATTACACCAGCTACTGCTGCAGAAAAAAGTTATCCCTTTGCTTTGTCCCTTGCCGGCTAAAATATTTTTTACTTTTTCCCCTGTGTTAGGAATTACCAGGTCCGGGGCTATATCAGCGAGGGGAACCAGCACAAAATCCCTCTCTGTTAAGCGGGGATGGGGCAGCTGAAGAAAAGGAGTATTCATGGTAATGTTATCATAGACCAGCAAGTCAAGGTCGATGGTGCGAGGGCCCCATCTTTCTTTACGGATCCGCTTTAATTCAGTTTCAACCGCTAACATTTTGTTTAATAAAACGGTTGGAGACAGGCTTGTTTTAACCAGGATACAGCTATTTAAAAAGCGATCTTGCTCCGGGCCGCCCACCGGGTCGGTTTCATAAACCCCTGAGCAGGAATAAAGCTTATTACTTTTATCTTCAAGGAGCAAGATAACAGCCTGCTTTAAGTTGTCAAGCCGGTCGCCCAGGTTTGAGCCCAGCCCGATATAAGCGTTTCTCATGTATTGATCACTGCTTCCTGGTAACTGCTACTTTAATGCCGCCGCGGACAGAAGGAATAGGTGGGTTTGGCTTGGCTACTTCCACTTTTACCTCCAGGATCCCCGGTATAGTCAGCAGTTTATCCGCAATCCGGCAGGCCAGGGTTTCTAAAAGCATGCAGGGATCACCCTGCATCACCTCTTCAGCAAACCGGACAGCCTGGCGGTAATCGGCAACTGATTCAAGGTTGTCTTTTAATTCATTATGAGCAGATAAATCAATTCCCAGTTCCAGGTTGACCCGGAATTCCTGCCCTATAGCTCTTTCTTCGGGGAGAGCGCCATGGTAGGCATAAAAGTTTATATTTTCTATAATAATATAATCCACAGCGATTACCTCCTCACCATGGCATCGGTCATTAAAGCTACTCTCCGCATTTCCATCACATCGTGGACCCTGATTATGTCTGCCCCGGCACTAATCCCGTAAGCAATGGTCGCTGCGGTTCCCTCGAGCCTCTGGTCTGCGGGCAAATCCAGGGTTTTTCCGATCATAGATTTCCGAGAAGTTCCGAGAAGAACTGGATAACCTAAACTGGTGAATTCATTTAGATGATTCATAACATCAAGGTTTTGCTCCAGGTTTTTTCCAAACCCTATTCCCGGGTCTACTATTATTTGCCAGTCTTCTACTCCTGCCTGATGGGCCAGGGTAATAGATTCCTTTAATTCATTGATTATATCGGGAATTAAGTCATTGTAGTCGGTATTGCTGCGGTTGTGCATCAAGCATAGAGGAACCCGGTAGCGGCTGGCTGCCCGGCCAACCTCCGGGTCGTTTTTTAAGCCCCAGACATCATTAATCATTTCCACGCCCTCTTCTAAAACCCTGTATGCGACCTCTCCTTTATAGGTATCCACCGAAACCGGCAGTTTAAAAGAAGAATCGTTTTTTATAGCTTTAATAACCGGCATGATCCGGTTAAGCTCTTCTTCGGCGTTTATCCTGACCGAACCCGGACGGGTTGATTCTCCCCCGATGTCGATGATATCGGCACCTTCTGCAGCCATTTTATAGGCATGTTCCAGGGCCTTTTCCGGGTAATTGAATTTACCACCGTCTGAAAAAGAATCGGGAGTCACATTCAAAATGCCCATAATGATGGTCTTTTGTCCAAGAGTAAATTTGTGAGACCCGAGACGCAGTTCGCCTATCAATAGATCAGCCTCTCTTTCTGGGGTTGCCGGCTAATTTTTTTACATTCATTCTTTGCGCCGCAACTAATGCAAAGACGAGACAACTTATCCGCCCTGTTAAGGGCTTTACCGAGCGGAGAAATATGCCGGTTACCTGTATCTTCCTCTAAGTTTAGGCGGTGCTGTTTGATAGCTTTAATAATCAACCTGTTTTCTTCTGTATTAAAGCCTGCTTCTTCAAGCAACGGCTCTGCCAGGGTTGCGCTGGTTTCTTCATGTTCAGTGCCAAACCGGTATTGATGCCAGCGGCCGATATCATGCAATAGCCCGGCTGCATAGGCTGCTTCTTTACCAATAAAAGTGGAGTTCCCTTCTTCAAGAAGCAGCAGGTAAGTTAGCCTGGCCACGCTGACCAAATGTTCAAATTGGTGCCGGCAGAAATAACGGTTTTCCTCTTCTTTCCGGTTATATGCAAGGTAGTGCCGGTAATCGCGATTGGTGATCAACCTGTTGATACGTTCCATTTACTGGCTTCCCTTAATCAAACTAAATACTTCGACCCGGGAACTCTGGTTGCGTCTAAAGAGGCCGCGTACTGCAGAGGTAACGGTTACAGAACCTGGTTTGCCCACGCCGCGGATGCTCATGCACAGGTGTTCTGCTTCAACTACCACCACTACCCCTTTTGGTTCAAGTTCTTCGGTAATTATATCAGCAACATTGCTGGTCAATCTTTCCTGCAGCTGGGGGCGCCTGGACAGGGTTTCAATTACCCTGACAAGCTTGCTTAAGCCTACTATTCTACCTCCTGCCGGCAGATAAGCTACGTGAGCTTTACCGTAAAAAGGCAGCAGGTGGTGTTCGCACATTGAATAAAAAGATATGTCTTTAACCAGCACAATTTCGTCATGGCCGTCTTCAACAAAACAGGTTTTCAGGTGATCACGCGGATCTTGTTTTAATCCCCCGAAAAGTTCTACGTACATCTTGGCCAAACGTTCCGGGGTGCCGCGCAGGCCTTCCCGGTTTAAATCCTCGCCGACTGCCTCGAGGATCATTTCTACGCCTTTTTTTATTTTTTCCTGGTCCACAAAGCCACCGCCTTTCCCTTAATCTATAATTATGCCCGGCAGGAATAACAACAGGCTGTGCAGCAGCGCGCAGGCTAAAATGTTTTCTGTGCGAAGATAAAGATAGCCCAATACTGCTGTCATTCCAGGGACTAACACTGCAACTTCAAGGTATGTATAGGGATAAAATATTTTCCACGGCTCTATTGTGTAAATCAATGCAAACTGTACAGCCGCCGCCAGGATCATCATCGCAATCAAACCGAGATTCGGACCGAAAAGCCGGCTCAAAAAGGTTTGGATGTAACCTCTCCAGATCATTTCGTGCGGCAGCGCTAAGAGGAAAAAAATTAATGGAAATGTAGCTAGTGTTCCCCAGCCTTCCAGGGCAACTCCCCCGGGGAATCCCCTGATTGATAATATGATTAATAAACCAACAAAAACCGCCGTCAAGTAGCCGTTACCAATCTTATCACGGCGCAGTCCAAAATCGAGGTAGTCGATTAGTTTATACCTGTGCAGTAAAACTGCAGCCAGGATGATAACTAAATAACCAAAAAATGTATAGTATTCCGGCCAACCGGTTAAATCAGGGATCATTTCTGAACCATAATAAATTAATGCCAGAACCGGAACCAATCCTACGCTTAGATACCCCGGTTTAGTTTTACGCAAGTGGATCCAGTAGCGTGAATAGCGGTAATCCGGAGAGAAGATTGTGATAACCAGGAGCACTATCATGGTAAAAACCGTGTATAAAAGAAAAGTGGCCGCAAGGGATGACGATGAATAATTGGTTCCGGGAGGCAGGTGAGGTTCGCCTTCCGGGGTGATGAAGTAATAATAGATCAAACCTTCGTTACCATGAAAGGTCAGGGGCATGATATCATCCCAGATAGAAGGAATGCCCTTTTGCTTTTCGGATATTTCCATGTATGCATTTAGCCTTTCCCAGTCTTCAACCGGGGTGAAAATATTATCTCCCCTGAGTTCATCAAAAAGATCCTGTTCCAGGACCATGAAAATACCACCGGTTGAATCGGCATCTAAATTTTCTCCCTGGTAGCGAAAGTTACCGTCACCAACCAGCAATACAGTCCTTAAATAATCGGTTTCATGCAGGGTTATGATCGTTCCCCCTTCGGGGAATAAAATGTACATGTTATTTTTTTCAATCGACCATGGTTCGAAATCACACACTACCTCGGCTTCATAGCTGTAAAGTTCTCTGCCTAAAGTTTCCGGGAAAAAAGCGGTTATCACAAACGCTGAAATAACCAGGGTTGTAGTGATGGCAAGCAATATGATAAGTGCGACTAAGTAATTCTTGCCGGCCAGTTTTTTTAGTAACAAGTTGCTGCCTCCTTGTGCTGATCGTGTTGTCGTCTTTCTTTAGCAGTTCCTTTTAATTCGACTAGTAAAAGCGTTTATCCTTTAAATTAATGATGTGAGCATTGTCCAAAAACAGTTATAGTATCAGTTATTTTGAGGCAGTTCTTTTCAAAAAAGCCCCGGTCTGCTATAGTGTAGATGCTTAATGGATCTTCGTCAAGTTCAATTTTCCACTAACGAGGTGAAACCACTTGCTTCTTACTATTGATGTCGGCAACACGCATATCATGCTTGGAGTTTACCGTGAACAGGAGATCATGGTTTACTGGCGCCTGCCTACCCGGGAAGACAGCACTGAAGACGAACTGGGGATGGTGGTTAAAAACCTTCTCCATAACAGCCGTTTAAGCTTGAAGGATATTAATGCTATCGCAATATCTTCGGTGGTGCCTCCCCTGATGTATTCCCTGGAACGTATGGCCACTAAATTTTTTAAACTTGAACCTCTTGTAATCGGCCCGGGGATAAGAACGGGGTTAAATATTGTTACAGATAACCCCCGGGAAGTGGGGGCCGACCGTATCGTCAATGCCGTAGCGGCCTATAACCTGTATGGCGGCCCTTTAATTATTGTCGACTTTGGTACGGCAACCACTTTTTGCGCAGTTTCTGAGAACGGCAACTATTTGGGTGGGGTAATAGCGCCCGGCATAGGGATATCTTTGGAAGCCCTCTATGACAAGGCGGCAAAACTTCCCCGGGTAGAAATAGCCCGTCCGGATAAGGTTATCGGCAAAAACACCATTTATGCGATGCAGTCCGGAATTGTATATGGCTTCGTCGGCCAGGTTGACGGTATCGTGCGCCGCATGAAAAATGAATTAAATAAAGATCCCATGGTAGTGGCTACGGGAGGGTTTGCCTCCCTGATCGCCCGGGAATCTGAAACCATTAACAAAGTAAATACCCTTCTAACTTTAGAGGGGTTGCGCATAATTAGTAATATTAATCAAAAAGGAGAGCAGCAGGATTAATGAAAATAGGCCTGGCTTTGAGCGGTGGAGCAGCAAGAGGAATTGCCCATGTGGGAGTTTTAAAATACCTGGAAGAAAATAAAATACAGCCCTATTGCCTGGCCGGGACCAGTGCCGGCAGTATAGTGGGAGCACTGTACTGTTCCGGAAAAACAGTCAATGAGCTTTCTGAAATCGCCTCAAGTCTATCCTGGAAGAATATGCTCCATTTTTCTTTTCCTAAGATGGGTTTGATTGATTCATCTCGGCTCCTGGATGTAATTAAAGAATATATCGGTGATATAACTTTTGAAAAATTAGAACTACCGCTGGCAATCAACGCCGTCGACCTGTTAAGCGGCAAGCAGGTGGTTATGGATAAGGGGCCGGTTGCTGAAGCGGTGCAGGCCAGCTGTGCCATCCCCGGTATTTTTAGCCCGGTAAAATATAATCAGTACTTGTTGGTTGACGGTGGACTTTTAAATAACCTGCCGACCCTGTTTATTGAGGATAAAGGGGTTGACACAATTATTGCGGTAAATGTGGGTGCGCAAAGGGCCCTTAGTAAAGAACCGGGTAATATATTTGAGGTTTTAATCCAATCATTTGATGTGGTACAGCAGTATCGTGATATGGAGGCCCGAAAACACGCCGATTACTTAATTGAACCTGAACTGGGTGATCTCAGCTTTTTTGAAACCGCTAACAGCGCTCTTTTAATTGAACGGGGCTATCAAACTGCCGAACAGGTTTTAAAGCAGGTTAATTTAAGCTCTAAACCGGGCCTGCTGGGCAGGTGGTTTAAAAGGCGCAGCAAAAAGTAAGAGATGATCAAATGAAAGAACTTCCCTGCAGTGAGGCAATTGTTTCCAGCCGCAGTATGGGGAAATTTGATTCCGAAGCAGTTACCACTGGGCGAATTTAGCTGATCATCGACGCAGTCGGGCCGGCACACCAGGCTCAACCAATGCTTCGGCAACCACTGCAACTGCTTTAACCGCAATGTTCCCCTCCAAAACGCAGCACGGCTTAGCAATAACTGTATTTTTTATAATGTAGGATCAAAGAAAATACTGCTTATAAGAAAAGGGCTGCACCAAAGCATTTTTGGAACAGCCCTGTTTATATCTCTCTTATATGCTTTTAACTGGAACTACTCTGTCTCCCCACAAAGTCGCTTTATTCTTTCCCAATCTTTATCTACATACTCCTGGATCGATTTTAAGACTTCCCGGTTTTCATCTTTGAAAAGATGGGCAAATCGGCCCTGTGGTTTGAGATATTCTTCTACAGGTTTTTTCTCTTTTGGTTTAGTAGTTAGATTCCATTTGCCGTTTTCTATTTCATAAAGGGGCCAGACACAGGTTTGCACTGCCAGGCGGGCCAGCTCTATTGTTTCTTCCATGGGGTAGCGCCATCCTCTATGGCACGGCGCAAGAATGTTAATGAAAGAAGGGCCGTCGGCAGCAAAAGCCTTCTGGGCTTTTTTTACAACATCGCGCCAATTACTGATTGAAGCCTGCGCCACATAAGGGATGTTGTGTGCTGCTACTATTCCTGTTAAGTCTTTTCGATTTTCAGTTTTACCGTAACTATCTTTACCGTGAGGGCTTGTAGAGGTCCAGGCCCCTTTCATGGTTGCACCGGATCGTTGGATGCCTGTATTCATGTAAGCTTCGTTATTATAACAGACATAAACCATTCGGTGTCCTCTTTCCAACGCTCCTGAAAGGGCCTGTAACCCGATGTCATAAGTCCCCCCGTCTCCTCCAAAAGCAACAAACCGGTAATCATCTTTAATTTTTCCTTGTTTTTTTAATGAACGGTACGCTGCTTCAGAACCACTTAAGGTGGAAGCAACATTTTCAAAGGCACAGTGTATATAGGAAGCATTCCAGGAACTATATGGATAAATAGTTGTTGAAACTTCCAGGCAACCAGTGGGGTTAGCGACAACCAGTTCCACATCATCGGGTGCACCCATTAATATCTGGCGCACTGCTACGGGAGCGCCGCAGCCTGCGCACAAGCGGTGTCCACTGGTCAACACGTCTTCTTTTTTAACCAGATCTTTTAGTTTTGTGGACATTTATATCACCCCTATTCCCTGAGACCCAGGTAATTTATTTTCTGTTCTGCTTTGCCGCTGGAATTCATTTCGAGTATTTCCTCCATGGCTTTTTTGACCAGTTCGACTGACAGGTCACGTCCTCCAAGGCCGTAAACATAATTGACCATAAGAGGCTTAGCTTCTTGTTCGTAGAACGAGGAGCGCAGCTCATTAAAAACGGGGCCGCCCATTCCCCCGGCGAAGGTAGTGGATCGATCAAAGACCGCTACTGTTTTTACGCCGGATAATGCTTTTATTAATTCCTCGGCGGGGAAAGGCCTGAAGCTTCGCAGTTTAATCATGCCGGCACGGATTCCGTTGGAGCGCAGGCATTCAACCTGATGGCGTATTGTTCCGGCACCCGACCCTTGAGCAATTACCGCAAACTCGGCATCTTCCATCCCAAGAGTTTCAAAAAGCCCATAAGTCCGGCCGCTGATCTTTTCAAATTCATCAGACACATTTTTGATGACCGGTAAAGCGTTTGCCATCGCTTCTTCTTGCTGCCGTTTAAACTCAAAGTAATAACTATGAACAAATGGTCCTACACAAACCGGGTTGTTGGGATCAAGCATTGTAAATGGAGCGTTTCTTTCACCAACAAAGTTTTTAACTTTTTCATCATCAATCAGGTCAACCCGGTCTACAGCGTGAGAAATAATAAAACCATCCATGAGCACCATTACAGGCAGGTAGACATCAGGATGTTCGGAAATTCGCACCGCCTGGATAATATTATCGTATGCTTCTTGAGCATTTTCGGAGAATAACTGGATCCACCCGGAATCTCGCGCTCCCATGCTGTCGCTATGGTCGCAATGGATATTAATAGGAGCAGATAGTGATCTGTTAACGTTGGGCATTACCATAGGTAATCTTAACCCGGAGGCAATGTAAAGCAATTCCCACATCAGGCCCAACCCTTGCGAACAGGTAGCGGTCATAACGCGAGCCCCGCTGGAGGCGGCACCAATACAGGCACTCATGGCGCTGTGCTCACTTTCAACATTGACCAGCTCTGTATCTACTAAACCATCGGCGGCTATAGCCGAAAAAGCTTGCACAATATCGGTTTGAGGGGTAATCGGATAAGCTGCCACAACATCGGGATTAATTTGCCGCATTGCTTCAGCCACTGCCTCATTTCCTACAATGGCAACAGTTTTGCTGTTTATAACAGCCATTTTCTTCCTCCTTTCAAAACGAGGGTGTTAAAAAACTATTTTTCCTTACTTTGCGCTTCTATTTCGCTTATCATTTCAAAGGCATCAACCGGACATTCTTTCGCACAGATGCCGCAGCCTTTACAGTAATCATAATCTACACCCGCAAATTCATCGTTAGAAAAACTTATGCAACCTTCGGGGCAAAATACGAAGCAGATGAAGCAGTTGTTGCACTTTTCTTTGTCGTGGATGGGTCGTAAAGAACGCCACCCTCCGGTTTTTACCTGGCGAGAATTACCTGGATCTTTGATTGCTATCCCGGTAGGGTGTTCTTTCCAGTGCCATTCATCAATTTTACTGATATCCCAGCTCATTCACCCTTCACCTCCTCAAAAGCTCTTTCCAGGGCGGTAATATTACTGTCGACAACTTTCTGCGGGAACTTCTTCTCGAACGATTCTTTCAAGTACCCGGCGGCCTCCTCTTTACTTAAGAGCTCCGTAATACTTAAAAGCGCACCCAGCATCGGGATATTTGGCATAAAGCGGCCGAGGGATTCCATAGAAATATTTGTGGCATCTATGGTGTACAGTTTGCGCCCTTCGAGGTTGATCCGTTTCCTGGTTTCAGATGGATTCTCATGTGAATTGATCAGGACAATCCCATCTTCAGGCAAGCCGGTAGTGATATCCACTACCTCCAGTAAAGTATGGTCGACAACAACCACAATTTGGGGATAGTTTACTCCGCAGTAGGTGGATATTTTATGCTTACTCAACCTGTTAAAACACTGTATGGGAGCTCCCATACGTTCCGGGCCGTATTCAGGAAAAGCCTGGAAAAACATGTCTTTAACCAGTGACATTTCAGCAAGCATTTTCGCGGCTGTTACAGCCCCCTGTCCTCCCCTGGCGTGCCAGCGGATTTCAGTAATCTCATCCGTTGTAATCATAGTTGTTACACCTCCAGTCTTGTTATTGTTCTACAACAACATACGAGATTGTCAGTAAACGTTACAATCCAGAACGTTTTATAAAAAACAAAGTTACTGCTCAGCCGTGCTGCATTTCAGACTGGTTCCGGCTCATCGTGGACAATGGCATCGACCTCAGCCGCAGGCTTTCGCCTTGGTTCCCCCCGGCATTCTCCATCTAAGGCTTTAGGCCTCGGCGGCCTGCCTCCATGCAGGTTGACCGGCTGCAATCTCTGCCCCAAAGGCCATTGCAATCGCTTTACCTGCAATGTCTCCAGTCCAAAATGCAGCACGTCTGAGCAGACACAAAACAAAAAAACATCCCAGGAATTTTGAATAATCCTTTTGTAGGCCAGGTTAATTCAACCAGTATTTGCCAGCTTAAAGAGCAAGCTTAGATATTACCTTAAGGTGATGCTGAGTCGGAAAATTTTCTATTATCCATTTATTTCCGTTAACTCCTTTATGATGATACCATATCCCCTTACCATAATCAATTTATTATAATAGCAAGTTTTTTCCATGAATACAGTAAAAGTGCACTCTCTTGCAAAAAACGAAAGCGCACTTTTATATTTCCCGTTTTTAATTGGCATTTACTGGCTAGCTATCTGAGTTAGCCTGAGCCTCGGCCAGTTGTTGCAGCATTTCAAGCCTTTCTTTGGCCACTTTTTCCGCTTCGTTAAACAGCTTTTCAGCCCGTTCGGGAAACTCTTTTTGCAGTGAACGGAAGCGAACTTCATTCATCATGAATGTATGCAGGTCTTCTTTCGGCTCCTTGGAATCCAGGATAAATGGATTTTTACCTTCTTTGGACAACAGCGGATTATAACGGTACAGAGGCCAGTATCCCGATTCTACGGCAAGCTTTCCTTCCCGCTGGCTCTTGGTCATATCGATCCCGTGTCCGATGCAAGGAGAATAGGCAATGATTATTGAGGGTCCCGGGTAGGCTTCCGCTTCGGTGATAGCCTTTAAGAACTGGCTCTGGCTGGCCCCCATTGAGACCATGGCCACATATACATAACCATAAGTGACAGCCATCAAACCTAAATCTTTCTTGCGGGTTTCTTTACCGGCAGCGGCAAATTTGGCAATGGCTGCGGTCGGTGTTGATTTTGAAGATTGCCCGCCGGTGTTGGAATAAACCTCTGTATCGAGAACTAACAGGTTTACATCAGCCCCGGTGGAAATAACATGGTCTAAACCTCCAAAGCCAATATCATAAGCCCAGCCGTCTCCACCGATTATCCAAATTGAACGCTTCGGTAGCAATTCAGCTTTTTCCCGCATTTCGGCAAGCAGCGCACTGTTGCTATTATTCGGGGACTCATTTTCAAGAACTTCGCGAACCCGGTCGGCAGCATCTAAAGACGGGTCGCCTTCATCCTTAACTTCCAGCCATTTTTGCAGCGCATCTTTTAAGTCTAAGGAAATATCTGTTTCAAGTACCTTGTTCACGGTTTCGATTAATTTGGCACGCTGCTGGTTGATCGCCAGGGAATACCCGAAGCCAAATTCAGCATTGTCCTCGAAAAGTGAGCTTGCCCAGGCCGGTCCGCGCCCTTTTTTATCCATGGTATATGGGACAGTAGGCGCGTTGCCCCCGTAAATGGATGAACAACCGGTAGCGTTGGCGATAACCATCCGGTTGCCGAATAGTTGAGTGATCACCTTAATATAGGGTGTTTCGCCACAACCGGCACAGGCCCCGCTGTATTCAAATAGCGGTCTGCGGAACTGGCTGCCACGCACTGTATTTGTTTTAATCTCTATATCAACTTCCGGCAGGCTTTCAGCAAAGCGGAAATTAGCATCTTCGACTTCTTGTACATCTTCCAGCGGTTTCATTTCCAACGCTTTTTCCTTGGCCGGGCATACATCTACGCAGTTTGCGCAACCGGTGCAGTCCAGCGGTGAGGGTTGAATCCGGTATTTAAAACCTTTAATATCTTTAGCTTTTCCGTCTAAAGTTGTAAAGCTTTCCGGTGCCCCGTCCAAATCTTCTTCGCGGGCCAGGTATGGCCTGATTACTGCATGCGGACATACAAAGGAGCACTGGTTGCACTGGATACAGTTTTCCTCTATCCAAACCGGCACATGGACAGCAATTCCTCTTTTTTCGTACCTGGTAGTTCCGGTTGGGACAGTGCCATCAGGGGTAAATGCGCTTACCGGCAGATCGTCCCCTTTTAACTCAATCATCGGGTAGATGTTTTCACAAACATACTGCGGGGCTTCTTCAGGTTCAAAAGTGGCCCCAGTGGTTGCCTCGGCCCACTCCCCGGGGTAATTGACGTCTTCAATTGCTTCCAGGGCCTTGTAGATGGCATTTACGTTTTTTTCTACAACATCGGCGCCTTTTTTACCGTATGTTTTCTCGATCATTTTTTCAATTTCTTTAATGGCCAGATCCGGGTCGATTACTTCAGACAACTTGAAGAATGCCGCCTGCATAATAATATTAATCCGTCCGCCAAGGCCTAGTTTTTCCGCAATCGTGAAGGCGTCAATGTTATAGAACTTGAGATTCTTTTTGGCAATAGTCTTTTTCATCTCTGCAGGAAGGTGTTCTTCCATTTCCTCCACGTTCCAGTTGGAGTTCAGCAGGAATATCCCGTTTTCCCTAACTCCTTCCAGTATATCGTAACGGGTTACGAAAGCGGGATTGTGACAGGCTATGAAATCAGCTTCATCAATAAGGTAAGTGGATTTGATCGGCTCATGTCCAAAGCGAAGGTGGGATACGGTAATGCCACCTGATTTTTTCGAGTCATAGACGAAGTAGCCCTGAGCGTATTGGTCTGTATTGTCGCCGATTATGATAATGCTGTTTTTATTCGCTCCAACGGTCCCGTCTGCTCCGAGCCCGAAAAACTTGGCCCGGTGAGTGCCTTCTGGAGTTGTATACAGGCAGCTCGGGTAATCAAGAGAGGTATGAGTTACATCATCTGTAATGCCAACGGTGAAATGATTCCTGGGTTGTTCAGAGTTTAAGTTGTCAAAAACTCCTTTGGCCATACAGGGATTAAATTCTTTCGAACCCAGCCCGTAACGGCCGCCAATTACCGTGATGCGTTTATCTGCCTCAGTTAAAGCCGTGCAAACATCCTGGTAAAGCGGCTCACCTAAAGAGCCCGGTTCTTTTGTTCTGTCCAGGACGGCGATCCGCTTGCAGGTGGCGGGCAGGGCAGCTAAAAAGTGCTTCTTGGAAAAGGGACGGTAAAGCCGGACTTTAAGCAAACCCACTTTCTCTCCCTGTTTATTTAAATAATTAACTGTTTCTTCTATGGTATCACTGGCTGAACCCATGCATACAATTACCGATTCAGCATCTTCTGCGCCGCAGTAGTCGAACAAGTTGTAACGGCGACCGGTTAACTCATAAACCTGGTCCATTACCGTTTCTACTTCTTCTGGTGTGTTGTTATAGTAGGTGTTTGCCGCTTCCCGGTTCTGGAAGTAGATATCCGGGTTTTGTGCGGTGCCGCGTTGATGAGGCCTTTCCGGGCTCAGGGCTCTTTCGCGAAAGGCTCTGATTGCATCCCAGTCGACAAGGTTTTTAATGTCTTCATAATCAATTAGCTCTACTTTTTGCACCTCATGTGAAGTCCGGAAGCCATCAAAGAAATGCAGGAAAGGAACCCTGGTTTTTAGCGTAGACAGATGAGCTACCAGGGCTAAATCAATCACTTCCTGCACTGAAGAGGAAGCGATCATGGCAAAACCGGTTTGTCTGGCGGCCATTACATCAGAATGATCTCCGAAAATAGAAAGGGCGTGAGTGGATAATGCCCTTGCCGACACATGAAAAACCGAGGGTAGCAGTTCGCCGGATATTTTATACATATTCGGAATTTTTAGCAGCAGCCCCTGGGAAGCGGTAAATGTGGTGGTCAGGGCTCCGTTAACCAGGGAGCCATGCACTGCTCCTGCTGCTCCAGCTTCAGACTGCATGGTTGATACTTTTAAGGTTTGGCCGAAAATGTTTTTGCGGCCGTAAGCGGCCCATTCATCACAGATTTCGGCCATAGGGGAGGACGGTGTAATCGGGTAAATTGCTGCTACATCGCTTAAAGCATAAGCAATGTATGAGGCAGCAGTATTGCCGTCCATTGTTTCAATTAACTTGCTCAAAAAAGACACCTCCAGGTGATTTGTATAGAAAAAGCCTTATATTACAAGCATTATCGGTTCAAAGACTATTTTATATTAACATTAAAGCAGGTTAAAAACAAATTCTGAACAGGACTTTTACTTCTACTAAACGAACTACTTCCATGAAAAACCTCTACCTCCTTAGTTGGAGGATGTTTTGTCTGAACATGAGGTTCCTCTTACTATACCTCCAAAAAATTCACCTGATAAATCCTTACAATAACTTTACACTATAACAGACTATGCTGCTTTCATGTTTTTTGCCAGCTCCGGCTGTAATTATATTTTAAGGATGTTTGTCGTGTTCGCAATGCTTTTCGCGGGTAATAAACGCTTTACCCTTAATGTATGTTAAAATGTGGTTATGAGAAACATAGACGGTAAATATAAGCATAAGCGGATCCTGGTGGTAGAGGACGAAGCAGATATCGTCCGCCTGCTTTCTTTCCACCTGGAAAAGGAAGGTTACCGGGTAGTGAGTGCCGGCAACGGGATGGAGGCGCTCGAAGAAGCCCTGGACAACCCTCCTGACTTAATCATCCTCGATATTATGCTCCCCGAAATGGATGGCCTGGAGGTCTGCCGGCGCCTGCGCGGAAACGATAAAACTGCCTTTATTCCGGTAATGATTCTCTCGGCTAAAAAGGAAGAAATTGACCGGGTGCTCGGGCTGGAACTGGGCGCCGACGATTACATGGTTAAACCGTTCAGCATGCGGGAACTGCTGGCGCGGGTAAAGGCAATGCTCAGGCGGCTAGAGCATATCACTATCTCCCCGGCAGATACCGGCAGCATCAAAGAGAAAGAGCAGGAAGAGGTATTAAAGGCCGGCCGGATTACCCTTTACCCGGAAAGGCACCAGGTATTTATAGATGATCACCTGTGCAATTTGACCCACAAAGAATTTGTTTTGCTTCACCTGTTAATGACCAACCCCGGCAGGGTCATGACCAGGGAAGTTTTGCTGGACAGGGTTTGGGGTTACGAGATGGAAGTTGATACCCGCACCGTCGATGTCCATGTGCGCTACCTGAGGCAAAAAATAGAAGAAGACCCGGCAAAACCACGCTTTATTGAAACTGTGCGGGGTGTGGGTTACCGCTTTACCGGCTCCCCGGAATGACAGAAAAGCGGCCGGCAGGATGAGCCGTTTTAACTTTTTGATCACCCGGGCTGTGGTTGTTTTATATCAACTTGCTTAACGGGGGCAACAAAAATGTTTAAGAATATCCGCAGGCGCCTGATTGCCTATTACCTGGTGGTTATTGCCGTGGTGGTAATATTAATCGGCGTTATATTTACCTGGTTTGTTAACCGCTATTACATGGATAACCTGCGCGAAAACCTGTACAGCCAGGCAACTATCGCTTCTTCCCTGGTTGAAGAAATGCTTGACCGTGACGCTTCTTCCCGGGAACTTGATACGCTTTGCAAAGAGCTTGGCGAAAAACTGGACGTAAGAATTACCCTGGTTGCTGCAGATGGTGTGGTTCTCGGTGATTCGGCGGAAGATCCCGCTAAAATGGACAACCACACGGATCGCCCGGAAATAGTGAAGGCGCTTAAACAGGAAAAAGGTGTAGCTACCCGCTACAGCGATACTTTAGATGATGAAATGTATTACCTTGCCGTTCCGCTTGCAGAGCGTGATCGCGGGGAAGGTGAGGCTGTTTCCGGAGCGGTTGTTCGCCTGGCCCTCCCCCTGGAGGGAATCAGAACCGCTTTAAACAACCTGGTTTTATTTATGCTCGGCGCCCTCCTGCTTTCTTCCCTGTTTGCCCTGGGTGCTGCGGTATTTCTCTCTTCGAAAATCACCGGGCCGATCGGCAAAATCAGCGCCGCCGCCCGGGAGATAGCTGCCGGTAATTTTACCCCTTCCCTGCGGGTTTCAGGTAAAGATGAACTTGCCCGGCTGGCTGAAAATATCAGGGAAATGGGGCTTTCCCTGCACGATAAAATGGAACAGGTTTTATGGGAAAAAAGCAAACTTGAAACCGTGGTTTCTTCGATGAACAGCGGGATT
>Ga0207421_10000699_pt1 | contig 43487 bp, 29 predicted proteins | sample SodLakKL_010_SED_4_FD_187542 | JGI IMG/M metagenome (GOLD analysis project Ga0207421, IMG submission 187542) | Alkaline sediment microbial communities from Lake Tanatar, Kulunda Steppe, Russia - 8KL_010_SED (SPAdes) (version 2) | ecosystem: Environmental > Aquatic > Non-marine Saline and...
TCATCCCGATTACTGCAACACTACAACATCGATACACCCACAATTTCGTTCCATCAACACAACGAGCACAAAAAGGTGGAGCAATTGATGGGATATCTCGACAGCGGAGAAGCGATTGCTCTGATCAGCGATGCCGGCACCCCGGGGATTTCGGATCCCGGCTTTCTTGCTGCCAGGGAGGCACACCGCCGCGGACACACCGTCTGTTCCATACCCGGCGCCTCCGCTGCCATCACGGCCATTTCGGTCAGCGGCCTGCCCTGCGACCGTTTTTTATTTGAGGGATTTCTGCCCGCAAAAAAAGGACGCTCCACCCGCCTGGATGCGGTCGCCGATCAGGATTGCACCGTCATCATGTATGAAAGTGTCCATCGAATCGAAAAACTGATGCAGGAACTTTCTGCCCGGTGTGATGAGAACCGGATGGTTGCCGTCTGCCGGGAACTGACCAAGCATTTCGAGGAGATCATTCGCGGCCCGGTCAGCGAAGTCACTAAAAGAATAGCCGAACATCCCAACCTCAAAGGAGAGTTTGTTGTTGTCATTGCCGGAAAAAACTACGAGGAGTAATTTAAGAAATGAAGGTCTCTTTTTCGGATTTGTGGAACCACAAGTGGATGGTAAGCCTTGCTGCCGGACTCATGCTGGCACTCAGCTACTCACCGCTCCCGTTTCCTTTTCCCCTGATGGCGATTCCGGGCATGATCTGGCTGTTTCGTCTGACCGACCTGACCCGCTCCGCCCGTGAAATGGCCTATGTCGCCTATCCCGGGCTGGTGTTGTGGAATCTGATCACCACCTACTGGCTTATGTTTGCCACTATTGCCGGCGGTGTGGCAGCGATTCTGGCCAACAGTGCCATCATGACCCTTCCGCTGATGCTGATCTGGCATCTCCGGCACCGCTCCCTGCCCCTTACAGCCACCTCCCTGATGGTTCCGGCTGTATGGGTTACCTATGAGTTCCTTCATTTCCGGTGGGATCTCTCCTGGCCATGGCTTAGCCTGGGGAACAGTTTTGCCACCGCTCCCTGGCTGGTGCAATACATTCCGATTACCGGGATGCTCGGCATTACATTCTGGATTGTGCTCGGTGCGTGGGCGATCTACCGGAAAGCCCCGCTTCCGGCTGTGCTCATCATACTGCTCATTCCGACAGCCGGATCCCTGATTCGTTACACGGTTTACAACCCGGTTCCCACCGACCATGTGGAAATCGCCGTCTTGCAACCCAACTATGATTCGTACCTCCATCTGGCCGGTTACCCGGACGTCATAGAACCGCTGGATGAGCTTCTTGAATACACCGATCAGATCATCACCCCCGAAACCGATGCCATCTTCTGGCCGGAAAATGCTCTCCAGGGTCTGATCCGCCAGGATTATCCCGGAGATTCCGACCGGATCATCCGTCAATTCGTTGATACCTGGGACACGCCGCTCATCACCGGGTCCTCCTTCCTGCGACGTTATCCTCCGGGAGAGGAACCGCCGGTCGTACGCGGTGAATTTGCCGGAAGGCCATTCAATATCTACAACGCCGCTTTGGGATTCTATCCCGACGGGCGCCTGGATTTCTACAAAAAAGCGAAGCTGGTGCCGATGGTAGAACGTTTTCCGTTTGTCCACACAATGAGCCGTCTTGATTATTTCGGATGGATCGACTGGTCCGATGTTGCCATGTTTGGCAAGGGAACATCTCTGGATATGTTTGATGTGGATGGGTATAACGTCCCGGCACTGATCTGTTACGATTCGGTCTATCCCGACTGGGTCCGTCGATTTGTAAAAAATGATGCTGCTTTTCTCATGGTGATCACCAACGACGGCTGGTGGGGGCGTACCAGCGGACATATCCAGCACTTCGAGTTTGCGCGGCTGCGGGCGGTTGAAACAGGCCGAACCGTCCTCAGAAGTGCCAATAACGGCCTCTCCGGAGTCATTTATGCCAATGGGGATGTCACTTTAAAAACCGAATACTGGACCCGTGACCGGTTTGTCTACCAGGTTCCGGTGTATGAGCACAAGACCTTTTATGTGCGCTATGGCGACTGGATAGGCTGGCTCAGCCTGTTGCTGACCCTTGGGGCCGTCATATCAGTCCGGCTTAGAACGATCTCCCCCGCGGATTCCGGCTCCGGCACATCCTGACTTTAACGAATTTTAATTGGATCGACCCCTGGCTGCAGCAAATTTAAACTGCAGCAAATTCGGGCAATCGCAAAATCTAACTGGAGCGGATCCGCACCTGGATGTTAAACCGAATATCCTGATCGGTACGCGGCAGTGTCCGGCTGGAACGGGGCATCAGTTTCATAAAACTGTACTCAAAACCTGCCGTAATGGTTCTGGAGAACTGATAGTTGATTCGCGGCCGGATCTGCAGCTGGGCGGAACCCTGTTCGTCAGGCGAGGCCGGCGAAACATCACGTTCCATTCCGGCTGGAGCGCGCATCGCTTCGGTAATATCCTCATTGAGCCGGTACGTAAGGGTAAGATCCTCGCTGTAATCAATGGAAAGGCTGAGGTCAATCTGATTGTTCAACTGCCGGAAAAACGGAATACGGAACCCCCGTTTGGAGTAGTCCAGAGTCACGGTTACCGATTGGCTGTTTCTCTCGGTAACGGTATTGTTAGAAAGGCTGATACTGATTTGATTATTGGTGTTATAATTGATCTGTGACCCAAGATTGTTGATCCAGCGCATTTGTATCCCGACCAATGGTGCGAAGGAGCGCTGCAGGCTGATAGACCGGCTGTGGTATTCCGGCTGTTGATAGAAAAAGGTATGGCCATCAATACTCCGGGTCATATCCCGGCCCATATTGGTGTTAAGCTGCCACCCCTGACGGTACTGTCCACGGTATCGATGGTTTATCGTTGCCCGCTGCAGGTATCGGTCTATGAACGGAAGCCGGTTTTCCCAGCCGGACCAGGAGATCTCCCAATTGGGCAGCGGAATAGGCATATAACCGCGCTCGCCAATTGTCCCACCGGTGAAACCAAGGTAGCCGGACCGGAAATCCTTTTCAAGGCTGCTTGCGGTAAGCGGTACCTGATCGGGATCCAAAAGGTCTGTTTCAGCCTGAGCGCTAACTGCTGAAAGTGCCCGGTCGAGCTGATGTTCATACAGTGACTGGTATCCTCCACCAAATGCCCATACCGATGAGGAGACGTTGCCGGAATGGCGCATATCAACACTCAGGGAATCCCCGAAATGGAGATCCTGGGTAAAATCGCGGGTATCATCCCAGCTGGTTGACCAGTTCAGGTTGACGTTCAGGTCACGGAACGGCCGTACTCCTGAACGGACATTGAGCTGGTTTTGAGCCTGCTGGGTGGCAGAAAGTGAGAGGGTCCTGTCCGGATCCTCATTACGGATCATCTGATCCCTTGATATTTCATCAATAAGGCCAATCCGGTATCCGAATGATGGTGAATAATGGCTGTCGCCGGGATTTCCGAACATATAATACATTTGCGAGTCGCCGGCGTATCCGCTTTGCCGGGAGGATCCGCCTCTGGTATAGGAGACATTGATATTCTGGATGCTGAGAATTCCGAGTAATACCCGTCGCAAATAATAGCGGAATTCATCACCGGAGTCACGTTCAGCATTGGCCTGCCCGCGCTCCCGGCGATCCTCCTCGTCGGCATCAAGGGCATTATCATACAGTGAGATGCGTCTCAGCAAAGACTGGGTATTGATTTCCGGATTTTGCTCCAGGCTGAACCGGTTTTGGAGTTGCGCACCCAGGCCGGAACCTTCTGCACTGTTTTGCCACTGAAAACTGCCGCGGAATGAAGCGGAATAATTAAACCAGTCCAGATTGTCTATTCTGTTAAGCCGGGGTCTCCAGGAAGCGCTGTAGCTCTCTTCATATGAGTTGCGCCGCGGGTTCCGGGAAGGATCAAAGAACCAGCTTTCAAGTGCCTGAAAGGTGGGTACAGTCGTAATATCCGAATTTTCCGGATCGGTTGGGTCGATCGGTTCTTCGCCAAGCCTCTGCAGATTGAGGGCTGTCCGATTCGAAAATGACATCGAAATCGTTTGGGTCAAATTGTAATTAACCCCAACCTCGGACCGGAAGTTAAAACTATGCTGCTGTTGCAGATCAAACGGGTCTCCGTTGATACTTCTCCTCCGCTCTTCAGAAAACCGCCGGTCGAGACGGGTTTCCAACCTGATCTGTGACGGCACATAGGTAAACCCGGTTCCTGCAATCCAGCGTAGTACGGGAATACCATCCAGAAACATAAGTGGCCTTACGACATTCACATTCCGGATATTCAACCGGTAATTTAGCGTGGTATTGTAATCCCAACTTTCACGAAATTCAATCTGCGGAGAGCTATCATCCGAAACATTGTATACATATCCAAAGGTAAGGTTGTCAACGGTATAACGAAGTAAAGGTGACTGCGAATTCGATTTTGACACATTGGATACCCCGAATGAGTGGGATTGTCTCTGTGTCCGGATCTGTTCGAGCATTTGATCGAGCTGTCGCTCCCGCTCTTCCTCGGTGAGATCACTGGCATCCACGGCTTCCTCGAAATCGGAGAACCGGATGTCTCCCTGATGTGGCAAAAACCGCGGTGTCTGCTGACTCCGGCGGACACTCATGGAGACTGGTATATTCCATCCGTATCGTTCCGGTAAAAAACGGTGCATATTGACCGATGTATTCAGGTCATACCTGTACTCATCATGCATCTGCCGTTCCATCATGCTTTGATTCAATCCGCCGAATCCATCGGTCTGTTTGGAAAAGTTGGCCCGGATCGTGGCAAGATCGGCCAGCCGGACCGTAGTGCTCACCTGTGCGGCCCACCCTTTTTGATCGTCAAAACCGGATACCCTCAACTCGTTTACCCACAGTTCGGCATCCAGTGATGGCTTGCCGACAGCGGTGCTGTGTGAACCGGAACTGCCACTTTTATTAGAATTGTTTCCGTTTTCACTATTTTCGTGTGGATTCCGGATCCCAATCCCGATCTCCCGGACATTATTCAGAGAGGGATTACCTCTGATCGCAATTACGGTTCCGGGGGGGGCGTCGTCTACCAGGTCGGTTCGTTCATAGAGATCATCCGAAGAAACGCCTTCCAGGTCGCGGGCCTGTTTTAGGGCGTTGAGTGATGAAAGCACAATATTGACACTGTTGGAATCCGGTATCCAGATCCGGTCGGTTTCTTCTTGCAAAATGGAAGCGTCCGGATCCTGTGTGAGTGGAGTAAAGTTGAAATTCGGATCCGTCGGCGAAACCGGCTGGCGATATTCATAGTAGTTGTTATTCAGGTCATTCCCCATTCGGATGACCACCTCTGCATCTGTCCGCCGTTCATACCCCTCACCATGCACAAACATCCGGAGATTGGAGTAGTTGACCAGATTCAATTCGCTTGGATAGAGCCGCTGGATCATCCGGTACTCACTGGAACGCAGGTCTTCCACGCGCATGGAAAGTGACTGCTCATTAGCCATGATTTGCTCCTGCTGTCCGCGCTGGACCGAACGGATAGCCCCATTCGGGATCCGGTATGGTATCGGCTGACGGTTGGAATTTTCCTCGATGTTAATGGTCGCCACTTCAAAAACCGTTCCCGAAAAACCGTCCATGGCAAGCTCTTCCATTTCACGCCATTGGTTGCCCACCAACTCAAACGTGGCAAAACGCATGGTGAGCGGCTCCCGATATCCGGTCATCCAAAACCGGATATGCTGTACACGCTCAAGATCCTCAATCGTTCCTACTTCCCGTGCAACATCACGTAATGGCAGACGGACCAAATACCACCGGTCTGTTGGATTGTCTCCCTCCACCTTGTCCACAATGTAATTCTGCCCGATTTGCATCCGGGTGGTATCGGCGGGGTTCATGGGAATTTCGAACTGGTAGAATGAATCATCCCGGTTGACCCTGGCGGGATTGATCAGGCCTTCGGTATCCGGGCGGTTGGTGATGGATCGTGACTCGCCACGCGACAGGGAGTTGCCTTCAAGAAAACCGTACATCCTGTGAAATCGCTCATGCAGTGGACGGTTGGACATCAGGGGATCATTGAAATAGTAATAACGGTCATTGGACGGGTCGTTGAGAATCTCCTCCAGTTTCTCAGGATCATTTGCATACTGCTGCTCCATTCGTTCTAGCCAATCGGAGAAGAGTATCTGTTCCGAAAACTCGCCGTCGGTACTGTGGGCGCCATCCAGACCGACATCTTCCCGCTCCTGTGTCTCTGTTGTAAACTGGCCGGTCAAATGGGGGTTGGAACCGATGTAATAGGATCGCATATTTTGATCCGGCACCAGGTTTCCACGTTCATCGGCACGGGCAAGGCCATCCTCGGTGTTTAGCTGGTTATTCGGGATAACATCTTCGGATACCAGCCCCAGATCAATAAAGATTTTCCCGTCATAATCTTCGGCATCCATACCTGTCGGAGTTCGTCCATCAGGCAGCACAGGTTGTACCCAGAACTCCAGAAACTCGATGTTGTTCTGCCTTAGGTTGTCAAGTCCACTGGGAAGTGTTGCTGTCATCCCTCCCCAGGCATCTTCGGGGGTGTTCTCAAGAAAGTCCCGAAGGTTTTCATTGTAGTTATAGGGTCCTCTTTTTCGCGGATTATAGTGAATGTCCAGAGTTTGCATGCGGTCCTCCTGACGTCGGACTTCCCGGTTGGGGAATACATCGGAAACAGACACAGGAAGAGACTCCGGTGTTCTGGCGGCATCGGTCACCCTGCCGACGTTGATTGGGATCATGTACCATGAAAACTTTCCACGCATATCGGAGCGGTTAACCCGGGCGGCAATACTGTTATCGTAAGCATCCATGGTACCGTCATAGGCGGGAAGCGCATGCGGAGCGGCGGCAATGTTCCACCTTCCCGGACTCAGGAAATTAATACTCGTCTTCGACCCTTCAAAGTCATCAATGAATGAGAGACCGTCCTCCTCGTCGGGATAGAGTTCGTTGTTATCAATCGCCCTGGACACGGCCCGGGTGTGGGCTACGTTGGGACGAAGTTGTGCGAATTCCCCACTGACCCGGATGTCTGAGTCGGCCCGGGTCTGGATGATCGGAATCCAGTTGAGTGCCCGGGTGATCCAGGGTGCATCAAATTCAGCACGGCCGTCAAACCCGATGATGGAGTTGTGAATGGGTTCGTCACCCACCGGAATTTTGTCCTGTAACGGCCGTTCCCGCATGGTTATGTAGGTACTGCCGAAACTGATATTTTCATTGACGGTATAATCGGCACGCACACCGGCAAAGGTGGTCTGTTGGATCTGGAGCATCTGATTGCTTTCATAGTCAATGACAATTTCCTGTCCTGACTGCAGATAGCGATCATTGGTAATCATGATATTACCAACCGAATAGTCAACCTCATAATCCACGCCCTCATCGAGTTCAACTCCGTTCGCCATAACCCTGACCGACCCTTCTACCAGGGCAAATCCAAGGTTATAGCTATCCTGTACCGACCCCCGGCTGGTTCCCGTAATTTTATAGAGGTTATTGCCGGATCTTTGGCGGGCATTGCTCTGGGTGTTGGTATAGAGTTCGGGAAAAGCGTAACGATCAATATTGTCCTGAATCTCGGCCTGGGGGAGACCGCTGTCCTGATAAAGCTGAATAATGCGCTGTCCGAACGGTTCCCGGTAGGGAAATATGATGCGCCCATTGGAGGCATCCAGGGTACCGGTTCCAAAATCGATCTCGTTATTGGGTTGCGGTTCACCCGCTGTGTTTACACGGTCGAGCCCAAGATCCTGCAATAAAATATTCCCGAGGCCGGGAAGGTTGGATTGCGGGGTATTGCCACCGTCATAGATGATATCAATTTCAATATCATCCGGCTGGATGTTACTGGCACTCAAGTTGTAGACATTACGCATCGTCAGGACCCAGGCATCGCTGCTGGCAGTCATATTATAGGGACGAAGCAATTTCAGGAACATACGCTGATCATCCCCCAGGTTCAGATCACCAACTTCAATTTCGGATCCATCCGGAGCGACATATGCAAACGATACAGCAAGTGCCTGGTTGGGATCAAGACGCGCATCCAGCGACAGGCGGCCGGTGTTCTGGTCAAATGTATAATCGGCACCTTCCTGAAGCGGGATAAAGTTTCCTTCTACAAACTCGTCACCGGATACACCAAAATCGGATGCCGAGGGCGTGTTGGATGGGTCACGGAACTGATCCATGATTTGCTGATCAAAATCGTCGGCTTCCTGGTTGGGAGGCAAAAATGTTCCATTTTGTTCATTGACCCCCATACCGACCAGTGCGGCAGCCCTCCGCTGCCCGGAGGCCTCCTGGGATGAGGTGTTGAGCACATAGACCTCCATCCGGGTAATATTGAACATCCTTCGGCTGAGGGTCGGATCCGACATGGCATCCTCAAACTCCTGCCAGGCATAAAAATCGATAAAAAAGTGGCGGTCCTGATCGTATGACGCCGGATTTATATTGATCGCACTCTCCTGTGAACCGCCGGAAATGGTCTCCGTGTTACTCTGTCCCTCCTGCTGGGATATTACGGATGAGATGCGCAAAGGCCCAAACTTGGCCTCCGCCTTTATCCCGAACAGGGAGCTGCCGCCCCGGATGAGTGAGTTCCCCGGATCCATAGAGACATTCCCCAAATTAATATTCTGAAGAATTTCATCCTCATACCCTTGATATCGGATACTAAGACGGTTTTCAAAATCAAAAGCTCGCTGGGTATCCCAGTCCGTGGCAATGGTGAGTTTGTCCCCGATCGATCCCTGGATGTTCAGTTGAAGATTCTGTTCAAACATGGGATCGATACGCCGCTGCTGATCGGGTGGCAGCGACGGATCTTCGGTATCGGTGATGGACGCCCCGATGCTCATATCGGCCCGGCCGGTTACACTAAGATTTACTTCCGGACGCCCAAAAATAGTTGTAAATGCCGAACGTTCTCCAACCGGAAGATCAATCGTAAAATCCAGCAATCCACGCCGGACATCCCGTTGACGGCGATTCTCTTCAACCAACCTCGTCCAGTTTCTTCTGCGTGTATCTTCAAAACTGAGCGCCGAAAATGTTTCAAAATCCATTCGGCGGGGATAACCGGCCGGTATTTCGTAAATAGTTCGCTGGGCGGAATAGTGATCGAGAGAATCGAGCGTAATGGTAACACGGTCTTCCGGTAATACCATCTCGATCATTGGAGAGCGTCTGCGGGGAAAGGGATTTGTTACATGGGAACTCCTCGGTGTTGTAAATCGATGCCGTTCGGTTACCGGCAATCCCGTTTCAGCTTCACTCCCCATCTGAGATACCGTTTCGGGGTTAGCTCCATCTGCCGAAAGGGTATCACTAACCTGGGAGAATGCTGTAAACGGCAGTAGCAGCACGGAAAAACTTACAACCAATCCCGCAAAACCATTGCGAACCGTTACAAATAGCAAGGAAAAAATCCGTTAATTAACCCAATAAACTGGGTATAATGTGTTTGTTGGACGAACTGTAGCTATCTGTCAATAGGCCGACTGGTTTTCATTAGAAGGTGTGCTTGTTAAAGGCACTAAAATTAGAACCCTTGAAATAACTTTTCAATCCCTGTTCGTTATTAATTTGCAGAATCCGTCAGATTTCGGATATTTGTTCGTTGCCGGTTTCCGTATCATTCATAATGTAACGAATTTTCCGCTTTTTTATTCAGCAATGACTTCGAAATATATTAAAAATCTGAGACTGGGCAGCATTGAACGAGACTTGCTCAAACGGCATATCGGACCGTTTATATTCTGTTTTAGCGCCATCATGTTTCTGCTGCTGATGCAGTTTCTGATTCAGTTCATGGATCATCTGGTGGGCAAGGGAATCCCGTTCATGGTAATCGTGGAACTTATACTGGTCAATCTTGCCTATATGGTGGTGCTGGCTGTACCGATGACCATCCTGGCCTCTTCGCTGATGGCATACGGTAAGTTCTCCGAACAAAACGAGTATACTGCTGTGCGGGCTGCCGGCGTTCATCCATTCCGGATTATTCGTCCGATACTCGGGATTACCATCCTGATCACCCTGTTTCTTGGATGGTTTTCCAACGAAGTGCTACCGGAAGCCAACTACCAGGCGCGGGCCCTGTTTCTTGATATCCGTATGAAACAACCGGGGTTTGATCTGCAGGAAAACACTTTTTATGAAGGAATTGACGGCTATACATTTCTGGTTCGGGAAATGCCCTCCGATTCCGATTCACTGTTTGATATCACATTGTTTCAAAGACCGGAGCAGGGGCGCGACCGGGCTGTTATTAAGGCAAAAAAAGGCCTCCTGGAAAGTGATGAACGGCAATTAAGCCTCACTTTGTACCTGTATGACGGAACTATCATGAGATACCTTAGCCAGGGCAGAAGCCGAAGTGACCCGATCTACGAAGAGACCGACTTCGAATCGTACCGGATATCGTTCGACCTCGCCGATCTGGCTTTCTCGCGCACAAATCCTGAAGAACGCCGCCGGGACGGTAGGTCCATGCGGGCCCAGGCGATGCTTGCTGTGGTTGATTCTCTCAATAAAGATATGGAACGGGAGATGCAGAACTTCAAAAACAACCTGCGTGCATCGGGCGTCACCCTTGAGCGTGACCCGGACACCACTATTGTGGATGTTGAGACCGATGCAGTGACGGATACGGACCATTCACTTGCAGATCAACAGCAGGATCAGGACGAGTTCAAAACAGATACGGTAATGGCTGAAGCACCCATACCTCCGAAGAAACCATCCGGTTATGTTGTCCTGGACTTGCTAGAAACTATTGAAGACCAGAGTAATGCGGTTCAAAGAACGCTCTCGGAAATTCGCAGTTCCCATGCGTTAAGCGATAATCTACGCAGTAACCTTCAGTGGCGCGAAGAACGGGTTGCCCGGTTTATGGTGGAAGTCCACAAAAAAGCCTCCATACCGGTTGCCTGTATCCTCTTTGCTATGATCGGTGCTCCACTTGGTTTATTGATGCGTAAGGGAAACATGGGCATTCATGCCATTATAAGTACGGTACTGTTCACCTATTACTGGATCACTATTATTCAGGGAGAAAAACTGGCCGACCGGTTATTTATCTCTCCGTTTCTGGGAATGTGGTTCGCCAATTTCACCATGGCCATCGCCGCCATTGTGTTGAATTACCTGGTGATTATAAAACGATAGCACCATGATCAACACCTTTGACCGATTTATTTTTATGCGGATGACGGTGATTACCGGCTTCGTGACCGGTTTGCTGATCTTCATCTTTATTATCATCGATTTTTCCGAGAACAGCGGGGAGTTTACCGATCGGGGAGCGTCCATGGCTGAGATTTGGTACGATTACTACCTGAATTACATCCCGGAAATGATCCGTCTGGTCTCACCGGTTGCTGTTTTCGCCGCTTGTCTCTGGCTGACGGGACAAATGGCCAACAACCTGGAAATCATTGCGTTACGGGCAGCCGGGGTAAGTCTTTACCGGCTCATGGCCCCCTATTTTATCTTCGCTGTCCTGATGGCAGGATTGGTCAGTTATCTCGATGGATATGTCGTCCCGCCATCCAATGCCGTACGCGCCGAGTTTGAGCAGCGGTATATCATGAACCGAACAGAGCGCCTCGACCGCAACCGCATCTTCCGCCAGGAATCCCCGAACCGGCTTATCCAGGTTAATTATTACGATATCCGCGAGCAGACCGGCTACCGCGTGAGTTTCTATACATTTGACAATGACAAACTGGTTGAGACGCTTGAGGCTGGACGAATGGCCTGGGATAATGAAAAACTGGCTTGGGAACTGGTCAACGGGACCATCAAGACCTTCGGTGACCATGGGTACCACAAAGAGACCTTTGACCGACGTGATACCACACTGAACCTCTTCCCAAGAGATTTCGGCCGGACCTCTTCTGACGTATTCCAACTAACCTATCCCGAAATACAAAACTACCTGGAATCCATCGAACGAAGCGGTGCCGGTGGGATTGCCATGCCTATGGTTCAGTTTTACGGAAAACTGAGCTATCCGTTTTCCATCATCATTGTAACCATAATCGGTGTCTCCATTGCTTCTGTGCGGCGACACGGCGGTCGCGGGGTGCACATTGCCGCAGGACTGGTAATCAGTTTTCTATATCTGGCGCTCATGAAACTGGTGGAACCGTTCGGTTACAGTGGCGTAATGGATCCGAGGTATGCGGCACTGCTTCCCCATGCGCTCTTCCTGGTCGTCGCCCTCGTATTGATGTTCTCCTCGCGAAAATAAGGTCGCCGCATTTGCATTCGGCACCAATCGGGGTGTTTTTTTACCCGGAAGAAACGCACTCCCCTGAACAGAATCTCCAATCGAATCTGTTTTCGTGATGTTTTGCCGGTTACGCTTACGCTTCCGGAAGCGGACCCCGGTAGTTGAATGGTTGCTGCGGATCCGTTTTACCCCGTGTCTTTATTTCCCCGTGCAGCTCTTCATATCGGCGGATATTATCCTGCAACGCTTTGGAAAACCTCTTGGCATGCTCCGGAGTGAGAATCATCCGTTTTACCACTTTGGCTTTGGTCAGGCCGGGCATGATCGCAATAAAATCGAATACAAATTCCGACGGTGAATGGGTGATCATCACCAGGTTGGAATAGGTGCCCGGAGCTTCCTCTTTGGTAAGCTCAATTTCCATCTTTTTGTCTTTCTTCTTCTCCATAATCCTTTTATTTGGTGATGATTTTCAAAATAACGATACGGTTTTATCCGTGATTCCTCTGTTACGACATCGATTTTGAGATCGCGTTAATCAGGTCACTGCGGGTGATAATTGTGTACTTGTTATTATCCTGCTTGACAATGACGGCCGCTACGCCACCGGACAACATGCGGGTAATTTGATCTATTTTCAAATCATTTGAGACAACCGGCAGTGGTTCTTCCATCACATCGCCCACCGGTTTGTTTCTCATTTCCGGAGATTCGGTGAGCAGTGATAAAATCCTGGTTTCGTTGAGACTTCCAACCAGATTTTCACCATCCATAACCGGCAATTGGGAAACATTATGGCGATTCATCAGAACAATGCACTGTTCCAGGGTGTCATTTTTATCTACGGTGATAAGCTCCCGGGAATTATCTCCGCGCAATCGAACCACCTCTTCGACTTCCATACTCGAACCCTCATCGATAAAACCGTTGGTACGCATCCACTCATCATTATATATCTTGGAAACGTACCGTGTGCCACTGTCCGGCAGAATGATGACCATCACATCGTCTTCTTTCATCGGGTGCTTGCGGATAAACTGCATCGCACCCCAGACGGCCGATCCACACGACCCGCCTACAAATAATCCCTCTTTTCTTGCCAGTATGCGGGTGGTAACAAAAGCCTCACGGTCGGGACACTGTATCACATCATCCACCAGGCTGAAGTCGACGTTTTCCGGAATGATATCTTCGCCGATTCCTTCGGTCAGGTATGGAGCAATATGGCGCTTGTCAAACACCCCGGTTTCAAAATAGGATTTATAAATGGATCCGACCGAATCGATCCCAATCACTTTAATATCCGGATTTTTTTCTTTGAGATACTCAGCGGTTCCGGTGATGGTTCCTCCGGTACCGACACCGGCAACAAAATGGGTTATTTTGCCTTCGGTCTGCTCCCATATTTCCGGTCCGGTCATTTCGTAGTGGGCCTGCCGGTTGCTAAGATTGTCGTATTGATTGGGGTACCAGGAATTGGGGATCTCCTCTTTTAGGCGTTTGGCCACCGAATAGTAACTGCGCGGATCGTCGGGCTCGACGTTAGTCGGACAGATTTTCACCTCGCATCCGAGGGCCCGCAACAGATTTACTTTTTCCATACTCTGTTTGTCGGTGGTGGTAAACACGCATTTGTACCCCCTGACCGCAGCCACCATGGCCAGTCCCATCCCGGTATTGCCGGAAGTTCCTTCAATGATGGTTCCACCCGGCTTGAGATCTCCGCGACTCTCGGCATCCTCAATCATCTTGAGGGCAATACGATCCTTAACGCTTTGGCCGGGGTTGAAATACTCGACTTTCCCAAGGATCGTACCGGGAATATTTTTGTTAAAGGTATTAAGTCTGACAAGCGGGGTGTTCCCCACCGTGTCAACTATGGAACTGTACCACATAAAGCCGTTGTTTGGACATTAATATTCCTCCGGTCAAACCGTCATATCAACACAATCTGACAGATGTTTCTAAGACGGAAAGATACTATATTAGTGCATTATTTTTAAGCTTAATTCTATACACTTATGTTTCTACCCAAACGAAAACCGAAGGATTATGATTGCGGCCTCAATCTTGACTTGATGATTGAAGCTCTGCCGCGTATCAGCGACGAACAGAAACGGCTGGATTATGCCAAGCGAATCGTTGGCTTGATCAAACAAAGTCATATCAGCTGGGTGGATGAAAACGGATGCAGCGAAGAAGCGTGGAAACACTTTTTTGAACTTTCTGATTACGATCCCCGCGATCATGGAATCAAAAACCCCTACGAAGTTGGCGAAGTTGATGATGCCATGTAGGTTGCCTGTATGTGCCTGTTGTTTCGCCGCGAAAGGAAATCATTCAGCCAATGCCCCATTTTTTGATTCATATCACAAAGAACGGTAATTAACAAAGTCCCGGAATTATTCATGTCGGATCACTCAGATAAGGTATTGACCGAAGCCGGCTCCTTTATGGATACGTTGGTGGAATCCGACCGGTTTGTCCGTTTTTATGAGAAAAACAGGGTCGCATCCGATCCCGGGTTTCTGACCCTGTCCATCCCTTTCGAAAATATTGATCCACTTGCAGTTCTGGAGCTTAACGGTGAGACCAACGGGACCCGGTTTTTTTGGGAGCGTCCGGATTACGAAATGGCTCTTGCTGCCGGAAACAAAGTAGCCCATATCAAGAGCACCGGGCGGGACCGCTTTCGCAGTATCTCCCGGCAGGCCAACAAACTGCTCGGCCGTTCCCGATATTTCAGCGACATCAATCACAGCCTGGCCGGCGCTCATCTTGTTGGCGGCTTCTCATTTTTTGACAGTCCGCTTTCTGGTGCCTGGAGTCCGCTGGGCAATGCCTCTTTTTTCCTGCCGGAATGGCTCCTGGTCAGAGATGGGCAGTTCTCCATCCTCAATGTAACCCGAGTATGGAAACGGGACGATGATATCGAAGAAATTCGCGCCTGGTTCAGCAACTGGATCCGCGATTTTGTCGAGCGTCTTGGTACGAACCTTAACAACAGTCAGATACTGCTGGACAAGGCCTACACCGGCGATTCCTGTACGGCACACGAATCGGAAAGTGACCGGAAACGGTGGATGGAGAAAGTGGAAATAGCCCGGAAAGCGATCCGGGAGAAACAGTTCCAGAAGATTGTTCTTGCAAGGGAGCTGCGGGTAAAAACCAGGCAAAAAGTCTCCTGTACCAAACTGATTCACTACCTCCGCAAGGAGTATCCCTCCTGTTACTCCTTTATGTATCAGCTCAACGGCGATGCCACATTCCTGGGTAGCACCCCCGAAAAACTGCTCTCCCTGCAGTCACAATATGTAAAAACAGAAGCACTTGCCGGAAGCATATCCCGCGGGAAAACCGCCACCCGTGACACTATTTTTGAGAAGCAACTGCTGGAGAATCCCAAAGATCTCGAGGAACATGCTTATGTGCTGGATGCCATCAAGGAGAAGCTCCGCCCGCTCTCCAACTCCCTGGAACACCCGCCTCTTCCAAAAATAAAAAAGTATGCCAACGTACAACACTTATGTACTCCGGTGGCGGCATCTCTTTCCAGTGATATGAATGCGGTCGATATTCTCGAACAACTGCACCCGACACCGGCAGTGGGCGGATACCCGGAGATCGAAGCGGTCAGACATATCCAGGAGATGGAACAAATAGAGCGGGGCTGGTATGCCGGTCCGGTTGGATGGTTCAACACCAATCGTCGCGCAGAGTTTTCTGTAGCCATTCGCAGCGGTCTTGTCCGGCGTAAGCAGGTACAGTTTTTCGCAGGATGCGGTATCGTGGAGGATTCGGATCCCAAAAGCGAGTGGGAGGAGACACGGATCAAGTTCATACCGATGCAAAAGGGGCTGGAATATGCCATGGAGTGATACGGCGGGTTTATCGTTCGGATGGAGTTATCACCTTGCAGACGCTTTGAGTCGCAACGGAGTGCGTCATGTCTTCATCAGCCCGGGGTCACGTTCCACTCCCATCACACTTGCCCTCACCCACCACCCCCACTTGATTTGCCACTCTGTCCTTGATGAACGGGCCGCATCTTTTATGGCTCTCGGTGCTGCAAAGAAGACTGGAAAACCTGCCGTGTTTGTCTGTACTTCCGGTACAGCCGCCGCCAATGCCTATCCGGCTGTCATTGAAGCCCGGATGTCCGCGACACCTCTGATTTTGCTCACCGCCGACCGCCCTCCTTCATCCCGCGCCACCGGAGCTTCGCAAACCATCGATCAGATCAAAATGTATGGTGATTATCCGGTCTTTTTTTTCGATTCCGGTGAGCCGGTAGATACCCCAGGCGACTTCCGGAGACTCTCCCAGCTCGGGGTACAGGCGTGCCGCTATGCTGTAGACAAAGGCGGCCCCGTCCACCTGAACCTGCCGTTTCGCAAACCGCTGGAACCCACACCGGAACAAATTTCAGAGTGTGTACAAGCCTATTCCGGACAGGAATCCGGTGCCGAATCGGCCATGGCCGGTACCGGAGCCGAACCCTCGACCCGACCGCACCAAATCCCGGCCATACTCCCAAAAATGCCCCGTCCCGTTACGAAAGCATTTCTGAAATTGATCGCCCACTGTGAGCGTCCGCTCGTAATTGCCGGGCCTGCCAGTAATCCAAACTCCGTTTTTTTCGACTGGTGCCGAAAGAATGCCATTCCCGTTCTCTGTGAGTCAGGTGGGATTGCCGGGGGTATTACGCGTCATCCTCTGCTCCTTTCCGGTGGAGCACCGATCACGGAGCTCCCGGAACCCGATGTAATCCTTCGGACCGGAGGCGACCCCGTCCACCGTGACACCTTGTTGGCTCTCAAAAAGTGGAAGGCTCCGCAAATCATTCTCGGCGGACAATATGATCATTCCGATGCAACCCTCTCTGCAACGCATCTCCTGGCCGGCGCACTGGACGATTACGATTGGGATGCCCTGATGTCCGAATCAAAAATCACCCCGGGCCTGCATCACCATATTTCGGACTACCGAATGACGTGGATGACATGTCTTGACACAATCGATGAGCGGATCGCAGACGCATTATCCCGTGAACATCGCCTCACCGATCCGCATGTCTACCAAACTCTGTTACCGCTGATTCGCCAATCCGGCGCAGAATTCATCACCCTTTCCAACTCCTTCCCCGTTCGTGATTACCTGCTCTACGGATCTTCGGAGGATGTCACCTCCCTGCCGGCACTGGTCAATCGCGGGGCAAGCGGTATCGATGGTGTTACCGCTACGGCCATTGGCTCGACACTCGCCGGCGACGGTTCGTCGGTTCTTTTCACTGGTGACCTGGCTTTTCTGCATGATATCAGTGCACTCAACAACCTGATGCAGCGCGATTTATCTTTAAAAATTATCGTTTTGAACAACCGGGGCGGATCCATTTTCCGGATGCTCCCGTTTCCAGAGCGTGACGACATTTACACCGAATTTATTGAGACCCCGCAACAAGTCGATATCGCCGGTGTAGCCCGGGCGCACGGATTGGCTTATGCATGCGCGAATGCTCCCGGTGACCTGGTCGAAGCGTGGAAACGGCTGGATGCTCACCGTATCGCTATTTTGGAATGCCGGACCAGTGCGGATGCATCCATGGAAATTCGCAACAACGCCCATTTGTGAGTAATCCGGAAATCCATACTATTCGTTATCGGGATCTCCGTTTACAGGTGAATCGCTATGATGACCACCCCGGACGACGGGACCTGCTTATGCTGCACGGATTTCTGGGTGGTGGAAAACAGTTTGAACATCTTGTTCCAGGGCTTATCGGTACCGTCAACCCGGTTACGCTGGATATTTTTGATGATGCCTCCCCAAATGAGGCCGGATCAGAAAAGAATAAGATGGAGCCCGGAGACTCGGATAACCAGGCGGATCTTCCGGCATTTCACGAAGAGATACTGGTAAGCGTTCTTCAGGAGGCCATCCGCCGTCGTCTGAATCCACATCCCATCGTACTGGGGTATAGTATGGGTGGACGTCTGGCACTCTCCTGGGCAACAAAGCATCCGGACGCAACTGCCGGCCTTATACTGGAGAGTTCCACCGCCGGGATCCGGGATCCGGGGGAACGTGAAAAACGCCGCCGGGACGATGAACAAAAAGCTGCATTAATCCGGGAGGATTACCGCTCTTTCCTTGAATCCTGGGAAACTAACCCGTTATTCAAGGTAACCGGAACCGGCCGGAATAAAACAAATTCCGGATATGAGATGAACTCCGAATCTGCAATCAAACAACTCAAACAAATTCAAACCAGGCATGACCCCGAAACCATGGCCCGGTGGCTGACCGGTTTCGGATCCGGGAGCATGTCGCCGGTCTGGGATCAGCTGACAAACCTGGCATGTCCGGTTCTCATCATAACAGGAGCATCGGACACGAAATTTTGCGAAATTGCCGGGGAATTGGAGAGCCGGATTCGGAATTCGTTTCATATCACGATACCGGATGCCGCTCACCGGGTCCACATCGATACCCCAGAGCAATACCTGTCCCATGTCTGCTCATTTGTGAAATCAATTTCGGACTAATGGTCCAAAACCATCATTCCCATTCAACCCATCACTGTAACACCTGAAACGTCATGAACTGGAATACTGTAAAAGAATTTGAAGACATTACCTATAAAAAAGCTGATGGCATTGCCCGAATCGCTTTCAACCGTCCCGAGGTTCGCAATGCATTTCGTCCAAAAACCATATTTGAAATGTACGAGGCGTTTGCTGATGCACGGGAGGATAATGAAATTGGCGTGGTTCTGCTGACCGGCGAAGGCCCGGCCAGGGACGGTAAATACGCATTCTGCTCTGGTGGTGACCAGAAAATTCGCGGTGATGCGGGATATGTGGGCGATGACGGGGTTCCGCGCCTCAATGTACTCGACCTGCAACGGCTGATTCGCTCCATGCCCAAACCGGTTATTGCGCTGGTAGCCGGGTATGCGATCGGAGGCGGACATGTGCTTCATGTGATATGTGATCTCACCATTGCCGCGGATAACGCTGTCTTTGGGCAAACCGGGCCAAAAGTCGGCAGTTTTGACGGTGGTTTCGGATCGAGTTACCTGGCCAGTATTGTCGGGCAGAAAAAAGCCCGGGAGATTTGGTACCTCTGCAAGCAGTACAACGCTGATGAAGCCGAAAAGATGGGCCTGGTGAACAAAGTGGTCCCCCTGGAGGATCTGGAAAATGAAGGCATCCAGTGGGCTCAGGAGATCCTGGAGAAAAGTCCGATTGCTATTCGTTGTCTCAAGGCGGCGTTCAATGCCGATATTGATGGCCAGGCGGGAATTCAGGAACTGGCGGGCAATGCTACCCTGCTCTACTACATGAGCGAAGAGGGCCAGGAGGGCAAAAACGCCTATATTGAAAAGCGTAAGCCGAATTTCAGGAAATATCCCTGGCTACCGTAAGTCATCGCAGGGTATCAATCCGGGGTGAGCCACTGCAGGGTGTTCATTCGGGAACCAATCCGGAACCTACTCCTGCTCCGTAAACGGAATCCCGAGATACCCAAGTACTTTGGACAGCACTCTGGTGCGTTCCTGCGGGTCGGATATGGTCTCGAACGGGAAACCAAACGTGATCACCGCATGATGATCGGACCGATAACCGACACCGGCACTGAAATGGTTCTCCTCATAGCGAATTACCGTTTCGGGGCCGGATGGATTAATCTGGCTCCGGACGGATGGCATTCTCCAAACTCCCGGTCCGGGACGGTATGCATCATCGGCCGAATCATGCTCTTGTTCTGCACCCGAAGTCAACGCCATGGACTCACCATTCCCAAATTCAAATGGATCACCAAATGGTACGATTGCATCCGGTGCATCCACCCGGTAAATTTCTGGATGATATCCGGTATTAAACGAAAAACGAAACTCCTCGGTACTTATCGATTCCGAGGCCGAACGCACACCGCCGGTCCGTACAGCATGGTTGGTCTCAGCGGCAAAGCGCAACCGGTCCTGTATAAACGCTATTCCATCGGGATCATCCTCTAATCGCATTTCAGCATCGGTACCAACATGTGCCCCGCTGATAAACAGACGTCCACCCAGACTTAAAAACCGATCCAGTTCTTCACGCAAACGTGGTGGAAACACCTGAAATTCGGGATCCCGGCCAAGCTGATCGTGCTTCGGCGATGTGGTTGTTTTCTGGTTTCCCAAAATGAGAATTACCGCATCAAAGTCATTCATATCGACCTTGCGGGAACGAATGGATGCCGCGCTTGCAGATACAAACGGTACCCCCAGCTCCATCAGTGACCGGCCATAGCGTGCCGGAAAATCAAACCGGTTTCCGGGTATGATGCGCGTTTCGTAGTTGGAGTAGCTCGCTCCGTGTCCCGGGGCATCATTGGTCCGCCACTCCGAATCGGGATCAAAATCGAATTGCTCACCGGTAAAGTGGATATCGTACCGGTCAGGCACCCCCGCATCCAGAAAATTGGCAAAACCTTTAAATCCGGACTCGTCTACCACAGCCGGACCGGATATCCGTTCGAACCCATTGACAATAAGTATAGAACGGCGCACATCCTCATGTACCATCATCGCCAGCGTCTCTGAAGGAAAGCTCTTTCCACCGTCGTTGGCCGCTACCACCTTAAACTGGTACATCACGCCGGGATCCAGCCCCGTGAACCGGAACTCCGGACTCGAAGTAACGCGTCCGCTGTCAAACGGCTCATTACCACGTTTTTTATAGACAATATAACGATCCGGCTCCGCGGATGGCTCCAGGGTATCGGACACGGGACTCCATCGCAGCATCACCCCGTCATTTTCCACGGGCAGCAGTCGGAAATGACTGACCGGCAACGGCTGCACAATATAGTCCAGCTGGTACCGGTCTGCGAGAAACCGAAGCATAGATTTGTAGATCGCACGGCTGACATCGAACCGGAATCGCGGGTCGTTCGCGTATTGCATATCCAGAAAGTTCTGATGCGAGAGGAGTTCCAGCAGGACCGCGGGCACATTGGGACGGGTTGCTTCGCTGTACCTTCGGTTCATCAGATGCCGTCGGTTCCAGGCCGGATCCCAGGTGCGTCTCAGCTCATCTACAATTCCGGTCTGCATGATGTCGGCAAAATCGCGGTTGGCGAGACGGGAGATTTTGTCCGGAAAGTCCACCTGCGAGTCAATATCCTCGATACTGTAGATCATCAGCGTCCCAACCACGGTATCGTTGCGGGTGATACCGGCATCGGTGTGAAAAGCCAGAGAGAGGTCGATCGGAATTCCAAGTCCGGGTGATTCCCGGTCTTTGTCCGGCCCGAACGGGGCACCTCTCAGATAATTGACCCATTCGCCGCGGCCTTGAAAATCGTCCACGGCATCGGATTCGCCCTGACTCAGGTTGTAGACCAGCGAATCCGGCATTCCGGCATACTGGAGATAGTATCGTGCGGCCTCCAGATAGCGGGCCCGTCCACTTGTTTGTCCGTTCCGGGCAATGTTCCCCATCCCACCCCCAAAACGGACGGCATCGGCGGTAATGACCGACGGTTTGCGGCTCCCGCTTGTAAGCTCGACACGTGCGGAGTTGGGGTCCATTCCTTCCTCAAATTCAAAATGGCCCAGGTAAATCCAGGTTCCACCCCCAATTTTCTGGTTGATGGTGAAATCCGTTCGGCCGCCGCGATGATAGACCGAATATTGTGCATCATCGGCTGATGCTGCCACCGAGACATATGAGATGTAGACGGCATATTCACCGGCTTCCGGAAAGTCAGGTATCCAGTGGATGGACGCCCCCTCTGTTTCACTGCTCTCCGAGGTCTCCCGATAGCGATACGTGCCCTGCCGGAACGGATTCTCCCCGCTCTCATAGGGAGGTGATCCGATGGCAAATCCCGGTTCACCAGTTTCCCAGGCACCTTCCAGATCCACCCGGCTATCATACGATGCGTTGTCAAAATCCACGATCACCTCATTGGTTTGCAGGTCACGCTCGCGTGGAGTCCAGACGTGCGCCCCTGCGTTCTCAAGCATCGGAATGAGATATGGAATCGTGAATGCCATGGGCAGCAAGTCTTCAACCGTCTGAAAAAGACGCGGACGCTGCCACTCCCATCGATCTTTCTGCTGGTTGAAATGCCAGCCATGGCTGTGCCAAAGTGCAATTTGACGCCCTTCCATCCCTCTTCCCGGAATGACCATCCGATCGTGACGCTGCACAACGGGACGTGGCCGCAACTCATCTGCGTAAGGCATTCTCAAAAAATCGTAAGCGTCTGAAGTCAGGCGATAAAAATTTGGAATCAGATTGTCAATCGGCTCACCCAGGGCATAAATAGTCACCTCATAATCCCGATACTCGCCGGGAAGTTTATCAGCAAGCAACGCATAAATAGCCGAAGCAGCCTCCGGCCGCATTGGGATATAGGAGAACCGGTCATTCATGTATATACCAATGTCCATCTCCTGGTCGTCGATGATAACCCGGTCGACAGAAACTCCGCCAGGAAGTTCCACCGGCAATTTCGTCTCATACATGTGTGCGACCATCTGCGCGGCAGCATCCCGGACAGCGACCGGGCGCGGGTCAACAGGCTCCGGCTCGGGAGGTGTTACCGGTTCGGGGGTACGGCAAGCCTGAAAGGCCAACAGCAGCAGGAGGACTAAAAAAAGTTGGTTCCGGTTAAAAAAGGCACTCATCACAATATATACCACTAAAAAATGACAAAACGGGTTTCGAAATGACTAGTATCATCAACCTACAAATATTTTCAACAGCAGTTGGAAAGAAATTACCGTTCCATTAGCTCTTTTACCGCTTCTTCCATCTGATCATATTCCATGTACCCCGGAACATAAAACCGGATATAACCGTCCGCGTCAAAAATGTAGGTTGTTGGAATAACACTGAGCGGCCCATACAGTTCCTGTACGGTCCCATCATCCAGCGGAACCGGATAATTCACACCAAACTCTTGCGAGAAAGCTCTCACTGCCGCTTCTGCTCCGTTCTCATCAACAGACACCCCGATTACCTGAAGCCCGGCATCACCAAACGTATCCTGGAGCCGGATCAGCGCCGGTACCTCATCACGACATGGCGGACACCAGGTTGCCCAGATATTCAATACGACAACGTTTCCCCGGAACTCATGCAGAGTAACCGTTTCACTTTCGATTCCAGGCAATTCAAAATCAGGCCCTTTGTATTCCCGTGTAGCTGGATATACCTCCGCCGGCCGCCAGGATATCGTATCGGACCGGGATCCGGTATCCGTCGCGGCATTCATGGTATGATCGGTTACAGCCGTTTCTTCTAAATCTGATGCCATCCCCAAGGATACCACCATTGCTGATTTCATTATAAAGACGGCACAAAAAGCCGATAAGATTAGCAAACGCATCAGAATCCTCCTATTTTTTGTGACGTTCATGATCCGGGTCATAATCGCGCTGTAGCAAAGGTACACGTATCGTAATTTCAGTGCTGGCCCGCTTCACTTATAATACAAATCCCGATCCATTTTCGGAATGCTTATTGCCCGCAATATCACACGTATCATCGATGGAAAAACCATCTGGTCAGGGCTCTCTTTAAAACTCAAAGAAGGTGAGCGGGTCGCCCTTCGCGGGCCGTCCGGTTCCGGCAAAACATTACTGATGCGTGCCCTGGTCGGTCTGGATGCCGTAGACGAGGGGGAGATTCGCTATCTTGACCGTCCGATCACCGAATGGCACCTGCCCGAATACCGGCGACATGTTCGGTATATTCCCCAGGACGCGGCATTTGTTTCCGGATCCGTCCGGGACTCGATCAACCTGTTCTTCTCCTTCCGGGCTAATAAGGATCTCGAACCCGATTCCGGGCAACTGCTTGCCATTATGAGAACACTGCAGCTGCCGGAGACCTTTCTTGACAAAACCGCAGAGCGGCTCTCAGGCGGTGAAAAACAGATTGTTGCTCTGGTCCGCTCACTGCTTCTCAAACCGTCTGTTCTGCTGCTGGATGAACCTACCTCCAATCTGGACGAGGAGATGGTATCACGTATGGAGCACCTTATCGATCTCTGGGTCCAGGAAGACGCGGCCCGAAGCCTGGTCTGGACCAGCCATGATACCCGACAGCTTGACCGGATGACCACCAGCTCTATTTCACTCTATAAAATGGCCGATCCTGCTGTTACATAAATACAACCCTGGTTTACCAGGACAACCTTTTGAGATTTGGAAAACACATCCTACATCGTAATATCCAATCTGCAACTTGGCCTGGCGGCACTGCTGTTACTGGTCAATATTGGACTATCGGTGCTGCTCCGGCTCGGTATGGCAAAAGATCTGATTGTCGGGGCTGTACGTATGACCATCCAGCTGATCCTGGTTGGATTGATCCTGGAGTGGATTTTTCAGACACGGGATCCGCTTATGATTATTCTGATGGCGGTAATTATGGCTACGCTGGCCGGCATTGCCGCTGTGAACCGGACCAGCCGGCGGTTTCCGGGTATTTTCTGGAATAGCCTCGTGACAATCGGCGCGAGTGCCTTTCTGGTTACCGGGGCAGCCATAACCGGAATACTGAACGTATCTCCCTGGTACGACCCGCAATACCTTATTCCCCTGTTGGGGATGGTGTTGGGCAATGCATTGACCGGCATTTCCCTGGGACTTGACCGGATGATGGAGGGCTGCACCACAAACCGGAACTGGATAGAGACGATGTTGTCACACGGAGCCAGTCGTTGGGAGGCTGCTCATGAGCAGATTCGCGAAGCCTTGCGAACAGGTATGATTCCGACTGTCAACGCCATGATGATCATGGGAATCGTCAGTTTGCCGGGAATGATGACCGGGCAAATTCTGGCCGGTGCCAATCCGATGGATGCGGTGCGGTATCAAATGGTGATCATGTTTATGATAGCCGCCTGTACCGCTCTTGCAACACTGGGTGTTGTTTTGCTGGCCTACCGGGTTCTGTTTTCCCGCGACCACCGCCTTATGGAATCGCGCATATCAGAAAAAAAATAGCCGCCGGTTACTCGCCGGGCACATCCAATTCGTTTACCAGTTCATCACATTCGTCAATGACTTTGGCAATTCGGCTTTCTGATACCCCCATATCCCTCAGCATTTTTTCATTTTCCGGCACTTTGCGACATAAAACAACGCTGTTTTCCAGCAGATAACTCTTTTCTTTGTTATTCAAAGTACTTAAGCAAGTCACCGGATGAAGCCCGGCCAGGCCGATCCTCTTTTTCAGGCTGCTGTTCCGGGGATAATCCCACCCCAGCATAACCAGGCCGGAGCATGTTCCGTATGTAACGGCATCATCAGTGAATCGGGTGTTGGTTACAATCCATCCTTCGTATTCAGAGAATCGTGTCTCTTCATTTTCCCTGCGGCCAATCGCAACATCGCGGAACCGGGAATGGATATACAGCGGAACCTTTACATCACATTTTACACCCGGCCGATTATGGAACTTGCACTCCACCATCACCAGTTTTCCATTCTTATCGGCCATAACGTCTATTTCATGCGTAACACACCGCCCCGGAACCGTGACCCCTACCCTTGTGCGGAATCCCTGTTGTTCAAGGATCGCTCCGACAAACTTCTCAAACGGATATCCCGACGGCCCCAGCTCCATGATCGCTTTTTTCAGTTTATATCGCGCTGCTTTGGATTGGGATTTTTTCCGCAGGATATCATACGCTTTACGATAGATTTTTCCGGTTCCGATTCCATCATACAGCCCATCCCGAACCTCTTCGACGACAGCGTTGATCTGGGTATCGGTAGCACCGGACCGCTCGAGGGATGTCCGCAATTTTTCTTCAGAGAATGGAACCTCTTCGCCGGAAGCTTTGGTTATCCGGATGTTGGAATGTGACATATGGGTTGGGAAATTGGATAAACTGGTTTCAGCAGGGCTGAAATTACTGACTGGATTGTGTTATGTATTACACCCGCAGTGTATTTTATTGACCGCCTTCTTTTTTATAATTGATTCGTGTGTATCTTTAGAATCATCTGATAAACGGTAAGGTATCATCCGAAACCGTTTCAGCCAAGCAGCTTTCAGATAATTTGGATGAGCCGGTACGTATCTTCTCTCCCTACTCTTTGATTTACAGCTGATTACCCATCAATATAAATTTCACTATGGCAAAAGAAACCAAACAGTCACTTACTGTAACCGTATTTATACTCCTTTTTGTGTTGAACGTACTGTTGCAGATGTTGCTTTCCGGCGAACCGGTCGGACGATATTTCCTGGAAGTATTCACGACTCCTCTGGGATTTTTCAATCTGATTGCCGCCATGGTGCTCTGGTTCTTTAACTATTATTTTACACCATTGGCATTTTATATCATTGGAATCATCATTGCTCTGGAATTCCTGATTGAGCCGCTGATGATCCGGTACAAATACCTGACATTCAAGCCGAATCTGTTTGTCTCCATTCTTGCCGCTTTTTATATCTGGCTTACATTCCGCATCCTCGGAGTGATTTTTGGTTAGGAGGTCTCATTGCCAAAGGTGTCTGAATGCTGACACCTTTCTAACCGGTAATGCAAATAACACCCCTTTTTCATGTCCAAAAAGATCTGGAATATTCCCTCGCAGCCTCCGCATGATTTCTATCTATGCCTGGATGTGGACTCCTATTTCGATTATGAGCACAACCCCGAAGTAATTTTTGATAACGGGTTTACCCGGCCCATCCCCCTGTCCGGACGTGACATCCTGGTTACCATTTTTTTCAATGGGGATGTGGATACTCCCGAATTCACGGTAAAAGCTCATGAGGCCCTTTCAAAAACCGAACAGTCGGAAGCGGATACGGTAATACGGCGGATACTCGGAACAGATCTTGACCTGGCCCCTTTTTATGAACAGGCCGGGGATGATCCCGTACTTGGCCCGGCTTTTCAGGAGCTTTACGGATTAAAGCGCATTAGCCGGGCACATTTTTTCGAAGATGCCGTAAACAGAATCATTCAGACCCAAATCAAACATAAACCGACCGCAAAAAAGATGGTATATGGCGTGCGCACTGCCTATGGCACACGTTTGGAGTCAGATAATGAGGTCATACCGGCCTGGCCACGACCGCAGCGACTGCTCACAGCAGACCCGGTATCAATGAAAAAACACGGGCTATCACTCCGAAAAGGGGAATACCTGACCGGCCTGGCCTATGAACTTCTATATGGCCGTTTTACAAGTCAAAGCATGGAACGTACCGACACACAGAGCCCTTCAGACCCACCGGATAACGCGCGTAAGGAAAGTGGAAACACACAAAGTGTACTTCATGCTATTGAAAAAATGCCTCCACGGGAACTGTATGAACGGTTGGTGGCTATACGAGGCATTGGTCCGACGACCGCCCAGGATCTGATTCTCTTCCGAAACCGGACAGACGGATATTTTGCCAGTCATATGGATCGCGGCCGGGAAAAAGCAGTACGGCGATGGATCATATTATCATACGGCGGGGACCCTGACCACTGTGATGAGGCTGCGTTCCGTGAGATGATCCGCTATTGGGATGGATATGAAGCAGCCGCACTGGAGTTTCTGTATGTAAATTGGGTAATCTCCGAAAAAAGGGCCGCCGGGATGTGAACCGGACAACCGACCGCAGGTATCGGATTCACTGTGCATCACATGAAACCGAATGCTGCCACTAATTTTTAGATACGAGCAGAACCACACCCATTATCAATGCCGCTGCTCCTCCGGTAAGGTACCAAATCGAATTATCGGTTGGTGATCCCGAAAAAGCCTCTGAGACATCCGATGCAAATGACGTGTACTCCTGATATCCGAAATACAACAAGATTATTCCTACTACTAAAATAGCGGCTCCGATTGCTTTTTTAACCATGACGGACTCCTTTTAAAAGTTATGATGGTGATAGTTGATACTAATGTAGTTGACCGGCTGCTTTCACACGAACTATAAAGATTCGAGAAAATCCTTCCAGGGAGTCGCCTGCATGGTCTCCGTATCTGAACGGCCATGTGAACGGATGATCATGGCGGCTTTGTCAACCTGTGCGGGATCATCAGATTCAATGATATCCACCACATCAAAGGATCCTTTCACGCCATAGCTGTCCACCCAGGTAACATCGGGACTCTCTTCACGAATCTTTGTCTTGACGGTTTCCGCCATTTTCTTGAAATCAGCCGGATTTCTTAAGGCATCCGGTGATATTTTACTCAGGATTATGTAGCGTATCATAAGATAAGCGATTTAATTCCTGTTTGCATAGTTATACGTGTGGTATTGCACCATCTCTATAGTAATCAAACAGGTAAACCCTGAAAATCGTTTAGTGATCGCAGACGGGAGCCGACAGTGGTAAATAAATGCATCTATACTGGAAACAAATGTCATCCGGCTGTCTTGTTGGCTGCAGGATTTTTTTTCAATACCTTTGAAACATGGATTTTACCGCATACCTGACAGCCATAACCGGTTTTTTTGTCATCATCGACCCCATTGGAGCCGCTCTCATTTTTCATTCACTGATACCCGAGGATGAGCTGCGATACCGGCGTCTGATGGCCTTTAAGTCCATTATAATCTCTATACTGTTATTGATCATCTTTGGCTTTTATGGTGAAACGCTGCTTCAGCTTTTAGGGATCAACATCAACTCCATGCGTATCGCGGGCGGATTGCTACTTTTCTATACGGCATTTAACATGATCACCCGCGGAGCCAGGCTTTCCGTGGCATCAGAGAAAACAGATATCTCCGTATTCCCCATGACCATACCACTTATGGCCGGCCCGGGTGCATTGACACTCTCCATACTGCTGTTTTCCAGCTCTTCATCCCCTTCCAATCATATCGCCATCATAGCTGCCATTTTGACCATTTCGCTGTTGACACTCCTGCTGATGCTCACTTCGCGCCACCTCAGGAGATTGGTCGGCCATACCGGTGATGAAATCATCCGCAGGTTTCTTGGGGTCATTCTCGCAGCACTCTCCATCCAGTTTATTTACGACGGCATCAACAATATGATCTCGTAATACCTCCGCATAACTCAAAAAGCACCGACATTATCGCTGAAACCGGTAGGGCCTTCGTTCACGCTCATCCGGAAACAGCTCATTGAGATTTCGATCCCATGCCTGACCATTTTTAACAATCATATAGACCGTTTCCGAGTTCCTGATATCATCGAGAGGATTTCGGTTCAATATGATAAAATCTGCCAGTTTCCCCTGTTCAATGGAACCCAGGTCATTCCCCAATCCCAAATAATCGGCTCCGTGGATGGTAGCAGCCCGGATCGCCTCCAACTCGGACATGCCACCCTGTACGAACATCCAGAGTTCCCAGTGTGCTGCAAGACCCTGCAATTGACCATGTGAGCCAAGTTGTACCCGGCCTCCGGCACTCACCACCTGGTGGGCCGAATTTGCAAGTTCAAAGTGATAAAACTCCGAATCGGGTACTTTAAGCCGGCGTCGCGCACGGGCATCAACAACATGTCGCGGAACAAATTGCAGCAGCCTCCGGTCTTCGAAGACATCATGTTTTTGATACCAGTAATTTTCACCCCAAATGCCGCCATAACCTACCACCAGCGTCGGAGTGTAGCCGACATTGGAAACACCCAGCAGTGCGAGCATATCATTGCGCAATGGTGCCACCGGGATGGCGTGCTCGATGCCCGTATGACCGTCAATGATCATGGTAATGTTGTGCTGCAGCATTGATCCGCCTTCGGGATAGACATGCAACCCGATCTCACGGGCCGCCTCCAAAATCCACTGACGCTGGTCGCGACGGGGCTGATTGTAACTTTTCACCGATGTTGCCCCAATAGCTTTGTGCCTGAGCAGATGGTGCCGCGCATCATCCAGACTCTCGACAACGGCTTTATTCGGGTTCTCGGCGCCATAAAGAATAAAGCCGGTTGAGTAGATTCGCGGGCCGATCATCCTGCCCGCCTTAACCTGTTCTGCAAGAGCAAACACAGATTGTGTACTGGCTGATGGATCATGTGTGGTAGTTACGCCATATGCCAGATTCGCCTCGTATTCCCACAGCCGATTCGGCGTGATGTCCAGTGCCACATACCCCATATGTGCATGGACATCCACAATCCCGGGCATGATGGTTTTTCCATAAAGATCAAAAACCCGGGCATCCTCAGGGATGCTCACCTGATTCATCGGCCCTACTTCTATAATTCGATTATCCCTGACGAGAATAGTCCCGGATTCGATGATATCATCGCCATTCATTGTGATAATACGGGCGTTTTCGTATGCCGTTACCCCTTCCGGTTTGGCCACCGGAAGTTCAAGGTTTATCTGAAAAATTTCGGATTGATATATGGCATTGCCGGCACGCCAGTCATCGGGATCCTCTGCCTGATCTTGCAGTGTATCGCCGATACCAAATAGTGGGCGCACCTTCTGTTTGTAAACGGCATCACCAAGGCTGAATATCAGCTTTTGAGAATCTGCTGACCAACTGATCCAGTCACCGCCGTATCGGGTGAGTTGCCGGGTTGGTATGGAGGTGCTTCCGGATGATATTACCAACGGGTCTCCGCCGGCACGTGGCATCGGAGCAACATAGATATTGTGTTGATCTTTAAAAGCGATATACCGCGTATCCGGTGACAAAATCAGCTCTTCGGCCTCTTCACTGATCACGTGATGCATTTCGTCCGATCCGTCGGTTTTGATACTGGCCAGTTTTGTTGATCCCTCATGAGTTTCGAAATAGTAGAGCCGTGATCCGTCAGAACTCCACTGCAACCGCGGCATCCGCCGGTTGGCACCCCGGTTTGCCGTTTCGATCACATGAGTGATCTCACCGGAATCCAGATCCTTTATTTTGATGTTCAGAAAAAACTCGGAACTCATATTTTTCCCGCGGTTGACAATCCCGCTCCCCTGAAGAAATGCCACTTTGCCGCCATCGGGTGACATGACCGGATTAGCGTACTGATCCGGGTGCGTTGTAAGCCTCTCAGCACTTCCGCCACGTCCGATATTCACCATTTTGACATGGCCTCCCTCCTCATCATCCCAGGTGGAATAGACAATGTGATTCCCGTCCCGTGAGACGGAGGGGGCATATTCGAGATGGCCTTCCGAATCGGTCAACCGGACAGGCTCATCATCCGGTAACGCTTTTATATATAGGTGGCCGGCAGCCTGGAAAATGAGTTGCTCCTGATTCGGGGTCAATACAGGCCATCGGATCAGGTTCGCGTCAAAGTAATCATCAGAGATTGGAAAATCGAACGAAACGGCATCGGCAATGCGTTTGCTGATTGTCGCTTCAAATGGAATCAGTGTTGACTCACCGTTCTCAAGCGATACATTGTGGATAGTCCCATCAAAAGATATGACAATATTTTCACTGTCCGGTGTCCAGGCGAATGCGGGATAGAGTCCGTGGATGGCCCAGGTCTCCTGTTGGTCCAGATCCAGACCATCAAATAGCACACGCTCCTGACCGGTTTTAATTTCACGAACCATCAAAACGGACCGGGTCCCTATTCGGCGTACAAAAGCCAGTTTTTCTCCATCCGGTGATGGCGTGGGCCGAACTCCGCCGCCGGTTGCCCGGGTGACCGGTTCGATGCGGCCGGTTTGCCGGTCAAAGCGGTTAATTTGGAAAATGCCCGCATGTACATCTCGGTTGTAGTCGAACGGGCCTGAAAAACTGTAATAGATCCAGCGCCCGTCGGGCGATACCGCCGGTTCATTTTGATCGGAAGTCCAGCTGGTTTTTTCCGTGAGCTGAAGTCCGGTACCGCCACGAACATGATACATCCATATTTCGCCTGCACCGAGTGACCGTGTATCGGTAAAGTGTTTTCTGACAATGATATAATTCCCATCCGGTGTCCAGTATGGCGAACTCAGCAAGCGAAAAGACTCCTCGGTAATGGCACGCCGGTTTGAGCCGTCGGCATCCATCAACCAGATATTGTCCCCACCACCGCGGTCACTTGTAAATGCGATCGTTTTTCCGTCCGGGCTATACCGTGGTTGCATATCAAAAGCAGGGCCTCCAGAAATAAGTTCTGCAGTGCCACCATCCATGGAAATACGATAAATATCCCCCAGCAGATCAAAAACGATATGTTCCCCGTCCGGGCTCACATCAAGATTCATCCAGGTTCCTTCGTCGGTGTCAAACCGGATATTGCGTGTGGGCCATTCACTCCATTGGCCCCCTTCAACCTCCCATTCATCCCCGTTCGAGTTGGTTTGCACTACGGCCGTCGCGGATTCATCAGGCAACGTATCAGTTGCAGATTGTGACAGATCAGTTTGCGACAAAGCCGGGGCTGTCATACCGGTCAGCATCAAAAAAAAGGTAGCCAGTGTAGTCATACGAACATCTATTTCAAAGTGGATGGAATCCTTACCAAATCTGGCCTCACAGTACAGTGAAGCACAACCCATTCCTTCTGAATTTAATACGTTTGAGAACCGTTTCAGTGCACTCATCGTTATCAGAAACATCTAATGAAGATACAAAAAAAAGGGAATCTGCCTAAACAGAGTAGTGTTATGTGCTGATATCGATGAAGAATCTGTTTTGTGCATTCGGTTCCAGATTGTATTTTAACAGACCTTCGGCTATTGACTTCCGGTTTTTGTAAACCGTAAAGTAAGCGCTTACATCCCGAGCCAATCTATTGGCTGTCAAAAAAGCGCTTCCGGACAATGACGTTGGAGTTCACAAATTCAGAGATAATCACATGGAAGTGTACTTATGCTGGACATTCAAAAACGGCTGACCAACACCTTTTACGCACTGCTTGCCTTGCCTTCAACGGCAATGGGGTTTGCACTCGCTATTCAGATCGCCGCACTCAGCTGGATTCTGAGGACGGAGTTCAATCTGGAGATTTACGAAATTGGAATTGTCTGGGCTACCGGACCGTTGGCGGGTATTTTCGGCCAGGTAATTATTGGCGTAATAAGTGATAACGTCTGGGTCTGGAATGGCCGAAGGCGCCCGTTTATTCTCATAGGCGGAACGCTGGCTGCGCTGATGCTTTTGAGCCTCCCCAATATTGATATAATTTCGCAAAGTGTCGGTTTTGGCAACATCTTTTTCGTGGCCATCCTGGTTTCGCTAACGCTGGATGTTTCCATTAATGTAAGTTTCAATCCGACCCGCTCTTTGATTGCTGATGTGACTCCGGAGGGACGGGAACGTACGAAAGGGTTTACCTGGATGCAGACGATTTCCGGTTTTTTCGGTGTTCTGGTATACATCGTGGGTGCAACACTCGGCAATTTCATACTTATTTATGGCGGAGCGGTGGTTGTCCTGCTCTTTTCGGTGGTGCCTCCCTTCTTGATTGAAGAGCCCCGGTATCTGGAGGGCCAGGAGCACGGACCAAAAGGGAGGCGTGATCCGTTGCTTGCATCCACCATCTCCATGCTGATTCCGGGATCAGGGCATCTGTATGCCAAAAGCTATGGACGGGCAATCCTGTTGTTTGTCGTAAGCGTTTTGGCTTATACCACCGCTATCATGCTACACGGCAATATCTATGGAATGATCGCATTCTACCTAATAGCTGCTGCGACCCATATTTTCAGCATTGTGGATGCCTTCCGTCAGGTTGGATTTCTGAATCGGCAGGATCCGGAAATCAAAAAGTTACTGGACGACGATGACACCGAATGGGACCAGCTCTTTAAGCTCTTTCTGGCCCATGGTTTTTCATGGCTCGGTGTTCAGTCGATGTTTGTCTATATCATTTTTTACCTGGAAGACCAGTTGGTTCCGCTGGGATTTGAGAATACCGGCCAGATGATCAACATATCGTTTGCGGTGCTCAATACGATTGGATTTCTGCTTCCTGTACTGGTGCTGGAGCCATTGGCAGCCCGTATCGGCCGAACCCGTGTTCATCTGATCGCCATGGCCATCATGTCCCTCTCCTATTTCGGGATGAGCTTCCTGGTGACCCATCCGTTAATACTCTACGTTCTGATGGGATTTGCCGGTATTGGATGGGGTGCGATTGTAAGCCTCCCATTTGCTATTATGTCGGAAAACGTCAACAAGAGCAGGATGGGTTTCTTCATGGGGGTCTTCAATTTATCGGTGGTTATCCCTCACCTGATAGTAAGCCTTGTATTCGGTTTTGTTATTGAATCGTTTCCGACTCAGAACCTGTTGTTCATTCTCTGCGGATCGATGCTAGCGCTCTCCACTGTTTTCTGGTTCTTCGTGAAAGAGAAACAGAAACCGGACATGGATATAGAAATACCCATACTCTCCAAGATGGATACCGACAAGTGAACCAACAAATGGAAAAATAAAAGCCCGGGCCATTCTCACAACACCGGGCTTTTTTTTCCTCCTGTTGCGTCAATCAAACTACTTCACGAAAAGCATTTCGCGGTAAGACGGAAGCGGCCAGTAATCGTCCGCTATCACTTTTTCCAGTTTGTCGGAGATTACCCGAACTTTGTTCATTTCAGGTAGTACCACTTCAGCCAGGTGTTTCGCTTTCTCGGGGATGGTATCTCCACCAAGATCCGCATTCACCTTGCCAAGCTTTTCCACTTCTTTGATCAGGTCACTGAGCAATGCATTCACCTCTTTGGCAAGCACATTGGTTGTGGAAATATCCAACCCGGTGGTTTTACCGCGGTCACTGACAGCAAGAATCTCGTTGAGATACCGAATTGTTGCCGGAATAACCATGGTTCTTGCAATATCCTCGGTTGTTTCTGCCTCGATATTCAACTTGATAAAGTATTGCTCGAGATAGATTTCGAGTCGTGACTCGAGCTCTAGTTCGCTCAATACGTTGTATTTCTCAAACAGTTTGATAGTACTTTCGGAGGCAATATACGGAAGAGCATCCAATGTGGTTTTCAGATTCAGTAAACCGCGTTTTTTTGCTTCCTTTTGCCATTCATCCGAGTATCCGTCACCATTGAATAGAAAGGGATCAATCTCTTCGAAGGTTTCCTTGAGTACAACCTTTAAAGCTTTTTCAAGGTCACCGTTTTTACCAAGTTCCTCTTCAAGCCTGTCGGTCATCGCCTCAATAGCTTCGGCAGCCGTTACATTCAATATGGCACTCGGGAAGGAAACCGTCTGTTCGGATCCGACGGCTCGGAACTCAAATTTATTTCCGGTAAAGGCAAACGGTGATGTCCGGTTGCGATCACCAGCATGTTTCGGAATGTTCGGCAGTACCGGAATTCCCAGGCCAAGTAAACCGCCATCTTTCGAACTGGTTGCCCCGCCGTTTTTCATTTGCGAAACAATATCTTCCAGCTGCTCGCCGATGTATGCCGACAGAATGGCCGGTGGTGCTTCGTTAGCTCCGAGACGATGGTCGTTTCCGGCGCTGGCAATGGATGCACGCAACAATCCCTGATGGTTATGTACCCCCTTCAGTGTAGCCGCAAAGAAGAAGAGGAACTGCATGTTGGCGTGAGGACTATCACCCGGCTCCAGCAGATTGCCGCCTTTGCTGGTTGTCATGGACCAATTTAAGTGTTTTCCACTGCCATTCAGACCGGCAAACGGTTTTTCATGGAGCAGACAGACCAGACCGTACTTTCGTGCGACCTTCTTAAGGGTAATCATGGTCAATTGCTGATGATCTGCTGCGACATTCGCTTTTTCAAAAACGGGTGCTATTTCAAACTGGCTGGGAGCCACTTCGTTGTGGCGGGTTTTTACCGGTACGCCAACGCGGTAGAGCTCACGCTCGGCTTCCAGCATAAACGAGAGGATACGATCAGGAATGGACCCGAAGTAGTGATCGTCAAGCTCCTGCCCTTTCGGTGGTTGTGCTCCAAACAGAGTACGGCCGGAAGTCATGAGGTCTGGACGGCGATAAAAGAACTCCTGGTCAATCAGAAAATACTCCTGTTCATAGCCACCAGTGGAATTCACCCATGTCACATCTTCTTGTCCAAAAAGTTTGAGTGCCCGCAGAGCTTGCTGGTTTAGTGCTTCCGTGGATCGCAGGAGTGGTGTCTTGAAGTCAAGGGATTGCCCTTTCCACGATGCGAATACCGTCGGGATGCAAAGTGTTGATCCATTTCCGTTTTCAATGATAAATGCGGGAGATGTAGGGTCCCAGGCTGTATAACCGCGTGCCTCAAAAGTAGGTCGTAATCCGCCGCTTGGAAAACTGGATGCATCCGGCTCACCACGCAACAGATCCTCACCGGAAAACTGGGTGATTGCTCCGCCACCCTGGTTGGGTGTGATAAAGCTGTCATGCTTCTCGGCCGTCGCACCGGTCAGAGGCTGAAACCAGTGCGTGTAGTGAGTGGCTCCTTTTTCAGACGCCCACTCTTTCATAACAACCGCTACGGCATCGGCAACATTGGGTTCCAGCGGCTCATTATCACGGATGGTTTTTTTAAGAACTTTCCAAACTGATTTCGGAAGCCTTTCTTTTAAAGTATCGATGGACAGGCAGTTTTCACCGAATATCTCCGCAACATTCATATTCAATTTGCTCGAATCCGTGCCATTCCTTGCTATCAGTGTCTTTTCAGCTTTTCTGACAGCTTCCAGTGCATCAAATCTTCTATATGTTGTACTCATGAAACAAATCTTTAAGGTTTTCGGTTGTACTAACGTTGGTGACGATAACACAATATAAATCTTATTCAGAAAAAGTCCATATTTTTTTAATCGTATTTTATCTTTTGACTAATATTTTCAATCAAATAATTAATCCGACCATATACTGTTTGAAAAAGCGCTTTCAATTGAATTTGACTCCGCAACATCTCTGCTTTTCCGTATTTTTAGCAACATTAGATTTTCTTAAATCTTTAAATAATAGACATGAATATTTCTGTATGGATTGAAGCGGCACGGTTACGAACGCTTCCCGCATCCCTTGTACCTGTCATGACCGGAGCGGCGCTTACATGGCATCATGGGCTGTTCAATGGTTGGATCACCCTTCTCGCACTGCTGTCAGCAATATTTATCCAGATTGGAACAAATTTCGCTAACGATTATTTTGATTTCAGAAAAGGAGCCGATTCTGATGATCGCGTTGGATTTACAAGGGCATCCGCCAGCGGAGCGGTTGCGCCGGGATCTATGCTGTCCGCAGCGGCCATCACCTTCACAATAGCATTCCTGCTTGGCCTTATCCTTGTTTTTCATGCCGGATGGCCGATTCTTCTCATCGGATTGCTTTCAATAGCCGCTGGAATCCTTTATACAGGAGGCCCCTACCCTCTTGCCTATAATGGACTTGGTGAACTGTTTGTATTTCTATTCTTCGGTATCGCCGCAGTGATGGGCACCTATTATGTTAATGCCCTTCAATGGTCCGCTCAGTCATTCTGGGCGGCACTTGCTGTCGGTGCCCTTTCAACCATGATTCTTGTGGCCAATAATTACCGGGATATTGACACTGATCGAAAAGTCCGAAAAAACACTCTTACAGTCCTTCTTGGCGAACGGTTCGCACGATGGCAGTATCTTGTATTGATGCTTATGGCTTTTGCCATCCCGCCGCACTTCTTTTTCAGGGAGTCTTACTCCCTTTCGGTTTTACTCCCCATGCTGCTCCTGCCCTGGGGCGCACTGCTGGTGAGTACCTTCTGGAGTGAAACGGAGAAAAAAGCCTTTAACAAAATCCTGATCAGGACCGCACAGTTCATGACCGTATACGGACTACTTTTTTCTGGCGGAATATTACTATCCTGATGGGATACCGGTTCCTGTAAAGCGCAAAAGATTTTTTGCTTTTATCTGGCACTTTTGACCCCTGCATGTGATCCATGAATAATGAACTGTACACGTACCGCTATAAGCTCCCTTTTCGCAAACCACTGCGACATGCCGACGGTGCCATTCAGCAGCGAGAGGGTTTGATCCTCGGCGATGGAAAAACCATATGGACCGAAATCGCCCCGCTGCCCGGTTTCTCTTTGGATACTCTTGAACAGGCGACGGTTTTTCTCCACCGTTTCATGGACGAACTGCAAACGCACTTCCAAAACAGAACAATAAATGAATTTCTGGAGAAAACACCCGTCTGCGGGGAACTGAGTACCCTTCCTTCTGTCCGGTTCGGGCTCTCCATGATTGCCGAACAACAAAAAGCCATTGAAGCCGGTCTTCCGCTTTATTCGTGGTGGCAACAGGAGCAGCAGAAAGCAGGTACTTTCCGTGCAGTGGTTCGTTGCAATGCCGTGATCGGAATAACGGGGCTGCAGGAGACGCTTAACCGTATCAAAAAATATCAGAATGCCGGTTTCACCTCTGCAAAATTGAAACTGCCTGATTCGGTACCGGATGCCCTTTCACTCATAACCACCGTCTGCAACGAATTCCCCAAAATAAAATTCCGGTTTGATGCGAATGCATCGTTTTCACTTCCGGATGCCGAAGTACTTTTTAAATCCCTGGTATCTCAAACTACAATTCCTGATCACAATGGTTCCCATTTGCCGCTCAGCAGTTGCATTTCCTATATTGAAGAACCACTTAAGGACGCAACCGTTTCTGATTTAAAAAAATTAGGGAAATACGGCATTCCCCTTGCATCAGATGAATATGCCCGAAGCCCGGAGTCAGTGAATAAACTGCTATCCCATCACGCAACCAATACCCTGATTCTCAAACCAACACTTTTTGGTGCATTTTCCGAAATCAAAAGAACACTTGCCATCATAAATGATTCCCCCACCCCGAACCGGACCAATGAAAATAATAACCAGACAGGTCTGCCTGTCATCGTATCATCAGGACTGGAATCGGCAGTCGGAAACCTGCTTCTCACCCATATTGCAGCTTACATAGACTCCTGGCGGGAAGCGGATCACGGACTGGCCACCAGAAGCTTATTCGCATCCGACATAACATTACATGATGGAAGCGACGACAAGACCGTTCCTCACTCTTCGGATCCTGCAGCGTCGCTGCAACGCAATGATGGCACAGATGATACACCGTCCGTCTCTTTGCCGGGTGCCCCCGGATTGGGCCGGTATCCTTTCCGTGAATCTGTTACAGTTTCCGGTGGACACTGCAAAATAATATCCCGGGAGAAACCTTGACCTGGCTTAGCCGCTCATATCACCCCGATGCTCTATTTCTTACCGATGGTCACTTGACCGTGTACTACCGGGATCTTGCTGCAATATGTAATCATGTCAGGGATCTTTTTAAAAGCAGATCAAGTGAAACACCTGTTGTCGGAATTGACACAAGTGACCGGTTTCAGGCATCCCTATGGATGGCCGCCTGCTGGATGGCGCAAATTCCATTTGTTCCGTACCGTGATGACGATCACAAACCACTGAGCCTGTTCCGTCCCGACATCACCGTTTCTCATTCATCCAACATACCCTATCAGCTTTTCCCAGGTGATTTTTCCCTGCCCGTAACCCCGCTGGACGCTCTTTTTGCCAATTCCGATACTTCTTCCGATACGTTTTTTTGCGGGCTGCTTACATCCGGCAGTTCCGGCACCCCTAAAAAGGTGCCCTTATTGAGGCGTCAGATGATAACAGCGGCATCACATGCCTTCCCGGAACCAATAAGGGCAAGGGGACAACTTTGGGGAAATACGCTCCCGCTCCAACATGCCGGGGGGCTGACGATCATCTTGCGGGCACTGCTCAGTGGGTCAGGGGTGTTTTTGTGGCATCGTTTTGATGCGAAGGATATTTTTGAAGATCTTGCTGCGAACCCCATGATCAAGAGAATCTCCCTGGTACCTACGATGCTGAAAAGGTTACTCGACGCGAATGGCTCCCGGTCTTTGCCAAATGAATTCGAGGAGATATTGATCGGTGGCGGGCCGGCACCACCCAAGCTTATTCAAAGAGCGCGGGATCTGGGATGGCCTGTCGTTTTCAGCTACGGCATGACAGAAACATGCGGGCAGGTTGCGGCACAGAATCGGGATGGATTGAGTCCGGCTGAATCGGTTGGGACTCTGTTCCCGGGCCATGATGTGATTATTCTGGATGATGAGCGCCGGATTGTCGGGTTCCATGATTCCAGACTCCATGATTCCAGGGATCATGGTAATACCAAGGCTCATGATACCGGATCTCACAATTCAGGGATCCATAATTCCGGATCACTTTGGATTCGGGGTCCGCAGGTTTTTGCCGGTTATATGGCGGAGCAGGCAACGTTGCGTGACATACCCCCCCGGTTGGATACCACGTACCTTCATAATCACGATGACATTTGGAATGAGGTTTTGAAACAGAATGCCAATCCGGCACAGATGGCATCCGCGTCAAAACCCGGCATACATGAGCCCGGCCGGTATCCGTGGTTTGATACCGGTGATTACGGCCGGATGGATGAGGATGGCAATCTCTATATCGATGCACGGAGAACCGATATCATCATCACAGGCGGACAAAATGTGAGTGCCTCCAAAGTGGAGTCAGAACTGCTTAAGATCAGTGGTATTGATGATGTTGGGGTCACCGGAGTGCCCGATGCTGAGTGGGGACAAAAACTGGTGGCGCTGGTGGTTACAGCGCACCAGGAACCCCGTATGGGGTCAAAAAGCCTGCGGGAGTTCCTGTCAACCCGTCTTCCCGGATATCAGATCCCAAAAGAGATCATCGCTGTGAATGAGATTCCCCGAACCGAGCTCGGCAAAATAAGGCGCAAGGAGCTGCTTGAAATGGCTACAAACCTGCTCTCTTGAAAATAGCATCCACATTTCTTGTGTGGTGTGCCAGGTCGAATGCTTCATCGATATCTGCGGAGCTTAAATAACCTGAGATACGTTTGTTATTGTCAACGAGTCCACGGAACGGAATTTTCTCTTCCCACGCTTTCATGGCCAGAGGCTGCACCAGATCATAGGCATCTTCCCGGGACAGGCCTTTCTCAATCAACATCAGCAGCAGCCGTTGAGAGAAAATGATACCGTGTGTCTTATCGATATTTGCCAACATATTTTCCGGATAGACGACCAGGTTCTCCACGACTCCGGCAAACCGGTTCAACATGTAGTCCAGCAGGATGAGCGCATCCGGAATGATGATCCGCTCAGCAGCAGAGTGGGAGATATCCCGCTCGTGCCATAGCGGGATATTTTCGAATGCGGTGACCATATAACCGCGAAGGACCCGGGCACAACCTGAAATATTTTCGGAGCTGACCGGATTTCGTTTGTGCGGCATTGCAGAGGAACCTTTCTGCCCTTTCCGAAACTGCTCTTCAACTTCACGGGTTTCGGTTTTCTGAAGATGCCTGATTTCCACCGCAATTTTCTCCATCGTGGCGCCTACCAGGGCAAGTGTGGAGATATAGTGTGCATGACGGTCCCGCTGAAGGGTTTGTGTTGAGACCGGCGCGGGCTGCAATCCGAGTATTTCACAGGTATGGGCTTCCACTTCCGGCGGAATATTGGCAAATGTCCCAACGGCACCGGACAGTTTTCCAAACTCCACATCCGAAGCGGCATGCTCAAAACGTTCAAGATTTCGTTTCATCTCGTTGTGCCAAAGAGCGCACTTCAGACCGAAGGTTGTTGGTTCGGCATGCACTCCGTGTGTGCGGCCCATCATTACCGTATATTTGTGCTCATTGGCTTTAGCAGCCAGGACCGACAGAAAATGGTTCAGGCCATCACGAATGATTCCATTCGCTTTTTTCAAACGGACACCAAGAGCTGTATCAACAACATCTGTCGATGTCAATCCGTAATGCACCCATTTTTTTTCCTCACCAAGTGATTCAGAAACGGACCGGGTAAATGCCACTACATCATGTCGTGTCTGTTCTTCAATTTCATGAATGCGATCTACATCAAATGTAGAATTTTCGTAAAGTTTTTTGACATCATCTTCCGGAATGACCCCCAAACGGCTCCATGCTTTACAGGCTGCCAGCTCCACTTCCAGCCAGGATTGAAACTGTTGCTCCTCAGTCCATACGGACGCCATTTCTTTTCGTGAATATCGGTCTATCATAATTATCTGTTACAGTCCTGTTAGTTTGACGGAGAGTCTGTTTGTTTGGTCTCTGAATCAGGTTTATCGAGGATTTTCACCTCCACTTTTAGAAGCCGGTTATTATCCATTTTATTTACTTTCAGAAGCAGGCCTTTAAACTCCATGGTCTCTCCCTCTTCGGGAATACGCTCCAGCAGATAGTAAATCAAACCTCCCAGAGTCTCATACTCATCCTCATCGGTGGTCAGGTCCATGGAGAGTATATCGGCCATATCGTCGAGGTCGATTTTGGCATCAAAAAGGTAGTTTCCTGATTTATTTCTCGTGTAAAGTTCAACCGGTTCGGTATACTCATCGGTGATTTCACCAATGATCTCTTCCAGTACATCATCCAGTGTAATGACCCCTTCCGTACCACCGTACTCATCTACCACTACTGCAATGTGTGTTTTCTGTTGCTGAAAATCACGCAACAGGTCATCCAGTTTTTTTGTAGTCGGTATAAAGAGGGCTTTCCGGGCCAGTGTTTTCCAGTTTATGGTTGTTTCGCCAAGCACAGAATTGATATATGGCAACAGGTCTTTGGAGTGGATAATGCCAATGATATTATCCAGATCGTTTTCATACAGAGGCAATCTGGAGATACCTTTTTCACGAATCATATCCAACACTTCCCGAAGGGTATTCTCCGTATTGATTGCTGAAATATTGACCCGTGAGGTCATTATTTCCCGCACATAGGTATTGCCAAACTCAATGACATTTTCAATGATTTCGCGTTCATCTCCATGAATGGAACCATGAAGTTCCCCCACCTCGGCAATTGTTTTAAGATCATCGGAGGAGATGGAATCGGATGGACGTGGAATGCTTTTTTCCAAAAACCGGGTGCCCTGCGATATCAGGCTGGCAAATGGGGCAAGAATTACAAAAAAGAAATACAGCAGCCAGCTGAGTTTCCGCGATACGGCCAGAGGTTTGTTGAGGGCCAGCAGTTTCGGAGTGATTTCTGCCAGAATCACAATCACGAAGGTCAATATGACAATCTCGATGGAAAAAACAAGCAATTGTGGAAGGCCTAGCATTGCAACCATTCTGCCCGTTACTACCGCTGCTCCGACTGCGGTTATGACATTGGCAAAGGTATTGCCGATCAGCACCGTTGCTAACAGTTGGCGGGGACGCTCCAGCATATGCAGAACACGTGCAAGCGCCGGATCCTTTTTCGCCTCCTCTATGGTCTCATGATCCACCTTTTTGTCCAG
>Ga0207421_10000700_pt1 | contig 43385 bp, 40 predicted proteins | sample SodLakKL_010_SED_4_FD_187542 | JGI IMG/M metagenome (GOLD analysis project Ga0207421, IMG submission 187542) | Alkaline sediment microbial communities from Lake Tanatar, Kulunda Steppe, Russia - 8KL_010_SED (SPAdes) (version 2) | ecosystem: Environmental > Aquatic > Non-marine Saline and...
GAACCCGCGGCCCACCCCGGGTTCCGGCACGGCACGGCACGGCACGACACGCCATGCGCCGCAGAAGGCCGGGGACGCGTCGGGTGGGTCCCGCAGGCTGGTGAACGAGCTCGCCGCCACGGGCGACCACCGGGCCTTCACGCTGCCCGGAAGTACGCACAGGAAGATCCCCGCAAGCGAGGTCGCTCGCCTCCGGGCCGAGCGTGCTGTACCCGGTCTCGCTGCTCGCCCCGGTCCACGGCTCGCCGGGTCGACGAACGCGGCGTGATCGGCAGCCGTGCAGTGGGCCCGGCGTCGTTCACGCCGTGGCGCGCCAGCCCAGGGTGGAGTGTCGCGGGACCAGCACGGGCTGGAGGACCAGCGAGCTCCCGGTCTGTTGGCCACCCTCCATCAGCATGACGGCGGTGTCCGCGGCCATCCGCCCCAGTTCGTAGCCGGGCAGGCGCACGGTGGTGATGGGCGGGTTGGTGAACGCCGTCATCGGCGTGTCGTTGTAGCCGACGATGGCCAGGTCCCGTGGGCACGACAGGCCCCGGATCCCCAGGGCCTCGAGCGCACCGAAGGCCATGAGGTCGTTGTGAACGAAGATCGCCGTCGGCAGCTCGCCGTTTTGGTCGAGGAAGAGCTCCATCAGCCGGCGGCCCTCCTCGAGGACCGGCCGATCGGCGGTCTGATCCGGCTCGATCGCGACGACGCCGTCCTCCTCCAGCCGGTTGCGGAAGCCGACGGCCCGTTCGTGGAAGGACGAGATGTCCGCCGGCCCGCAGAGTTGGGCGATACGACGATGTCCCAGCTGCAGGAGGTGTTCGGCAGCCAGCCCGCCGCCGCGTTCGTCATCGTGGATGATCGCGGGGATGCCCGAGCCCGGGAGGTAGCGCGATGCCAGCACGACCGGCATCTGCTGCTGGGCTCGTCGCAGCAGCCGTTCGTCGCCTGTGCGCGCGCCGGTCACGATCGCCGCGTCGACGCGGCGAGCAGCCAGGTTGTTCATCACCCGGCCCATCCGCACGTGGTCGTCCCGTGTCTCGGCGATCAGGGCCATGAGACCGCGACCCTCGAGCTGGTTCTCGATGCCCCGCACCACCGGTGCGATGAACGGGTTCCCGAGGTCGGCGACCACGACGCCGAGGGTGTTGGTGCGGCCTCGACGCAGGCCGCTGGCGACCGCATCCCCCTGGTAGCCGAGCTCCTCGGCGACGGCCCGGACCCGCGCGACCGTGTCGTCGCGGACCAGGAACCCCTTCGCCGGGTCGAGGGCGCGCGACACCGTCGACGGGTGGACCCCCGCCTTGTCTGCCACATCCTTCAGCGTGACTTTCGGCACAACGACTCCGAACACGATGAATGCAAACGATAGCAGTGGATTCCCGTGGCAAGGCATAGGCGTTCGCCGAAACGCGGGATCACCGCTCCCTGGCGGCTCCAAAGCGCTCAGGGGGCATGGGATCGGTCATCCCGCTCGGATCGACGGAGCCCGCCCGAGCCTTGACAGCGGATTTCCATGAGCGTATTGTGCAACGCATAGCAATCGATTGCGGTACAGCGGAAGCCGGCAGCGACCGGGATTCCACTGCCGAAGCGGTCGAGGCGGTCGGCGACTCGGGAGGGTGCCGTGGGAGGATCGACGAACGTGCCGGATCGTGACGCTGCGGTGGACAGCCAGCCTGCCGATGGCCGGGTGGGCGGCGGTGACCATCCCGCGCCCATCATCGAGGGCCGCAACATCGTCAAGCGCTTCGGTGGGGCGGTCGCGGTCGACGATGTCAGCATCGCGGTCTCCCCCGGCGAGATCCACGGACTCCTGGGGGAGAACGGTGCGGGCAAGTCGACCCTGATGCGGGTCCTCGCCGGGGTCCTCGCTCCCAATGAGGGTGCAGTGTGGGTGGAGGGGCACAAGCTCGATCCCGGCGACACGCGGGCGGCCCTCGATGCCGGCGTCTCGCTCGTGCACCAAGAGCTGAGCCTGGTACCCGAGATGACGGTCGCCGAGAACATCCTGCTCGGGTCCACCCCCAGCCGCTCCGGGTTCATCAACACCCGGGAGCAGAAGCGGATCGCCGCCGAGGCGCTCGAGGAGATCGGGGTGAGCGTCGACCTCGACGAACCCATCGCGAGGCTCTCGGTCGCCCTGCGACAGTTCGTCGAGATCGCCCGTGCGATCGCGCGCAAGCCTCAGGTGCTCATCCTCGACGAACCCACCGCGACCCTGACCCCGGCGGAGACCACCTACCTGCTCGACATGCTCCAGCGCCTCGCCGGGCGTGGTCTGGCCATCATCTACATCTCCCACCGCATCCCCGAGATCTTCGCCATCTGCAACCGGGTGACGGTGCTGCGTGACGGTCGGCACGTCACGACCGTCGACATCGAGGACACCACACCCGAGGGCGTGGTCGAGTCCATGGTCGGGCGCGACCTGCAGCTCGAGCTCGAGACCCACCGGGAGGATCCCGTCCTCGGCGAGGTCGTGCTGTCCGCTCGAGGCCTGCGGGCCCCGGGTGTCAACGACATCGACCTCGATGTGCGTGCGGGCGAGATCGTCGGGCTGGGTGGGCTGGTCGGTGCCGGGCGCACCGAACTCGTCCGGGCGATGATCGGTGCGGACATCCGCACCGCCGGCGAGACGACCATCACCCGCGACGGAACGACCAAGCGGATCGCGAGTTACCGCTCCGCGGTCGCCGGGGGCGTCGCCTACATCCCCGAGGAGCGGCGGACCGACGGTCTGGCGCTGAGCATGACCGTGGTCGACAACATCACGCTTCCCAACCGTTATGCACTGTCCCGCGCCCACGTCCTGCAGTCACGCAAGATCGTGGACTTCGCCAAGAACCTCGCCGAGGTGGTGAATCTCCGGCCGCCGGAGATCCATCGCAACGTCGGTCAGTACAGCGGCGGGAACCAACAGAAGGTGGTGTTGGCGAAGTGGCTGGGGCGTGAGCCGGACGTGATCATCCTGGACGAGCCGACGCGGGGCGTCGACGTCGGGGCCAAGGCGGAGATCCACCGACTGATCCGCGAGTTGGCCGACAACGGCGCCGCGGTGCTGGTGGTCAGCTCCGACCTGCCGGAACTGCTCGAACTGTCCGACACCATCCACGTGGTCCGCGACGGGCAGATCGTGGGGACCTTGGCGCGAGATCAAGCCGATGAGACGTCCGTGATGGCACTGGCATCCGGTCAGACGAAGGTGGACGCCCCATGACCAACGACACCTCGACGGGCACCGTCAGCGCCCCGAAGTCTGCCGCTCCGGAGGAACACCTCGAGGAGCAGGCGTTCAAGCTCTCGGAGTGGATGGCGAACCAGGGCATCTTCATCTTCACGGCGGCGCTGATCCTGTTCGCCGCGGTGTTCATCGACGGGTTCGTCTCGCTGCCCAACATCACCGACGTGTTCAACCGTGCGGCACCGATCGGGATCGTCGCGGCGGGGATGACGTTCGTGGTCATCAGTGGGAACTACCTCGACCTCTCGGTGGTGGCGCAGGTGGCGACCGCCGGTGTGGTGCTGATCGCGGTCAGCAACGAGACCAGCATCCCGGTCGCGATGCTCGTGGCCGTGGTCATCGCCCTCGCCTACGGGCTGGTCAATGGCGTCGCCGTCGGGGTCTTCAAGGCCAACGCGGTCATCGTGACCCTGTCGACGACCTTCATCGGCCTGGGCCTGCTGCGGTGGGCCACCGGGGGCAGCATCTACTTCGGCCCGAACGACGGGGCCATCCGGGCATTCGGAGCCACGCGGATCGGGCCACTGCCACTGGCGATGATCCTGTTCGTCGTCGTCACCCTGCTCCTGTCGTTCGTGCTGACGCGCACGACCTTCGGGTTCATGGTCCGGTCCTTCGGATCCAACCGCGAAGCGACCAGACTCTCCGGGGTGAGCACCCCCTGGGTGGTCATCGGCGCCTTCACGGTGACCTCGTTGGCGGCCATGCTCGGTGGGTTCGTGCTGGCGGCGTTCTCGAACACGGCCGTGTCGGCGATGTCGGACGGTTACGACTTCGCCGCCCTCGCGGCCATCATCGTCGGGGGCACCAGCGTCTTCGGCGGCCGTGGCAGCGTGCTCCGGACCTTGCTCGGGGTCGTGTTCGTCAGTGTGTTGACCAACATCATGGTGCTCTCCGGACTGGGCTTCGGCATCCAGCAGATGGCGATCGGACTGCTGATCGTGCTCGCCGTGTCCGTCGATGCACTGGCACGGAAGGCGACAGGAATATGACCGACACCCAGACCCAGCCACAGCACGCCGAGACCGATGACGACCGCAGTGATCTGATCAGCCGGGTGCGCACCATCCTCGGCCGGCGGACCGAAGGGCGCGCCGTCGCCCTGCTGTCGGTGGTCGTGGTCATCACCGCCATCATGGAACCGATCGTGTTCACCTCCTATGAGGTGACGCTCGGTCGTATCGCGCTGATCGGCCTGGTCGCCCTCGGGCTGACCGCGGTCATCCTCATGGGCGAGTTGGACCTGGCCGTGGCCAGCACCCTGGCGGTCTCCGGCGTGATCATGGCGAGCTTCGAGAGCCTCCCGCTCGGCATCCTGGCAGCGCTCGGGACGGGCCTGCTCATCGGCGTGGTGAACGCGTTCTTCGTCATCGTGATCGGCATCAACTCGTTCATCGCGACCCTCGGGATGCTCTTCTTCCTGCGGGGCGCGGCGTTCGTGATCTCCGGCGAGCGCCCGGTCCGACTGACCAACGTCGATGCGGGGATCGCCTTCGGTCAACCGTTGATAGGCCCGCTCACGCCACGGATGCTGATCTTCATCGCCGCCTTCGTGGCGCTCCACATCTTCCTCACCCGCGTGCGGGTCGGTCGCGAGTTCTACGCCGTGGGCGGCAATCGTGAGGCGGCCCACGACGCAGGCATCCCGGTGACGCGTCGGGTGTTCACCGGCTTCATGATCTCCGGCTTCGTCGCCTCACTGGCCGGGGTGATCAACACCCTGGAGCGCACCGCCGCGGATCCGACCGCAGGCTCGGCGGTGCTGCTGGCGAGCTTCGCCGCAGCGATCATCGGCGGCGTGCTGTTGAACGGCGGGCGGGGTTCGGTCTTCGGGACGCTGCTGGGTGCCTCGTCGCTGGGACTCCTCCAGGTGGCGTTGACCCTGTCCGGGGTGCAGGTGGATGTGCAGAACATCGTCATCGGGTCGGTCCTGCTGCTTGCCGTGATCACCGACCCCAGCAGTCTCCGAGCGGCGGCCGGCAGCATGCGGGCGCTCGTCCGGAGCCGAGCCGGGCCATAGACAGCAGGACGAGCTCACGGCCAACCGACCCCCGGTGGGCCTCACAGGGAACGAGAACAAGGACAAGGGAGAGAGAACCATGCAGATGAGACGATCGAGACTCGTGGGTATGTTCGCGGCCGGAGCCATGGTGCTGGTTGCGTGCGGTGGCGCCGCTGACGACGGCGCCGTGGACTCCGCCGATGCCGAGGGTGATACCACCGACGCTGATGGCGGCGGGGCGACAGATGGTGAGGAGTTCGACGTCTTCGCGCTGCTGCCACAGGGCAACGACCAGCCCTACGGCACGACCTACCTGCCCCCGATGGAGGCGAAGGCCGCAGAGCTCGGCATCAACCTGACCATCACCAACTCGCAGTACGACGCCGACACCCAGGCCAGCGACTGCGAGGTCGCGGTCGCGTCCCAGCCCGACCTGATCATCCTGTGGCCGGCGGTCGGCGACACCATCCGGCCCTGCCTCTCCGCTGCCGATGCGGCCGGTATCCCGGTCACCATCACCAACTCGGGCGTGAACCCCGAGGACGAGGATCTGACCGAAGCGTTCTCCGGTCCCGACACCTACGGACAGGGAGCCGCATCCGCAGAGATCATGTGCGACCTCGCCGGTGGGGACGAGATCGGCATCATCATGGTCAACGGGCTCACCGGGAATTCGACCGCCATCAACCGGGAGAGCGGCTTCGAGGAGACGATCGAGGCGGAGTGCCCGAACGTCACCATCCTCGCCCGCCAGCCGGGCGACTGGAACAAGGACGACTCGCAGATCGCCGCCTCGGAGATGATCACCGCGGTCGGCGCAGAGAACATCGACGGTGCCTACGCGGCCGACGACACCATGGTCGCCGGTGTGATCGATGCGTTCCGGGCTCGTGACATGGACCCGGAGGACCTGATCATCACCTCGATCGGTAACACCTTCCTCGGCAACCCGCTCGTGGCCGACGGCTCGCTCGACGGGACCGTCTTCCAGTCGTCGTCCTGGGACGGCGAGAACGCGGTCGTCCTGGCGCATGCGGTGCTGACCGGGCAATCGTTCGAGGACCTGTTCATGCCCTCGGTGAAGGTCACCGCGGAGAACGCGGAGGACCCCGACGTGGCACCGGAGTGGTGACCCGCCCCGACTAGAACGACCGGAGGTCCCGGGGGCGCGTGGCGCCGTCCGGGACCTCCGGTGTCAGTGATCGCCCCGGCATCAGCCAGCAACCACCAGCGAAGGGAACGGCGCGCGATGGATACGACACGGCTCAGCGGCAAGCACGTCCTGATCACCGGAGCAGCCCAGGGCATGGGCGCGGCGGTGGGCAGGCATTACGCGGCACAGGGGGCCAAGGTGTGCCTCGGCGACGTCAACGTCGAAGGGGCGGCGCAGGTGGCCAAGGAGATCCGGGAGGCCGGTGGCGAGGCCACGCACGTGCGGATCGATGTCACCGACCAGCAGGACGCGCAGGCCGCGGTCGCCCACACCGTCGAGGCCTTCGGCAGCATCAACGTCCTGCTGAACAACGCGGGTATCAACAAGCCCCTGTTCTTCCTCGACATCACCCGCGAGAACTACCAGAAGATCATGGAGGTCAACGCCTGGGGCAAGCTCAACGTGATGCAGGCAGCGGCCCAGCAGATGAAGGCCCAAGGCCGGCAGGAGGCCCCCTACAAGATCATCAACGTCGGCTCGATCCTGTCCCGTGACACCTTCGACGACGTGGTCGTCTACGGGATGAGCCAGCATGCGGTGCTCGCACTCATCAAGGGCGGCGCGAAATCGCTGATGGAGCACAACATCACGGTGAACGGCTACGCACCCGGGGTCGTCCGCACGGAGATGTGGGAGCAACTCGATCGCGACCTGGTGGAGATCGGCAAGTTCAACAAGCCTGGCGAGTCCATGGACAGCCTCGCCGAGAACATGATCCTGATGAAGCGCTACTCCTACCCGGAGGACATCGTCGGGACCGCGTCCTTCCTGGCGAGCCAGGAGAGCGACTACATGACGGGCCAGTTGCTGATGATCGACGGCGGCATGGTGATCCAGTAGCCGACTCGACCACGGACCGGCCAGGCCTGCTCTCCGGACGTGGTCGAGCTCGCCGGAGGAAGGGGACTCGGAACTCGTCGGCCTAGGCTCGCGGACCGGAAGGTCCGTTCGCCGTCCTCCGAGGAGAACCCCCATGGCCAACGACGTCGCCGCCATCGTGCTCGCTGCCGGCAAGGGCACCCGTTTCCGTTCGGATCTGGCCAAGGTCCTGCACCGCGCCGCCGGGCGCAGCCTGATCGGCCACGTGCTGGAAGCGGTACGACCGCTGCAGTTCGCCCAGGTCATCGTGGTCGTGGGCCACCAGGCCGACGAGGTCCGTGCGGAGGTCGAGGCGTCGGGGATCCCCGGACTCACCACCGTCGTGCAGAGCGAACAGCGGGGGACCGGTCACGCGGTCCAGCAGGCGGTTCCCGCGCTGGCGGAGGGGATCGACCGGGTCATGGTGCTCGCCGGCGACACACCGATGATCACCACGAGCTGGTTGGAGCGTCTGATGGCGGACGCGAAGGATGTCGGCGGCGCCTTGCTCACCGCGCAGCTGGCCGATCCGTCGGGCTACGGCCGGGTGCTCCGTGACCGCGACGGCCACGTCGAGGGCATCGTGGAGCACAAGGACGCGAGCCCCGCGCAGCTGATGGTGCGCGAGATCAACGCGGGCATGTACCTCGTGGACCGGGGCCGGTTGGTCGGAGCGCTGGCGCAGCTCGACGACGACAACGAACAGGGCGAGATCTACCTCACGGACGTGGTGCGGATCCTGACCTCCGACGCCCTGCCCTTCGCCGGCACGGAGGCACCGGCCGAGGTCATCGCCGGGGTCAACGACCGCATCCAACTGGCCGAGGCCGCGGCGATCCTGCGTCGGGGTCACCTCCAGCGCCTGATGGCCGAGACCGGGGTCGGGGTGCTGGACCCCGCGACGACCTATGTCGACGTCGACGTCGAGGTCGGCCGCGACACGGTGCTCCTGCCCGGCACGATCCTCGAGCGCGGCACCCGTGTCGGCCAGCGCTCGACCATCGGGCCCAACAGCCACCTCACCAACGTCGAGGTCGGTGATGACGCCGTCGTGCACTCCACGAGAGGCGTCGATGCGGTGATCGGTGATGCGGCCGAGGTGGGGCCCTTCGCCCATCTGCGGGCCGGGACCCGCCTCGGCACTGCGACCAAGGTCGGGGCCTACGTGGAGACCAAGAACACGACCCTCGGCGAACGTTCCAAGATCCCGCACCTGTCCTACGTCGGCGATGCAACGGTCGGCACGGGCGTGAACATCGCCTGCGGGGTGATCACGGTGAACTACGACGGGACGACCAAGTCCCAGACCACGATCGAGGACGATGCGTTCATCGGTTGCGACACGATGTTGGTCGCCCCCGTCACGATCGGGGCGCGGGCCTACACCGCGGCGGGATCGACGATCACCGACGACGTGCCGGCGGACGCACTCGGCATCGCGCGATCCCATCAGACGACCAAGGAGGGTTGGGTCGCGCGCCGGCGCGAGGGTGACCACGAGGGCTGAGCGCACCGGGCTGCGCGCCTCCTGGCAGGACGGCTACGGTCTCGGCCCCCGGCGGGCAGGCAGGCAGTGGAAGTCGTCACCAAGAAACGGATGATGATCTTCTCCGGATCGTCGTATCCGGAGCTCGCCCGTGAGGTGGCTGACCACCTGGGCATGCGTCTCGGCGAGGTGAAGCTGTCGCAGTTCGCCAACGGCGAGCTGTACACCCGCTTCCAGGAGTCGGTCCGCGGCGCGGACGTGTACGTGATGCAGTCCCACGTCTCCATCCCGGACGGCATGAGCGTCAACGACTTCGTCATGGAGCAGCTGATCATGTTGGATGCGCTCAAGCGCGCGTCCGCGAAACGCACCGTGGCCGTGATCCCGTACTACGGCTACTCGCGATCCGACAAGAAGGCCCAGTCGCGCGAGGCGATCGTCGCGCGCATGATCGCCGACATGTACGAATCCGTCGGCGTCGACCGGATCATGTCGGTCGACCTGCACACCGGTCAGATCCAGGGGTTCTTCCACGACCCGTTCGACCACCTCACCGCCCTGCCGCTGCTCAAGACGTGGATCGAGGACAACACCACGGCGGAGGATCGCGTCATCGTCTCCCCGGACGCCGGTCGTGTGCGACTGACGGAGAAGTTCGCGGGGCACCTCGGATCTCCGATCGCCATCCTCCACAAGCGTCGCGACCCCACCAAGCACAACGTGTCCGAATCACTGGACGTCATCGGTGACGTGGATGGCAAGACCGTCATCCTCATCGACGACATGATCGACACCGCCGGGACCATCTGTGGTGCGGCGCAGCTGCTGAAGGAACGCGGAGCGCGGCGGGTCATCGCCTGCGCCACCCATCCGCTGTTCTCCGAGCCTGCGGCCGAGCGGCTCGAGAAGTCGGTCATCGAGAAGGTCGTGGTCACCAACACCATCCCGATCCCCGCGGAACGCCGCAGCGACAAGCTGGTCGTGCTGTCGATCGCCCCGATCCTGGCCTCCGCCTTGCGGGCGGTGTTCGAGGACGAGTCGGTGTCCGAGATCTTCCAGGGCGAGAACGTCTGACCGCCGATGCTCCGGGCGAGCGTGGCCGCGCCGGACAGCCCGAGGTCATGGCCCTTCGCGCGAGCTCGCCGCAACGGGGCGCGACGCCCACCGGGCGCCACCAGGGGTGACCGGTTGCCCCGGGCCTGAGCGGCCGGGTAACCTCACCACACGGTCCGCCTACGCGCGGGCCGGTCGCGTGTCCGCACATCGCCCGTGCGCTTCATCTCGCCAGGCGCATCAGGCAGAACCGCGACGCACCCCCGTGACACCTCGCCGCCGCACGACGGTGACCGACCCGCGCCGGGGACATCCCCCTTCAGGAGTACGACGTTGTCGAACCAGGTCCAGCTTCACGCCGAAACCCGCCTCCAGCACGGGAAGGGCGCCTCCGGCCGCCTCCGTAAGCAGGGCAAGGTGCCGGGGATCCTCTACGGCTACCGGGTCGAGCCGCAGGCCGTGACGGTCGACGCGCTCGCGTTGTTGGCCTCGCTTCGGACCGAGGCCGGCGCCAACGTGCTGATCCGTCTGGAGGTCGAGGGGGACACCCACCTCACGGTCGCCCGCGACCTCACGCGCCACCCCGTACGCGGGGATGCGCTGCACGTCGACTTCATCGCCGTCGACAAGGACTCGCAGATCTCGGTGGAGGTCCCGATCCACTTCGTCGACGAGGAAGAGACGGTCGACGACCAGGGTGTCGTCAACGTCATCCTCTACACCGTCACGCTGCTCGCCAAGCCGCTCGAGGTGCCGAACTACCTGGAGCTGTCACTCGCGGGCCTGGAGATCGGCGATGTCCGGCGCGTCGAGGACCTGCGCGAGCTGCTGCCGGAGGGCGCGGAGTTCGACATCGATCCGGAGCGCACCGTGGTGACCATCAACGCGCCGGTCAGCGAGGCCGAGCTCGAAGCGCTGGAGGAGTCCGCGGGGATCGAGGAGGACGAGCCCGAACTGGTCGGCGACGAGGGCGTCGCGCCCGACGACGAGGTGCCCGCGGCCGACGGCGGGGCCTGATCGCACCGAGCACGACACGAGAGGGTGGCTGTGGCCGACGACCGCTGGCTCGTCGTCGGCCTCGGCAACCCCGGGGAGAAGTACGCACGGACCCGTCACAACGTCGGGGCCGATACGGTCCGCACGTTGGTCGCCCGCGAGCACGCCTCCCTGTCGGTCAACAAGCGCATCCGGTGTGAGCTCGCGGAACTGACCGTGGCGGGCACCCGCATCGCGGCCGTCGTCCCGACCTCGTACATGAACCGCTCCGGTGACCCGACCCAGGCCGCGGCGGCGTGGTTCAAGATCCCGCCGCGACAGGTGGTCGTCTGTCATGACGACCTCGACGTCGAGGTGGGTTCGCTGAAGGTCAAGCGCGGTGGGGGGCACGCCGGACACAACGGGCTCCGCGACATCGATCGGGCGCTCGGCACGCGGGAGTACCTTCGGGTACGCATCGGCATCGGTCGCCCCCCCGGGCGGATGCCGGCCAAGGATTACGTACTACGTCGGTTCCAACCGGCCGAACGTGACATCATCGCGGTGACGCTCGAACAGGCGGCCGATGCGGTGATCTCGCTCGCGACCGACGGGCTCGAACCGACCCAGAACCGCTTCCACGTGAAGCGGGACGGCTGACGAGAGGGACCCCCGTGCGGGAGAGGTTGCGACAGCTCGGCCAGGCGTTCAAGCAACTGCGCCAGGTCGATGACCGGTTCGTCGGCTATCTGATGCTGGGCGCCCTGGTCGGTTTGCTCCTGGGTGTGGGACTCGGTCTGTTGATGCCGTTCGACCCGGTCATCGGGATGCCGTTGTTCGGCCTCCTGTTCGCCCTGTTGGGTGCGCTGATCGTGTTCAACCGCCGGGTCCAGAAGGCGCAGTACGCCGCCATCGAGGGTCAGCCGGGGGCGGCTGCCGCGGTGTTGCAGTCCATGCGCGGCCAATGGTTCGTCACCCCGGCGACCGCGGTGAACCAGAAACAGGACATGGTGCACCGGGTCGTGGGCCGTCCCGGTGTCGTGCTCGTCGGCGAGGGCAAGGGTCAACGGGTCAAGGGCCTGCTCGCCAAGGAGAAGAAGCGCCTCGCCCGAGCCGTGGGTGAGGTCCCGATCCACACGATCATGGTCGGCGACGAACAGGGCCAGGTCCCGCTGAAGAAGATGCAGGTCACGATCAGCAAGCTCCCACGTGAGCTGAAGAAGCCCGAGGTCCCCAAGCTCGAGCGCAAGCTCAAGCCGTTGGACAAGGGCCCGCCGGTCCCCAAGGGCATCGATCCGATGGCCGCGGCGAACCGGAAGCGTCCCAAACCCCGCTAGGCGACGAACGCGACGCGCAACCGATCCCCACGCGAGAGCCGAGCCGTCCCGACACCCCGTCGGGCTCCGGGTCGGTTCTCTCGCGTCCCACCCGGACACCCACCGAACCAGCATCCGAACGCCCCGCCCCGCCCCGGCTCGAGCCGCCTGCGAGTGACGCATGACCAACACCTCCGCCGCACCCCGCTCGGTCGACGACGTCCTCGACCCGGGCCTGGCGACCGGCGCGCTGGCTGCGGCGCTCCGTCCCGGACGGGCCGAGTGGGACACCGCCCTGCCGGGGGAGGAACTGCTCGTCGCACCCTCGGCCCGGCCGTACGCGCTGTCGCTGTTGGCCGAGCGTTCCGCGCCGTTGCTGGTGGTCGTACCCCGCACCTCCGATGCGGAGGCCGTCGCCGACGGCATGGCGGCCTTCCTCGGTGAGGAACGCGTGGCGGTGTTCCCCGCCTGGGAGACCTTGCCGCACGAACGGCTCTCTCCGCAGCCGCGGACCGTCGGGCGACGCCTCGCGGTGCTCGACCGGCTCACGCACCCCGACGAGCACGAGGAGCCGTTGCTCGCGATCGTCGCGCCGGTGCGTGCGGCGCTACAGCCGATGGCCCCGGACCTGTCGCGCCAGCGTCCCATCGTCCTCGACGACCGGTGGGTCGGATTCGATGCGCTGATCGACGGGCTGGCCGCGCTCGGCTACAGCCGGACCCCGCAGGTCGAGGCGCGCGGCGAGTTCGCCGTGCGGGGGGGCATCGTCGATGTGTTCCCGTCCGCCGGCGATCACGCGGTCCGCGCCGAGTTCTGGGGCGACGACGTCGAGGCGCTCCGCTCCTTCGCGGTCGGCGATCAACGTTCGACCGGGGCGGTGGAGCGGGTGGCGCTCGACGCGGCCCGGGAGATCGTGCTCGATGCCGAGTTGCGTGAACGGGCGCGGGTGGCGATCACGGCGTGGCCGGAGCTGACCTCGGAGCTGGACCAACTCGCCCAGGGCCAGACCTTCGAGGGCGTCGAGTCGCTGGTCACGATGCTGACCCCCGATCCGGCGCTCCTGGTCGACTTCCTGCCGCGTGGTGGGGGGATCGCGCTGCTCGATCCGATGCTGCTCGAGGACCGGGCGGGCAAGCTCCGTGAGGAGGCCGAGGTCCTGGCCGACACCGCGTGGCGCAACGCCGCCGCGCTCGGTGGGCGGGCGCCGGGGGCGGATCCGGGGCGGGCGCCGGGGGCGGATCCGGGGCGGGCGCCGGGGGCGGATCCGGGGTGGGCGCCGGGGGCGGATCCGGGGTGGGCGCCGGGGGCGGACCGCGGCGCCGCGACCGGGGCGGATGGCGACGGAGCGCCGGCCGGCGGGCCCGACCGGCAGGACCCGGCCGATCCGTCGGGTCTGCGGCTCGGCTCCGACGGGTTCGCCCGGCCGGGGGAGCTGCTGGCGCGGGGTCCGGAGGCGCTGTGGCGTCTGTCGCCCTTCGGCGGCGAGGGCGATCGGCTGGCAGCACAACCGTGGGACTCGTTCCGTGGCGACATCGTCACACTGTCCGAGCGCGTGTCGCGGCTGCTGCGCGACGGTGTCCGGGTGGTCGTGTCGGTCGATGCCGATGGCCCGGCCCGGCGCATCGCCGACGTGTTGGGCGAGCAGGGGGTGCCGAGCAAGGTCACCGAGGTCCTCTCGACCACCCCGGAACGCGGACGGGTCGAGATCGCGGTCAGCCCGCTGCGCACGGGCTTCCGCTCCGACGAGCTGCAACTGGCCATCCTCGGGACCTGGGACGTGTTCGGTCCGCGCCGCCGACGCGCCAGCCGACGGCTCGGCAACCGCTCCAGTGCGGCCGACACCGTCCTGCAGCTCGACAAGGGCGATGCGGTCGTCCACCGCACCCATGGGGTGGGCCGCTACCGGGGGATGATCACCCGGGAGTTCCCGTCGCCCGACGGCAAGATCGCCAAGCGCGACTACGTCCTGCTCGAGTACGCCGACGGTGACATGATCTACGTCCCCTCGGACCAGGTCGATGCGATCGCCCGCTACCAGGGTGGTGAAACGCCGTCGGTGATGAGCCTCGGTGGGGCCCAGTGGGAACGCGCGAAGAACCGGGTCCGCAAGGCCGTCCGGGACATCGCCGCCGAGCTGATCCGGTTGTACGCCGCCCGGATGCACGCGCCCGGCCACGCCTTCGCGCCCGACGGCACGATGCAGAGCGAGCTCGAGGACGCGTTCGCCCACGTCGAGACCATGGACCAGTTGACCGTCTCCGACGAGATCAAGCAGGACATGGAAGCGCCGCTGCCGATGGACCGGTTGCTGGCCGGCGACGTCGGTTTCGGCAAGACCGAGGTCGCCATCCGGGCGGCGGGCAAGGCCGTGTTCGACGGCGCGCAGGTCGCGGTGTTGGTCCCCACCACCATCCTGGCCCAGCAACACCTCGAGACCTTCCGCGAGCGCTTCTCCGGGTTCCCCGTGGAGATCGAGGAGCTCAGCCGGTTCGTCACCGACAGGGACAAGCGCCGGGTGCTCGACGGCGTTGCGGCCGGCACCGTCGACATCGTGGTCGGGACCCACGCACTGCTCGGCAAGAGCGTCGACTGGAAGAACCTCGGCCTGGTGATCGTCGACGAGGAGCAGCGTTTCGGGGTGTCACAGAAGGAACGGCTCAAACAGCTGCGGACCTCGGTCGACGTGCTGTCGATGTCGGCGACACCGATCCCGCGCACACTCGAGATGGCGGTCTCGGGGATCCGGGACCTGTCGGTGATCGAGACCCCGCCGGAGGATCGCCAACCGGTCATGACCTCCGTGCAGGAGTACGACGAGGCCCAGGTCGCCCTCGCCATCCGCCGTGAGCTGCTCCGCGACGGGCAGGTCTTCTACGTCCACAACCAGGTCAGCTCGATCCACCGGGTCGCCGCCGGGATCGCCGAGATGGTCCCCGACGCCCGGGTCGAGGTCGCCCACGGCCAGATGGACGAACGTCAGCTCGAGCGCATCATGGTGCGGTTCTGGGAGCGGGACTTCGACGTGCTCGTGTGCACCACCATCGTCGAGTCCGGCCTGGACGTGCCGAACGCCAACACGCTGATCATCGAACGCGCCGATCTGCTGGGACTGTCCCAGCTGCACCAGCTCCGGGGCCGGGTCGGCCGCTCGGCGGAGCGGGGTTACGCCTACTTCCTGTTCCCGGAGGGCGCGTCGGTGACGGAGCCCGCCTACGAGCGGCTCAAGACCATCGCGGAGCACACCCGCCTCGGCTCCGGGCTCGCGATCGCGATGCGGGACCTGGAGATCCGTGGTGCCGGCAACGTCGTCGGTGCGGAGCAGTCGGGGCACGTCGCCTCGGTCGGGTTCGACATGTACTCCCAGTTGCTCAAGGAGGAGATCGCCGACCTGAAGGGCGAGAAGGTCGAGAAGGAGCTCGACATCCGGCTCGAGCTGCCCGTCGATGCCCACCTCCCGCACGACTACGTCGAGGATGCGACCCAGCGGCTGGAGCTCTACAAGCGGATCTCCGCGGTCCGGAGCGCCGGCGCACTGAAGGACGTCCGCGCCGAGCTGATCGACCGGTTCGGCGCTCCCCCGGAGCCGGCCGAGCGTCTGCTGACACTCGCGGCGATCAAGGCCGCGGTGCGCCGCTGGGGGATCACCGAGGTGGTCGTCACCTCACGCGAGCAGCTGCGGATCGCCCCGGTCGACCTGAAGGACTCGCAGCTGGTCCGGCTCGAACGACGGTTCCCCGGCGCGAAGCTCAAACGGGACCAAGGGGTGCTGTTGATCCCGTTGCCGCGCCCCGCGCCCGACGACCTCGTCGCGTGGGTGGCCGGCACCCTGCGCGAGCTGTTCGCGAGCCCGAAGCGCTGAGGGCGCGCCAGAGCCGTTGGGTGGCCGAGGGGTAGGTCGCTCAGCCCTGGTCGGTCGACCGATCCCCGCCTAGGATGGGGTTCTCGGCGTCGCCGATGCATCGCCGATACCCGAGGTGAGCGACGAGGGGCTGGGCATGGGTACCGGAGTGGACGAAGGGCCCCTGCCGAGGCGGCGACTCCGGATGGAGTTGACGATGGATGCGGATTCGTTGGACGACGTCTGTGCCGCCCTGCACCGCATCGCCGACACGCTCGAACACGACGCCCGTGAGGAGGTCGACCATGCCTCCGGCCGGCGACACTCGGGTCACGGCATCTCACTGCACATCACCGATCCGGAGATGGACGGTGGTCGCTACCGGGCCGCGGTGCAGCTCTGGAAATCGACGCGGGAACCGTGAGCGCCAGCAGGTCGCCGGGCGGCGTCGGGCCGCTCGCTCACCTCACCTCACCTCACTTCAGCGGACCGCCGTGCGGCTGTAGCTGACACGCTCGTGCAGCGCGTCGAACTCCCCGTCCCGTAGGCGGGCCCGGATGCCGGTACGCAGCTCGTCGATCAGCCCCTCCGGGAGCGGCTCGTGGATCCGATGGGAGCGCATGGCCTCCAGGTCCGCGGCCGTGGGCTCGATGGTCACCACCCGGGTCCCGTCACGTCGTAACGCCAGGGCCTCCTGGTGGAGCAGGCGGCGCCGGAAACGCCGCGTGATCCGGTCGGTCGGGGCGGTCGCGGAGACGTCGACGGCCGACATCGGCGAACTGACGATCACGAGGTCGAGACCTTCGCCGGCGAGCACATCGGCATTGGTGGGCGAGTGGATGCCGCCGTCCACGAACTCGCGACCCTCGTGGGTGCGGGGGGCGAGGTAGCCGGGGATGGCGCAGCTGGCCGCGACCGCCTCGCCGATCGTCGGACCCTGTCCGGGGCGGCGTCCCCACACCACGCGTTGCAGGGACGGCATCTCCACCGCGCAGACCCACAGGTCCCGGCCGGGCCACGGCGCGTCGATCAGCCGGTCGACCCAGGCAGCATGTTCGTCGGTGCAGCCGCGCCCGCGAGGGAGGAAACAGGACGCCGCGGCGATCCAGGGCAGCGGCGTGTCGTCCCGGGCCCGCGCCGCCAGATGGCGCAGCGACACCGGGGGACTGCCGAAGTCGAACGACGGGGCGGGCGGTAGCGGTGCCGGTCCGAGCTCGGCGAGCATGCCACCCGCCGACCGGAGATCCCCGTGGTGGGCCTCGCACACCAGGTCGTCGATCGACGCGCCCGCACGGAGGCACGCGCCCGTGAGGGCACCGGCCGAGGTCCCCACCACGATCGTCGCCTGATCGGCCCGCCAGCCGGTCTCGCGCTCCAGCGCGCTGAGCACGGCGAGGTGGAAGGCCCGACCGACCATCCCGCCCGCACCCAGTACCAGTCCTGTTCGCATCGCCCGAGCGTGGCGGGCGCCGTCTCCGCGCAGGCCCCACGGTGCGGCCTCAGGTGCCGGGACCTTGCCAGCGGAACCCAACCGCCCCGGGACCCCGGGAAGGGTTCTACGCGGGCTCGAGGTCCTCGAGGTCCACTCCCAGCGTCTCGGGAAGCCACCAGAACCCGATCGCGGCGATCGCCACCAGGCTGCCGATCGCCCGCGCAGCGGACGCGAAGCCACCGGTCAGGTCGGCCAGGACGCCGAAGGACGTCAGGCCGATCACCGCGCCCAGGACCCCCGCCACCGTCCCCCATCCGGCCACCGTCGCGCGGATGGCGGTGGGAACCAGTTCCGCGACCAGGGCGCCGGTCGGCGGCGCGAACGCGCTGCTCGCCGCGATCGCCAGCAGGTAGCCGAGGATCAGGTCGCGGGGCTGACCGGCATACGCGTAGGCGACCGCCGCGCCGGTGGCGGCCATGGACGCTCCGGCCGTGAGGGTCCGGCCCAGGTGGTCGGCACCCCACCGCCCGATCAGGATGCCGGTCAGGCCCGCCGGGCCCGCGCCCAGCACCAGCGTCGACAGCAGCAACGGCGAGGCACCCAGCACCCCCTCCCCGTAGACGAACAGGTAGGTGAACCCCGGGCCGGTCGCCAGGGCGATCGTGCCGGTCAGCCCGGCCAGCAGCGCGACGCGACCCGCGTACTGACGGGGGACCCGCCCCGGAAGCCCGGCCGCCGGACCGCGGCGGCGGGCGATCGCGGGTTCACGCACCTTCCGGGCGAGCAGCGGCAGCAGCAACAACGGGATCAGCGAGAACGCCATCACCCATCGGAACGATGCCTCCCCGGGCAGCAGTCCACGGCCGATCGACACGATGCCGGAGCCCAACCCGTAGGCGGCGGCGATGAGCGCCAGTGCCGACGAGCGGCCGTGGGAGTCGGCCTCCTCGGCGGCGACGACGCCGGCGAGGGCGTTGACCGTCGACAGCGCGGGCCTGGCGAAGGCGACCATCGCGACGTACCACCAGAACCCCGGCGCCACAGCAGACAACGAGGTGAGCGCCAAGCCGAAGGTGGCGACGATCAGCAGTACCGTGCGACGGCCGTACCGATCGGCCATCGCCGCAGCCGGAAGGCTCGCGAGCGACGCCAGGCGGACCATGGCCAGAGCGATACCGATGGTCGTGGTCGGAAGACCCAGCTGGGCGATCGCCTCGTCCCCGGTGCCCGGCTCGCCGAAATGTGCGGCGACGTCACCGATGACGGTGGTGACCGCGAACTGGGCGATACCGGCCGCGACCGACAGCGCCGACACCGTGATCATCGGCACGGTCAGCCAGGAGGGCCGACGTGCGTCACGTGCCACCTCGCCGTCCTGTGGCTTCACGGGTTTCCCTGACCTGTCCGGCTCGGTGCGGACGGTAGCTGCCGGCGGCGTGCGCACGAGGACCGCGAACGTTAGGTTCCGCGCCATGCGACTCATCACCTGGAACGTCAACTCGATCCGCGCGCGTCTGCCGCGGGTGCTCGAGCTGCTGGAACAGCACGCGCCCGATGTGGTCTGTGTGCAGGAGACCAAGGTCGCGGCCGAGACCTTCCCTCACGAGGCGTTGGCCCTCGCCGGCTACCGGGCGGTCGAACGTTCGGAAGGGCGCTGGAACGGGGTCGCCCTCCTGGTGCCCGAGGACGTCGAGGTGACCGACGTGGTCACGCGACTGCCCGGCGAGCCGAGTCCGGCGGAGGCGCGCTGGATCGAGGCGACCGTTCGCGGGGTACGGGTCGCGTCGGTCTACGTACCCAACGGCCGCGAACCGGGCCACCCCATGTACCTGGAGAAGCTCACGTTCCTGGAGGCCATGCGCGACCAGGTCGAACGGCTGGCTGCTGCGGGGCCCACGGTCGTGGCCGGGGACCTCAACGTGGCCTACGAGGATCGTGATGTGTGGGACATGGCGTCGTTCGTGGACTCGACGCACGTGACCCCACCGGAACGCGACGCTTTGACCGCGATCCTCGAGGTCGGCGTCGTGGATGCGTTCCGGGTGGTCGAGCCCGAGGCGAACGGGTTCACCTGGTGGGATTACCGCATGCAGGCGTTCCGCCGGAAGATGGGGATGCGGATCGATCTCGCCCTGGTCAGCCGGGACCTCGGGGTGCGATCCTGCGCGGTGGATGCCTCGTTCCGGGCCGCCAACGAGGCCGGGGACAAGCCATCGGACCACGCCCCGTTGGTCGTCGGTCTCGACCTCTAGCCACGCTCGCGTCGTGGTTCCCCCTATCACGTCACGATCGTTCGGCCACGCGTCGTTCCGGGCCACGTCTACCGTGGCATCCGACCGCGCCGCAGCGCACGGTGACGACCCGGCAGAGGAGCTCCGACGGTGACCGAGCAGCGACCGCCCGCCGATCCGCCATCCGCCGATCCGCCACCCGCCGATCCGGAACAGGTCGGGGTCGAACCGGAGACGCCGGACATGATGCAGATCGAGGCCGCGAGGCTCCTGGCCAACGACGCCCGTGACCGGCTGCGTGACCGCGGCTTCGAGGACCGCCAGATCGAGCGATGGGCCAACACCTACATCGCCGAGCACGGCTCCGGTGATGTCGACACGTTCCTGTCGTGGGTCGCCCGTCAGACACGCACCGGCTGAGGCGTCACGGGGTCGGCCCCGTCCCCGGGTGTGGATGCGCGGCCCGGACCGGACGTGCTGGGAGAGCCCGGTCCGAGCCGCGCGCCGGCCGGCGGGGGAGAGTGTCCGCCGACCGGGAGGCCGTCGTGATGACGGCCACGGGGGTCACCAGCTGGCTGTGCGGATCCCGGGTAGCTCGCCGTTGAGCGCCTTCTCCCGGAAGGCATGACGGCTTCGAGCTCGATCGCCGCGGTGGCGAACGCGATGGCGTCGTGCACGACCTGCACGCTCGGGTCGGGGTGCCGGCCGGCCCCGAGCACGGGGCGCGTGCGTCGTCGGAACGGGCGTGTCATCGGTCCTCCGCTTCGGCCTGGGCGACCCCGAGTGCCACGTCCGCAACGATGCTCGACACGTCGAGCTGGCTCTCGCGGGCGACGTCGCCGACGATCAGCCACAGGCCCCCGAGGGCGTCGAGGAACGCGATCGGGTCGCGGTCCATCGCCTCTGCGGCCAGGACGCGCGCCAGCTCACCTTCGTCCTGGATCCAGGCGGTGACGGTCGCGATGGTCTGCTGGAGGACGTCGACCCGGTTCATGACCGCACGCCAACGGCTCGACGCGTGGGTCGCGCGGGGCGGTGCTGCGACGGGCACGCTCCCGCCCCGGTCACGATCCGGTCCGCGCGCACGGGATCGTCCCCGCGGACGCTCGCGCCGATCCGGGACGCCGCGCGACGCTGACCGATGAGGTTGCCGGCGGTCGGTCCGAGGTTGAGCGCGGCGCTGAAGCCCATGAGGTGCACCCGTGTCCCCGGCCACCTGAGGTCGGGGTCCAGCACGGGTAGCCCGCCGGCGATGGGGGTGGGGAACCGGGCGAGCAGCCCGGTGAACAGGGGATCGGCGGTGACGTCGACCCGGGCACCGGTCGCCAACCACGCCACGTCGGTGTCGAGGTGGCTGCCGTCGTCGAAACACAGCCGTAGGGCGTCGCCGACCGGGACGGCCCCGACCGGGTCCGCTCGTTCGCGCAGCACCAGCGAGCCGTCACGGATGGCCATGTCGATCCGTCGCCGTGCACGGTGGGGGATGCTGCCGCCACCGCGAGCGCCGTCGATGATCCGCCGTCGCACGACCGGGTCCGGCTCCTGCTCGAACGGACGACGCTTCTTCGGACCCAGCCAGCTCGGATGGGTGTCGAACCTGCGGACCGTCAGGCGCCGGCGTGTGACCAGGGTGACACGGGCGCCGCGCTCGACGGCGCCGAGGGCCAGGTGGGCACCCGACAGCCCCCCGCCGAGCACCACGACGCGACCGTCCGCCGGGGTGTCCGCGACATCGGCCGCGTCGCCCAGGACGGCCCGTCCGTCGGCAACCGGGTCGTGCAGTGCCGGGGGGATCACGGGCTGTCGGACGTTGGTGGCCAGCACGAGTCGATCCGGGTGTCGGGTGGTCCCGTCACTGAGCGCCACCGTCGGCCGTCCGGCCGCATCGAGGGTCAGGCCGGTGACCGCCGCCGGGGTCACGATGCGGTCGAGCCCGGCGTGCTCGACGGCCCCTCGGACGAACCCCGAGAAGCAGGCGGTGGTCGGCAACTGGGTCCCACCGCTCGGCACCAGACCTTGACCGCGCGCGTACTCGAGCAACGCGAACGGCTCCGGATGGGGATGGTGTACGGCGGGGGAGCGCAGATGCGGGATCGCCTGTGCGGCGAACCGGCGGTCCCAGGCGCTCAACCAGCCTCCCGACGGGTCGACGGCCTCCAGGCCGGGCACCGTTCCGGGCACGGTGCGGCCGGGGGGCAGCTCGTCGCCACCGGTCGTGGCCCCGGCGTGGCACGACAGCACCAACGCGCAGGCGAGCCCCGCGGGTCCGGCGCCGACGATCAGCACGTCGCTCATGCACGCACCGCCAGCGAGACCAGCCATCCGGTCCAGCTCACGGCCGCGGTCAGCAGCAGTGCCCCGACGGCCTGCCGGGTGAGCAGTCGCCCGGCCACCCGGGTGCCCCGTTCACGCGCGACGGTGGTGGCGGTGACCAGGCACGGCACCAGGGCGCCGGCCAGGACCAGAGCGGCCAGCAGTTGCGCGGTGTCCATGACCGCGACCGTCCCCGGTTCGGCGAGCAGCAACAGCCCGTCCTTGCGGACCGAGGCGAGTGCGACCGGCAGGGCCGCTTCCGCGGGGAGTCGCAGGACCTCGAGCAGCGGGCCCAGAACCCGGGCCACGACCTCGACGGCGCCGAACGCCGCCAGCAGGGAGGCCAGCACCGTGATGCCGACGAAGATCGGCAGCGCCTTGAGCGTCACGTGGGACAGGGTGCTGCGCGCTTCCTGCCAGGTCGCAGCCCAGGTGGGCCGGCCGAGGAAGGTGCGCCCGCGCAGCAGGTGGAGGTCGAGCGCGACCGGGTCGGTGCCCTCGGCACGGGCCAACAGCCGGGCGTGGACCAGCGCGCCGGTGATGAGGATCACGAGGTAGGGGACGATCAGCCCGGGTCGCTTCGCCGCGGCCAGCACGCCGAGCGTCGCCGCCAGCTGGTACGAGCAGGCCGAGCCGAACGCGATCGCGGCGATCGTGGCATCCCGGGTGCAGTTCGAGCACGACCGGGTCGAGATGACCGCCGGCACGTTGCAGCCGTGGCCGGCCACGATGCGCACCAGATCCCGGCCGGTCAACCCGAAGGGTCGGACCCACGGGTGCACCGCCGTGGTGAGTCGATCGAGCAGGCCGCTGGCCTTCAGCGTGCCCAGCACCAGCGCGAGCGCGACCACGACCGGCAGCGCCCACACCAGCAGCAGCGGCCCCATCGTGAGCAACCCGTAGTCGCCGGCGACCACGTCGCCGAACGGGAACGGGAGGCTCTCGGCGGCACGCTCCAGCGGCGCCAGGCCGTCCTCGACCAACGGCTCGAGCGAAGCGGCGACGGCGACGGCCACCCCTACCGCCGCGACGGCGGGTCCGAGCAGCAGACCGAGCCCGGCCACCGGGCCGAGCCGGCGGTGCTCGAGGATGGTCGTGGGGGGCTCGATGCGCCAGCCGACCCGGGCGAGGACCGGGCCGCGCGTGAAGCTGCCGGGCGCCTCGAGTGCGTCGCGCAGGGTCCGGAGATCCTCACCGGGGGCCCGCGCGTCGAGCGGCACGAACCGCACCCCCGTGGCGGCGGCGACCCCGTCGAGCGCGCGTCGTGCGGCCTCGGTGTCCTCGACCCGGTCCCACTGGGTGACCGCGACCACGCCGGTGCGCCCGGCGACGCTCGCGAGCAACGTGTCGAGTTCGTCGTCGAGATGTGTTGCGCGCAGGATCAGCAGCACCACGACGTCACCGTCGAGCGCGTCGAGCGCCAGACCGGTCGCGACGCTGTCGAGCCGATGGACGATGCCGGGGGTGTCGAGGTAGGTGCGATCGGTGGCGTGGAAGGTCTCCACCGCCACGGTCGATCCGGCGACGTTCTCGGCACGTGAGCGCACGCCGGCGAGGGCCGCGGCGAGGGTCGATTTGCCGGACGATTCCGGTCCCACGAGCACGACCGGTCGGGTGTCGGTGGCGTTTCCCATCAACAGGCGCACGCGTCGTCGCAGCAGGACAGGTCATCGAGGTAGAAGCCGTGGTCGCGCAGCAGCTTCAACGGCGAGGTGTCGACCTCCAGCCGGGCACCGATGTCCGCCGCCACCACGGCGAACCGCTGTCGGAACTTGTAGACGAAGCAGAAGATGGCCTGGCGGTGGGCGAGCATCGGGCCGGCCAGGTACAGGCCCGGCACGACCGTCGATGCGTCCGCCTGCTCGGTGACCACGACCCGGCCGGTCTCGTCGAAGACGAACCGATCACGGACGAGTTCGAGCGAGCCGTCGAAACCGGTGGCGAGCAGCGGCCGCCCATCGCTGACGAAGGTGCCACCGGCGGCGGTGTGGACCACGTGACGGCCGGTGTCGGCCTCGTGGGTGACCGCCGTGATCCGGTCGCGGATCAGGGTCAGACGATCCGTCGCGTAGACCGCCCGCAGCCGCCCGTGGGTGTAGGGCGACAGGGCGCGCGAGGGGTCCGCGTCCACGATGTCCCAGGGCGCGTCCTGGTCGATGACCGTGACCTCGCGACCGCGCTCGATCAGGTTGACGGCCGCGTCGATCCCGGATTCGTAGCCGCCGATGACCACGGCCCGGGGTCCGGTCTGCTCCTCCCACCGGTCCACCGTGACCGTCGGGCGGGCGTGCTCGGCACCCGGGAACCCGCCGGTGGTCGGATACTGCAGCTCGCCCGCCGCCCACACGACCGTCCGTGCGAGCCACGGCTGCCGCCCGAGCACATGGACGGCGAGGTGGCCATCGGGAGCGGTGGTGACATCGGTCACCTCGACGCCCGTGCGCACCTCGATCCCGTCGAGTTCCGCCACCATCTCGAGGTAGGCGGCGTAGGCCTCCCCGGTCGGGTGCTCGTCGACCAGGGAGAGGGCGGGGGAGGTCTCGGGCGTGATGGCGTTGAGGTCGACGGCCCCGAACTGGTTGCCGGTGAACGATGGCGTGATCAGGCGCATGCCCTCCGGCCACCGGCGGAACGATGCGCCGATGCCGTAGCGATCCACCACGGTGGCGCGGATCCCGATGCGCTGAAGGGTGGATGCGATCCCGAGTCCGGCCGGGCCGGCTCCGACCACGATCGTGTCGTGAACGCGCTCGTGATCGATGGGCGAGAAGCTGTCGGACACGTGGTCCCCCGGGGCGTGGTGTCGGCGACGGTGGTCGCCTAGGCTGGGGAACGTAACAGTTCTAGGAACTATTCTCAACTAATTCGGATGTTCGAGAGCGACGTGCACACGGCCAGCGATGCCTGCACCGCCTCTCGGGTTCGAGCCGCAGAGGAGCCAGCCCCATGGCACGACGTACGACGCCGGGTCCGGAGCGCCATCACATGCGCTGTCCGGTCTGCGGGGAGACCACCGCCTACGAGACCGCGGCGATCGCGGCCGACAAACTGGAACTGCACATGGCGTTCCTGCACACGGCGGGCGGTTGTCCCTCGGCGGCGCACCCCGGCCGGCACGACAGGCACCCCTAGCGCGTGGGCATTGCCAGGCCGGGCATCACGAAACGAGGCCGGGCATCAGAGGAAGGGGGATCGCGCACGCGCGACGGCCCGCCGCGGTGGGCGGGCCGTCATCGTCGTCGTTCGGGCGATGGTGCCGTGCTGGTCGCCCGTCGACGTGGCTCAGTGCTCGTCGTAGTGGTCACTGTGCGCCGCGTGACGGTGGCCGTCGTGGACGTAGTCCACGTGGTCGCCGTGCTGGATGGTGTCGTGTCCACAGTCCGGACCGTGGGCGTGGTCGTGGGGGGCCGCGACCGCGTGGACCTCGTCGAGTGCGCACTCGTCGTAGTGGTCGCCGTGAGCGGTGTGGGCGTGACCGTCGTGCAGGTAGTCGACATGACCGTCGTGTTCCACGACCGCGTGGCCGCAGTCGGGCGCGTGGACGTGGGTGTGGGCGTCGTGAACGGTGCAGGTTGCGCTCATGAGGGGAGCTTCCGTCGAAGATCGGGCGAGAGGTCGGCGTCGCTGGTCGACGTGCCGTCGTTCTCGGAACAGCGTAACATCTAGTTATCGCGATGTCACGATGTCACGATGTGGCGATGTGACGATGGCGCCATGCCACGACGGTCGCTACGTGGGCTCCTGCGGTTCCGCCGAGGGCCCCTCCTGGGGGGGTGCGAGTCCCGGTTCGGGTTCGGCTCGGCGTTCTCGACCCAGGTCGGTCAGTGGGGCGGGGTCGGTCTGCGGCAGGGCAGCGCGGCCGGCTGGGGACGCCAGGGTTTCCGATTGGAGCCCTCGCATCAGCGAGAACATCATCGCGAAGACCATGAGGAAGATCGGTAGCCCGATCACGGTGATGACCTCCTGGAGTGCCTCCAATCCGGCATCGCCCGCCAGGATGATCAGGGATGCGGCCAGGGCTCCTTCGGAGATCCCCCAGAACATCCGTTGACGCACGGGGCCGGAATCCGAGCTTCCGGTGCACAGCATGTCGACGACCAGCGAGGCGGAGTCGGACGAGGTGGCGAAGAAGATCGCCACGATCACCACCGACAGGCCCTGCATGAGGGTGGTCGCGGGGAAGTTCTCGAGGAACGTGAACAGGGCCAGTGGGACGCTCTCGGCGACCGCCTCGGACATGACCCCACCGGTGCCGTCGATGCCGTCGATCTCCATCGCCGACCAGCCGAAGACGGCGAACCAGACCAGGGTGAACAGCGAAGGCGCGAACAGCACCCCCATGACGAACTCGCGGATGGTGCGTCCCCGGGAGATGCGTGCGACGAAGATCCCGATGAACGGCGACCACGTCACGGTCCAGGCCCAGTAGAAGACGGTCCAACCGCCCTGCCAGCCCCAGCCCTCCTCCTGGGTGTAGGTGGCCAGGGTGTCGTTCCAGAACGACAGCGGCACGATGTTGGAGACGTACAGGCCGAAGGTTTCGATGATCCCCCGTGCGAGGAACACCGTCGAACCGGCGATGAAGATGAACGCCATCAGGCCAACGGCCATGCCGATGTTGAGGTTCGACAGCCGCTTGACGCCCTTGTCGAGCCCGGAGACGATCGAGCCGACCGCGACGGCGGTCAGCACGGTGATGATCGCGACCTTGACCGGGACGCTGTCGGCCACCCCGGTCAACTCGCTCAACCCGGCGTTGATCTGCGAGGTGCCGAGCCCGATGGACACCGCGACCCCGAACAGCGTGCCCAGGATCGCGAACACGTCGATGGTCTTGCCGATGGGGCCGTGGATGCGTTCCTTCAGGAACGGGTAGAACACCGAACTGACCCGCAGTGGCAGTTCATGACGGTAGATGAAGTAGGCGAAGGCCAAGCCGGGCAGCGTGAAGATCGTCCAGGTGTGCAGCCCCAGGTGGTAGAGCGAGAAGCTCATCGCGTCCTGGGCGGCCTCGACCGAGTGGGGCTCGACGCCGCCCTGCGGCGGGTTCGCGAAGTGGGAGATGGGTTCCGCCACGCCCCAGAACATCAGCACGGTGCCGATGCCGCCGGCGAACAACATCGTGAACCAGGACACGTTGCCGTAGTCCGGTTTCGTCTCGTTCCCGCCGAGGCGGATGTTGCCGTAGCGGCTGACCGCCACCCAGAGCAGGAACGCGAGCCAGATCGACACGCCCATGATGAACAGCCACCCGAGGTTCTCCACGATCCAGGCGCGACCCTGGGTGAACACCTCACCGGTCTGGTCGGTGAACCCCACCAGCACGAGTAGGAAGAGGATCATGAGCCCGGCGGCTGAGAAGAAGATCTTCGGATCGGTCTCCAGGCCGAGTTTCCGGGCCAGGGTGTCGAGCACGTGGGACCTTCCGATCGATGACTGCGGACCATGCAACTCATCGCCGGCGGAGCTGTCCATCGATCGTCTGGTGCCGGCGACCTAGCTCGGGCACAAGCATTGTCGCCGTGATGCCGAGAGGCAAGTGACGTTCGTATTTCGTGAACACTCGGCGGACCGCGCACCCGCGGGTCGCGTGACCACGAAGGCCCTCAGTCCATCTCGGCGGCGTGGATGACCGCATCCTCCACGATGTGGGCGACGTGGTCATCGACCAGGTGGTAGGAGACCGATCGGCCGTGCCGTTCGGCCTCGACCAGTCGCGCGCCGCGCAGGATCGCGAGGTGCTCCGAGATGCGCGGCTGGGCGACGCCGAGCGCGTCGACGAGTTCGTGCACCGCCCGATCGCCGCGCGCGAGTTCGCGCACGATCCCGACCCGCAGTGGGTTCGACAGGGCCTTGAAGATGTCGGTCGCGCGCACCAGGCCGTGGACACCACGCGCCGCGACCGCGTCGGCGTCCGGCGGGTCGGTGTCGTGGTCGGTGCTCACGCGCATCCTGCGTTCGGCGAGGGCTTCAGCCTAGCCGCGCAACTGGTCGTCGAACCGGTGGTCGTGATGATGGGACTCACCGAGCACGACGGTGCCGTCGTCGAGCACGTGCACATGGCCGCCGTAAGCCTGACCGAGGTTTTCCGGGGTCAGGGCCCGGGCCGGCGGCCCGACGGCGATCACCCGGGTGGCCATCAGTACGGCGGTGTCTGCGAGCCGTGCGGTCCCCACGTCATGAGTGGTCAGGACCACGGTGTGGCCGAGCGATGCCTCCTCGGTCATCATCGTGGCGATCGTCTCCTGGGTGACCAGGTCGAGTCCCGTGATGGGTTCGTCGAGCAGCAACACCTGTGCGCGCTGCGCCAGACCCTGGGCGACGTACGTGCGCTGACGCTGACCCCCCGACAGTTCGTGGAGTTGTCGATCGACCAGGTCGCCGATGCGCATCCGGTCGACGGCGTCCGATATCGCCGAGCGATCCTCGGATGTCAGTCGACCGAAGGCGCCGCGACGGCCGTAGCACCCCATACGAACGGTCTCCCGGACGGTCAAGGGGAGGGCCTCGTTGGCGATCGTGGTCTGCAGGACGTGTGCCACCTCGTGCTTGGCCAACGCTCCCGACCCGTTGTGGACGGTGACGCGCCCTCGGGTCGGGCGCACGAGTCCGGAGATCGTCGACAGCAGCGTGGATTTCCCCGAGCCGTTCGGGCCGATGATCGCGACCACCTCGCCGGGCGCGAACGTGAGGTCCACCGCGCGTACCGCCTCGATCGCGCCGTAGCTGACGTGCACGTCGCGGAGGCGGACACGGGCCGACGGTGTGCCGACCGTCGGTGTGGCCTCATCCAACACGTGCTCGCTCACGACCACATCCATGCCATCGGTGGCTTCCGGTCATCTTCGTCTTCCGGTCATCTTCGTCTTCGTGCGATCTTCGTCCTCGTGCGATACGCCCGGGGAGGCGGGTGAGAACGATTCCTGTTACCTTCGTCGGAACTCGTCCACCGTACCGGCCCCGTGCTCGTTGCGGGCAGCCGGTCCGACGACCTTCTGTTCCCCGCACCTCGACCCACGAAAGACGTTCATGCGTCCCGCCCCCACCTCTGCCTTCCGCTCCAGATCCATCGCACTCGCCGCCGCATTGGGCCTGGTGCTCGCTGCGTGTGGCGCCGAGTCCGAACCCGCCACCGACACCGCCGCCGACGTCGACGTCGACGTCGACGCAACGGGAGACGAGGGCGAGCGCACCCACATCGTGACGACTACGTCGATCCTCGGTGACATCGTGGGTCAACTCGCCGGCGACGACGCCGACGTCAGCGTGATCATGCCCCCGGGTGCCGACCCGCACGGCTTCGAGCCGTCCGCGCAGGACGGCGCGACCCTCCGCGAGGCGGATCTGGTGGTCGCCAACGGCCTGATGCTCGAGGAGAACCTCGTCTCGGTCCTCGAGGCCGTCGAGGAGGAGGGCGGCAACGTCTTCCATGTCGCCGACCGACTCGACCCGATCGATTTCGACTGGGACGGCCCGGACGATCACGGCCACGATGACGGCCATGGTGACGAGGATGACCACGGCCACGACGAGGACGATGACGGCCATGGTCACGACGACGGTGACGGGCACGGTCACGAGGACGATGGTGACGGGCACGGTCACGCCGAGGATGACGGCCACGGTCACGACGAAGATGACGATCACGGCCACAGTCACGCCGAGGACCCGCACATCTGGTTCGATCCGATCCGGATGGCCGACGGCATCGGGCTGATCGCGGCCGAGATCGCCGCGGTCGACGACACCCTCGACGACGACGAGTGGATGGCCCGCGCCGACGCCTACGTCGAAGAATTGATGGAGGTCCACGAGGAGATGGAGGCGATGTTCGCGACCATCCCCGACGCCAACCGTCAGCTGGTGACCAACCACGACGCGCTCGGCTACCTCGCGGTCCGTTACGACTTCGAGGTGCTCGGCACGGTCATCCCGGGTTCGTCCACGCAGGCCGATGCCGACCCGCGCGGCTTCTCCGAGTTGATCGCCACGGTCGAGGAGGCCGATGTGCCCGCGGTGTTCGCGGAGAACACCGACTCGACGGTGCTCGCCGAGCAGCTGGCGAGCGAGGTGATCGGTCGCGGCGACCTCGACATCGAGGTCGTGCGCATCTACACCGACGCGCTGGGCGAGGAGGGCTCCGGAGCGGAGACCTACCTCGGGTTGCTGCGGACCACCGCGGAACTGATCACTGACGCACTGGGCTGATACCCAGCTGACCGCCACGCAGGTCGAGCGGGGCCGGCACCCACGGGGGAGTGCCGGCCCCGCTCGTCTGCTTGGCTCCCAAGACCACAGCAGGAGGCGAGGGCGGTGCTCGAACTCATCACGGAACCCTTCGCGTTCACCTTCATGCGCAACGCGCTGGCGGCTGGGCTGTTGACCGTCGTGGCCAGTTCGCTGATCGGGACCTGGGTGGTCATGCGGGGCATGGCGTTCATGGGCGACGCGCTCGCGCACGGGGTGCTCCCCGGGATCGCGCTCGCCTTCATCTTCGGCGGCAATCTGCTGGTCGGCGGTGCGATCAGTGCCGCGGTGATGATCGGTGGGGTCACGCTGGCGAGCTCGCGCAGCCGGCTGGGGGAGGACACCTCGATCGGCCTGCTGTTCGTCGGGATGCTGGCCGCCGGGGTCGCGATCATCTCCAAGGGAGGTGCCTACGCGGGCGATCTGACCACGATCCTGTTCGGTGACCCGATCGGTGTCACCCGCAGCGACCTACGCGTACTGCTCGTTGCGACCATCATCACGATCGTCGCCAGCATCGTGCTCTACCGTCCGTTCCTGGCGCTGTCGTTCAGTCGCGCGAAGGCGCAGGTGCTCGGTATGCACCCGGGGCTCGCCCATCTGGCGATGCTCGCGCTGATCGCGACGGTGGTCATCAGTTCGTTCCGGACGGTCGGGACGCTGCTCGTCTTCGCTTTCATCGTCGCCCCGCCGGCGACCGCCGCGCTGGTTTCGAAACGCGTGCCGATCATGATGGGCGTTTCGATGGTCATCGGGGCACTGGGGGTGTTCGTCGGGCTGCTGGTCAGCTTCCACTTCGCCACGGCTACCGCCGCGACCATCGCCGGGCTGACCGTGCTGACCTTCTTCCTGGTCCTGCTCGGGCGCGAGACCGTCGACCGCGTCGCGGCGTGGCGCCGCAACCACCAGGATCCGTCCGGGCGGGCGGACGAAGCGTCCCCCGACACGCAACCACGGTCGCTGACCTAGCGGTTGCGGCGGAGTGCTCAGCTACAGCTCGCGCACGTCCCGACGAGTTCCAGGCGGTGCGAGTCCACGTCGAAATCGCGCTGGTCCTTGGCCTCCTGCGCGGCCTCGGCGAGCGCCCGCTCGATGGCGGGAGCGAGCACGACATCATCGATGCGACCGCAGATGGCACACACGACGTGGTGGTGATGCTCCGAGAGTTCCTCGGTGAGCTCGTAGCGCGCCACGTCGTCCGTCGAGGCGATGCGGTGGACCGCACCACACTGCTCGAGTATGGCGAGGTTGCGGTAGAGCGAACTCTGCGACTGCACCGCGCCGTGTTCGAGCAGTTCGGGGATGGTGACCGGGCGGTCGGAGCTCTGGAGGAGCTCGACCAGTTGGCGCCGTCCCAGCGTGTAGCGCTGTCGCGTGCGGCGCAGTTGTTCATCCACGATGGCATGCACGTCCGTGGACGTGTCGGGGGTGGTGTCGATACTCATGCCGACATCCTAGGGCCTTTCTCGGAATGGGTGGTGGACGTGCGGACGCGGCATGCGCACGGGCCTTCGCGATGGGGATCCGGCCCACCGGGATAGACTCCCTCGGCCCGGCGCTGCGTCTGCCTCGCGCGACACCGTTCTCGTTCCGGGCCCCTCCTCCACACGTGCTTTCGGAGTCCCCGTGCGCCTTCCCACCCGCCTGTTCGCCTTCGGCGCCGCGCTCGCGCTGCTCGCCGGCTGCGGCATCTCCGTGCCGCCCGACGCGGCCGCCACGGTCGACGACCTCGAGATCTCACGCGAGCTGCTCGAAACGGTCGTCGCCGACTCGCTCGACGCCTTGTTCGCCACCGCCGAGGAAGCGGACACCGAGTTCACCGACGAGCAGCGGCGGCAGGCGGAAGAGGAACAGCAGCGGCAGCTGTTGACCTTGCTGATCCAGGATGCGCTCATCACCTCGGTGGCCGCCGACATGGGCGTGGAGGTGAGCGAGGTCGACCGGGAGGCGGTACGGACCGACATCGTCGAGGCCGTCGATGGTGAGGAGCAGCTCGAGCAGCTGCTGGTCCAGGACGGTTTGAGCCTGTCGCTGTTCGACGAGGTGCTGGTGCCGCAACAGGCCAGGGTCCTCGCGCTCCGCGAGGAGCTCGCGGCGGGCGAGACGCTGGAGACCCGCACGGTCCGCCACATCCTCGTCGAGACCGAGGAGGAGGCGCAGGAGGTCCTCGACGAGCTGGAGGCCGGCGCCGACTTCGGCGAGCTGGCGATGGAGCGCTCGATCGACACCGGCAGCGGCGCGCAGGGCGGCGATCTCGGTCCTGCCCCCCGAGGCGCCTACGTGCCGCCCTTCGAGGAGGCGGCGTGGGAGGCCGAGCTCGGCGAGGTCGTCGGACCGGTCGAGTCCGACTTCGGTTTCCACGTCCTGGAGGTCACCGATGAGGATTCCGTCCCGGCTGACGAGCTGCCGCCGGAGCAGCTCGATCAGTTGGTCAGCGAGGAGCTCGACCAACTGATCGTCGCCGCCTACGACGAAGCCGACATCGAGGTCGATCCCGCGATCGGGACCTGGGACGAGGAGCGTCGTGCGGTGATGCCGACCGAGCCCGTCGGGGAACCCGCGACACCGGAGCCCGACCTCGGTGACCTCGAGGGCCTCGAGGATCTCGACGAACTCGGTGACCCCGAGGGCGAGCCCGTCGAGCCGTGATCTCGCCGGTCACGCCCTCGCCCCGGGTCGCACTCGTCGAGACCTCGGATGTGTTGCCCGGGTTGCTGCCGTTCCAGTCGTGGGACGTGCTCGGGACCGCGGAGCTGGTGCTGCTGCGTGACGTGGAGGCCCATCCCTCCGCGCCGCACCTGCACATGGCGGGCCTCGACCTCGAGACCCTCGCTCCGGCGCAACTCGAGCGCAGTGATCTCGATCTGACCCGCCCCGGTGCTCCTGACGACCGCCGGCTGGCCAAGGCTCTGGTCACCCGGGCGGTCGCGGCCAGCGCCGCCGACCCGGAAGCCGGTCCGGTGGTCTACCTGCTCGGTCCCGACGACGACGGGATCGCGCCGGCGCTGGCCGGCATGGCGGCCCAGCACGACCTGGAGATCGAGCTGGTCTTCCTCGCCCAGCAGCCCGAGGGCACGGAGCTGCTCCGGCTCGTCGAGGTGATGCGACGGTTGCGCGCCCCCGACGGATGCCCGTGGGACCTGGAACAGGACCATGCCTCACTCGCGCGCTACCTCGTCGAGGAGACCTACGAGCTGATCGACGCGATCGAGCGCGATGACGACGTCGACATGCAGGAGGAGCTCGGTGACGTCCTGCTGCAGATCGTCTTCCACGCGCGGATCGCGGGGGATCGCCGAGCGTTCGGCATCGATGACGTGGCCCGCGGCATCGCGGAGAAGCTGATCCGTCGCCACCCCCACGTCTTCGCCGAAGGCGATGCCTCGACCGCCGCCGAGGTCGAAACGAACTGGGAGGAGCTCAAGGCCGTCGAGAAGTCGCGCGAAGGCCCGTTCGACGGCGTGCCGTCGGCTGGCCCCGGCCTCGAGCTGTTGACCACCCTGCAGCGGAAGATCGCTCGGCTCGGCTTCGACTGGCCGGATGCCGACGGGCCCCTCGCGAAGGTCCGGGAGGAACTCGACGCGCTGGTCTCCGCATCGGATGCGGAGACCCGCGAGGCCGGGATGGGTGAGCTGCTCGTGGGGATCGTCGGCCTGGCACGCCACCTCGATGTCGACCCGGAGGTGGCCGCAAGACGGGTCTCGCGTGACTTTCGGGCCCGCGTCGAGGCCGTGCTCGCGGAGGCCTCCGCGTCCGGCGACGACCCTCGCGCCCTCGCTCCGGACGAGTGGACTGCGCTGTGGAACAGGGTCGGGGCGACCGAGCTGGAGTAGTCTGTCGACCGACGCGAGTTGGAGGACAGGGTGCCCCCGAAGCAGTGCCCGGAGTGCGGACGCTTCCTCAAGAACGCGTTCATCGATGCGCTGGACGGTATCGGCACCCCCTGTCCACGTTGCGATGGCACCCTGACCGCCGCCATGTTCGCTGGTTCTTTCGGTGGTTCTGGCGGCGCGGCCGGGCCGGCGACCCGCAGCGAGCCGCTGCTGGTCCCGGCCGGTGGTTCGGGTGACGAGGTGAGCGTGCGTCCCCCGGACCTCGAGCCCGAGGCGGTCCGCGACCGCTCACCCGACGTGCTGGCGGGATGGGACGTGGGCGTCGGCGAGGCCGAGGTCGCAGCCTGGCGCCAGGACCGTCGTCCGGTACCCGTCGACACGCTGGTGGTGGTCGGCGCCGGGGTCGCCGGGGTGGTGGCCGGACTGCTGCTGCTGCCGGAGCACCGTTTGCGTGGTGCCTCTTTCGGGGCGTTGAGCGGCTTCGCCGGTGCGGCCACGGTGCGACGTGTCTGGCGTCTCCGACCCTGACCGAGGTCGGTCGTTCGGTTCACCTCGATGTGGGGCGCCTGCGGACAGGCGTCGAGGACCGTTGCTGAAGTCGACGTGGGTGACCTATCGTCGCCATGAGCCCACCCTCGGGGCCGCCACGACACGCCCGCCAGGCGATCCGCCCCCACGACCACGACAGAGAGCGACCCCATGGATATCTCCACCATCGAGATGGTTCGTGCCCGCGAGATCCTCGACAGCCGCGGTAACCCCACCGTCGAGGTCGAGGTCGGCCTCGTCGACGGCTCGATGGGACGGGCGGGTGTCCCGTCCGGCGCCTCCACCGGCGAGGCCGAAGCGGTCGAACTCCGCGACGGCGACGAGGATCGCTACCTCGGCAAGGGCGTGACCAAGGCGGTCGGCAACGTCATCGATCGCATCGCCCCGGAGCTGCTCGGTCACGACGCCACCAGGCAGCGCGAGATCGATGCGCTGCTGCTCGAACTCGACGGCACCGACAACAAGGCCGAGCTCGGCGCCAACGCGATCCTCGGGGTCTCGCTCGCGACCGCGAAGGCCGCCGCGATGTCCGCCGGGTTGCCCCTCTACGCCTACCTCGGCGGCACGAACGCCCACCTGCTCCCGGTGCCGTGTTTCAACGTGCTCAACGGCGGCAGCCACGCGGAATCGAACGTCGACTTCCAGGAGTTCATGATCGCGCCGCTCGGTGCGCCGAGCTTCCGCGAAGCGCTGCGTATGGGGGCGGAGACCTACCACCGGCTCAAGAAGGTGCTCAGCGACCGTGGCCTCGGTACCGGGCTCGGCGACGAAGGCGGGTTCGCGCCCAACCTCGAGACCAACGAGGCGGCGCTCGACCTGCTGGTCGAAGCCATCGAGCGGGCCGGCTATCGGCCAGGCGAGGACATCGGCATCGCCCTCGACCCCGCCACCAGCGAGATCTACCGCGACGGCGCCTACCATCTGGACGGCGAGGGTCGCGTGCTGTCCTCGGAGGAGATGGTCGACCTCTGGGAGGACCTCATCGGTCGCTACCCGATCGTGTCCATCGAGGACGGTCTCGACGAGGGCGACTGGGCCGGATGGACGCTGCTGACCGAACGCATCGGTGACCGCTGCCAGATCGTCGGTGACGACCTGCTGGTCACCAACCCGGTGTTCGTGCAACGCGGGATCGACGAGAAGGCGGCGAACAGTGTCCTCGTGAAGGTCAACCAGATCGGTTCGTTGACCGAGACCCTGGATGCGGTCTCACTCGCCCACCGCGCCAACTGGACCACGATGATCAGCCACCGCTCCGGCGAGACCGAGGACTCGACCATCGCCGACATCGCGGTCGCGGTCAACGCCGGCCAGATCAAGACCGGTGCACCGGCACGCTCCGACCGGGTCGCCAAGTACAACCAGCTGCTCCGGATCGAGGAGCAGCTCGGCGACGCTGCCCGGTACGCCGGTGCCGCCGCGTTCACACGCGCCGGCTGACCCGGCAACGCCTGACCACCGGAGGTTCCCGCCTGCCGTCCTAGGCTCCGTCCGGCGGCTGTCCTAGGCTCCTACCGCGCCCGCCCCGGTTCGATCCCGGGTCCTATCCTGCCCACCGCCCGGGTCCGAGCCCGCCCCACGGAGTCGATGTGACCGCAGCACACCGCATGGAGGAACGTCGCGAGCTCCGCCGTCTCGAACGGCGTCGCCGTCGCGGCGGCGAGCGCCGTGGACCGGTGCTGTTGCAGCGGATGGCCTCGGCGATGGTGGGCGCGGTCGATGAACTCCGGCTGAAGATCGGGCGGGCCGTCCGGGGCGACCGACCGCTGCTCGTCGCCCTCGTGGGGCTGGTGGCGGTCAGCGGCCTGGTGCTCTCCGGTCCGGCACAGAGCTACCTCGACGGTCGGGCCAGGGTCGACACCCTGGCGGTCAAGGCCGACGCGCTCGACAAGGCCAATGCGGACCTCGAGCGACGGGCCGCCGACCTGCAGGACCCGCTCAACATCGAGTTGATGGCGCGCGAGACCCAGGGCTTCATCGCCCCGGGCGAGGTCCCGTACTCGTTGGTGCCGCCCGAGGTCGACCGTCCGCGCATCACCCAGCCGCGGGATACGGCCGCGATCGAGGCCGACCTCTGGTACGAGCGCGCCTGGGACACCGTGCGCGGCTGGTTCGGCGGCTGAACCGTTCCGCTCAGGCCTCGTCCGCGGCGGCGATCGTCGCCGCGATCTCCGCGGCCCGGCTGCCGTCCTCCGGGACCGCCCGTCCCTCGTTGCGGGCGGCCAGCAGCGCCTCCATCTCCTCGGCGATGCGGTCGTCGCTGTCGGACAACTCGTCGATGTCGGCATCCTGGAAGTGCATCACGCCCATGTCCTGGTAGGCGGCCTGGACCTTGGGGCCCCAGAGGCCGATGTCCTTCACGGTCGGCACGACCCGGCTGAACAGCGCCTTGCGGAACTCGCCCATCATCTGGTGCTGATCGACGTAGGCGGTCAGTTCGTCGGCGTCGTAGCCGAGTGTCTCCCAGACCTCACGCGCGAGGAACCGGTCGCGCAGCAGGTGGGAGGCCTCCACCACGAACTCCTCCCGTTCGGCGCGTTCACGCTCGGAGAGCTCCGCATACGCGTCCTTCAGCGCGAGCCGACCGAACGCGATGTGTCGTGCCTCGTCCTGCATGACGTAGGCGTTGATGGCCTTGCCGAGCGGATCGCCCGTGAAGTCACGGATCATCGAGAACGCCGCGAGCGCGACACCTTCGATCATGACCTGCATGCCCAGATAGGTGAAGTCCCAACGCCCGTCGGAGATGGTCTGGTCCAGCAACGCCTTCAGCGAGTCGTCGATGGGGTAGGTGAGCTGGAGCTTGTCGTTGAGGTAGCGCGCGTAGGTCTCGACGTGACGGGCCTCGTCCATCGTCTGCGTGGCGGCGTAGAACTTGCTGTCCAGTTGCGGCACGGTCGCGACGATCTTCGCCGAACAGACCAGGGCACCCTGTTCGCCGTGGAGGAACTGCGAGTTGGTCCACGCGAGGTAGTGGTGGCGCGCCCGGTCCTTCTCGGCGCGTGAGAGCCGCTCCCAGGTCGCCGACCCGAAGATCGGCATCACCTCGTCGGGCAGCAGGTTCTGGTCCGTCGGATCGACCTCGTGGTCCCAGTCGATGCGGTGGATGCTGTCCCATTGCTTGTCCTTGCCCTTCTGGTAGAGGTTCAGCATCCGTTGCCGACCGGCGTCGTACTGCCAGTCGAAAGCCACGGTCGCGCCGACGTCGGTGATGTTCCAGCCGGTCTCGGTGACCGGGACCGGATACCGGTATTCCATGGTTCGACCCTCTCCCTGAGTGTTGACGACGCTACGGGCAGTGGAGGCCGGTTCGGGGTCGATGCCCCTCAGGCCGCACACCTTCGGGTCCGTCCGTGCAGGGTGCGCACCTTGCCTACCGGGGTAGTGCTGCCGTACCTTGGGGGTTCGTCGGCGCCTCGTTCGCGCCGACGTCTCCGCGCGCCCCACAGCTCCCGCTGACGGGGGAACGGTTGAAAGCGCTGTCCGGTCCGGTTCCCGAGCTGGGAACCGATCTCCGGTAGCCGAGATGGGCTCGGATGTCCGCGCGGGCATCTACGACCCAAAAGGAGTTGGTCGCACTGCAGGGACAGATCGTCAAGGGCAAGGTCGTCAGGCTCGAGGAGTACGGCGCGTTCGTGGAGGTGACCTCCGAGGAGGGCGTCGCCATCACCGGGCTCGTCCATGTCTCCGAGGTCGATGCCGACTTCGTGGAGAACATCTACGCCTACCTCGCCGAAGGCGACGAGGTCGACGTCAAGGTGCTCGATGTCAAGGAGGACGGCAAGGTCGACCTCTCCATCAAGCGCGCGGATCCCGACTGGCAGGACGAGGAGACCCCCAACCTCCGTTCCAAGCTGGACAAGGACTTCAACAAGCGCCTTCGTCGCTTCATGCACAAGTCCCAGATGATCCAGGGTGAAGCGCGGCGACAGAAGCGTGGGCACCTCGATCAGTGATGGCGACCGCGGGCAGCGATCGCTCGCGGTCGGCTCGGTGAGTCCCACCGAGCCGGGGCCCGGAACGCCGCGTCCGAACCCGGACGCGGTGCGACAGGACCCGGATGCGTCCTATGAGCGGGCCGCTGCGGCCATGCCGGTGGGTGCCGAGGAGCGGGCGCTGATCTCGGCGCAACTCGGCCGTCCCGCCCGCGGCAACCCGGCGGTGGTGCACCGCTGCGCTTTCGGACTGCCCACCGTCGTGCGCGTGGATCCGAGGTTGGAGGACGGCACGCCGTTCCCGACCACCTTCTGGTTGACCTGCCCGGTGATGAAATCGCGGGTCGGCACGCTCGAGGCCGATCACGCGATGGTCGGGCTCAATGCGCGCCTGGCGGAGGAGCCGGACCTCGCCGAGGAGTATGCCGCGAGCCACGAGCGGTACGTGGCGTTCCGCGACGAGCTCGGGGAGCCGTTGCCGGGCGCTCCGGGCGCAGGCGGTATGCCGCGCTACATCAAGTGTCTCCACGTCCACGCCGGTCACCATCTGGCCACGGGTGACAACCCGATCGGCGCCTGGACCGTGGAGCAGGCGACACCGGCGCCATGCGCCGGTCCGTGCGTGAGCGAGGACGACCTGCTCCGGTACCGCTGACCGGTTGGTCGCGAACCACTCTCGAACGACCAGGTGCTCACTCCGCCGCCCCTGCCGAACAACGAGGTCCACGTGTCCGTGCCCCGCGCCGCCGTCGATGTGGGTTCCAACTCGGTCCGGCTGTTGGTCGCCGACGCCTCCGGGGCGCGGATCACCCGGGAGATGACGGTGACGCGGCTCGCCACCGGGGTCGATCGCACCGGCCACCTCGATGACCGCGCGCTGGAGCGCACCGTGGCCACCATCGCCGGGTATCGGAAGATCTGGCGGTCGCACGGGGTGAGCGATCGGGTGCGCATCACGGCCACCTCGGCGGTTCGTGACGCGGCGGACCGGGACCGGTTCTTCACCGCGGTGCTCGAGGCCAGTGGGGTGCAGGCCGAACTGCTCTCCGGCGCGGACGAGGCGGCACTCGCCTTCAGCGGGGCATCGGGAGCGGTCGATGTCGCTGCACCGACGGCTGTGGTCGACATCGGAGGCGGATCGACCGAGTTGATCGTCGGCACCCCGGACGGGGAGGTCGGAGGCAGCGTGTCGCTGCAACTCGGCTGTGTGCGACTCACGGAGCGGGACCTCGGTGACGACCCGCCCTCGTCGAGTCAGCTGGTGACCGCCCAGACGACGATCGGGCAGCTGCTCGACCGGGCCGACGAAGCGCTGGCCGCGCAGGGGGTGTCGATGGGCGACGCCACCTCGCTGATCGCGGTGGCCGGGACCGCCACCACCCTGGGCGCGCTGGATCTGCAACTCGACGACTACCTCGAGGAGAAGATCCACGGCCACCGCCTGCCGGCCGCGGCGCTGCACCGACTCGCGGGCGATCTCGCCACGATGCGTTCTGTAGCGCGCGCGGGCATGGGCCCGATGCAGCCGGGACGCGAGGGCGTGATCCACGCCGGGGCGATGATCCTGTCCGCCATCGTCCGACGCTACGAGGTGCCCGAGGTGGTCATCAGCGAATCGGACAGCCTCGACGGCCTGGTCGGCTCGCTCGCCTGACGGCCGTGGTGCTCCGGGCGGATCACGATCGTGCGCCGAGGAGTACCGATCCGTCGCGTAGGGCGCGGTCGGTGATGTGCCGGTGCAGCACGGCCAGCCCGGCCAGCTGCAGGGTGACGGCCGCGACGAACAGCGGGCGCAGACCGAAGGTGCCCGCGAGGATCCCGCCGAGCAGCGCCCCGAGCGGCATGCTGCCGAGCGCGATCAGTCGGAACGCGGCGTTGACGCGGCCCAGCAGGGCGGGGGGCACGATCCGCTGCCGGCTGGAGACGCTCACGACGTTGACGAGTACGGATGCGAAGCCGAGGCACAGGGCCATCGCGGCGATGGGCACGACACCGGCCGTCACCACCGGGATCAGCATCAGGGTCGACAGGCTCAGCGCACCTCCCACCAACGTGCGCCGAGGCCCGAACCGTGCCTCGATGCGCCCTGCCACGAGGGATCCGGCGATGGCCCCGACCGCCAGCATCGCCGCGAGTGCGCCGAACGCTGCCTCCGGCAGCCCCATGGGTGATCCCTCGCCGACCACGAACAGCACGAACACGCTGAAGTAGGCCGTGTTCGCCAGGTTGGTGATGCCGGCGAGCCCGGCGATCGACCGCAGCGCGGGGTGGTCACGGAGGTGGCGCAGGCCTTCACCGATGTCGCGGCGCATCGTGGCCGGAGGGCGTGTCGGGGGTTGGTAGCGCCCGGGCAGCCGGGTCAGCAGCAGGGCGCACGCCAGGTACAGCACCGCAGGTCCCAGGAAGACGCTGGCCGTCGCCAGGCCGACCAGGACCCCGGCGAGTGGCGCCCCCACGAAGTTGTTCATCACGGTCTGCGCGCCCACGAGCCGCCCGTTGGCGAGCCCCAGGTGCTCGCGGTCGACCAGGTCGGGGACCAGCGACTGCGAGGTGGTGTCGAACAGGACCTCGCCGGCCCCGAAGACGAACAGCGCCGCGTACAGCAGCGGCAGTGGCAGGGCGTCCATCGATGCCGCGACACCGACCCCCAGCAGGACGGCGGCACGCATCAGCGCGGCGGCGATCATCAATCCCCGTCGTCCCCGACGGTCAGCGAGCGCGCCGACCTGGAGTGTGAGCAGCAGGGCCGGCAGCGTGATCGCGACCTGTACGCCGGCGATGAGTGTGGGGTCACGGGTGAGTTGGAGCACCACCAGCGGGGCGCCGATCAGCACGAGGCCGTCGCCGAGGTTCGAAGCCGTCGACGCGGTCCACAGGCGGCGGTAGGCCGGTCCGAGCGAGGTCATGGAGGCTCCTGACGGGTAGAATCTGCAGAGAGACTTCTGCGAATATAGCTTTGCAGAAGAAACTTTGCAAACATTCCTCTGCAATCGGGAGACGCGATGCCGGACACGCCTGAAGGACCGGACATGCCCGAGGCGCCGGATACGCCGGATACGCCCGAGGCGAGGGGGCCGGAGCCGATGTCGGTCGATGCCGGCGCGCTCAAGGCGCTCGCCCATCCGCTCCGGGTCCAGATGTACGACCTGCTGGCGGATCGAGGGCCTGCGACCGCCTCGCAGCTCGGTGAACAGGTGGGGGAGAGCAGCGGGACCACCAGCTACCACCTCCGGCTACTCGCCAAGCACGGGTTCATCGAGGAGGATCCGGAGCGTGGGAACCGTCGCGACCGGTGGTGGCGGGTGCGCCCGGGTGGCTTCACGCTCGAGTCCAGCCGCGTCATGGAGGACCCCGGCGCGCGCGCCGACCTGCGGCTCGCCGCGGGTGAGCTGTGGCGGACCTACGCCCGGCAGATCGAGCAGTGGTTCCGTTCGGCCGAACTCTGGGGCGAGCCGTGGACCAGTTCGTCCGTGAGCAACCTGATGCGCATCCAGGCGACACCAGAGGACATGCAGGCGATCCGCGAGGACGTCATGGTCGTGTTGCAACGCCACGCCGAGCGGCTCCGGGACCGCGAACCATCCTCCGGCAGTGTCAGGGTGGCCATGCAGTTCCACCTGTTCCCGCTGGAGCATCCCGACGACAACCCGCCTTCGGAGTGATCGGCGAACCCCCGAGCCGGGTCTGACCGCGTCGGGCTCGCCGGCACCGGCCCCCCGCTCACCGGCTCGCCGGCACCGGCCCCCGCTCACCGGATGGGGCTCGGCCCAGTAGCGTCGGCGTCCGGATGTGGGAGGTGGGTCGATGGATCCCCGGTTGGAAGCGGAACAGTTCTGGCCCCGGTTGCGTGAGGCCCTGTCCCAGGTGCCGGAGGAGGCACGGACCCCACCGGCGGATGCGCGCGTCGGCGCGGTCCTCGTCCTGCTCGAGCCGAGCCCCGACGGACCCGTGGTCGTGCTCACCCGCCGCCGTCGGGACCTGCGCAGCCATCCGGGGCAGGTGTCGTTCCCCGGTGGTCGCCTCGACGCCGGCGAGACGATCGAACAGGCCGCCATCCGCGAGGCGGAGGAGGAGATCGGCTTGCGCCCCGACAGCGTCGAGGTCGTCGGGATCGGGCCGACGTTCTACATCCCGCCCTCGCGGTTCTGGGTCGTGCCGGTCCTCGGCCGGTGGCACGCGCCCCATGAGCTCAAGGAGAACCCCTGGGAGGTCGACGAGGTCCTGCGCGTCCCCCTGACCCAACTGCTCGACCGCAACCGCTGGCGGCATGCCCCGCTGTCGCTCGAAGGCTCGACCTGGGCGTGGAAACTCGACGACGACCTGCTGTGGGGTGCGACGGCGATGGTCATGGGGTTGCTGCTCGACACGGCCGTGGAGAACTGGAGCGACGGACTCCTGCCCGAGGACCTGGGGGAGGACCTGGCGGTGCGTCCGTGGGAGAGCGCCCCCGCGTGGGAGCGCCGTGCGCGGCTCGAGGGAGACCTCCCGGCGCTCGTGCAGTCCGAGGTGCCGCACGTGGATGCCGCCGCGATCCGGGCCGTTCGGTCGTGGCTGGCCGAGCGGGGCGTCGGCTCGCTGACCCGCGCCGAACAAGCCGGCCGTGCCCTGGCCCATGCCGTCCGGCGGCTCCGGGGCGGCAACGTCGCGGACCTGAGCGTCACCGTGATGGCCGGACCGTCCAGTAACGGTGCCGGGGGGTTGGCGGCGGCACGGATGCTCGCCAGCGCCGGAGCGGACGTGGACGTGCTCACGGTCGGCGCCCCCCGCTACCCCCAACAACTCCACGTGCTCCGGGATGCGGGCATCCGTATCGAGGCGGTGGGACCCGAGGGGTTGCGCGACGCGCGGTCACCGGGCGAGGTGGTCCTCGACGCG
>Ga0207421_10000701_pt1 | contig 43369 bp, 45 predicted proteins | sample SodLakKL_010_SED_4_FD_187542 | JGI IMG/M metagenome (GOLD analysis project Ga0207421, IMG submission 187542) | Alkaline sediment microbial communities from Lake Tanatar, Kulunda Steppe, Russia - 8KL_010_SED (SPAdes) (version 2) | ecosystem: Environmental > Aquatic > Non-marine Saline and...
CACCTTCGTCATAAAGCTCAAGGGCTTCTCTTTTATTTTCCGCCCGAACTATAATCTTTACATCAACACCTTTTCTTTTAAATCTCCTTATTAAGTCCAGATTATCTCTCAGGTTGGGACTGGTAGATATAACGACCTGAACATCTTTGACGTTTATATGTTCCAGCACGTGCGGATCGGTTATATCGGAAAATAGATATTCAATCCCTCTCTTTTTGAGATCATCTATAACAACCGGATCAAAATCTATCACCAGTAAATCATCGGGGTCTATATAATTCATTATTCCCTCGCCCGTTCTGTGAGCACCTATAAGTACTATCGGTCTTGACGTGTCCAAGTCACTGTCGTCCTCTTTGGTGGGGTTTTTCTTTTCAAATATTGACAAAGGTTTGGATATGTAAGGAAAGATCTTTTCCGCATAAAGTATAAGGTAGGTCGACAGGGTTATGGTCACCACTCCTACGGCGGCAATAAGAGCAAAGACTTGATCGGAGATATGCCCCAAAGTGAGTCCTAAAGTAGCAAATATCATGCTGAATTCTGAAATTTGGGCTACGGTTACCCCGGTTAAAAAGTTGGTTCTCTTCTTGTAGCCAAGCAATTTCATGATAAACATTACGATAAGTGGGTTGCCGATCAAAACGAAAAGAGAAAGGGCAATTATCGGAACAATCATCTCGCCTATACCGGAAACCGCCATCATCGAACCCAATATGGCAAAAAATATCAAGATAAAGAAATCTCTGAGCGGTCTAATCTTACTTGCAATATGATATTTCTGAGAAGAATTTGCCAAAGCTACACCTCCTAAAAATCCGGCAATTTCAATTGAAAATCCGGCCATCTTGACCACCACCGCAAAAAATAAGAGCCAAGCTAAGCTAACCAAGAAAAGAAGCTCTTCCGAATGGGCCACCTTTCTGAATATGTACGGGAAAACGGTTCTACCCAAAGCCATCATAACCATAAATAGAACCACTCCCCCGGCGATAATTTGTAGAACCGATCCGATTCCAGCCGCTCCCCCCACTTCCCGTGCATTGAGAGATATCAGTATCAAAATTACCACCATATCTTGAACCAAAAGAAGCCCTATTGCCGCCCTTCCGTGCAGGCTGGTTAAATTACCCTTATCGGAAAGTAGTTTTACGATTATTACGGTACTCGAAAAGGTTAAAGCTATAGCTATATATGCGGCATGGATAAGGTCAAATCCGAATACGAAATTAGCTATCAAAAATCCTCCCATTGCGGTAAAGGCAACCTGACCCAAACCGATAGCCAAAGATGTTTTACCCACTTTTTTAATCGATTTGTAATCCATTTCCAACCCTACCAAAAAAAGTAAAAACATCACCCCCAAGGTGGATAAGAATTCCAACGTTTCATTTTCTAAGATGTCAAAAAAACCGAGAGCTCCGATTATGAGTCCCGTAATGAGGTAAGCCAAAATCAAGGGCTGCTTTAGAGTTTTCAAGATTATACCCAAAATCGCCGCCAATACTAAAATAAGACCCAGCTCCAAAAGAAGCGGGTCAATTGCGGTTAAGGAGTTGATTGTCGTTTCAAAAAGTAGCTCAATTATATCCATATCTATTTATTAAATAAATGGACCGTTCGAGTGGGAAAGGCCATATCGATTCCTTCCCCTTTAAATTGTGATTTAATGTCAAGTAAAATTTCTTGATGCACATTTCTGTAATCCATAAAATTAGCGGACAAGACATAATAAGCTACTTCGAATTCCAAAGCGGAATCTCCAAAACCTTTAAAGTGAGCTCTGTCGAATTCAGCAATTTCCTTTTTATCTATAATCTCTTTTATCATTTCCGGAATTTTTTTCATCTTTTCGTCCGCGGTTCCGTAAACTACGCCGAATTCGAAGACGGCTCTCCTTTTTTCCAGCTTTTTAAAATTATGAACGCGTATATTGGTAAGCTCATTGTTGGAAACCACTATCTCTTCTCCTTGCAGAGCCCTTATTCTGGTAGTCTTAATTCCTATCTTTTCTACCGTTCCCATTTGCTCACCGATGATTATAAAATCACCTATGGTAAACGGCTTATCAAAATAGATAGCAAAAGAACTAAAGAGATCTGCCAGCACATTTTGAAGAGCAAAAGCAATCGCTAAACCCCCAATACCCAATCCGGCGATGAGAGAAGTCACCTCCACTCCGAAATTGCTAAGAAGCAGTAAAATAGCAAAAACCCATAAGAGGGCTTTAATCAGTGTTCCGATGTTTTTAGCCGCTACTTCGGTTCCGGGGTCGGCGCCATCCAGAAGTTTTCTATTCAAAAACCAATCGACAAACATCTGGACTCCCATCATGATTCGGAACGTAACCCAAGCGGCTAAAATTATTTGCAAAAACTTCATTAAGCTGTCCGGAACGGTTAGAACGGAAAGGGATATAAAAAGTGCTAAATAAAGATAAAAGCCGGTTTTTATTGATAAAACAAAATCGATAAGTAGTTTTTTTACCGAGCCCTTCCCCACTCTTCCATTTTCTTTTTCTAACCGTGCAAGCAATACTCTTTCAATGATTTTAATCACTAAAAAAAGAACTATGAATATAGCTAAAAATGAAATATACTCAAAAAGAGTATTGCCTAAAAAGGATCGCTCTAAAACTTCTAAGTTTTTAATTTCTTCAATATTTTCAATCATACTTTGTTATTATAATACTTAAAGCTTCCGACTTCAACCCGCTCTATTGACTTTTAATTATTAATATACTATAATAAAAGTATTAAGGAGGGTTGCGAAATGAAAAAGATTGCTATTTTTGTCGTTCTAGTTCTTTTCATAGGATTTTTTAGTTTAAGCGTTCAAGCGGAAAGAATTGTTCCAATTTACATTGAAAATTATGAAATTGGAGAAGGTTTGGACAATAATTTTTATCCTGTTTACAGGACAGTTGACGGCTCCAGACCGATTGGCTCCAGTATTGAGAAGATTCTAAATATCGATATTGATATTTACGAATCAGCAATAGGATTTGAAAGCGAATGGAGTGCCGATCATGAAGTTGAGTTAATCGGGGTCAGTCTTAAGAACGAACTCCTCAAGATTGAATTGAACGACCCGGACAGATTCACAAGCGGCGGATCGATGAGAGTTCGTTCTTTGCGAACTCAAATTGAAAAATCAGTTTTAGAATTTAAGAAAGTAAACCGGGTTGAATTTGTTGGCCCGGAACATCTCTTCCAGCCCTAAGCAAAACGCAAAACGCCCCGTTAAAAACGGGGCTTTTTCATTGACATAGTCTTTCTTTAATTTTATAGTAAGATGAAAGGAGGTAATTGAATGAAAAAATTAACAGCTTCACTGATCATTCTTGTTCTTTTTATCTTTTCAGCATCCTTAGCTACAACGACGGCGAATGAAGAATTGGCCAGAGTCGGCGACCATGTACTGACACCGGAACTATTCGCTCAATACCAAGAACAAATTGCATCGCAAATTGAAATACCGGAAGAAGAAATTAGCGAAGAAGAATTACAGGCGTTCATTACTCAAAACGCTCTGGAGCAATTCATTCTTGATGCACTGCTCGAAGATCACATTGAAAACATGGAGCTTGAAGTAAGTTTTGAAGAAGCGGAAGAGGCCCTAATGCAAGAGATAGAGGAATTATACCTGCCGGAGTACGAAGAGGTGGAGACGAAAGAAGAGTTCATAGAAATGATAAAAGAAGAAACCGGAATGAGTTATGAAGAAATAGTCGAGTCAAGAAAACCGAACCTTAGCCGGATTAAGCTTCAAGATTATTATCTTGAAAAAGCAAAAGAAGATCTGGAAGAAGGAGCATCGGATGAAGAGCTCAATCAAAAAGCACAAAGTCTTTTACAGAGCGAGATAGACGTTCTTTTCGAAAAATATCAGGAGGAGGAAAAAATAGAGATAAATCTCTAAAAACATCAAAACCCTACGGACACAATCCGTAGGGCTTTTATTAATATTACACAATCTCCTACCTTAATCTTGATCTTTGCTTTTCTTGTTAATTCTCTGAAACATATCCAAGAGCTCCACCGGAAAAAGAATACTGGTGTTTTCTTCTTTGGCCGCATCGGAGAGCGTTTCCAGGTACCTGAGAGTTATCGGAGCCGCATCCAGAACCTCTCCCGCCTCTTTCAACTTTTGTGCCGCTTGATATTCACCCTCAGCCAAAATAATTTTTCCTCTTTTCGCCCTCTCAGCTTCCGCCTGCCTGGCGATTGATCTTTGCATATCTTTAGGTACTTCAACATGCTTAACCTCCACGCTGGTCACTTTTATCCCCCACGGATCAGTTGATTTATCAATAACTTTGTGAAGTTTATTATTAATTTTATTCCTTTCGGATAAAATTTCATCCAACTCCGAAGCGCCGGCTACTCCTCGCAAGGTCGTTTGTGAAACCTCCGAAGTTGCTTTTTTAAAATTCTCAACTTCTATCATCGCTTTTTCCGGATCGGTTATTTTGTAATAAACTACGGCATCAATTCTGACCGGCACATTGTCCTTGGTAATTACTTCCTGATGGGGAACATCTTGAGTAATTATTCTTAGATCAACTCTTTCCATCTTGTCTACAAACGGGATAAGCAGAAAAAGGCCGGGGCCTTTTATGCCTATGAATCTTCCCAACCTGAAGACTACCGCTCGTTCGTATTCTTTGGCAATCTTAACGGTTAAAAAGGCAATTATTATTAATAGTGGTATGATTAATTCCATATTTTTAATTTAGTTATAAATAATATCGTTTCTTCCTAAAGACCTTTATTAAGTTATTAAGTTTTTTTTAATTCCTCTTTTACGAACTTAAAATCATCAATCAAGTCTGATTTTCTGTCCGGACTGTATATACTCGCTGCCGGATGAAAAAGAGGGATTATCTTAAAGCTCATACTCTCTTTCTTATAAATTTGACCATGTATCTTCGATATTGGAAAATTCTCTCCGAAAGAGAACTTTTCAAGCATATAGTTAGCTGAGAATCTCCCCAAAGTGGCAATTACTTCAGGTTCAATTATTTGAATTTGTCTATCCAAGAACGGTCCATAAAGGTCAATTTCTTGAGGAGTCGGGTCCCTATTTTCCGGGGGTCTGTCTTTTACTATGTTAGTGACATAAGCCTTCTTTCTCTCCATTCCGGCCTCCTCGAACATTTCGTCCAGCACCTTCCCCGCTCGCCCACAAAAGGGCCGACCGGTTTTGGCCTCATTTTTTCCCGGTGCCTCCCCTGCTACCATCAAATCGGCATCGTGAGCTCCTTCTCCTATAACCGGAAAATAATCATTATCACTTCTATATTCATAAAGTGGAGACTTTTTAAGTCCTATTATTTCTTCTTTAATCTCTTTTAATTTTTCCGTTTTTTCCGGAACTTTATCTGCTTTCACTTTAATTTTTTTTCAACTATTATTTTTAGTTCTCTCGGAGTTAATTCTCCGACCATCTTTTTCTTTACCGAAGAAACTGTTTCTTTTATTTTTTTCTCCGACATTCTCAACTCTTTCATTATTTTATCCGTTCCCAGCCCCTCCATCCTCAACTCGAAAACCTTTTCTTCCTTGGGATCGAAAGTTTCCATGTGGATTAATTTTTTCACTATATCGTCAGCCTTCAATATAAAATACAAATCTTTTCCCGACTCGGAATCCGTTCCCAAAAACTCCGCTTGACCGTTGAATATCTTATGATAATCTCCGCAAGCAAAGCACCTCCCATTATAATGACAAGGATAATCATTGTTTTTTACATGACGCTTTATTTCCAAAGCTTTGTTTTTGATCGTCTTCAAGTTCTTGGCAGCCGGTTCCGGAGTTCTGGAAGTCAGTTCACTGTCACTCTCCAAATACCAATAACTAATCTTTTTAACTTTTCCTTCCAATTTTTCACTGGCCAAAATATTATAAATCGGCAATTGCAGAGAACCGTTTTTCTCCTTACTTTTTCCGGTTTTAAAGTCAACTATATGAAATCCACCATCGGGCATTACTTGAATCCAATCCAAGCTCCCGACTAACTTTATATTTTCTTCGGGTATAAGATCAATATTCGGTATTTTTTCTTCTATCACGGTAGACGGCTTTTCCAAAAAATCCGAATTTACAACCTTTTCAATCATTTGTTCTCCTCTTTTTTTAAATTCACTTTCTTGCCTTTCTGAAATAAATCCTCCTTTTTTCCCGGAATAGCTGCTCCAAATATCCTCAAATCTGTCCTCCAGAGAAACATTCACTCTTTCCTTTATCGGCATCGCCCCCAGCTCTTCTACGGTTTGATGAACTGAGAGCCCTAAGGAAAAATAAGGATTGACAACCTGAAGCCGGTTTCCGGTTTCCGGGTTTCGGTATTGATATTGATAATAATAGGATTGCGGACACCTCTCAAAAGCATTTATTGCCGAGTGGGAAATCCAAAGAAATTTTTTATACATACTTTTTAATATTATCACTTTCAACCGTTCTTGCAAGAGAAATGCCGGGATCTACCCGGCATCTTTGTCTTTATCAAGATATACTTGAAGATTATTCCTCCAAGTCTTGGAGGTGTGACTTTCTTTAATCTTTTTTAGAAGTAATCGATTTTCTCTTCTTTTCGCCTCAATAATCAAGGGGTAAAAATCAATACTCGGTTTTTTCAAGATGCCCATATACCGGGCCAATTTCATAAGCTCCTTTACTGACAATTGACTGACTCTCAAACCTTGCAGAGACTTACAATCTTCAGTTATCACACATACAATGCGCTCTCTTATCTCAGGATTAAAAGAAAGTTTAGAAAGCTCGTAGGCGTAAATCAGGTCTCCTTCCTTAATTTTTTTTTCAATTCTTTCCGGTAGAAAAATAGAGTTATAAATAATCCAAAAACTCCAACCTAAAAAGAGCAAAAAAAGAATCAATTCCAAGTGGGATCCCTCCTTTTATTCTAAATCTTCCGGGCTTAGTTCTAATTCCCCTTCTTCACTGATATCGTCTTCATCAATCTCTATTTCAATTTCTCCGCCCTCGGGCTGCATTTCCATTTCCGGGGCCTCCTCCGGCTCTTCAACGTCAACATCTTCCTCATCAATAAATATTTCAATCTCTGCCTCAGCCTCCAGTTCTTCTACTTTTGAAAGAATAAGAGGGGTTATTTGTTCTTGCATTAAGCTTTCTCTCAAGCGCTCTTCCATTTCTTCAAAGCTTGAAACCTCTTGCTCCATTTGCTCCATCTGGGTGCTGTACTCTTCATAAGCCTCCTGCATTTCTTCGTCCGTAATTTCTATATCTTCTTCATAAAGTTCAAGTAGCTTATTTATTTTTATTTCCATCGCTAAAAGATTTTCAACCTCCTCTTTGCTTTCTATTCCCTGCATCTCCAGTTGAGCCAAAAACTCTTCTTCAGTTTGTGCTCCGTACATTGTCATTGTTTCTTCAAATTCTTGATCAATTTCTTCCGTGCTGGCTTCCAATCCTTCACTATCCGCATACTCCATAAGCAAAGCTTCTTGAATCGCCCTGTCTATCGCCTGTTCTTTGATTTGCTCTTCGTCAGCTTGCATTCCGTACATTTGAAACTCTTGTGTAACCTGGTCAACCATTTGATCGAATTCGGAATGAGTAATCTCTCTATCGTTTACTCTAATAGCTACATCAACGTCCTCCTCGATGTCGTCAATGCCGAAGTAAAGTACCCCACCGGCAATGACAACGGCAACCAGAATAATCCAAAACCACGTTTTTTCGAATAAATCATCCATAAATAATTTTTATTATCTAATAAAACTCTTAAATGCTGTTTTAACTATAACTTATTTTCTTAAATCTTTCAAATAATTTTTCCAAAATTTATCACAATAAATTAGAAGGCTTCACATGTATTTATGCTGCAAGACAGAAATATTAAATTAAAGATTTATGAGCTGATAATTAGAGGAGCCGATATTCATTTCTATCGCCCGTTTAATTTGTGGAATTTCCACAGGTTTTCTGCTTTCTAAAGAGTTTCCGGGGAAAGAGTGAATTAATTTAACCTCCTCAATATCAATAGCAACCCTGTCCGTAGAAGCCAAGAGTTCGTTCGGTTTCCTGACCGTCCCCTTGACCGGACCGCCATTTATAAAACACTTTCTGGCATCCATTAACACTAAGTCGGGTTGAATTATTTTATTCAGTTCGGCTATCTTTTCTTGCAAGTTTCGAATATGAAAAAGAATCTTTTCCTTGCCGGGCATAAGACCTACGGAAAGTTTCAAAGAGCCGGTATATTCCGCATGAAAGTGTGTTTTTGCACAAGGCAGGTAAATTATTTGATCAACCTCATCAACCAAACTTGGAATACTCGCCTTTTTCAAATACTTTCCTTTCGGTATTGCCTTTACTGTTCTTTTACAGTTATCGAAGTTCACAATTTCTACCGAATCTTTTTCTTCAATTTTCTCTAAATTTTTTCTTGCAATCACCTTACCGCTATTTTTATAAAATGTTGAAGAATCACCTATGATTATTCTTTCAAAATTATTATCCAATAAAAAATCAACCGTGGCTTCCAAAAAATCCAAACTGGTGGAGGCCGGAAATTCATCGGCCGTATTGAAGTTGGGTTTTATCAATACACTTTCCCCTTCTAAAAAAGTGTTGCTTTGAAGTTTTTCAGTTAAAACTTTTATTTTCTCCTTCAGGTTCTCCGAGGCTTTTTTCTTTATCACCTTCTTCATCTTTTTGTTGGTTTAAAATAATCCATGCCCAATAAATAATAAAGACGGAAACTAATATAATGAATCCGCTGAGCAATGTCGGCACGTTCCAGTTATCCAAAAGTACATCCCACCCAAGACTGAGTCGAGCAAAGTGAAGAGCTCCGATAACGGTAAAAATCAGCATCACCACTACTAAAAACGGTTTTTCAATATTGTTATTTTTCATATATCTTAAATATTTTATTTTTACTTTTAAAACCTTTTACTAATTCTATACGTTTTCCCGGAAAAATTAAAGAGAGGATTTTAAAAACCTTTTTGTTCGCCTTGCCGTGGATGGCCTTTTCCTTTACTTTTATCACGATTTTATCTTCTTTCCGAATCACCTCTTCCCGTCCGGAGCCCGGCAAAACCCTGACTTTTAAAAGTTGCTTTTTATTTAATTTCATGCTTAACGTAAAATTTAAATTTGAATATGCAATTTATAATAAAAAAAGAGGCGCAAGTTGCGCCTCAAAACTTTGCTCTTATTTTGCAATCCTCCTCCCTTAAATCACAAGTGCAAGGAAAACCTCTTTTTATCAATTCGAGTTTAAAGCCAAGTTTGTCTAGTTTCAGCATCAGTTCAGAGATTTCAATCCCCGAATTTTCCGGTTTGCATATTTGCCGATTGTCGGGTCCATGCAGCTTAAAAAACGGACAAACTCCCAACGGAACAATTTTATTCAACCTATAAAGCAGTCGGTTCCTTTTCAAGTTGTTGAGCATCCTTATAGAACGGTACTTCGGGTTTTTAAGTAAAATTGAAAGCCTTCTTTCTTCCTTTATTCGAATCAGCCTTCTTTTTATTGCAGAGTCTTTTCTGAATTTTTTCAAGAGATCGCTGGCTGTTTCCCGTGATCTTTTTTTTAACGTGCTACTCATATGTGATTACCTCCCTTTTGGTAGTTTTTATATTATAATAATAAATTATGAAAATGTCAAAAAAAATCAAAATCATCTTCATCGATTAATTCTATCTCTTCTTCTCCTTCTTCGTCTTCATAATCCTCTTCCCAGCTTTCCATCAAATAATCCTCAACTTCTCTTAAAAATCTCGATGGTCCGGAAGAACCATGCTTTTCGAACACCGGATAAGTTAAAAATAAATTTTTCTTACACCTGGTAACCGCCACATAGAAAAGTCTTCTTTCTTCTTCAATTAAATTTTCCTCCACTGACTTTTTGTGGGGGAATTTCCCTTCTTTGAGACTGATGATAAATACGTTTTCCCATTCCAGTCCCTTGGCTTGGTGGATCGTACTCAGAGTGAGCGCCCCACTTCCACTTTCACTGACTTCGAATTCCTCACTTAAAGCAAAATCGGAAAGCATTTCCCTCAAATCGTCATAATCCTCGGAAAGCATTGCGATTTGCTTCAGGTCGTCAAGTCTTTCCGCCGGATTTTCAAAATCTGATTTTAGTTTATCTTTATACCAGCTATCCAATAATCTTTTCAATACCTTTTCTATAGACTCTTCTTTATCTGCCTTGATCATTAGATCTAAAACTTCTTCGACTTTCGGTGTAACTTTGGTCGGTAAGCTTTCCGAAACGAGCGATCTGTTGGAAAACAAGTCTCCTTTGTTTTCAAAGCCGGTAATTACATCAGTAGCTCTTCTGGCATAAGCATCCCCTACTCCTTTTTGTTTTTTCAATACTCTTATCCAGGAGGGTTCGTCTTGAAAATTAACTAATAATTTTAAAAAAGCGGAAATGTCTTTAACGTGTACTTGTTCAAAAAATCTGGTGCCTCCCCGCACTACATAAGAAATGCCTTCTTTCGCAAGTTCCAATTCCAAGCCGGCAGCATGATAATGAGCCCTGAATAAAACAGCCGATGAAGCCGGGTTTATCTCTTCCCGGGACAATTTTCGAACTATAAAGCGAGACTGCTCTTTCGGAGAAGTAAGACAAGCCATTACTGGATTTCTCCCCTCCTCCTTTGTAGCTTTCAGACTCTTATCCAGCTTGGATTTATTATTTTGAATTATGCAATTTGCCAAACCGAGAATTTCCGGAGTGCTTCTATAGTTAGTCTCCAACTTAAAAACTTTAGCCGGATATTTTTTTGAAAAATTAAGTATATTTTTAATTTCCGCCGCCCTGAAAGAATATATGCTCTGCGAATCATCTCCGACTACCATTAAGTTCCCATGATGAGAACTTAAACTTTCCAAAAGCTTGTCCTGAATTGCGTTCGTATCTTGATATTCATCCACTAAAACATATTTAAACCTTGCGGACATCTTTTTTTTGAGATCGGGATTTTGAAAAAGCTCCAACCAATTGGTTAAAAGATCATCATAATCCATTAAATTGTTTTTCTTTTTTCGTTTTTGATATCTTTTTTCTACCACTTCAAGCTTTTCTCGGGCCGAATCGGAGCTGAGTTCAGCCGTCTTTAAAACCGATTGGTTCGAATTGGTGGCTAAAGAGATTATTCTTTGGACGACTTTTGCATTCGGTAAATCGTTTTCCGTGTCGATCTCATCGACTATCAGCTTGATCAGGTTCTTGCTGTCCTCTTGGTCCAGTATCGTATAATTTCGATCATACCCCAATAGATGGCCATATTTTCTCAAGTAATAATTCCCGACATGATGAAAAGTTCCACCGAGAACTCTATTTGCCTCGGGACCGATTAAGGATTCTATCCGCGTTAGCATTTCCGAGGCGGCTTTTTTAGTAAAAGTTAAAAGCAATATATTTTCAGGACTCGTCCCCGTTTCCAAAAGATAAGCAACTCTGAAAGTTAAAGTTCTCGTTTTTCCCGATCCCGGGCCGGATAAAACCAAAACATAACCGTCTCCGTCTTTAATTACCTTCAACTGCTCTTCGTTTAATTTTTTTTCATAATCAATCTTCATATCTTTTAATTTCTGTGAATCTTTCTTCCAGTTTTTTAATAATTTTTTCGCTTCCGATTCTTATTTTTAAAATTTTAATAACCCTTTCAATTTGTTTTATTTTTGAATTTTTATCCGTATTAAAGATGTCGAAGGCCACCTCTCCTCTTTTGAACAAATCAATCGTTAAGTCAGTAATGTTGGATAAAACATCAGCCGCTTTTACCATAACCGCCTGATCACTGACTTCTAAAAGTTTTGCCGCTGCCCGTTGTTTTCTTTCTGCATAAGGTAAATCCCTATCCTTTTCTGAAACTTCGTCCACCAAATTAGCAACCTTTTTACCGAACTTTTCCTTAATGTCATCCTTTTCAAAATCGGTATCCTCAATCACATCGTGCAAAAGACCGGCGATAATCACCTCTTCCGAAGAATTGAGTTTAGCCAAAATAATTCCCACTGCCATGGGGTGTAAAACGTAAGGTAAATCTTTCTCCTCCCTTTTTTGCCCTTTGTGTGCTTGAAAAGAAAAAGTTACCGCTTTTTGTTGCTTTTTAGTCCACATTAAATTTGTTTTTTAACTTCGAATAAAGTACTTTAAACCAGGGCGTATATTTTCCGGGATTGTCTTTCAGGTCCTTTTCAATGTCAGGTAGAGCCATCCACTTGTGATCAGAAACTTCCTCCGGGTTCGGATCCACATTCCCATTATAGGTTCCAATAAATAAATGGTCATATTCATGCTCTACCAATTTACCAACCTGCAGCTTGTATTTAACCGTTCCAATTTTTCCTATTTTAGTAGTAAAACCCATCTCTTCCTCAAGCCTATCTTCCGCTTGCTTTTTTAATTGATTGTCTTGTGTGGGGTGGCTACAACATGTGTTGGACCAAAGCCCACCTCCGTGATACTTCTGATCGGCTCTTTTTTGCAAAAGCATCTCCCCCTGATCATTTAAAACGAAAACTGAAAAAGCTCTGTGTAGCACGCCTTCTTGATGTGCCTTCAATTTCTGAATCCCCCCTATTCTATTATCTTTTTCATCCACTTTCAATATTTTCATGTTTTTAAAACCTTAATGACAATTTATTGGTTGTCGTAAATTATTCATTATATGTTAAACAATTTTTCTTCTAAATCCATCAACCGGTCGAAGGACTCTTTCAGGTCCGCTTTGTGGGTTGGTTCCGATTTGAGAATTTCCTTTATTGATTTTTTTATAATTTTAGTTGACTCAACTAAGATATATTTAGTGTACTCATAATCCACTGATCCGTCTTTCTCACCGCCCTCTATCAAGTATCTGTTGCATAATTGACGATAGGTTTTAGCACTTAGAACATTCATGTACCAAAATAAATCAGTGGCTTCTTCCGTAAAAATCCAAAAGTCACCGGTTTCCTTCGATTCGTCAGCAATGGTGATTACGGTTTCCAGCCATTCTCTAACTTTTATGTAAAAAGGAAAGTCGTCCGGCTCCGGCAGCGCCTTTTCCGAAACCTCTTCCTCACCAACCACATCCATTAAAAATTCTTCTCTGTGGAATAAGCTATTTTCTTTTTCCAGCTCCTTCAACTTGTTACAGACGGGACAATCCTCCTCCATGCAAGGAACCCTTTTCCAAGTACAATCCATCCATTTCGGCATTCCTACTTTTCTGTCACGCTGAAGAGATTCTTGGCTGGCGGGGTTTATTATTTTGGATAAAAGCTTTTCCAAACTCTTATACTTGCAAGCGGGAATATCCGACACTCTCTCATATTTTTCATATTCCGAGTCGTAATGTGCCTCCAAGAGAATTAAAATTTCATCAATAAAGTCCGTAAAAACATCCTTTTCTCTTTTCGTCAAATCTTGGCTGTCGGAAAGCATTGAATTTATCAAGGTTTCCGTAAGTCTTATAACCGCCTCTCTTACATTTCCCGAATCACTTTGAATATTATCAATAATAAAATCGGTAAAAAGCGGAAAGTAGCTTCTTCCTCTGTTTTTGGCGGCTAAGCGAAGTCCGTAAATAAAGGCTATTTTATTCTTCTCTCCGTCTATACGGTCGTAATCATCCAGGCCCCCTACCACCGTTCTGAAAGCAGTTTCTTTTTTGGAGTCCTTATTAAAGGCTCTTTTCAATTCTTTTTTGGCTCGATCCACCTCTTTCGCCTTACCGGTTTTTATTTTTCGTATCGAATCTTCTAACGACATACTCGTTTTGTTTAAATTTATGAAGAATCTTCTTCTTCGGAAGCTTCATATTTTTCTTTTATTTCTTCGAATTTATTCTTGCTCTTTTTTAGTCTTTCTTTACATTTTTCTATAAGCTCCATACCTCTTTCATACTTGGAGAGGGCCTCTTCCAAGTCAATTTCTTCTTTTTGAAACCATTCGTTTATCTCTTCAATTTCTTCATATGCTTTTGTAAAATCAAAATCTTTCTTAGTCATCTTTTTCTACGCGAGATTCGGCCACACCGTCCGCAAGCTTCGTCTCTATCAAATCACCTTCACTCAAATCGGAAACGGATTTGAGTATCTCCCCTTTCTTTTTGGTTATCGAGTAACCCTGTGTTAATTTAAGTTCGGGGTTGGAAAGGTTCAACTTTTTCTCTTCCTCGGAAAGCTTGTTTTTTATAGCCTTCTCCCAACGTATTTTACTTGTTTTTAAGTTTTTATTCAATTGTTCGACTTTTTCACTATTATTTTTCAGTTCGTTTCTAATTTTGTAACCGTGCAATTTAACTTCCCCCTCGAGAGAATAAAATTCATTTATTCTATTTTTTATTTTATCGGTTAAGCTACTGAAAAGATGCTCCAGCCCCTTTTCTTTCATCCTGAAATTCCGCTCTATCTTTCTTCTGAAAAAATGAGCGTGTTCGGTGAATCTTTTTTCCACCTGCCTTATCAATCTTCCGGTGGCCACGGAAAGACTCTTTTCCGATTCCAAAATTAATTTTTCACCCTCTTGCCAAGTTTCCGATAGAAATTTACCGGCGTCGGTAGGAGTGGAAACCCGTTCGTCAGCCACTAAATCCAAAAGAGTCAAGTCGTTTTCATGCCCTATTCCGGAAATAATCGGTATTTTTGAAGAAAAAACCTTTTTTACTACCTCCTGACTGTTGAAGGCCTGCAAAGACTCCCAGCTGCCCCCTCCTCTGGTAATCACTATCGCTTCCAATTCGGGAAAGTTCTTATTGAAAGTTTCAATCCCCGCCACTATGTCGTCTATTGCCGTTTCGCCTTCCACTCTGCTCGGATAAGATAAAACCCTGAATCCGTAATTTTTAAGATGGGTGATGAAATCCTTTTCAGCATCACTTCCTTTGGAGGTAATTAAACCGATATATTCCGGAAAACGAGAAATTTTCTGCTTTTTTTCCGGATCGAAATACCCCTCTTCTTTAAGCCTTTTTTTCAAAATCTCGAATTGCTTTTTTAAATCACCTTCTCCCACCAAGCTTATCCTGTTTACTTGAAAACTGAACCTACCTTTATTTTTTCTCACCTCCGGATATCCGCTAACCTTAACCTCCAAGCCCGGCTCCGGATCAACCCCCATTCTATCGATAACGTAGGAAGCTGCAAAACAACCCAACCTGGCTCCGTCTTCATCAATCAGGTTCAAGATAGCCCAGCCTTTTTTGTCATTAATGTATATATCCTCCCCGATCTCCCCTTTAACAACCACCTCACAAATCTTCAAGGGTTTCAGCAAACCGTTTACAAAATCAATAAATTCGGAAACAGTAAAAACTCTGTCATCCAAAAAGGGCTTTAATTTTTTAGCGAATTTTTTAGAATAAGCGTCCATTGCTATTGAAAAAATTACATTCACCTTTACACTTCCCTATTTTTACGTCTCTGAAAAAATCTTCGTATTTTCTCCTGACCCAATAAGAAAGCTCTGACATGTTTCCCGTTTCAGTATAAAAAAGCCAAGAAAGAAGATGAGCCATCGGTATCCCGGAGACTTTTTGAGGTAAATTTTTGGGACAAAACTTATTAGCTTCCGCCTTTTCGGTTAAATAATCGTCTTCACCCTTATTTTTACCATTAAAAATTGACTTTAATTCCCAATTTTCATCTTTTAAGTTGTCTTTTATTTCCCTTTTTACCCTCCCGTCCATTCGACCGGCTCTTTTGAGTAGCTTTTTGTAAAGTATAAGTAGGCTTTTTACGTCTTCTAAGGCTCTGTGTGCCTCATAGGTCGTCCCACACAAGTTTTTAAGAAGATACTGCTGTGTATGTTTTTTTTCACGTGGATAAAGCATGCAGGCTAAATCCAAGCTATCCAAAAAAGTGGCTTCCACTCCTTTTTTTTCCAAGAAAGAACGGTCAAAATCCATATTGTGAGCCATCAGGGGTTCCTCTCCCAAAAAGTCATCCAAATCGGATAGAACTTCTTTTATTTTCGGAGCGGTTTCCAGATCAGAATCCTCAATGCCGGTTATCTCCGTAATTTTATCAACCAGCTTTCTTTCCGGATTTACAAAACTACAAAATTCATCAACGATTTCCAGATCCTTGATTTTTACCGCTCCAATTTCTATGATTTTATCGAATTTAGGATCTGTTCCGGTTGTTTCTAAATCAATTAAGACTAAATTATTCATCGTATCTTTTCATTAGATTTTTAATTGCCAGTTTATAAGCATTTTTCCGCATGCTCTCCCCTCCCTTGGTCATGTTCCAAAGTTTTGCAAAGGTAGGGCATAAAAATTCTTCCACTCCGGAAAGAACTTCGGTTTTCGATACTTCCTTGCCTTGAACTCCTTTCAGCCATTCGAAATAAGAAGCAACCACCCCACCGGCATTAGCCAATATGTCGGGGATAACTCTGACTCCTTTGCCGGTCAGGATGTCCTCCGCTTCGGAAGTTACCGGGCCGTTTGCCAAAGAAAGTACGTAGTCCGCTTTTATTTTGTCGGCATTTTTTTTGGTTATGACGTCCTCTACCGCCGCCGGCACCAAAACATCAACATCGAGAGATAACAGATCTTCGTTTTTTATATTACTTCCTTCTTGATGTCCACAACTTCCGTTGGTGCAGTGGCAATCCACAATCGTCCCCGTTTCATCCCTACACTTTTTAGTTTTTGCCGAATCGATTCCTTCTTTAACCAAAACGCCTCCGTCACTTTCCGAGGCGGCAATTATCTTAAAACCTTCCTTTTCCGCAAAATAACTGAAATGATAGCCGACGTTTCCGAACCCTTGAAGAGCAACAACGGTTTCCGCCGGATTTCTACCTAAAATTTCCACCAGCCTTCTTAGGACGGCGAATCCACCATAACCGGTTGCTTGTTTTCTTCCGGCAACACCTCCGTCTTTTATCTTTTTGCCGGTAAAGGAGGCCGGGCAACGCCTATCCGCAAGGCGTGAATATTCGTCAACCATTATCGACATTAAATTTGCATCGGTATTTATGTCCGGTGCCGGAATATCAACTTCCGGCCCGATAAACGGAAAAGCTTGCTGAACGTATTGCCTGGCTACCGATTCAACCTGGTCTTGGCTGAAATTGTCAGGATTAAATCTGACTCCCCCTTTTCCTCCGCCGAAAGGAACCTCTACCAAAGCACATTTTAAAGTCATGAGCACGGAAAGCGCCTTCACCTCTTCCGGAGTAACCTTCTCGTGAAAACGAAGCCCTCCTTTGTAGGGACCCATTAAATTGTTGTGCTGTGATCTGTAACCGACAAGGGTTTCCCCCGCCACTTTTATTTTGAATTCTAAAAACCTATCCGGTTTTTTTAAGTCCTCAATAAATTCTTCGGTAGCGGAAACTTCTTTGCCGATTTTTTGTATATTGTCTTGGACCTCTCTCAAAAAGTTCATATTATCTGTTGTCTCCTTCTCCTTTTAATTTTTTACGCTTTTTTCTCGAAAATAACTTATCTAAATTATTCTCGGCAACCTCTTTTAACGGAACTTCCAACTCATTACTTATTTGAGAAACATACCACAAGACATCACCGAGCTCTTTTTTAATCTCCTTCTTATCAGTAGCATTTATTTTCCCTTTTTTGTCCCTTATTATCTTTTTAAATTTTTCGGCTACTTCCCCCGCCTCTCCGGTTAATCCGAGTGATAAATAAGCGAATTTTTGATCTTCGGGATAAATTGCCGTTTTTTCGGTTTCTTTTTGATATTTTTCAAATGTCATTTTTTCTGTTATTATTTAATAATTAATAAGGAGGTGGTGCTTTGCAAATTCAAAGAAGTGAAAATAATATCAACATAGTGCCCAACCGACCTTGCCATAGAGATCAAGAAAAAAAGATAGCCAAGAGGTCTACTGAAAGAAAAAGGAATATCTCGAGATATCATAGAGAGAGCAAGGAGGAGTAAGTTGCAGGAGGGGGTTTCCCCCTTCTTTTTTTTAATAAGAAGTTTTTAGCTCGTCTTTATCCTTGTAATTCTCCAGAGCTAATTCTATCAATTCGGTTATGAGGTTCTGATAATCAACACCCGACACTTCCCAAAGTTTAGGATACATACTTATTTTTGTAAATCCGGGAATAGTATTCAATTCGTTTACATATATCCTTTTACCCGTAACCAAAAAGTCAATCCGAGCCATTCCTTTACACATATTAACTTTAAAAGCCTCAACCGCTATTTTTCTAATTTCATTTTCCAGCGACTGATCGATATCAGCCGGAATTTTAAGTTCAGTTTGACTCTTGTCACTGTATTTTTCTTCATATGAATAAAAATCTTCGGGTCTGACTTCTCCCACTTTGGAGGCCTTGGGTTTTCTGTTTCCCAAAACGGAACACTCAAACTCTTTCCCGTCTATGAACTCCTCCACTAAAACCTTATTGTCGTATCGAAATGCTTTTTCAAGTGCACTTTTAAGATCTTTTCGGCTCTTCGCCTTTGAGACTCCGACCGAAGATCCCAAATTGGCCGGCTTTACGAACACCGGATAATTGAATTCTTTTTCAATTGAATCGATGTTCGCTGATTCTTCAAAAGATAAATATTTCGCTACGGAAATTCCCTTGCTTTCAAGTAATTTTTTACTGACCTGTTTATCCATGGCAACCGCTGATCCCAATAACCCGGAACCCACGAAAGGAACATCGGCCATTCTGAAAAGACCCTGAATGGTTCCATCTTCTCCGTTGGGACCGTGTAAAACGGGGAAAACGACCTCCACGGAAACCGATTTTTTATCAGTGGTTAAGAATTGACTACCACCTCCGGGAATTATCTTTAATTCGTTTTCCGATTCCACAACCTCCGTTTTTGGCAACTCTTCCAAAAGAAACCATTTTCCTTCTTTTGAAATACCGATCAAGACGGGAGTAAACTTATTTTTATCCAAAGCTTCGACTATATTTTTAGCCGATTGGATTGATACTTCATGTTCAGCCGATTTGCCACCGAATATTATTCCAACGTTCATAAATGGAAATTATTTTTATAATTATAACTTATTTATTTCGGTTTTTAAACGGTTATAACGAATTTTCTATTAAAAAATCATATAATTTATTTCTGAGCTGCCCGCTGGCGGCTCCGTGATAATCAAGGTCGACAAATCCAACTTCCAATCCGGGATTTTCGCTCATCGCATCTTTTAAAACTTTTCCATGTTCGAAAGGAACCACGGGGTCATTTTTAGTGTGGATCAGATAAACCGGCACTTCAATTCTTGCAGCCGCTTTTTTCGGTGAAGTTTTTCGAATATCAACATCAGCTAAAGCACGAGTCCAGAAATTTATAAACGGCCTCACCGTACTTGAAACAATCGGAAACGGGAACATTTCGTCAATAACTTGATCCATATCGGCAAAGGAAGAATCGGAAATCACCGCAATCACTTCCTCTCTTTCCGGAGTAACCTGGAGAGCGACCCCGGCCCCCATGGAAAAGCCCCACAGAAAAAAATTTTCCGTCTCTTTTTCTTTTATCAGGTAATCTATGGCACCATGTAGGTCATTAACCTCTTTGGCCCCCAAGGTAGAGTGGCTCCCCCCGCTTTCTCCCAAACTTCTAAAGTCAAACATGAATACATTGAACTCACGAACCAAAAATTCAGCTTCGGGGAGCATATCCGCTTTGTCGGCCGGATATCCGTGCATAAGTATTACGGTCGGAGCTTCCTCTTTAAAAGATTGCATATACCATCCTCTTAAATCTACTCCGTCTCGGGAATCAAAACTGACAGTCTCATAATTTAAATTGTAATCCTCCGGGATCCGGTCACTTCTTATTCCGACGGGATTCATGAATCTATAAACCAAAATAAAAGCAACTACAATATGGATTATTAATACGTATCCAAAAACCCTAATAATTGTTTTGAATTTATTTTTCATATTGACTTAATTTTAAACTTTTAGCGATTTTTTTGCCTCTCTTACATCTTTTTGATTGGGACACTCTTTGTTTGTTCCATCAATAAATTTTAAGGGGCCGTAGCTGCCCTTAACCCAAACAATCAAACACTCCCAATTCCTCGTGAAGTACTTCAATTATATTTTCGCAAATTACACATTTATAAATCTGTCTCAGTTTAATCATGCTTTTATTGATTGCTCTAATTAATTTTACAAAAGTTTCCGTTTTTTTGACAAGTATCGACATCTTGAAATCAGCCGAAAGAAAAATTTATCTTATGCACTTTTATACTTAATTTATCACTTCTTTTCTACCAATTTATGAATAATGGAGTATATAAGAGGCCATAAAAATGCTATAAAAAATCCCAAAAACAAATGTAAAGAAAAATCTATGGTTTGAGGGACGTCTACATTTAAAATTCTGTTTACCGCTATGTCTTGATATCCCCGGAGCGACACTATGGAAAGACCCAAAATAGTACAGTACACTTTCTGGAATCGAGATTCGATATCAATCAAGCGGGACGTTTCCCTATTTAACGCATACCCCCCGGAAAAACCCATCAAGTAAAGTAAAAGGCGGTTGTGTCTTGCCAAATTTCCAGTGAAAAAAAACAAAGTGAACGGTAATGCCACTGCCAAACTTAAAAAAATTAAAAAATTATAATCAATACGTTTCTCTTCCAGGTAGTTTATAAGTTTTTGGAAAAAATAGAGTAAAAAAGCTCCCAGTATAACTCCCGCTACCACATCATCAAGATAGTGGTAGCCATAAAATATCCTGGAAACACCCATAATGATAGTGCTGATACCCAAAAACCACATTAATTTTTTACTTTGGTAATAATAGGTTAAAGATCCAATTACCATAATATATTGAACAATATGTCCGCTTGGAAACGAAGTCCCACTTCTCAATATTTCAAATTCATAGGAATGCGGCCCCGGAAGATTCAAGTTATACCTTATAAAAAATGCAACCGAAGCTCCGAGGAGTAAGGCAAGAATGGATCTTATCGCCGCCTCTTTTTGCCCCATCCAAAAAAGAACCGGAAACAGGAGATACATAAAAATTCTTTCGACCCCAATCAGAGTTAAAAAGAATACCGTCCCGGATAAAATCGAATTATCAATCTCTTGTAAAAAATGAAATTTATCAACCAAAAAATAAACTAACTCTTCATTTCTTAACAGATTCCAAGTCGTCAAAAATAAGAGAGCAACCCCCAATATGGAAAGCAAATCAAAAACCTCCTTTTTTTTCATGTCTTTATTTAGAATTTTTTTTACTTTATCCATAATTCCATTTTTTAAAAACGGTTTATTCCGGCCTATCCGAACAGAACCCGAACCCCTAAAAGCCTGACTGGCCTCGCCTTTTTCAGAAAAAGTCTGAGAAGCAATTTAATACCCTTTTTATAAATTAGCTCTTCAGTCGGTTGAACCGGATCGAAAGAAATTTGTCTGGTATAAGTGTCGAATTCCTCAAACCTGCAAACGACGACCACCGTTTTTATCTTTCTTTTCTCAATTTCAGCCAACCCGGAAACCTCTTTTGAAATGTTCTTAAAAGTATAAATAATTTCTTCCGGATCAGTCGTATTTTCGTCGAAGGTGACCTCCCTACCCAGAGACTTGGTCTTATTTTCAGAACCGACTTTTGATCTATCTTTACCTCTTGCCTTGAAATAAGTGTCTTCACCCTTTTTCCCGAATTCATCTATTAATTGTTTTTTGGACAAAGCCTTCAAGTCCTTAATTTTCAAATTTGACCTACCCAAAAGCTTTTCTAACTTATTTTCGGTTTTAGGTCCTATTCCGGGAATATCCCTAATTGGTTTTTTGGATATGAATTTCAAAGTTTGTGAGGGTTTTATCACTGTCAACCCGTCCGGCTTATCTTCTTCCGAAGCTATCTTGGCAACCATTTTGTTTTCTCCTATTCCGACACTACAGGTAAGATTTTCTTGCCTGAAAATAAGTTTTTTCAAGCTCTCGCCTATTTTTTCTGCCTCTTTATAGTTTTTAACCACCTTGGAAAGATCAATATAGGCTTCATCAAAAGAAACTCTTTCATAAATTTTGGAAACACCCTCCACAATTCGAAATATATTTTCGGAGACTCGTGAGTAAAGCTCTTTGTTTACCGGTAGATACGTGGCTTGTGAACACGATTTATACGCTTTGGATATCGCCATCCCGGATTGAATTCCGAACTTTCTCGCTTCATAATTACAAGTTGACACCACCCCCCTTCCCTTTCCACTCTTAGGATCCGCCCCCACCACCAAAGGTTTTCCTTTGAAGCGAGGATTTTCCCTCTCTTCAACCTGGGCAAAAAAGCAATCCATGTCCAGATGTAAAATCATAAAAAAGGCAAATATTACAATTAACACTTAATATCCGAGGTTCTGTGTGAGGCTCAACCTCACTCAACTCAATTCTCTGTCTGTGTGAGGCTCAACCTCACTCAAACCTCACTCAAACATCACTTAATTTTACTTAAGCTAAAATTAAAAACGAGTTTTGCGTCAGTTGTAAAACCAGATCAAATAATTCAAAACGGTCGCTACCGTTACCCACCCGGTGTAAGGTATGAGTGCTAAAGAGACCTTTTTGGAAATGGGCCAAAGTAAAATTATCAAAGCTACAATGGTTAAATTTAAAGCAACAATATGAACTAAAGAAGCCGCCAATAAATTAAGCCCAAAAAATAACAAAGACCAGGTTGCATTCAAAACGGCGTTAAAAATAAAAAGCCCAATGATGGTATTGAAATTCTTAGCTGTTTTAAATTTATTCCAAAAAAACAAAACTGTCCCGGTAACCAGTAGATAAATAAAAGTCCACATCATACCGATAAAGCCACCGGAAGGAGTCCATCCCGGCTTGATTAATTGATCATACCAACCGTTTAATCCTTGAGCCGTGAAATAATTTCCGAAAAGAGCTACCAGTACAGTAATAGCCGGAATAATAAAGTAATTGGGTTTTATTTTCATTTTAATTATTTTTTAATAAATCTTCTTCGAACGCCTTGATGTCCTCCATTTTCCCGGTATCATACTGACCTACATCGGGAAAATCCAAGTTTTTTATTTTTTTACCTACGATTCCGATTAAACTTTTAACTCTTTCAACTTCTTCGTCTTTAATTACCAGTGAAAGCCTCTGAATTTTGTCATTATCGTCGGGTTCGACAAACTCTAAAAATCCTTTGTCAACTTCATAACCCTCAAAGTCAGTGGAGTTTTCTATCAGAAGCTTATAAAAAATAAGTTGATTTTTAGATCTCCATGCTTTCATCTTTTGATATTTACCCGATTCGTCCCATCTACTTAAAATCTTGCCGGTCTTAAAGTCAATAACTTCCAACTTTCCGTCCTTTTTTACTATTTTATCTATCTTTCCGGTCAACTTTTGGTCAGCGATAACCACTCCTTGATTTTTAAAATCTTTTTCCGAGAAATCATCGGGGTTGAAACTTTCTTTTCTTTCTTCATAGAACAACTTTAAGGCCTTTTTTCCTTTCTGGAGATATTTTTTATAATTTTTTTCGGACATTCTTTGCTTCCATAAAATATTTTCAAAAGCCTTCAGAAAATCTTCCGTGGTGGGTAATTTTTTAGTTGTTTTCAATTCATTATAAACCCAATTTATCGTTTGATGAACAGCTGAACCATAAGCCATATACGGCGGTTTTTTAAAAGGAAAACGTAAAAGTCTGTCTTTTAAAAATTCTTGTGGACCGTTTTCCAAAGCATTCAAAAATTTATTGAAACCGGTGGCACTAAGCATGTACTTTTCCGCCAAAGGCAAAAGAAGATCTCTTTCCTTGGAGCTGAACGGCGGCGAATGATGACTTTGAGTCGAGGCTTCCAAATCGGAAACCGAGACCTCTCTCGAGTCTTTTTCAACATCAATGTGGCTGATAAATTCCAAAGGTGAATACCCTTTTCCGCTTTCCTTTTTTTTATGAGAAAGTATAAAAAGTTGCTCTTTGGTTCTTGTGATAGTGACATAGAATAATCGAAGTTGGTCATCTCTACTTTCCCCCATTTTTTCTATCGGCATATTGGCCGGAAAGGGAAGCATCGAACCTCTTTTGGAACCGGCCCAAATTTCCTGTTGACAATTCAAAACAAAGACCTTTTCAAATTCTTTTCCTTTCGCGCTATGGGAGGTAATTAAAGAAACGGCACCCTTGTCAGTTATCAATGGATTTTCATCGTTAAGAGATATATCGTTATCTTCATGCCTGTCGACAAAATCAAGGAGGTCCTCAGTTAGCAAAATTTCTTTTTTTCTATATTCTTTTAATGCTCCGGTAAAGCGTTTCAAAGCGGATAAAAACTTAAAATATTCCGTCGGATCTTGTTTTAGCTTTTCTTTATTGAAATAGTGCTCTTTAAAGGGGGAAAGAAACGTTCCCTTTTTATTACCCAAAACTATATCAATAATTTCTTCAACCGGTTTATACTCAGTCTTGAGTGATAAATCCGTTAAAAAGTCAGCTACTCGATTCAAATCGTTAAATTTTTTCATCTCTTCCATCCAGGAGCTTCTGTTTTTATAACAGTTACGAGCTATTTTCCATACATTTTCTCTTTTCAGCTCCCAAAAAGGGTAGCTAAGCAGTTCGGGCAAGAGTTCTTCCGCTTTGTCTTTGTCTCCTCCCAAAAGATAGTCGGCAAACCTTAAAATATTTATCACTTGAATAACCGGTTCTTTTTTCAATACGTTTTCTTTCCTCTGAGCAAAAATGGGCACTTCTTTTTCAACCAAAAATGGAGCTACCTCTTTTAAAATTTTATGAGTCCTCCCCATCACGGCAATTTCTTGTGGATCGGTTCCCGCATCAATCTTTTCGGCTACTTTTTCGGCTAAATAAGAATACTCTTCTTCTTTCGTTTCGAATTCTTTCGCGACTATTTTTCCGTCCTTTTTTTTCGCCGAGACCAAATTTTTATCAACCTCTTCCACTCTCGACTCCAATCTTTCTTCCGCTTTTTTTATCAGTTCTTCGGCTACGTTCAATATTTTTTGTCCCGATCTGTAGCTTTTCGTAAGAGTAACCACCTCAACGTCCCGATAATTATCTCTAAAATTAAGTATGTTCGATATTTCCGCCCCTTGAAATCTGTAAATAGCTTGATCGTCATCCCCTACTATACAAACATTGGGTTTATTGTGAGGTTCGTCTTCGGTCAATTTTTTTAAAAGCCTCATTTGAACCCCGCTTGTATCTTGAAATTCGTCAACTAAAATATATTGATATTTTTCTTGCAAATCATGTCGCAGGGAGTCCTCTTTTCTTAACACCTCTATTACGTCCAAGATCATATCCGAAAAATCGAAAAGTTCTTCTTTTTCCATTCTTTCTTTATATCTTCGGTAAACTTCCGCCAACGCTTTCATTTTTTCGAGATACAAGGTGTCTTTTAAAACTTTATGTCCGTCCATTTTCTTGGTCCAATTGCTTTTCCACTCACTTATTTTCGTCGTATTCTTCGTTTCCAACACTTCAGTTAGTGAGTTGGCTACAACTTCCGAGAGAGGTTTTAAATAATCAAAGGGAAAGTTTTCATCCAAACCTTCCAAGCTCTTTATCAGTTTTTCTATTTTTGGAAAAATAGACTTGGAAACCCTGTTGTCAAAAACCGAACTTATGAGCGGATTGATTTCCTTTAGAATTTTTTCATTATGATCCAAAACTTCCAAAAACTCATCCGGAGTAAGGCCGGCGTCCTTCAGATCGGAAATCGATTTTTTAGTATCGTTTAAAAACGTATAAGCTCCGTTATAAGTTTTCGAAAGCGGGTTGTCGTGATCAAGGGAAGATAAAATATCTTCCAATATCGCCGTCTTCATAACTTCGTCAGCCAACTCAAAATCAGCTCCTTTATAAAAATATTCGGGGTTATTGTCTATAATTTCTTTACAAAAGCTGTGAAAAGTAAGGGTGGGCACTTTATACCCCTCATCGCCTATCATCTTTACCAATCTTTCCTTCATATTGAGTGCCGCTGCATCGGTAAAGGTCAAACAAAGTAAACTGCCCGCCGGTATATCTTTTTTTCTTAGTATATTGGCCACCCTGACCGACAAAAGCTCTGTTTTTCCGGATCCGGGTCCGGCGACCACCATTAAGGGACCGTCAATCTTATCAACCGCCTTTTTTTGTTCCTTGTTTAATCTGTTGTAGCTTTTTCTAAAACTTTTCATCAGCTATTTTTCTCATTTTAATTATCTCCTCCTTTGAAAATAAAATCCCTCTTTCCCCTTGACTCATTATATATCTTGGGTCGTTTACATGCCCGAGACCTAAAATATGCCCCACTTCGTGAGCGAAAGTTCTATAATCCCGTCCGGCAGTGTAGTCGGGAATGATAATAGTATTTCTGTTCGGATAAGCAACGCCGTTTAATCCTCCCAAAGTTTTTACCAAAATTAAATTTATTTTTTCATCATTCAATTCCTCCAAAAAAAGAAAATTTCCATTTAAAACCCTTAAGACCTCTTCTCTTTCGAACTCCTTCTCCAAAATATCCGTTTTAAACAACTCCAAATCCGCTTGATTTAATAAATTGGACGTATTCTCAATTAAGGCCCTTACTTCTTCAAAGTTTCTCTGAGATCCGGAAATGGGCTCTCTTATAACTAAAACGTTGATAGGGACTTCCATGACCTCTTCCTCAAAAACGGACTCGACTTCGGCAACCTCGATATCGGGAGAGGTTCTGTCGAAAAAAAGATACTCTCTTAATCCGGAAAAATAAATCAAAGTGATTGCCAATACCAAAGCAACGACGGCTTTTCCGACTTTGAGAAGTAAGCTTTTATCTTCCGCTTCTATCGGCTCCCCTTCCGGTTCTAAATTTTTTTCTTCAAAATCCATATATTCAAAACTTAACTTCCCACTTTTCTCTTCCTTCGAAGCTTCTCCCGGTTCTCTTCGCTTCTTTTATTTTTCCCAAAATAAAAGAATGATAGGTGTCGTCTCCCGATCCGACGTTGTAAGCGTTCAGGATATGCCCCGGCCTTATGTGATCTTTTCCGTAAACCAAAAGTTCACCTTCGGGGAGAAGATCGGTGGATAGACTGTACGGCTCCACTTCTCGCCAACCTTCTTTTTTATTTTCCGTCTCCGGATAATAGATTTTAACCGTCTCCGTTTTTTTACCGGCTTCCCCAATCTCCCTGATTATTTTTTTGAATCTCATGACCATTGTTTAATTATAGCAGAGATTAAATAAATAAAAAAAGGCCTTTTCGCCTTTGGTGAATAAGTATTTTTCAATTATTTTACCGGCTGAAATCTTTTGCGAGTATCGCTTCCAGTTCTTTAAAAAACTTATTTAAAATTTTCTTTTTTCGATTCAAAAAATCAAAAGTAAATTTAGGCCAATTATCCGCACATTCAGCGGATACTCTATGCCCGGAAACGGTGATGATTAATTTCTTATAAGCTCCTTTCGGTAAAAAATGAAATTTGATAATTTTATGCTCCGGAAGCGCCTGAACCACCCATTTTCCAGTTTCTTTTTTTTCGTATTTCTCTATTTTCCAATCGTTCCTTTCCGCTAACCTATCAAGTGTTTTCTCAATGGCTCCGGAAAGCTTATTAAAGAAAATATTTTCGAACACTTTCGTTTTTTGTGTCTTTCTCATTTTGCCGTTTTTTATTAACTTTAATCTTGAGAATTTCGCTCTTTTCGGTTTTCTTTAACCGTTTTTACAAAGGCGATAAATTGCAAAAGAGGAATCAAAACAACCATTATTAAATAAAGCCAATGCAGCAAGTCTCCGGACGGAAACCCGGGTCTTAAAAGCGCCCTATCCAATACGTGAATGACGGTAAGCCACCATATGGCGTAAGTGAAGTGGTTCTGAAGCCATTTCCAACAGTCGGCAGTAAGCCACTTTATCGCCTTTTTATGGGAAAGAAAAGCTAACACCACCGCCATTACCACCGCAATAAGTGCCCCTAAAGCCCAAGGACTTATCCCCTCCAGATAATCCAAAAAGCCGTCACGGCTGTAAACAACAAAAAGAGTATGAATTACGGCCCAAAACGCAAACCAGATACCCAATTCAGCTCTCCAGCTGTAAGGAAAATCACCCAAATCCTCAAAAAGTGAAGGTTTCAACTTCATCACCGGCCCGATAAGCATAGTTAAGAAAAGCAAGATGAAAGGAACCGCACCCACCGGCCTTGAAAACTGATTTATGGTCTGTTGAGTTAAAGCCATCTCTTCCACTTTTAAAAACCAAACCAAAAAAACACCCCCGAAAGTTAAAACAGCAATAATAAGATGGTGCCACCACTTGTTTTGTGCATCTATCATATTTTATTTTGTTCTTAGTTTTTAATTAACGAATTTCGAATTTAATATTTACCGAACTACTTATTTCGGTTTCACCGGGCTCAACCGGGACGTCGGCAGCTTCCTCAACTTCCATAGCCACATCTTGATAGACTCCCCTTTGCGGGTAAAATCTTCGTGATTCAGAAAAATCTAATATTCTTCCCAAGCTAACATCTAAATCTTGAGCAATTTTTTCCGCCTCCTTCTTTGCTTCAGCTATAGCTTTGCTTCTAACCTTTTTTCGTAACTCCTCCTCATTACTGACTAAAAAGTCAAGATTGTCAACTTTATTTGCTCCTGCATTAATCGCTCCGCTTATAAAACTATCAATTTGATCCAATTCTTTTACAGTAACTTTTAAATTATTCTCAACCTCATAACCAACTACCTCTCTGGTTATTCTTCTGCCTTCCTCTACTTCTCTATATCTTGGACTAACGCTAAAATTTTGCGTTTTTAAATTACTCTCCTCAATCCCTTCTTCTCTTAAATATTCATTTATAGCATTCATTTGCAAACTATTTTCTTCGGTTGCTTCTCTATAATCTTCACCTTGAGTAAGGACACTGAAAACAATTTCAGCTTCGTCCGGTTTTTCGTAAGTTGTTTCTTCTCCACTAATAGTAATTGACCTGGCGTGTTCCAATCCTAAATAATTTCTCTTTGTAAGTTCATTAAGAGTTAGAGAGAAGGTTAATAAAATTAAAGAAATTAAAAAGAAAACCCCTGCCCCATATAAATATTTTTGTATTTTCATAGTAAATAAAAATAAACTGAATCTTTCTGAATTTTACCACATCTAAAAGCAAAGGCAACCGTCAGAAAAGACGGTTGCCGAACTACCGATTGAATAGCCGGTTAAGGTTGAAGTACGTCCTCTTCTCCCTCGACCAAAATAATCACTCCATCAACAGAATCAAATTGTGTTAACGTATAAGTGATTTGATCTTGAATAGCACTTATCCAAGCGGACCCTCCACCCGGATCAATTTCCGCATTAAAATTAGCACGGAAAATACCATTCTCTAATTTAGAAGACAGAAGTCTGGCTCCTCCCGGGATAGCACTACTCAAACCGTCTTCTTCCTCCTGATCAGTAACCCCTTCTAAAAGAGCAACTATTGCTGATCCTTCAATTCCGTTTATGATTTCGATTTCTCTCGTTACTGAAACAACTTCTTCCGTTCCATCAACCACTTCAATAAAATAGAGGCCAACCTCCGCCGTTTCATCTACCTCTTCCTCTTCGATCATTTCACCTGATACTTCGTCAAAAACTCCATCAGTTACGGCTTTAACCACTTCATTGGAATCCACAGTGATAACGATTACATGATCAACTAACACCTGTGCAGCCATTTCATCCTCTTCAACTACGCCGTATCCGGCAAATCTTGTCTGAAAATCAAAAACCACTTCGAAAACCCCTTCCTCCACCTCATTTGTTTCTACATAAGTCAGATTTTCACCTTCACGCTCCGTAAAGGTAGGAGCTTCTTGTCTTACCCACTCCTCAGCTATCTCTTCCGCCTCCTCAGCGGTGTATTCAACTTCTTCCACTTCAATAAGCAGATATCCGGCAATCAAAACAGCTAAAACTATTAAGATTCCGATTAATATTTTTTTGTTCATGATTTTATTTACACTTATGCTTTTCGACCTTTTTAAACCTTTTTTATATTTTAGCACAACTTATAAATTAAACAAAACCCCCGCCAAAACACGCGGGGGGTAAGCAGATTTAAATTAATCCATCTAAAGCTCGATCTCTTCGTAGTCGTCGTCAAGTTCCTCATCGAAATCACCGTCGAGGTCTTCTTCCAATTCATCTTCGAGGTCCTCTTCGAAATCCTCTTCGAAAGGATCTTCCGAATCTTCGTCATCGAACTCTTCATCAAAATCGTTGTCCAGAGGATCTTCAATCTCGGGATCCTCCAGCTGCGGATCAATCGTCTCGGGTTCTTCCATCCATGCAACAGCTAAAATAATCCCAAGAACGACGATTACGATAACGACGATCAATATTGTTTTTTTATCCATGTTCTTGAAAATAGATTTGTTCACCGACCTTTTATATTAATCCACTACAAGTATATAAAAAATTAATCATTTTTGCAAATAAATTAAAACCTAAAAAAAAGCGCCCGAGAGGGCGCTGAAGTTGAGGTTGCCGAAGTTAAAATAAAATGTCAATTTTTTCTAATATATTTGGGTCGAGTTAGGTCTATGGAGGCGTTCTCTTTGTAATAAAGCCTAAGATAAAATCTTCCGGTTCCGCTGATTTGCATGGCTATCTCTTCCCTGTCTTTATAAGACTTCGTAAAAAGGCATTCAACCGCTTTTGCTTTTTCGAAGTAGAAGTTATATTTTCTGATCGGTCCGTTTCCATTTTTGGGAAGCATCGCCACCACATAGTCCCTGGAAGTGAACTTTTTTTTGTCAGCAATTATCTCTCTGGTATAATCCTCCATCTCTATACAAACCGAATCTACATCGAGCGAAATGGGAGCGGCGTTTATAAAAGTAGCCAACGGTTTTTCGATCTCGGAAAGGTCCTTAATTCTATCTCCGTCTCCGTAGCAATAAAAGTTAAGTCCTTCCGTCTTCTGATCAAGTAGTCTTTCGGGTGCCGATAAGTTTTTAATATGCACTTTATCCCCCCCTTTCACCGAAATTATAAATTTAAACAATTATTTTGTCAAATAATATAAAAAAATGGTATACTTAATCATATTATCAACCAATTAGAAAACAAATGAAAATAACGAATCTAAAAACAGAAAACTATAAAAGCATAACGGATCCTCTGGAAATAACTGAATTTTCCAATTTTAATATTTTAGTCGGACCCAATAACGCCGGGAAAACCAACATTTTGGATTCCTTGGAATTATTTTTCAGCCCCGACAACGATTCCTTAAAAAGAAAAGGGGCTTCTGTTCATTTGGAAATCAAAAAAAGAGATGAAACTGTTACCTTCGTCTATAAAGATGGACAACTGGCCGGTGATATCTCAGGTGAAGAGTATGTTAAGTTAACCGAAAGAGTAATAAGGATAAATGAATTTCTTCCCATTGACAAAATCGCCACCAAAAAGCTAAAAAGTTTCAAAAAAAATCATTTCAAAAGATATAAAATCTTTTCCAAAACCTTGGAAGAATATTTTCAAGATATCCATATAAGTGAAGAGCTTTTCAAAGCCAACGTGCTAACTGAAGAAGGAAAAAAACCGTTAAAAAGAATGGGGGAAGGGTTTAAAAGGCTTTTCGTAATGCTTTTTTACATCTATAATCCCGCTTATGACATAATTTTAATCGATGAGCCGGAATTACACCTGCATCCGTCCGTTATCAAAAAATTTTTAAAGATAATAAGTGGGGAAAAATTAAGCAACCAGGTTTTGATGACTACCCATCACCCTACCTTCGTTCAAGCGAAATTCTTGGATAAAATCTGGCGCGTAGCGAGAAATGAAAATCACAGCACTTCGGTATACAAAATGGGAAAAGGGAAAATAAAAGCGGAAAGATTCGTTCAAGAAATAAATGACGATAATTCAGCGATGCTTTTTGCCGACAAGGTTCTGCTGGTGGAAGGAGTCTCCGACAGCATATTGATGAGAGGGTTGATAGACAAATTTTATGAAGAATCAAAAGACATAAAGGTGGTTTATTCCGGAGGTGTGGGAGATATAGATTTATATGAAAAAGTCTGTAGCGTATTTAATATTCCTTATATCGCGATGATGGATGAAGATGGCTTGGAGAGTTTCTGGAATAAAAAATTCGATCCGAATTCAAAAAAAGGTGTTGAAGAAAAAAAGAAGCTTTTGAAGGAAAAAGGTATTTTCGTTCTAAACAATTCCCTGGAAGAGAATTATCCGAAAAAATACCAAAACAAGGAAACTAAACCACTTAACGCACTTTCGGCGGCTACACAAATAAAAAAAGAGGATTTTGAATCCTCCAAAATGGCTGCTCTAAAAGAGGTAATAGAAAACCTTTAAGACCAACTATAATTCTTTATTTTAAAAATCTCATACATGGCCTCCAGATATGTAGAGAAGCTCCAAGCTTGACTTATAGCTCCTTCGGCTTCGAGGCTTTTAGCTGAGCTCAGCTCACTGTGATGACCGATAGCCCCTTTCCATAAAAGATTCTCCCTGCTCGCTTCCAATATTTTGTTTATTTCGTAAGAAAACTTACCCTCATCCAACCTGTTCATGCAGATGGCCGCAAAGTTGTTAATAAAAAACCAGCTGTCTCCTTGATGGTAGCTTTGTGAATTTTCTCCGGTGTGTGTCGAATTAAACCTCGAATCCTCCTTGCTGATCGTAGCTATTCCACCCCAATCGAGCCAAAGCTCATGAAGGGCTCTTCTAAAGCAGTTTTTCCATTCCTGATCCGATAAAAGCTCGGGGTATATGTAGTAAGCTAAAAAAAGATTGGGTCTGATAGTTTTATCCACCCTATTTTCCCCGGGGAGATATCCGTCAGCTAAAACATATCCGTCCCAAAATACATTATACACTTTTTTCTTTAAATCTTCTTCCATCTTCCGATAGTCCGCTTTTTTTTCGGAGTCGATAATTTTTCCCAATTTATACATATTGAGCCACAAAGCTTGCATTTCTATTCTCGCCCCTTCTCTGGAAATTGAATCCATCCAGGTTCCTTTCGGTTCGGTTGTTTTTAAAACTTCATCAGAATTAAAATCAACACACCTCCTCAATTGAGTGGCCAGTTTTTTTTCTTCCTTATCGGAAAACTCATTAAGAAAGAGAAACGCTCTTTTAAAAACCCACCCTACTCCGTCGGCTGAATCTGTCCGCTCGAAATCATTATTTTTGTTTTCCAAAAGAGACCGGAATACATCTTTAGCTTTCTGTTTATTGATTACATTCAATCCTCCCAAAGAAATAGCTTCATCTCTCTTCCAAAATTGAAAAAACCAAGGAAACCCAGCGAAAATTCTTTCTTTTTCATCAACTATTAAGTTTTCAAGTCCGGTTTTGGCAGCAACAAAATCAACCGGTTCGTTCTTATTTTTTTCCAAATTTTTAAGATGTAGATCATCATTCAAAGGCATCTCCGCTTTTTCTTTATTTTTAAAAGCGGAAAATAAAAGCTTTTTACCCTCCAAAATAAGAGCTTTGTAGACCGCTTTTTCAAAAGGTGGCGAGTTCCTTTTTTTATCCAGATTATAGTATCTAACGAATCTTTCGCTTATCTTTTCAAAGTTATCATAGCCCGTTATCGCCAAAAAGAACGTCTCGTTTTCAGTTTCCGCTTTAACTAACAGTCTTCCATCGCTTTCCTTTATTTCATATTCCGAATAGTCGTCTCCATAAGAATTTCGCATGTCCAGCACCAATTCGATTCTCCTTTTTTCTTTTAGCTCATAGATCAAGCAATGTTTGTTTTCCGGAATAGAAAAGGATTCCTTGAAAGAATCCCCTTTTCTTTGAACTTTACTGAAGTGATTGTCAATTTCCGAAACCGAGCTTCTGTTTGCCGGTCTGATGTCTTCAATAATCTTATACATTTCTTCTTTTAATCCATAGGAAAAAGAAACGAACCAACCCTGATATCTGCTTTCGGGGCCATCCGCAAACCAAGCGTAATCCCCCAATTTGTTACCCAAAAGGAAAGAGGCGTTATCCTCTACATCCCTTTCCCATTTATTTTCACTTATTGTGTGTCTCGCCTTCATTCTAATGCTTTATTGTGAGCCTTAATATAATTTTCTACAAAATCTTCCCAGTCCGCTTCGGAAGCGATTTTTCTGGCTTCAATTTTATTATCCACCCTTCCTTGTCTATCGAACTTCGAAAAGCGGTGCATAAAATCGGTCAAGTCAGCAACGGCTTCCGAATCGGGCCGCTTGTGTCTTTTTAAAATATATACGCCTTCCTTGCCTTCTTTTTCTTCAAGAGTCTGTCTATACCTTCCGAAACCGGCTAAATCGGTAGTAACGGAAGCTACACCCAATGCAGCTGCTTCAAGAGGAGTATATCCCCACGGCTCATAGAAGCTGGGAAAGACTCCCAAATGGCAAGCTTCCAGAGCTTCTTGATAGCTTAGATTGGAAAGACCGTCGTGCCCGGTAAGATATATCGGGTAATAAATTACTTTCACCGGATCCCGCTCTTCATTGGTTAACCCGTGCTCTTTCAAAGAATTTAAAATTCTGTCGTTCGGATCGGCTAAATCATGAGTCGAAAGCGGAGGGCTTTCTTCGTCTCTTTCCAAACGGAGAAGCTTTTTCTCTATTTCAAAAAGATAGTTTTCGCTAATTATATTTTCGGTAGTGATATCTTCTTCATAAAGTAAATTATAAAGAATTTTTTCTTCAATCTCAGGCATGGCCCCGGTCAAAGAATCTTTAATATCTTGAAAAAACTCCTTGTTTTCTACAAGCTGCCTTTTAACTGATCTGGCATCACTGGGAACCCAGAAAAAAGCCACTATCGTTTTGTCATTGTTTTCATCTTCTTTCAATCTGTTGTTCAGCTTGGAGAGAGATTTCACAAAAAGATCGACTCCTTTGGCTTTATACTCATTCCTTCCGATTATGAAATAAAACAAAGTGTTCTCCATATCAAAGCGATAATAGGGAAAGAAATAAGAAACGACGAACTCTCTCAGTCTCCTTCGCTGCAGTCTGTGCTTTATGACTATCTCCTCGAAGGTCAAAAACTTTTCCAGGTTTAAACCGTTGGACAAAACGACGTCCGGTTTTCTTCCTAAGAAATTTTCCGTTTCCATTCCGGTTATTTCACTTACGGTAGTAAAGGTGTCCGCTTTTTCAGCCGCTCTTTTTTCCACTTGATGTTTTGGATGAACGTTATTTTCATAAGCGGCTTTCGCAGGGTCTATATTATCGAATTCGGTATAAAAATTAACATCATTGTAAGCCAAGGTTCTTCCCAAGCTGGTGGCGTGAGTGGTAAAAACCGTTGAGATAGCGGATTTTCTTTCATTTAAGTATAAGAGCCCCCCACCGGCGAGCCATTCATGAAAATGAGCTACCGCTTTCGATTTTTCGGGCAGGTTGTCAAAAACTTTTTCAATCACCTTCCCGGTAGCCCAAGACCAAACTACGGGTTCGTCAAAAGTTTTACCCGCTCCCAGGGAGTCTACTCCGTAACTTTCCCATAAAACTTTTTTTATATTATTTACTTCTCCGAAAAAATCCTGAAAATCAATAAGGATCACTCTCGGCCTTCCTTTGACCATCCACCTTCCGTAATAACAGTTGATACCTTCCCTTTCCAGCTCATTGAAAACTTTTTCCATCTCCTCGCCGGGGGCCTCCTGTTTGAATTCACCCTTGTTTTTATTTAAATCATAAGGACCTATGAGAATATAATTTTCTCCGTATTTTTCGACCATATCGGCCGCTTTTGATTCCAAAACTCTGTATATCCCCCCTACTTTATTGCAAACTTCGAAAGACACTTCGAATAAGAAGTCAGCTTTTGGTTTTTGTTTTTTCATAAGTTTTTAGTTTATTTTTTACTCTTAATTTAAAGTCATTAAAAGCATTGGCGTATGAAATGAAAGCTTCATAAGGTGACTCGTAAGGGCTGAAATAATTATGAACCGTTCCGTCTTCGAGCCCTTTTGTTGAAATATAATAAAAATGATCCGAAGTTTGAAGCTTTCTCCACTCCTCGATAAGTTTCTCGTCCCCGGTTTTTAAAACATCTTCTTCCAAGTCATAAATTTTGCTCAAAAGGTCTCTTTGCATGGAATTTCCGATCCAGGCGGAAAGATCTCGCTCATTGTCCGCCCAAGAAGTAAAAAACGGAACGTCCAATTCGGCAAATTCATTATATTTTTTAGACGCTTCCGAAAGAGTGGCAAAATTATTGTCGGGATGCTTTAAAATTTCTTCGGGGAGATTTTTCAGAAAGTCGAAAATTCCGGTTTCTTTCCACTGATGCTCACCGAAAGTTTCATAGTCCATGAAAAGATTCACCACTTCACCGTTTCCGTTTATCGCCGAAAGCCATTGGGCGAACTTGGGAGCCGTGAGTGGATACTCCTTCCATTTTCTGCTTGAAAAGCGAAAGGCGATATCATCAGAAAGCTTATAGTTTTTTAAAAAAAGCGTAATGTTTTCTCCTTGGGGCTTGTACAAAAAATTAGGGCTTCTCCATCCTAATACTTTATCCGCCCCCTCGGCCAAGATGCCGTCATATCCCATTTTTGCAACTTCCGCCGCTAAATCATTGTTGTAGAAAAGCTCGGTTGATCTAAAAATATTCGGCTTGTAATTGAAAGCATCTTTAACTTTCTCACGGTGTAGTTCGACTTGTTTTCTGAATTCTTCTTTTGAATATAAAAAAGCAAGAGAGTGATAATAAGTTTCGGATAATACCTCTACCCTACCGGTATCGATCAACTTTTTAAAAGATTTTAAAGTTTCCGGTGAATACATTTCCATCTGATCCAAAGCCACACCGGAAAATGAAAAACTGATTTTGAATTCGGGATATTTCTTTAAAAGATCAAGTAAAAGCTCGTTCGTGGGAAGATATGACTTACGAGCCACCTTTTTTAAAACTTTCTTATTATTTAAATTATTTTCACCATTTTCATTAAAATAATTATGCTCTTTTCCGATATCGAAGTATTTATATTTTTTTACCCTGAAGGGTTGATGGACTTGAAAATAAAAGCAGACCGAAGGCATAGTCTTTATTTAATTAACGATTGATAAATTTTTAAGCATTTATCGGCAGCTGAGTCCCAGGTTATTTTATCGACTTCCGCTTTACCGTTTTCCGTAAGACAGTCTTTCAAGCAATCATGATTCAAAGTGGTTAAAATCTTATTGGCCATTTCTTTCGTATCCCAAAAATCGACCTTTAAAGCGTGGGTGAGAACTTCGGAAACTCCGGATTGTTTAGAAAGCAAAACCGGCGTTCCGTTAATCAAAGATTCCAAAGGGGTAAGTCCGAAAGGCTCGGAGACCGAAGGCATCACGAAAAGATCAGCGGATCTGTAAAGTCCGTGCAATTCCTCACCCCTTATAAAGCCCGGAAATAAAACTTTGTCAGAGATACCCAGCTCCGAAGCTTGGCGAATTATCTGATGTTCCATATCTCCGGATCCGGCCACAACGAATATAATTTTTTCATTGTGCTTTAAAACTTCTTGAGCCGCCTCCAAAAAGTAATCCGGTCCTTTTTGTAGAGTTATTCTACCAACAAAGAGAACCGTCTTATATCCCGCCTCTTTAAAGGCCTCGAGTAGATTTTTACCGACCGGCTTCTCTTTTAAGTTGACTCCGTTGTGGGCTACTTCCACCTTGTCGGAGGGAATGTTATATTTTTCAACTATTATATTTTTAGTGTAATTACTTACCGCAACGACTTTGTCGGCCAATTCCATTCCTTCTTTTTCTCTTCCATAAACTCGACTATCGATTCCCTTTCCTCCTCCCCTGTCGAATTCCGTGGCGTGTACGTGGACGACCAACGGCTTTCCGGTTACTTTTTTAGCCTCCACTCCGGCCCCGAAAGAGAGCCAGTCGTGAGCATGTATAACGTCGAATTTTTCAAAGAGAGCTATTTTTTTAGCGCACTTTCTATAGGCGGCGACCTCCTCAAAAAGTGTTTCGCCGTAGATATTGTCTTCTTCACGTAAAATGCTTTCATATTTTTCGGGAGAAATATAAGGCGAAAGACAAGAGTTTACTTCTATTTCTTTATAGTTAACATTGGCAGAAAGCAGATTGAAAAAGCCCCGGTCCATCGCTTCGGTTTTTCTGGGAACAACGAATGTCAAGTCAACCCCTCGCTCACTCAATTTTTGGGAAAGTCCCAAACAAGCAACGCCCAAACCTCCACTATTTTCCGGTGGCAGCTCCCATCCGAACATTAAAACCTTAACCTTACCCATAATTATTCCTCCTTAAGATAATTGATAAATTCTTATTTAACGGGAATTTGAAACCAAAAAGTGGACCCCTTTCCTTTTTCACTTTCAAAATCTATCTTCCCTCCCAGCTTTTCGATTATCTCCTTGGTTAGAAACAGTCCCAAACCGGAACCGGTCTCCTTAACCTCTTCGACATTGCTCGCCCTCTCGAATTTCTCAAAAACTTTGTGATGTTCTCTTTTGGGTATTCCTATACCGCTGTCTTCAACTTCAAAGACTATCTTTTTATCTTCTTTCCTAAGTCTCACCTCAACGTTTCCTCCTTCCGGTGTATATTTAATAGCGTTGGAAATCAAATTATCCATTACAATTTCCAATTGGGACGGGTCACTGATTACCTCGGGTACATCTTCAAAACTTTTCTTTATCTTCACCGGTTGATTTTCATCCACCATATAATCTTTAAGTATATCTTCGGCTAACTCTTTTATTGAAAACTTTTCTTCGACGAATTCGTGACCTTCCTGATCCATTCTGGAGACCATAAGCAAATTATTCACCATATCGGACATTTTTTCAACATTGCTCTCCAGTCCTTCCATAATCTCCTTCTCCTCTCCGCTTTTTTCAATCTCATCCTTCAAATCTTGAAAGCCCCATTTTAAAGTGGTGAGCGGAGATCTCAACTGATGGGTTACCAGATCGATAAAATCGGACTTCATTTGATTCGCCTGAGCCATTTTTTCAAAACCACTGACTACTGCAAAACCTATGGTAAAAAGAATCATTGCCTCTACCACCACGACTATAAAAACAATTATCGGTTCCCCGAAAACATCTTCACCGATCAGATAAGTGCCGAGCAAAATTGCAATAATGATAATACCCATTACCAAAAACAAAAACTGAGGACATTTCCACAAAGGGACTCCGTAATCTTCACATTGCTTGAAAATATTGAGCTCCTCCGAAATTTTCTTCTTATTTGGCATTTAATTTAAAATTAATCTTCACAAAGAAGAAAGAGGTTTCCTTCTTGCATTAAAAAATATTTACTTTTTTCTTCATAAAAAAGACTGCCTTCCTCAATATATTCCATTGCCTCCGGGGGATTGATTATCAACAACCGGCTATCTCTTTTGAAGTCAGCTCCGTGAGAATTAACCAACCCGAATTCGACTATCTCCCCGTTTTTTAGATCAACTATCGCTCCGGCACTGTAATTGGTTCCACTCCCCCATTCCGCATAAGCGTAATGGCCGGCAAAATTAACGCCCCCCCTTACCGTATCTTCTATCCGAGTTCTAAAGCTTTCCGCCTCCGGTTCGGTGGAAAAATCAACCTCGTTTTGATCTACGTCAACAACTTCCACTTTGAAGTCAGAAAAATCAAAATCACATTCGTGATTTTCTCCAACACTTAAAAATTCTATTCGGGAAAGATCCATTACGAACTCTCCCACTTTTCCTTTAACTTCCACTCTCCTGCCGGCTAAAGCATCTTTTTCTTGCTGAGAAAAAAGCTCGCAGGCTTTTGCGTCTCCGGTGCAGTCAATCTCTTCCGAAGAGATGTTAAGCTCCATAACGAGCCCCGGAGCTCCTTCTTTTTCATAACTTAAAAACCACCCCTCCTCACCAACATGCATTAGATTGCCAATTTGAGTAGCTTCCCGGTTGTCTTTTTCATTATTTATATCTATAAAATTAGCCTCTTCTTCATAAAAAAACCATCCGCCCAATGAAATTAAAATTATCAAAAAAATTATCGATAATATGGTCTTTTTATGGTTTTGAAAACGCATTGAGTAATTATAACAATATTCTTAAAGAAAACAACTACTCAGAAAGAAGAAAGACTTTGTCATTTTTTCTAACGCGAGAATCTATCTTAATCCCCACCTCTTCTCCCTTCTCGGCCTCGATAGTGGTCTCTTTTTCAATTTCCATAGATTCCACCGTGATTTCCAAGTAAGTATTCTTTCCTTCGATTAATATTTTCTGCCCCACTTCCAGCCCTTGATGAATTAATCTTATCGAAGCTACACCCGGCTTCGGATAAAAATGAGTTACTTCTCCGAGATGGAATCTTTTCAAGCTTCCGGCATTTCCGGAAACTTCAAAGTTAATTCCTTCCGGGCCGGGAATTCCGAAATAAAAACCGGTGGTAAATCCACGGTTATAAACCTTCTTCAACCTTTTTTTCCAAGCCTTGGCCCTTTTTTTCGTAAAGCTTCCATCAAAATAAGAATCTATCGCTTTTCTATAAATTTTGGCCGTCTCTCTTATGTACTTACTGCTTCTCTGCCTGCCTTCTATTTTAAAGGAGTCTATACCGGCTTCGATCATCTCCGGTATATGTTCAACCATACATATGTCTTTGGGGCTTAAAAAATACTTTCCGTTCGTCTCCAGTTTTGCTCCTTCTTCATCGAAAAGCCGCCACTTTCTTCTACAAAGCTGATTGCAGGCCCCCTTGTTGGCTGATTTATTTTCATAAAAAGCGGATAACAGACACCTTCCGGAAATTGCAAGACACATCGCGCCATGGATAAAAGCTTCAATCTCCAGGTTGGTTTTCTTTTTGACTTCGGATATCTGTTTCAGAGTCATCTCCCGGGCTAATATTACCCGTTCAGCCCCCAAATCTTCATAGAACTCAGCCGATTTCCAATTGGAGACATTCGCCTGTGTGGAAACAAAAAAATCAATACCCACTCTTTTAGCGATCCGGACAGCCGCCGGATCCCAAACTATAACCGCATCTACTTCTGACTTTTTCGCTTCTTTTATTATACGCTCCGCTTTTGAAATATCTTGGTTGTAAAGAGTTGAATTAACCGTCAAATACCCCTTAAGATCGTGTGCGTGACAATCAGCTAAAAATTCGGCCAACTCATCAAGGGTTATACCCTCGGAATTAGCTCTCAAATTAAGTTCGGAAACACCAAAATAAACCGCATCGGCGTAATCCTTGCACGCCTCGAATCCGGCCCTGTTTTTAATCGGACTCATGAGTTCCGGCTTTTCTTTTTTCATCTCTTTAATTTAACTCTTCCAAATTTTCACCATAACGATCGATCTTCCAGTCTATTTCCTCATCCGAATTTTCCGGATTGTCGGTTGTGAAGTGAAAACTGTCGTTTTTCCACTTTATATTTCTAAAGCGAGGAAGGAATTCCCCCAATTTCAATTGTGGGTCTTCGTCGCGATTAAGATGAAAAGCGGACAAAATATCTTCTTCAGACAAGGTAAATACTTCTTCAAGTTCTTCAATATTGTCGACGGAAAGATAATCTCCCCGCGCTCTGGCGGTGGCCAACGGATAAACAATTAATTTTGAATCGGATGACCAGAAAAACTCTTCTACCTCTCCCCTTTTATAGTCCCTCACCAAATCAATTTGACCGTCTTCAGTATCAACTATTCCGATAAAAGACATATGAGTAGCGGCGAAATAACTGTGAACCGAAAAAGCGAGCTGCTTCTTATCCGGAGAAAGTGCCGCCGTTTTATCAAAAAAATGAAAAGAGTCGGGAGTAATTTCCGTTTCCTCAATGTCTTCTGCAAAACGAGGAGTTTCTCTGAAAAGATCTCCCCATCTCTCCTCGGCCCATTTTCTGAACTCCTCAATATTCGTTTCAAATATTATTTCCTCTCTCTCATCAGAAACCCTTATAGACTCAACATCTTCGTCACTGATCTGCTCTACCGTTCTTTCGGGAGTAACCTCCTCTCCTCTTTCCATTTCGAAAAGATAATAGACGCCGAATAGAATAAAAACAGCCGTGGTCAAAGTAATAATTATTTTTTTCATAGTTTTAGTGTTTGATTAATTGAGTATAGCAAAATTAAAAATTTTTAAAAAATTGTCTTTACTTGTGAAATAAAAACACCATAACGAATCGAAGTATAATCAAAAGGGTCAGTCTTTCTTTTTTCTGGCTAATAAACTTAGAACTCAGCTGAATATTCACGCTTTTTGATTGTTTTTTAATTCTTCCACTTTTTCTTTTACCGTCTCCCGTATGCGGCTACCGACATTTCTTCTCAATCTGAAATAGTTGGTAAAAAGCAAACCTTTTTCCTTGATTTGGGACACTTTTTCATCAGCTTTTATTTCCCGATTCAATTCTCGTCCGACTTTTTCGTATATTGATCTCAAAGCAAAAACCTTGGGAGAGATATGTTCTTCTCCGAATTCATTGATAGCTTTTTTTATCTTATAAGCCAAACCGAAAGATTCAACGAGGTCAACCGAAAAAACTCCGTAAACCATACCAAGAAAAAATATTTGTGACCCGCCAATAGTGACTTCTTGCATTAATTTATCAAAATAAGGAAATAGTCCGTATTTAAAAAAGGCTCCCAAAAACAGCCAATAAAATATGAACGTAGGACATATTCGACCTTGCAGATTGAATTTTCTGTCCGAGTAATCCCAAAGCTTTATCTTAAATGTCTTTTCAAAAAAAAGACTGGTTAAGTATTCCAAAGTCGTGACTGAAAAAAGAAAAACGATGATTGATCCGACTATGGACAATTCTTCCGAATAATAAGTGATAAAATAAGCCGCAAGTCCTCCAAAGCCGTATATAGGGGTGTAGGGACCTCTTAAGAATCCGGGGTTTACAAAATTTTTCGCCTCGTAAGAGCGATACGCAAGTTCAATGACCCACCCTATGATCATGAAGATTAAAAATGCGAGCAAAATATTTTCCGTAACTATCTCCATATGATTAAAATAGGTGTTGATGAATCCTGAAAAATAATATATTCGATTTGATAAACTGATTAACTATATCACAAAATAAAAAACCGACTAAATGTCGGCTTTTAAAAATTATCAATAGAAATGCTGCGGGACCAGGACTCGAAGGTTCTGGCTAAGTCGGATTGCTTCGCAATCGGGTAGCGCATAAGAGAAGTAGAACCCGAAACTCAATCAAATTCAGAGACTTTTTAAACATTTCGGATTCAAGGAATAAGGAGCGAGCAATGTGGTAACATCGTAAGCGACGAAATGACAACGAAGACGAATGTTTAAAAGTTTCCCTTTGGGCGGATGATACAAGCCCATATTCGTCGTTCTCGTCGACAAGATATTTAATAATATCTTTTACTCCTCGGGCCTAGAATATGAACTCGTATCATTCCGCTGAATTGATTTTAGTTCGGTTTCTACTCCTCTACTCCCCACAGTC